>LNFM01001575.1_pt1 | contig 51021 bp, 51 predicted proteins | sample 596031 | NCBI WGS metagenome assembly LNFM01 (sample SAMN04254537, study PRJNA301005) | activated carbon metagenome | isolation source: dual media filters at the Ann Arbor, Michigan drinking water treatment plant | place: USA: Ann Arbor | reverse complement strand
CACGTAAAAATCTTCTCTTAGCAGACAGTACGCAGTTCGCTGGCTTCGCAACAGTCGGTTAGCGGCGAAACGTTATATACAAGCATTGCTCAACGAAAACTAAAATGGAATGATACAACTAATTGGATTAATTGCTATTTCATGGTTACTATTAAAGTTTTTTGCAAAAGAGAACTTATCAGTCCTTGGATTAATGCCAACTAAAAAAAGGATTATCTTTTTTTTAATCCTTTTTATTTGTTCAGCTTTTTTTTCTACAACAACATTTCTTCTAAAAATGTACTTCACTAAAGAAGAATATATAATTTCAGAGCTTTTAACATTTGAAAACTTTTTAATTGAGATTTGGTATCAAATTAGAACTGTTTTAACTGAAGAATTAATTTGTAGAGGTGCTTTGCTTTTTATACTCATAAAAAAAATTGGAACCCAGAAAGGAATAATTATATCATCAATCTTTTTTGCTATTTTACATTGGCTAAACAATGGTGTTTGGGGAGATTTAATTCAAATGATAATAGTTTTTGCGTTTACCTTTTCTATGGGACTTTTATTAGCATATTCATATTCTAAAACCTATTCATTACTTATTCCTTTTGCTATTCATTTGGGTTGGAATTTGACACAGAACTATATTTTTCCAGATTCTGCCAATGGTAATCACATCTTTGTATTAGCAAAAAATCCGCCAACTGTTACAATCTCATATTTAGCTTTCTTTACTATGATTTTATTTCCAAAAATTGCTGTAATCTTATTTAATTATTTGATTGTAAAAAAATATCCTAAGGTAGAATTGACCGAAAAAAATGCCAACATATAACAGCGGTTTACATTAATTGCAAGGCTCGCGTTTACAATTTTGCTTCTTAGAAAATAAATCTAGTGGCTACAATTCTATCTTCAATTTAATTCCGTAGCTTTGTTTTGGTCTGTGCTTGCAGCTACTTATGTAAGCTTTATAAGTTAATGGCTAGCATACCGGAAATTGATAACTAAACAAAATAAAATGAAAGCTAAAATCCTTATACTACTGATAATTGTTCTTGTGCTTTTGACTACATTATTTAGTTGGTTATTTTATATTCGCATCAGTATGGATTACAATTCAGAAGGAACCTATTTTGATAAAAATACTTTAGTTGTTTATAACGAACAAGCTGTATTAGTTTACGGAATAATTACATTCCTATTGCTCACATTGACAGTAGTAACAACTTGGAAATTGAAATCAACATTTAAGAACTTATAAGAACTTCCTATGGCAAGAATTGGTTACATTTTAAATAAACAAAACAAAAAAAGCATGAAAATCATACTATTGATGCTGATTGCAATAACTATTACTTCTTGTAAAAACGAACACGAAAATCAATCCAAAAACTCTGAAAGCGAAACATTACAGAATTTAGAAAAAACACAAACCGAAAAAAATAATACTGATACTATTGAAATATCTAAAAAGCATAAAATCAACAAAATTATATGTGATTTAGATGGAGATAAATTGGATGAAACTGTAGAAATTGTAAAAAGCACTAAAAGTGGAAAAAGTGGATTACGAATACTATTCGGAAACGGAAAAAGAACAGATTATTTCGGAATGGGAAATGATATTTTAAATCAAGGTTTTGATGAAATTGATTGGGCAGGAATATTTGAAAAAGCACCAAAAAATAAAATATATTGGAATAATGTAAATGACGAAGGAGAAATAGTATCGGAAGAAGAAATAAAAGAATCTGATAAAATTAAACTTTTAAATGACGGAATATACATACACGCAGAAGAAAGTTGTGGTGGAGGAATAATTTATCTTAAAAATGGAAAATACGAATGGATTCAACAAGAATAAAATATCAATCACTAACAGCTGTTTTCCCAGCTCTGCGAAGTCTCCTGACTTCGAAGCCATAATAAATTACGATAACTGTATTTAAAACAAAGCCCACACAAAAAATAAAACTATTTAAACTCAAACAAAAACAATTAGTTAATTTAATACATTAGCTGACTTAATCAAAAACAAAATTTATGGGATTCTTTAATTGGTTTTCAAATAAAAAAGAGGAAAAAACTTCAAAGGCAATGCCAACGCAATTGGATTTAGAGCAAAAATATCAAGAAGTAATTGCTGCATTAGAAAAACACAAAAGAACCGCTTATTTACCTGTTTTAAAAGACAATACTAAAACATTTTCAACTAACTCAAAATATGGTGGCTATCCTTATTTAAGAAACGAAAACGATTGGCCTATTTGTGAGAATTGTAAAAAACATATGCCTTTATTTTTACAATTAAACTTAAACGAACTTCCAATAAAAAAAGAAGACGGATTGATTCAGCTTTTTTATTGTACCAATTATGACGAGGATTGCGAAAGCGAACTAGAAGCCTTTTTTCCTTTTTCTAAAGGATCAGCATGTAGAAAAATTAAAATAGAAAACCCATCGGCAACAATACAACCCAACTCAATAGACATTTTTGACGAAAAACTTATCGTTGATTGGAATGCTAAAAATGATTATCCGCATCCTGAAGAATATAGTTTGCGTAATGTTGATGCTACTATCGATATTGATGATGTATATGAATTGATGGAAGAAAGAGATTGCGGACTAACCATTTCTCAAGACAAATTATTTGGTTGGCCTTATTGGATTCAATCGGAAGAATATCCTTACGACCGAAAAACCGAAACTCAGATGAAACTCTTATACCAAATGGGCGAAAGTGAAATCATTCCTTATATGTTCGGTGATGCTGGAATAGGTCACCTAACCCAAAGTCCAGATAATGATGAAGAACTTGCCTTTGGATGGGCTTGTTCTTAAACTAATTAAAATTCTAGAGAAAATTAAAATCATTACTTAAAGAAGATAGAGCTACATCATTCATGGTGTAGTTTTATATTTATACTTAATCCAATAATTTTAATATATTTGTTAGGATTGTAATTAAAATAACAATCAATACCTATTGAATCTCAATACAGTAGAAACAAATGACCAACACCAACTGTCTTAACTGCGGAAAAGTACTTACCGATAAATTTTGTTCTGGTTGCGGACAAAAAGCCGATACACATCGTATTACTTTTAAAAATTTTATTTTTCACGATGTACTTCATGGTACGTTTCATTTAGATAGAGGAATTTTATTCACAGCAAAACAAGCTTTAACGCGTCCAGGACAAGCAGCACTTGATTACATTGCAGGAAAAAGAAAGCCATTTTACAATGTGTTTTACTTAATTTTGATTACTATTGGTTTAATGCTATTTACGCGTCATATTGGCGATTCATTAAATAACCAAGATGAAACAATTACTCAAAGTAAAGAATACATAAATGAAGCCAGCAGAAAAATAGATGAACTATTTGATCAAAAAAATAAAATAATAATTTTCCTATTCGTTCCTTTTGCTGCTTTAAACAGTTTCATTTTATTTAAAAGAAAAAAGCTAAACTTGAGCGAACATGCAATAATTGCAGGAATGATATTATTGGGTGTGCTATTAATTTCCACTTTCTCTAACATTCTCTTTTGGTTTAAACCAATTCAATACATTGGTCTTGTTATAAGTTTACTAATAATAGCACTTATTCTTTTTTACATTTGTTTTGGATATTTTAATGCCTTTGGTGAAGAATATTCCAAATTAGGAATTACCTACAGAATCGCATTGTTTTTCTTATTAATAGGTATTGAAATTCTAATTTTAACTTGGATTTTAGTTGGATTTGTAACCAATTGGAAATTTGGTGAAATTCAAATAACTCCATTTGGCTGATTAATTTGAAATCTATTTTATAAATTTAAAATTAGAAAACATGAAAAATTCTTTGATATTGTTCTTTTTCCTTTTCCTAGTTAGTAGTAAAGCACAAGAAATTGCAAAAATTGAAAACATAAAAATCAATTCTAAAGAGCTACAACAAGAACGTGAAATTTTAATTTACACTCCTCAAAGTTATAATGAAAATCTATATTCTTATTATGATGTAATCTATGTATTTGATGCACACGCCAGAGAGTTTTTTGATTATGTACATTCTGTAATAAGTTTTTTAAGTAATACTTCTAAAAAGTTTATTGTTGTAGGCATAACTTCACCTTACAATGAAAAATTAGATTACAGCAGAAATAATGACTTTCTACCATATCCTAAAAATACCAATCCAAAAGATTTTTATAATGGTTATTCGGGAAATGCCGACAACTTCTTGAGATATGTAAATAATGAAGTGGTGCCTTATATTGAATCCAATTATAGAACATTAAATCACCGAACAGCTGTAGGACATTCTTTGAGTGCATCGTTTATTGTGTATGCAATGTTAAACGAAACCAATTTATTTGACAATTACATTGCCATTTCTCCCAACTTTTCTTTCGATAAAGAACGATTAGTAAATGATATCAAACAGTTTGATTACACTAAAATAAAAAACAATAAATTTCTATATATAAGTCATGCCAACGAAGCCCAAAATTGGAAAGAATGGAAACCTGCCAGAGAAAAAGTGTATTCTTTTCTGCAAGATTCTCTAAAAACAGATAAGCTGAAAGTTGTAATTAAAGATTACTCAACAGAAACCCATTGGAGTACTTTTGCACCGAGTTTTAATACTGCTATTCAATATTATTTTGATAACATTTATGAAAACCAACAAAAAGAACTTTCTGCAGTAGCATATGAAATTACAATCAATGTTAAAGTTCCAAATAAAGAAGATGAAATCTACATTACAGGAAACCAAATAAATTTAGGAAATTGGAATCCAAGTCAGATTAAAATGAATAAAAAATCTGATTTTGAAAGAGAATTGAAAGTAAAGCTACATTCGCCAGCACAATTCAAATTCACAAAAGGAAGTTGGGAAACAGAAGCCGAAGTTAAAAACAGCATTTCAGAAAACATAACAATTATGCCTAAAAAAGGCAAAGAATATAGCTTTGAAATCGTTGGTTTTAATCAGTAAATTTGATAAAAAACAGTAAGCTGAAAATAACATTTACACCAAAAAATCAGAAATCAAGCGCTGTTTAAAACGGTCTAAAGTTTTTAAATCAACATCGATTTCATCATTTGAAATATCGAATGGATCGTCTAATCCTACTATAAGTAAATACAAATAACAAAACAAAAAAGTAATAGAAAAAGTCACAAAATAGTCAGCAGCTGTAGTTTTGAATTTGGTGATTAACAACAAAGCCATTACAATAAACAAAATGCTTTGCAACAAAGTATAAGCAGGTTTAATAAAATTGTTTCTTGAAATGGAATACGCACGAGTCAATTGTTTGCGCATAGCATTAGTATTTTCTTGAATACCTTTTATAGCTTCTTTATCAACGCCTCGTTCTGCAAAATAATAGGCAATTTCGTTAGAATGTCTAATCAAAGGAAAAATCACATTAGAATCTTTTGCTTTAGAATAAATCCAAGAAATAATTCCGTCAGTAATAAAAAGTAATTCCTCACGAAGAAAAGCGCTATTCAATTGCTCTTTACACAAATCGGAAGTTCCTGTTCGTGGAGCTTTGAAAGCCAAATAAATCCAATCTTTAATAGCTTCAAGATTTGCAGCAACTTCACCAGGAATCTTTTCACTTTCCTTAAAATCCGACATCGTAGCAGCAAGTAATAATCCAAAAACAAAAAAAGCACCTGTAAATATGATGGTAATATCGGATAGTTCAATCAAATCGTGAAAATCTTGTCCGTAAATAGACAAGTTTTTAAAAACAAAGTTCTTAATTATTAGTATAACAATACCAGCAATAATCGATTTTATAACAATAGCTCTTTTTGTAAAGAAACGCATAATGACTTTTTTTTTACAAACATAGTAAAAAGTTAGAAGATGGAAGTTGCGAGAGGAGTGCAACGAAAATCTATTAAAAACTAACTTAATTGCTTCTAAGTTCTCGATACATTTTATAAAAAGCTAGCGCATTTTATAAAACACTCGAAGTGACGGTAGTAGAAGATTTAAGAATTCGTATAGTTAGAACTTTTAATATATAAGTCTTATAAGAGCAAAACTTCTACTTTTCCCAATCGTCACTTCGAGTGATTTTGTGGAACGTAGTGGAGGAAAATTGTATCGAGAACCCATGAAAAACAAAACTTCTTATTTTCTCTATTCTCACATCTTACCTCGTATTTCGTACTTCAAACTTAAAAAAATACTATGCGTGCATAAAATTTAACATAAATACTATGCGTGCATAATAAATTTTTTATATATTTGAATCCGAAACTAAAACGATATAGTAAAATATGATGAAAGAAAAAACTATAGATTATGTGCTACGCGCGACATGGCAAGCAGTTTCACGAATGTATAACGAGGAAGCATCTAAATTTGATGGTTCTATGGCAATAGGATTTGCCTTATTAAGCATAGACAAAGAAGAAGGAACACCTTCAACTTACATTAGCAACCGAATGGGAATGGAAGCAACATCGCTAACTAGAACCCTAAAAACATTAGAAGAAAAAGGATTAATCATAAGAAAGAAAAATCCAGATGACGGCAGAGGCGTATTAATATACCTAACCGATCTAGGAAAACAAATGCGCGAACAATCAAAAACTACAGTGTTAAAATTCAACGAAGTAGTAAAACAAAACATCACCGAAGAAAAACTAAACCATTTTATGGAAGTAGCTGATGTGATAAATGATTTGATAACAGAGAAGAAGATTTTTTGAGGAATTGTATAATGTATACTGTAGAAATGTATACTGTAAAATTATATGTGAATACAATATACAATAATAAGCAACAACACATTATAAAACATAATATTATACAACACTACAATATACAAAATATAATAATACAGTATACAATAATGCATTATACAGCAATACAATAAAAAAAAGATGAATTATTTCAAGGAATTAAAAGTTTGGCAAAAAGCAATTGAGTTGGTTACCGATACTTATTTGAAAACACAAAGTTTTCCTAAAGAAGAGATTTATGGATTAACGTCACAGATTAGAAGATGTGCAGTTTCTATTCCATCTAATATTGCAGAAGGATGTGGAAGAAATACAGACAAAGATTTTAATAACTTTTTAGGTATATCATTAGGTTCAGCATTCGAATTTGAAACACAATTGATTATTTGTAAGAACTTAAATTTCATCAATCAAGAAGATTTCAATTTCCTTGAATCAGAAATACAACATATTCAAAATATGATAATAAAACTAAAAAGCTCAATAGAAAAAAAATTATAAATACAATATACAGTATACAACAATACATTATACAACAATACAATAAAGAAAATGAAACGAACAATTAAAAAAGTGGCAGTCGTAGGTTCTGGAATCATGGGTTCTGGGATAGCTTGTCATTTTGCTAACATCGGTTTGGAAGTACTCCTTTTAGACATTGTGCCTAACGCACTAACTGAAATCGAGGAAAAGAAAGGACTAACTTTAGAAAGTAAAGTCGTTCGTAACCGTGTGGTAAATGACCATTTGGCAAATGCTTTAAAAAGCAACCCATCACCTATTTACAGTCAGAAATTTGCTAGTCGAATTACAACAGGAAACACGACTGATGATATGTCCAAAATTGCAACTTGCGATTGGATTATTGAAGTAGTTGTAGAACGTTTAGACATCAAGAAATTGGTTTTTGAACAAATCGACAAATTCCGTAAACCAGGAACTTTGGTAACGTCAAATACATCAGGTATTCCAATTAACTTTATGAGTGAAGGAAGAAGCGATGATTTTCAAGCACATTTCTGTGGAACGCATTTCTTCAATCCTGCACGTTATTTGAAATTATTCGAAATCATTCCTGGTCCAAAAACATCTCAAGAAGTATTAGATTTCTTATTCGAATATGGTTCAAAATTCTTAGGAAAAACTTCTGTAATTGCAAAAGATACTCCAGCTTTTATCGGAAACAGAATCGGAATCTTCGGAATCCAAAGTCTATTTCACCAAGTGAAAGAAATGGGATTAACCATTGAAGAAGTTGATAAGCTTACAGGTCCAGTTATTGGTCGTCCAAAATCGGCTACTTTCAGAACTGTTGACGTAGTTGGTTTAGATACTTTAGTTCACGTAGCCAACGGAATTTATGACAACTGTCCGAATGACGAAGCGCATAGTTTGTTCAAACTACCAGATTTCATCAACAAAATGATGGAAAATAAATGGTTAGGAAGTAAAACTGGTCAAGGATTTTACAAAAAAGAAGGTAAAGATATTTTGTCTTTAGACTTAGATACATTAGAATATAGAGCAGCTAAAAAAGCATCGTTCGCAACTTTAGAACTTACTAAAACAATTGACAAACCAATTGATAGATTCAAAGTTTTAGTAAAAGGAAAAGACAAAGCAGGTGATTTCTACAGAAAGAATTTCTCAGCAATGTTTGCTTATTGTTCTAACCGAGTTCCAGAAATCACTGACGAATTCTACAAAATCGACGACGCTATGAAAGCTGGTTTCGGTTGGGAAAATGGACCATTCGAAATTTGGGATGCTATTGGTGTAGAAAAAGCCATCGCAATGATGGAAGCAGAAGGTTACAAACCAGCAGCTTGGGTAACGGATATGTTGATTTCAGGAAATAAATCATTTTACTCTGTTAAAAATGGTAAAACGTGTTTCTACAACATTCCTTCAAAAACTCAAGAAGAAAAACCTGGACAAGATGCCTTTATCATTTTAGATAATATCAGAGAAAGTCACAAAGTTTGGGGTAACTCAGATGCTTCAGTTATCGATTTAGGTGACGGAATTTTGAACTTAGAATTCCACTCTAAAATGAATACTATTGGTGGTGGCGTTTTAACCGCAATCAACAAAGCAATCGACTTAGCTGAAAAAGACTATAAAGGATTAGTGATTGGAAATCAGGGAACTAATTTCTCTGTTGGAGCGAATATCGGAATGATTTTCATGATGGCTGTAGAGCAAGAATACGACGAATTGAATATGGCTATCAAAATGTTCCAAGACACTATGATGCGAGTTCGCTACTCCTCTATTCCAGTAATTGTTGCGCCACACGGAATGACACTTGGTGGTGGATGCGAAATGAGTATGCACGCCGATAAAGTTGTTGCCGCTGCTGAAACGTATATTGGTTTGGTAGAATTTGGAGTTGGTGTAATTCCAGGTGGTGGTGGTTCAAAAGAAATGGCAGTTCGTGCAGCCGATTTGTTCCGCAAAAATGACGTTGAATTAAATGTACTTCAAGAAAACTTCCTTACAATCGGAATGGCAAAAGTAGCAACTTCTGCATACGAAGCTTTCGATTTAGGAATTTTACAAAAAGGAAAAGATATTGTGGTAGTAAACAAAGACCGTCAAATTGCAGTTGCTAAACAAGTAGCATTACAAATGGCTGATCAAGGTTACACACAACCTGTTAGAAGGACCGATATCAAAGTATTAGGTAAACAAGCTCTTGGAATGTTCTTAGTAGGAACCAACCAAATGGTAGCAGGAAAATACATCTCTGAACACGACTTAAAAATTGCCAACAAATTAGCTTATGTAATGGCTGGTGGAGATTTATCAGAACCAACATTAGTAAGTGAACAATATTTATTGGATATTGAAAGAGAAGCATTTTTATCACTTTGTACAGAAAGAAAAACATTGGAGAGAATTCAGTTTATGTTAACTAAAGGGAAACCATTACGTAATTAATTGTATAATGTAAATTGTAAAATTGTATAATGTAAATTACTGATTATGAATTATTTTAAAGAATTGAAAGTTTGGCAAAAAGCAATTGAACTAGTTACTGATACTTATTTGAAATCCCAAAGTTTTCCTAAAGAAGAAATTTATGGATTAACATCACAAATAAGACGTTGTGCAGTTTCAATTCCATCTAACATAGCAGAAGGTTGTGGAAGAAATACAGATAAAGATTTCAACAACTTTTTGGGAATATCATTGGGTTCCGCTTTTGAATTTGAAACACAATTAATCATTTGTAAAAATTTGCAATTTATTAATCAAGATGATTTTAATTTCTTAGAAGCAGAAATACAACACATACAAAATATGATTATCAAACTAAAAAGTTCAATAGAAAAGAAATTGTAATCATTTATTCATTGTTTACAATATACATTATACAACAATACAATATACAAAAAAATAAAATATGAAAACAGCATATATAGTATCCGGATTTCGTACAGCAGTTGGAAAAGCGCCAAAAGGAGTTTTCCGTTTTAAACGTCCTGACGAATTAGCAGCAGAAACCATCGAACACATGATGGCACAATTTCCTGATTTCGACAAAAAAAGAATTGACGACGTTATGGTTGGAAACGCCATGCCAGAAGCTGAGCAAGGTTTGAATGTGGGACGATTAATTTCCTTAATGGGATTAAAAGTTACAGACGTTCCAGGGGTAACCGTAAATAGATACTGCGCTTCAGGATTAGAAACTATCGGAATGGCGACTGCAAAAATCCAAAGCGGAATGGCAGACTGTATCATTGCTGGTGGCGCTGAAAGTATGAGTTTTATTCCAATGGGTGGATATAAACCAACGCCAGATTACGCCGTAGCAAAAGAAGGTAACGAAGACTATTATTGGGGAATGGGTTTAACAGCAGAAGCTGTTGCCAAACAATTCAATGTGTCTCGTGAAGACCAAGATGAGTTTGCTTTCCATTCGCATCAAAAAGCGTTGAAAGCACAAGCCGAAGGTAAATTTGACAAACAAATTGTTCCTATCACAGTGGAGCAAACCTTTATCAATGAAAATGGTAAAAAAGAAACCAAATCATATGTAGTTAATAAAGACGAAGGTCCAAGAGCCGACACCAATATTGCCGCTTTAGGAAAACTAAAACCTGTATTTGCAGCTGATGGTTCAGTAACAGCTGGAAACTCTTCACAAATGAGTGATGGTGCCGCTTTCGTTTTAATCATGAGTGAAGAACTAGTAAAAGAACTTGGCGTTACTCCTATCTCAAGATTAGTAAATTTTGCATCAGCAGGTGTTGAACCAAGAATTATGGGAATTGGTCCAGTAAAAGCTATTCCAAAAGCACTAAAACAAGCTGGCTTAACATTAAATGATATTGATTTAATTGAATTAAATGAAGCATTTGCATCACAAGCATTAGCAGTAACTCGCGAATTAAATTTAAATCCTGATATCATTAACGTAAATGGTGGTGCAATTTCTTTAGGCCATCCACTAGGTTGTACAGGAGCAAAATTATCAGTACAATTATTTGAAGAAATGCGATTAAGAAAATCTAAATACGGAATTGTAAGTATGTGTGTTGGAACTGGACAAGGTTCTGCCGGAATATATGAATTACTATAATCAACCAACTATAAAAAAATAAAAAAATGAGCGATATAACCAGAGGAGGACAATTCCTAGTTAAAGAGACAAAGTGTGAAGACGTTTTCACACCAGAAGATTTCTCGGAAGAGCAAATCATGATGCGTGATTCTGTTAAAGAATTCGTTGATAAAGAAATTTGGCCAAACAAAGACCGCTTTGAGCATAAAGATTATGCATTTACTGAAGAAACTATGCGTAAAGCAGGTGAAATGGGCTTTTTAAGCGTTGCCGTTCCAGAAAATTATGGCGGAATGGGAATGGGTTTTGTGGATACTTGTCTTGTTTGTGATTATATTTCGGGTGCAACAGGTTCGTTTTCAACGGCTTTTGGTGCGCATACTGGAATTGGAACGATGCCAATCACATTATACGGAACGGAAGAACAAAAACAAAAATATGTACCTAAATTAGCATCAGGTGAATGGTTTGGAGCGTATTGCTTGACAGAACCAGGTGCAGGTTCAGATGCGAATTCAGGAAAAACAAAAGCGGTTCTTTCAGAAGATGGAACGCATTATAAAATCACTGGACAAAAAATGTGGATTTCTAATGCAGGTTTTTGTTCTGTATTTATTGTTTTCGCAAGAATTGAAGATGATAAAAACATTACAGGTTTCATCGTAGAAAATGATCCAAGTAATGGAATTTCAATGGGTGAAGAAGAACATAAATTAGGAATTCGTGCCTCTTCTACTCGTCAGGTTTTCTTTGCTGATACTAAAGTTCCAGTTGAAAATATGTTAGCCGCTCGTGGTGAAGGTTTCAAAATTGCAATGAACGCTTTAAATGTTGGTCGTATCAAATTGGCAGCAGCTTGCTTAGATGCTCAACGTCGTGTGACTTCAAATGCAATTAATTATGCTAACGAAAGAGTTCAGTTTAATGTACCTATTTCTTCTTTCGGAGCTATTCGTTACAAATTGGCAGAAATGGCAACTTCAGCTTATGCAGGTGAAAGTGCTACTTATCGTGCAGCAAAAGACATTGAAAACAGAATCAAACTTCGTGAAGCTGAAGGTGCAAGTCATCAAGAAGCGGAATTAAAAGGAGTTGAAGAATTTGCTATCGAATGTTCTATTCTTAAAGTAGCTGTTTCTGAAGATGTTCAAAATTGTTCAGACGAAGGGATTCAAATTTATGGTGGAATGGGATTCTCTGAAGATACTCCAATGGAAAGTGCTTGGAGAGATGCTCGTATTGCTCGTATTTATGAAGGAACGAATGAAATCAATAGAATGTTATCGGTTGGAATGTTAATCAAAAAAGCCATGAAAGGTCACGTTGATTTACTCGGACCAGCAATGAAAGTTCAAGAAGAATTAATGGGAATTCCATCCTTTGACACACCAGATTATTCTGAATTATTTTCGGAAGAAAAAGAAATGGTTGGCAAATTGAAAAAAGCATTCCTAATGGTAGCAGGTGCTGCCGTTCAAAAATACGGAATGGATTTAGATGCACACCAACAACTATTAATGGCTGCTGCTGATATGCTAATTGAAATTTATATGGCGGAAAGTACCATTCTTAGAACTGAAAAATTAGCCAAAAAAGAAGGCGAAGCTAAAGTTCAAGAACAAATTGCAATGGCAAAATTATACTTATACAAAGCCGTAGATATCGTTGCAGCTAGAGGAAAAGAAAGCATCATCTCTTTTGCAGAAGGCGACGAACAACGTATGATGTTAATGGGATTAAGACGTTTTACAAAATATACCAATATGCCTAATATTGTAGGATTGAGAGAAACAATCACTTCAAAATTAGTAGCTGAAAATAGTTATTGTTTTTAATATAGTTAATTTAATTGTTAAAAAGCCACTTGATTTTTCATGTGGCTTTTTTTTTGAGCAACATTCTATACTAAAAACTGAATATTTAAGTTATCATACTATGAAAAAGATTAGTAGTTTACTTCTTTTAGCTTTAATTATTTCTTGTAAATCAAAGCAACCTAGCACATCTGAAATTAACAAAAATGAAACAGTTGAAGTCAAATCACGTTTCGAAAAAATTAATCTCAAAGAGGTTAATAATCAAAAACTTACAAGAGCATATAATCTTGGCAAACGATTATTAGAAACTTGTAATACTTCAATATTTAAAGTTTTTTCTAAAGAAGAAGCCACCGACAAAGTGATTCAAAATGCAACCGTTGAAAAAATAACAAAAACTTGTCAGAAAATTTTAATGCGTAATGGAAAGTTTATTGATTTGAATCTAATTGATGTAACTCAAGATAACGAAACAGAAGACTTATTTTTTAGATATAAAATCGAATATGAAAAGAAATATTTCGAACGTGAATTGTATATCACAATAAACTCAGAAGGCAAAGTTTCAGAAATGAAAACAAAAGAGTTACCCAAAAAGCCTATGTAAAATTGATTTTTTTGCTACTTTTGAAAAATAGCAAAGAATGAATTTTGGACAAAAAAGACTTACACTATTTTAAAAATACTCAAGAATGGCGCGATTGGTTGCATGAAAATCATCATGCTTCAGATGGAGTTTGTTTGTTATTTTACAAAGTTGGTAGCTCAGAAGAAAGCATGCGATGGGAAGAAGCCGTTCAAGTTGCTATTTGCTATGGTTGGATTGATTCTACCGTAAAAAAAATTGATGATGAACGACGTAAGCAACTATTTACACCAAGAAAAGACAAAAGCGTTTGGAGTAAACTCAATAAAACTTACATTGAAAGACTCCTAGCTGAAAACTTGATACACGAAAGTGGTTTGAGAAAAATTGAAATAGCCAAACAAAATGGTTCATGGGAATCACTCGATGCTGTTGAAAACTTGGAACTACCAAAAGACTTAGAATTCGCTTTTCAAAATAATAAAACTGCATTCGACAATTATCAAAACTTTAGTCCATCCTACCGAAAAAGCTATTTGTATTGGCTAAATCAAGCCAAACGTGAAGAAACACGCAACCTCCGAATTGCAGAAATCATTCGTCTTTGTGAAGAAAACATAAAATCAAGGCAATAAAATCTTAACATTTATAGTCTTGAACTTTCTTAAAAATAACTAGCTTTGTAGCTCTAAATGAAGCTATGATAAACCCATCTGCACACGGTTGGATTGATAAGTATTTTGTGGAACAAAAATCATTGTTCGACACTACTATTGATGGTTTATCGTTTTATAAAAACATTAGAGCTACTGGATTTATTTATGGCCATATTATTGCAATAAATTCCAATCCAAAAATAGAAATATCACAATGGAAATCGGATGAAATTTCTAAAGTTGCTTTACTGACAACACTTCTTGATGTTTATACCTTTACTTTTCAAAAAGAAGATACAGAAGATTTTATCAAAAAAACAGTTGCCTTTTACAAGGAAATGACACCAAAAGGTTTTGTACTTTTTGATAAAATAATGACTTCTAGTTCAAGTTCAAAATTGGAAACTTTGATAAACGAACGTGTTCAAACGAACAAAGATATTATCAGTAAAAATTTCTCTCATATTGTAACAAATGCCCTATTGTTTGTTGATGTTTTAGCATTTCACCAATATCTTCAAAAAGGAGAAATTCCAGAAAAATACTTGAAACGCATGGAAGAAACGATTATGAGTATTGTTTCTTTAGCATTAAAGGTTAAAACTGTTAAGTCGCAACACGATGATTTATTGATTAAATTATTTGAAGCGTCGGTTCGTTATACCAAATTTTCAAAAGTAAGTATTCAGAATTTAGAAGAATTACCTTTGGATTACTTTACAAATGATTTAGAAAAATTCTATCTATTAGATTTAGCAGGAATCACACTTTGGAATGATGGAAAAGTAGAAAATGACGAAGTGTATTTCCTTCATAAATTGGCAGAAGCTATGTCAATTTCTGGTGATTTTGTAAATGAAAGCGTTATTGCAACCAATGAATTTATAACGTTGCACAAAAAAGAAATTCAGTATTTTAATTATTCCAATCCGGTAAAACATTTTTACGACCAAACTACTACTGGAGTTCAAGTTTTGATTAAAAGAAATCAAAAACGATTGACTAAAGAAATCTCTGAAAGCAAGGAATTGATGAAGCTTCTTGCCAAATCAACCCAAAAAGATTTGAGTACAGAAGAAAAAAAGAAAGTAAAAAAACAATTACTCGACATTTGCAAAAGCATTCCGTCTTTAACTATTTTTTTACTTCCTGGTGGCGGATTGTTATTACCTATTTTGATAAAATTTATTCCGCAATTATTACCTTCAGCTTTTAATGAGAATTTGGAGGATTAGTAATTATTAATCCATGCAAAATGATTGTTTTTAATTTCTTCATTATTTTTGGTTACAAAATCTAAATAAGCTTTTGCCACTGGACTCAACTTTTTGCCTTTCAACCAAATCAATCTCCAACTTGATACTAGAGGAAGTTTATTTATCGGAATAATTTTAATATCTCCTTTTTCCAATTCATTTTTTAAACCAATTAGTGGCATAATTGAAAGCCCCAAACCAGCTATAACTGACTGTTTAACAGCTTCGTTAGATGTTAATTGTATTTTCATATTGGGTACAATTCCTGTTTTATCTAGAAAAGTTTCCATCGAAAGTCTTGTTGCCGAACCTAATTCTCTATAAATAAGAGGCTGATTTGAAACATAATTTAATAAACTTGAACCTTGATTTATTTCGGTAAACCTATTCCCTACCAAAAACAATTTATTATCCATAAGTGGCATTGATTCAACAGTTATTTCATTTGGAAGTATGGACACTAATGCAAAATCTATTTCATTATTTTTTAATGATTTTACAACTTTACTTTTATTGGTAACATCCATTTCGAGTTCTACCTCAACATTATTTTTCATAAACTCCGACAAATAGTAAGGCATAACATATTTTCCTGTTGAAACAACTGACAACTTTAGTCTTCCAGATAATTGTCCTTTGAAAGCTTGAGTTTTATAATTAATGGCATAAACTTCATTAATTATATTTTCTGCTGCTAAAGCAATTTCTTTACCAAAATCAGTTACATACAATTTTCTTCCTACAACTTCTGTTAGAGGAATTTCAAATTGATCTTGGAAATTTTTTAATTGAATTGAAACGGCAGGCTGTGTAAGATGCAACTCCTCTGCTGCTTTTGTTATACTCTTTGTTTGAGTTATTTTTAAAAAAACCTGAAGTTGATGTAGCGTATAATTCATAAAAATATTTTATATATATCATTACAAATATAAATAAAAATATATGAATAAAATATTAGAATTTTGTAAAAAAAATATGAAAACTATGAAAACAATTATCACAATTTTGATTTCGAGCTTATTATTGACAAGCTGCGTGACTATTAAACCAGGTGAAGTTGGTTTAAAACAAAAACTTGGGAAATTATCAGATCAAGTTTATCCTCAGGGACCTGTATTTTTTAATCCGTTTACTTCAAAAATCGTTCGTACCTCAATTCAAACAAGAAATTTAGAATTGAGTTTAAACTTACCTAGTAAAGAAGGTTTAAGTATTACTTCTCAAATTTCTATTCTTTATAGACTAGAAAAAACTGATGTGGTAAAAATTGTAAATGACCTTGGCCTAAATTATGAAGGAATTATTGCCAATGTATTCCGTTCTGCATCTGCAGATATTTGTGCCCAATATTTTGCTAAAGATATGCACTCTGGTAAAAGATCTGAAATAGAAGCAGATATATTAAAGAGGATGTCTAGCAATTTGCAAAATAAAGGAATTATTATAGAATCTGTTTTAATGAAAAGCATTCAATTACCCGTTGGACTATCGCAATCAATCGAAAGTAAACTTAGAGCCGAGCAAGATGCAATGAGAATGGAGTTTGTTTTACAACAAGAAAAATTTGAGGCTGAGAGAAAAATAATTGAAGCAAAAGGTACAAGAGATTCTCAAAAAATATTATCAGAAGGTTTGACAAATGAAATCATAAAGCTAAGAAGTATTGATGCTTTCAATGAATTATCAAAATCACCAAACACAAAAATAATTGTAACCGATGGTAAAACTCCTTTTTTAATTAATCAAGAATAACAACTTAATAACTAACTAAATAACAAATTAAATGACACGAATTACAATAGCCAAAGGCGATGGTATTGGTCCAGAAATTATGGACGCAACTCTAGACATTATTAAAGCTGCTGGTGCAAACTTAGAGTATGATGAAATCGAAGTGGGTGAAAAAGTTTACTTATCTGGAAATACATCTGGAATAGCTAATGAATCTTGGGATATAATAAGAAGAAATAAAATTTTCTTAAAAGCTCCAATTACAACTCCACAAGGTGGCGGTTATAAAAGTCTGAATGTTACTACAAGAAAATTTCTTGGTTTGTATTCAAATGTTCGTCCATGTATGAGTTTACATCCGTTTGTTGAGACCAAACATCCTAACATGGATATTGTAATAGTTAGAGAAAACGAAGAAGATTTATATGCTGGAATTGAACACCAACAAACTGACGAAGTAGTTCAATGTTTAAAAATCATAAGTCGTCCTGGATGTGAAAAAATTATTCGTTATGCTTTTGAATATGCTAAAGTATATGGAAGAAAAAAAGTAACCTGTTTCACAAAAGATAATATCATGAAACAATCGGATGGTTTATTCCATCAGATATTTGATGAAATTGCAGCAGAATATCCAGAAATAGAAAACGAACATTGGATTATTGATATTGGTGCTGCAAAAATGAGTGATACACCAGAAGTTTTTGATGTAATCGTTACTTTAAATTTATATGGAGATGTGCTTTCAGATATTGCTGCTCAAATTGCAGGTTCTGTAGGTTTAGCTGGTTCTGCAAATATCGGAGAAGAATGTGCTATGTTTGAAGCTATTCATGGTTCAGCACCAAGAAGAGCTGGGCAAAATTTAGCGAATCCTTCTGGTCTATTAGAAGGTGCTGTAATGATGTTAAACCATATCGGACAAACTGAAATTGCCGAGAAAGTTCAAAATGCATGGTTAAAAACTATTGAAGATGGTATTCACACTTATGATATTTACAAAGAAGGAATTAGTAAAGAAAAAGTGGGTACAAAAGAATTTGCGCAAGCAGTAATTTCAAATTTAGGTAAAAAACCTTCTTTACTAAAAGAAGTATCTTATGCCAAAGAAGGAGCCTTAAATTTACCGAAATACATCAAAAAACCAGCTGCAAAAAAAGAACTAGTAGGAGTTGATATTTTCGTTCATTGGAATGGAACTAATCCAAATGAACTTGCTGATAAAATTCAAAAGCTGAATAATGATAACGTTAAGCTTAGCATGATAACTAATCGTGGTATCAAAGTTTGGCCAGATGGATTTAGCGAAACATTTTGTACAGACCATTGGCGTTGTAGATTCAAACCTTCAACTAATGGAGTTTTAGAGAAAAAGGAAATTTTAAGACTTCTTAATGATGCAATGATAGAAAATATTGACACAATAAAAACAGAAAATTTATACAACTTTAATGAAAAACCTGCCTACTCACTCGGACAAGGACAATAAAACCTTGACAAAAAGCATAATTTATTCAAAAACAAGTCACAATCTACTAATGCTATTTGCAATGATTATTATACTAACAGGGTTTTACTTATCGATAATCAGTGAAACATTTACAAATGAAATAATTATTGGCTTAGGAATTCTAACAAGCGGATACGGATTTATGAAACTATCAAACAAATAAAAATGGAAAACAATCAGGAATTTAAACTTATCGACGGAACATTTTCTGCAGAAGATGCCGACAGAGTTTTAACAACATTATTAAACTACAAAATCGATTATCATAACAGAGAAGATTTCAGTAATCATATTCGTTTTAATAAAGACATTGAACATTCAAAAAAACGTATTCAAGAACTTACGGAAACCAAAGAACAAATTAAAAATCTTATAAAAAATTCAAAATCGGAGGATATAAAGTTTGTAATAAAAAGCAATATTTCAATTGAGTTAGAAAAATAAAATGTTTCACGAAAGAAAACTTCTTATTGCAACAAAACATCAGAAGGAATCAGTAATTGCACCTTTATTCTGGGAAGAATTTAGAAATTACTGTTTCACTTCTGATGCCTTTGACACTGATTTGCTAGGTACTTTTTCTGGTGAAATAGACAGAAAAGAAGATGCGCTATCAACATTAAGAGCAAAATGCATCATAGCAAATAAAGCCACTAATTGTGATTTAGTGGTTGCAAGCGAAGGTTCTTTTGGAGCACATCCAACACTATTTTTTGCGCAAGCCAATGAAGAGTTGATGATGCTTAAAGATTTTAAAAACGATATTGAAATTGTCGCAAGAGAAATTAGCATGGAAACCAATTTCAATGGGAAATTAATAACTAATGAAGCCGATTTATTAGAATTTGCTGAAAAAGTAAATTTTCCAAGTCATGCGATAATTCTAAAACCTGAAGAAAAGAATTTTTCAAAAATCATTAAAGGAATAACTGATAAAGATGTTTTACTAAAAAGCTATAATGAACTAAAACAAGAATTCAATAGCGTTTATGCTGAAACAGATATGAGAGCTATGTTCAATCCAACTCGAATGAAAGTAATTGAAAAAGTGACTCACAAATTAATTGAAAAAATTAAAAGTTTATGTCCGAAATGCGCCTTACCAGGTTTTGATATTGTCAAAGCAAATCCGGGTTTACCATGCGAAAATTGTTTATTACCTACTCGATCTACATTAAGTTATTTATACCAATGTAAAAAATGTTGCTATGAAAAAGAATTACATTATCCGAGAGGTATAAAATTTGAAGACCCAACTTATTGTGACAACTGCAATCCTTAAAAATAATTATGATTCAAATATCCAAAGACATAGTAAAAGCCAAAGAAATTCTTGAGAATGAAAATTTAGTTGCTATTCCTACTGAAACCGTTTATGGCTTGGCAGGAAATATTTACAGCGAAAAAGCAATAAACAAAATTTTTAAAACAAAAAATAGACCTTTCAATAATCCACTAATCGTTCATATACATTCTAAAGAATTATTAGAAAATATAGCTCAAGAAGTTCCTGAAAAAGCTAAACAATTAGCAGAAGCTTTTTGGCCAGGTTCGCTAACTCTAGTTTTAAAGAAAAAAGAAACGATACCTTATAGCATTACAGCTGGAAAAGAAACAGTCGCTGTGAGAGTTCCCAATCATACTTTGACTTTAGAATTATTAAAACAACTTGATTTTCCATTGGCTGCTCCGAGTGCAAATCCGTTTGGCTCCATAAGTCCAACCACTTCTCAACATGTTGCCGATTATTTTACAGATACTTTAGAAATGGTTCTTGATGGTGGTAATTGTGAAAATGGGATAGAATCTACGATTGTTGGTTTTGAAAATGAAAAAGCAATTCTTTACCGTTTAGGATCAATTTCTGTTGAAGATATAGAATCTATAATTGGACCTATTCAAATTGTAAATAAAAATGATAGTTCGCCAAATGCACCAGGAATGCTTTCCAGACATTACGCACCAAAAACCAAAACGATAGTGTCAGAAAATATTGAAGATGAAATAAAAAACTATCCAACATCTAAAATTGGAGTTTTATTATTTCAAGATTTAAAAATAAATGATGAAAATATTGAAAAAGAAATACTTTCAATTAATGGTAGTTTAAAAGAAGCCACTGCCAACCTATATGCTGCAATGCATCGATTAGACAAAAAAGGTTTAGACCTTATTATAGCCGAGAAGTTTCCTGAAAACGATTTAGGAAAATCAATTAACGATCGTTTAGAACGAGCGACAAAAAAATAAATTCAATGAACTTAAATTTACTCTTAGATAATTTAACCAATCCAGCATTACTGTTTTTTTTACTTGGAATAATAGCAGTAAAACTAAAAAGTGATTTGGAAATACCACCAAATTCGTCAAAATTTATTTCTCTGTATTTATTGTTTTCTATCGGATTTAAAGGCGGACAAGAATTGGCTCACAGCCACTTTAATCTAGAAATAGTATGGTCTGTTTTATTTGGTGTTTTAATCGCATTAATTATACCTATTTATTCATATTTCATTTTAAGAAGAAAATTTAGTGTTTATGATTCTGGTGCTATCGCAGCTGCTTACGGCTCAGTGAGTGCGGTGACTTTTGTAACAGCAGCTTCCTTTTTAGAAATTCAACACATGAGTTTTAGCGGACACATGGTAGCTGTAATGGCTTTGATGGAAGCACCAGCAATAGTTGTTGGTGTAATTTTAATTAGATTGTTTGACACCAAAAAAGAAATAAACACCTCTATTTTGTCAATTGTTAGACATTCTTTTACAAATGGTAGTGTACTTCTAATATTAGGAAGTTTAATTATTGGTTTACTTGCCAGTGATGAACAAGCAATGGGAATAAAACCATTTACAAATGATTTATTCAAAGGTTTCCTTGCCATTTTTCTATTAGATATGGGAATTGTAAGCGGAAAAAAACTTGGTGATTTTCTTAAAAGCGGTTGGTTTGCAGTAATTTTTGCAATAGCAATACCATTAATTAATGGATGCTTGGTTGCAGTAGCAAGCCATCTTGTAACAAATGATATCGGAAATAGATTTATGCTTTCTGTTTTAGCGGCAAGTGCTTCTTATATAGCTGTTCCTGCAGCTATGAAAATAGCAGTTCCAAAGGCAAATCCGGGTCTATTTCTACCAATGGCTTTAGCTGTTACATTTCCTTTCAATATAACTTTAGGAATGCCAATTTATTTATCAATAATTCAGATAAATAACTAACAGTTAATTTTTTTTTTTCATTCATGTTTAGGTTTGAAAGACTACATTCTAAGAATGTAGTCTTTCTATTTAAAACTAATTTGAAAATTTTAATTGATACACTTCATCTAACTCATCATTAGAACTCATGTTTACACCTAAGTCAGTTACATAACCAGAATTTAAACCATAAGTCCATCCATGCAGTGTTAACTCTTGACCATTTCTCCAAGCATTTTGAACTATTGAAGTTTTTGCCAAATCAAATACTTGTTCTTGTGCATTAACTTCAACAAATTTATTAAAACGATCCTCTTCATCTTCGATAGTGTTTAGATAGTGTTCGTGCAATCTATAAACATCTTTTATGTGTCTAATCCAGTTGTCAATTAATCCAATAGATTGATTTCCCATTGCTGCTTTAACTCCACCACAACCATAATGACCACATACAATAACATGTTTTACTTTCAAAACATTAACAGCATAATCTAAAACACTTAACATGTTCATATCACTATGAATTACCATATTGGCAATATTTCTATGTACAAAAACTTCTCCAGGTTTAGCACCAATTATTTCATTTGCAGGAACTCTACTATCAGAACAACCTATCCATAATAAAGGTGGCTGTTGTCCTTTTGCTAAATCTTTGAAATATTCTGCATCAATTGCTAATTGATTCTCAACCCATTTCTTATTGTTATCTAGAATCTTTTTATAAAAATCACTACTCATCTTAGCTATTATTTAAATATTATGTTTTTATTTTCTATGGTTTCCAATTTTCTTTTAAGTACGTTATACTTGTGTTCAATAGTCACAGTATTTTGATATCCATCACTATTTTCAAGATTATAACCCTCTTTAAAGCCAACTAATTTAACATTAATATTTAATTCTTTAGCTTTTATTTTTTTAAACTCTCTAATTAAATCTAAAACATCATGAGCTATATACACAGTAGCACTAGCATTTATAACTACTTTAGAATTTTCAGGTATCTTATTTAAGGTATCTTTTATAGCCGATTTATTTAGAAATGAAACCTCTTGAGCTAAATCGATGTGAATGATGTCTCCTTCATGATAATCTTCAACTTTAAAATTATAGGCACGTTTAGAATTACCTATCAAAATAAATACAATATTGATAACCATACCAAGTGCAACTCCTTTTAGCAAGTCAGTAGCAACAACAGCCACAAAAGTAAATATGAAAGGAATGAACTGATAAATTTTATCTTTCTCCCAAAAATGTTTAATTGTTTTAGGATTGGCTAATTTATAACCTACTAATAATAAAACTGCTGCTAAAGTTGCTAATGGAATTTTATTCAAAATTGATGGAATAGCTAAAACGCTCACTAACAAAAGTACACCATGAATTATTGCAGACATTTTAGATTTTGCTCCAGCAGCATTATTAGCTGTAGTTCTTACAACAACAGAAGTCATTGGTAAACCTCCTAAAAGTGAACTAATAATGTTACCTAATCCTTGTGCCTTCAGTTCGACATTAGTGTTTGTATATCTTTTTTGAGCGTCCATTCTATCTGATGCTTCAATACACAAAAGAGTTTCAATCGAAGCAACAACAGCAATGGTTAAGGCAACAATCCAAACTTTAGAATTAGAAATAGAAGCAAAATCTGGATAAACTATAATATTTTTAAATTCTTCTAAGGTTGTTGGTACTGGTAAACTTACCAAATGCTCTTTCGCAATTGCTAAATTACTTCCCGATTGTATAAAAAATTCATTTAGTAAAATACTAACAATTACTGCAACCAATGCTGGCGGAACTAACTTTATTTTCTTTAAAAAATCAACTTTATTCCATAAAATCAATATTGCTAAAGAAATTAAAGCAATTACTATAGAACCTATTTGTACATGATTAAAAACCTGAAATAGTTCAGAAAAAGTGTTTTGCCCATCAGGTTGAAAAAAAGATTCATCACCTTCAAAATCTGGATCATAGCCGAATGCGTGAGGAATTTGTTTAAGTATAATGATAACACCAATTCCTGCTAACATTCCTTCGATAACGTTGTTGGGGAAATAATTAGAAATTGTTCCTGCTTTAACAAATCCTAAAATCAATTGGATAATTCCTGCAATTAGAACTGCTAATAAAAACGCATTAAAAGATCCTAAATCGGTGATAGCTGTTAAAACAATTGCTGTTAAGCCAGCAGCTGGACCAGAAACACTTAAATGTGATTGGCTTAAATACCCAACTACAATACCTCCAACAACGCCAGAAATAATTCCTGAAAATAATGGTGCTCCACTTGCTAATGCAATTCCGAGACACAATGGCAACGCCACCAAAAAAACCACTAAACCTGAGGCGAAATCAGATTTTAGGTTTGAAAAAAGGTTGATTTTTTTTGTCATACCAATAAAATTTTAATACATGAATGCTTCCAAACAATTTGAAAAAGAAAAGTCTAAATGTACTAAACCAATTCTGGCGGTGGTGAGAATATTTCTTCAGCAACATTATCATGATGTGACAAGTTTTCAGAAACAATTTTAGAATTTAATTTAATTTTTGAATCTAAAGAAGGGTAATCAAATTGTTGTTTTAAATCAACTTTAATTTCTTTTAAATCTTTATGGATTTCTTCTTCAGCAAAGCTATAAAACAAAGACACATCAGTATTCTTTTCAATCAATGTTACAATTGTTGGCATTGATAGAAAAGCTATAAAAAGAACCATTAAAATTCTAGCTACTGACTTCATATTGCAAAAATAGCTTTTCAATCAGAATAAAAAAGTTATTGTTTAAATTTAACTAAAAATTATTAAGATTAATATCCATAAATTAAATTGATAGTTTTTATATTTGTATCAAATTTTACTATACAATGACCATTACACAACTTCAATATGTTTTAGCAGTAGCTGAATACAAAAATTTTACCCTTGCAGCCGAAAAATGTTTTGTTACACAACCTACTTTAAGTATGCAAATTCAAAAAGTAGAAGACGAACTTGACATTCAAATATTTGATAGAAGTAAGAAACCAATTCAACTCACTGAAATTGGTCAGAAAATTGTCAATCAAGCTAAGAACATTGTTAATGAAGCCGACAGAATTCAAGACATTGTTCATCAACAAAAAGGGTTTATTGGTGGTGAGTTTAGGATAGGTATAATTCCAACCATTATGCCAACCCTTTTACCAATGTTTTTGAAAAATTTCATTAAAAAATATCCAAAAGTAAAACTGATTATTGAAGAATTAAATACTGAGGATATTATTTTCAAATTAAACAACGGACATTTAGATGCCGCAATTGCTGCAACACCATTAAATGAAGAAAAAATTAAAGAAGTAGTGCTTTATTTTGAGCCATTTGTAGCTTACATACCTGAAGATCATGAGAGTTTTTCGAAAAAAGAAATTGAAATTTCTGATTTGAATTTGGATGAAATTTTACTTCTTCAAGACGGTCATTGCTTTAGAGATAGCGTTTTAAATTTATGTAAAAACAATACTAATTCTGAACCCAATCATTTTCAAATTGAAAGTGGAAGCTTTGAAACATTAATAAAATTAGCAGACGAAGGTTTAGGCACTACACTTCTTCCTTATCTACACACATTGGATTTAAAGGAAAAAGATCAAGTAAAATTGCGTCAATTTAAAGAACCAAAACCCGCAAGAGAAGTAAGTTTAATTTATCCGAAAAACGAATTAAAAATTCATATTATTGATGCTTTAAGATCTTCAATAAGTGGCGTTGTAAAAGGTGCAATTGCTTTTCAAAATGTTCAAATTGTAAGTCCAAAAGCTACAAAATAAAAAAAAGGAGTTAGCAAACTCCTTTTTTGTTTTTTATGGTTTCTGTTATACATTCTTGTAAATGTGGCTTGTTTATAGTGAAATAAGACAACCAATTTTGCAACAAGTCAATCTCATAAGGTAACAAGCTATTCACAGCCTTTTTTAATTTCCTTCTAAAAAGGTTAGGATCAATACTTACACTCTCTAATTCTGACTTAGTGTAATCGTAAATCATTCTTGGCATAAGAAAAAAAATTAGTAGGTTAATATTCTATGATAGATTTGGGAATCATAATGTAAACTTAAAAAGTATATTTTGATTAAACAAATAAAACTGTATTTTTTTATCGATTAAATACATTTTATTACGATAAAATACATTTTTTACATTTTTTAAAAGTTAAATCTTACAAAAATTTAATTCTCATACTATTCTAAAAACAACTTCAGATACATAAACCCAACTTTGTAAAACAAAAAAAAGGAACCGTTTAAGTTCCTTTTAGTTTTATTTGTTCATAATCAGTAAACATTGCCTTAACTCTGGCTTTTCTTTAGTGAAATTGAGCAACCATTCTGTTAGCTGTTCGATTTCATAAGGTAAAAGCACTCTGACCGCCTTGTCTAATTCTTTACAGAAAAGTATCGCATCAAAGCTAACTCTTTCCAATACAGATTTAGTGTAGTCATAAATCAATCTTGACATAATTAGTGGTTAAATTGTTAGACTTTTAAATCACAGATTTAATAAGAACGTAAATATTGGGATTTTATTATTATCAAAATTAAATTATTTTTAAATACAAAATAAAAATAATACGTTAAATTTTAATTGCGCGAAGCATTTCTCGCTTGCCAGGTGCTCCAGGAAGTTTTTCTACTTTAAAACCACATTCTAACATCGTGTTTTTAATAGAGGAACGGCAAGCATAAGTTACCAAAACACAATTAGGTTTCAATGCAGCATACATTTTTTTAAAAATTTCTAACGACCATAATTCAGGTTGTACTCTAAAACCGAAAGCATCAAAATAAATCAAATCGAAAGCATTTTCATCTGTAATATCTTGAAAGAATTGCTTTCTTTTGATTAAAGAAAAATTGCTTGAAATTGTATGCTTTTCTTCCCAAGAAATTTGATGCATTTTATCGAAAACATCCTTTTCATTAGATGCATTTAATTCGGAAACATAATTCATTTGTAAAGCCTCTTCTACTTGAACAGGATAAGCTTCTACTCCAACATAATCAATAGTTTGATTTACTTTTTGAGATTCTAAATAGGTTATAAAAGCATTCAATCCGGTTCCAAAGCCAATCTCTAAAATTGAAACAGGCTTTCCTTCAAACAAAGAAAGTCCGCTTTTGATAAAAACATGATAAGCCTCTTGAATAGCACCATGTTTAGAATGATAACTTTCATCCCAATCTGGTAAATGAATGGTTGTAGAACCATCGTTTGTAGTGAGAATTTCTCTTTTCAAGATTACTTAATATACAATTTCTTAATTCTCGGAATTGGTCCGCCACATTTACCTTTATGGCATGTTATACAAGCATCAACTCCTTTATTAAAGTTCTCTTTTACATTTTCAGTTTCCGAATAAATCAATTTTTGAGCTGCAATGTATTTATCAGCGTTTTCTTTAAAAAAAGCATCGTTATCACTAGGAGTTGTGAATTTGGCAGAATAAATTTTATTGAAAAATTCTGGAAACTTTCCAACAGTATCACCTTTAATAATTCGCAATCTCAATTGTTGATTGTGAGCATACATTTGTTCCATAAGCGAAGCCATTTCTGACATTTCGTACATTTCAAATTTCTTTTCTTTTACAGAATCATTTGCACAAGCTTCTTTATCTTCAGCCTTTTCAGTTTGCTTATTCTGACAAGAAATTAATAGCAAAACAGAAAACGATAGTATCAAAAATTTCTTCATTTTATATTATTTCTTAATAAATACTCCAGTTGCAGTAAAGGAATAAGTAATTTCGGGCTTTTTAATTTTATTAATTTCTGCTTGAGATTTCCCAGCATCTTTTGCATAATGTTTCAATTCATCAACCGATACTACATCAATAAAAGCTACACCATTCACAACAACTTCACTTCCATCTGCATTAAGTGGTACAAAAAAACCATAATCTTTAAATTTTACAAATGCAGATTCTCCGTTTCCTAAATCTAGTTTCATCCAACATCCTTTCTTTTTACAAACGGAGTTGATTTTAGTAACAAATTTTACAGCAATAGAATCACCTTTTTTCAATGATTTATATTTCTTAAACATTTGTTCTTTAGTAATTATTTTATTCAGTTCAAATTTATCTCCAAAAGAAACAAAATCATTTGAATTTAATGTTGTTTGTGTCTTTGCTTTTTTTGCTGCTTGTTGTGCATTTACGTTTAAACCAATTGAAACGAAAGCAACTAATAATAGTAGTCTGAATTTTTTCATTTTTATAAATTTATTTTTTAATTAAAACACCATCTGCCATGAAAGAATACTTTTTTTCTGGTGCAACAATGCTATCAATTGCTGCTTGTGATTTTCCTGCATCTTTTGCATATTCTTTCAAATCTTCAATTGAAGTTAGCTCTACAAAAGCTTTTCCGTTTACAACAACTTCACTTCCTGCTGCATTGAATGGCATGAAAAATCCGTAATCTTTAAATTTTACAAAGGCAGACTCGTCATTTCCTAAATCTAAATTCATCCAACAACCTTTCTTTTGGCAAACATCAACAATTTTAGATGCTACTTTTACTTGAAGTGTATCAGTTTCTTTCATTGTTTTATATTTCTCAAGAAGTTCTTCAGAGGAAATGGCTTTATCAGCTGTAATTTTATCACCAAATTCAGCATATGAAACTGGCTTTGCATCAACTTTCACTTCTTCATTTTTTTTACAACTTACTAATGCTAATACAACAAATGCTGCGATAACTATTTTTCTCATCTTGATTTAAATTTTAATTAGAACAAAATTAAGGAGTTTATTGTGATTTTTCATACTATTTTATGGATAAAATACATTAGTTGATAACATCAATAAATAGTGAATAAATAAATTTTGAAGGCAACTAATTCAATCTATTTTTTTATTAGTTTAGCAAAAACTAAATAACATTTAATTGCTTTTTATAAATAACTGAAAAACAATTATTTATAAATTTAATTAAAAAATAAACTTACATTAAATGACTTTAAACAACACTATCGAAATCGATATAGTTAAAGCTTCATCGTCAAAAATTGCATCAGTAGATTTTGAAAAATTAACCTTTGGAAATATTTTCACAGACCACATGCTAATTTGTGATTTCAAAGATGGCGCGTGGCAAAAACCAATTATCACACCTTATGAACCTTTTTTAATAGATCCTTCTGCTAAAGTTTTTCATTATGGTCAAGCCATATTTGAAGGTATGAAGGCTTATAAAGATGTAAATGATGATGTTTGGTTGTTTCGTCCTGATGAAAATTTTAAACGTTTCAATAAATCTGCAAAAAGAATGGCAATGCCAGAAGTTCCTGAAAATATTTTCATGGAAGGCTTGAAAACTGTTGTAGATTTAGATAGAGAATGGGTTAAAAAAGGTCTTGGAAATACCTTATACTTAAGACCATTTATGATAGCTACCGGTCATGGAGTAATTGCACAACCGTCTAGCGAATATCGCTTTATGATAATTCTTTCTCCAGCAAAATCTTACTATTCTGGTGAAGTAAAAGTGATTATTGCGGAACATTATAGTCGTGCTGCAAATGGTGGAATTGGAGCTGCAAAAGCTGCTGGAAACTATTCGGCACAATTCTATCCAACGAAATTAGCTAACGAAAAAGGATACCAACAAATCATTTGGACTGATGATGCTACGCATACCAAACTTGAAGAAGCTGGAACCATGAATGTTTTCATTAGAATAAACGATACTTTATATACAGCTCCAACAAGTGAAAGAATTTTGGATGGTGTAACTAGAAAAAGTTTAATTGAATTGGCTCAACGCGATGGATTGAATGTAGAAGTGCGTTCCGTATTAGTTGAAGAATTAGTAAATGCTGCCAAAGACGGAAGTTTGAAAGAAATTTTCGGAGCAGGAACAGCTGCTGTTGTAAGCCCAATTGTAGCTTTCGCCTACCAAGGAACTGAATATCAATTGCCAAAAATTGAAAATTCTTTTGCTTCTCAATTAAAAGAAGATTTAACTAAAATTCAGTATAAATTAGCTGAAGATACTTTTGGTTGGACAGTGAAGATATAGTGTTCAGTGTTCAGTGTTCAGTGTTCAGTGTTCAGTGTTCAGTGTTCAGTGTTCAAAATTAAAACATCTATTATAAAAAAAGCGATTTTCATTTGAAAATCGCTTTTTTGTTTTTATTATATTTTAAACCAATTGTGAACCATTTCTTTTTCTAAATGAGAGGCGTTTTTGTGAACAAACTCATTGCTTTTTCCGTTGTAAACATAATCTTTTTCCCATTCTTTGTGATTTTTTGCTAACTCTTTTATACTATCACAAACAAATTTAATCTCTTCTGAAGTTGTTGTTGGATGTATAGACATTCTAATCCATCCTGGTTTTCTAATTAAATCACCAGAAGTTATCAAACAAACCAAATCACTTGAAGTTTCCTTATCAACATGGAGCAAATAATAACCATAAGTTCCGGCACAACTGCAACCTCCACGAGTTTGAATTCCGAATCGGTCATTCAATAATTTCACTCCTAAATTATAATGTAAGTCGTCAATATAAAACGAAATTACTCCTAACCTATCTTGATGTTCTTTTGCTAAAATCTTGATGTTTTCAATAGCTCCAAGTTCTTCAAATACATAATCAACAATTTCGTGTTCTCTATCCAAAATATTTTGAATACCCATTTTTTCTTTCAATTGAATGGCCAAAGCTGTTTTAATCACTTGAAGAAATCCTGGCGTTCCACCATCTTCTCTATCTTCAATATTGTCAATATATTTATGTTCACCCCAAGGATTTGTCCAACTTACAGTTCCGCCACCAGGACAATCTGGAACACTATTTTTGTAAAGATTTTTATTAAAAACTAAAACACCAGATGTTCCAGGACCACCAAGAAACTTGTGTGGAGAAAAGAAAATAGCATCCAAATAACTTTCTGAATCTTCTGGATGCATATTGATTTCAACATAAGGTCCAGAGCAAGCAAAATCTACAAAACAAACACCATTATTCTGATGCATAACCTTTGCAACTTCATGATAAGGCGTTTTAATTCCGGTAACATTGGAGCAAGAAGTTATTGAAGCAATTTTGAAATTTCTGTCTTTATATTTATCCAAAAGGAGTTTCAAATTTTCAATTGAAAATAATCCATCTTCGTTGGCAGGAATAATTTCTACATCAGCAATGGTTTCCAACCAAGAAGTTTGGTTAGAATGATGCTCCATATGAGAAATAAAAACTATAGGTTTCAATTCTTTTGGAATGGTAGTAAATTCTCTAATATTCTCTGGAAGTTTTAAACCCAAAATACGTTGAAACTTATTTACAACTCCAGTCATTCCTGTTCCAGTATTGATTAAGATATCATCATCTGTAGCATTTACATGATGCTTGATGATGCTTTTTGCTTCATGATAAGCCATTGTCATCGCTGTACCTGAAATTGTAGTTTCTGTATGCGTATTGGCAACAAAAGGTCCAAAATCATTCATCAACTTTTCTTCGATAGGTCGATATAATCTTCCGCTTGCAGTCCAATCAGTGTAAATAATTTTCTTCTTACCAAAAGCTGATTCAAACTCTTGATCAATTCCGATGATATTATCTCGAAACTGTTGAAAATAAAGTTCTAAAGCTGTTGTAGTTTCCGTTGAAATCATTGCGTTTAATTTGTGTTCAAATATACGGATTTTTGACAATTAATTAGCAAACTAAAAAATGATGAAACTAGTTGTTTTTCAATTTGATATCATTTAAAATCCATTCCATTTCTGGATCTTTATTTTCAATTTTATCTTTCAATGTCGGAATAACTTCTTGGTGTGGAAAAATACCTCTACCAAAAACAGTAGTCTTGTTAGTTGTGCCAATATCCATAAGACCAACTCTAAGGTATAAATTTGAATTGGGTAGCTTCAAAACTGGCAATAATCCGGCAACAGTAGAATTGAAAGCACCTCCAGTTTCCTCTCCAACAAAAGTGACATCCTTGTTTTCTTTCAAAGCTGCCGAAACCAAACAAGCTGCCGAAAAGCTATTTCCATTAATCAAAACATAAATCTTACCCGAAAAATGATTGGTTTTATTTTGCTGTTTTTTAGAACCAACCAATGAATAAGTATAAGTTCCGTCATTATTTTTCTTTGTTCTCAAAGAAGAAAACGCCATATAAAATGGATATCCAATTGCCGCAAATGGATAAGAGATTTTTGGGATTTTATCAAACATTCCCAATTTCCACAAACTTGTTTTAGAAACTACTTGAGCTGGTTCAAGCATTTGAAAATCTTTATTTGTTAAATAAGAATATAAATCGACAGCATCAGCAACTCTTCCTCCAGGATTATTTCTTAAATCTAAAACTAGAGTTTTTACATTTTTCTGCTTAAGGTTTTCAAAAACTATATCGTAAGCTTTTCTAAATTTACCTTTAGAAAAATCTTTAATCTTCAAAACAGCAATACTACTATCTTTAGATACAAAAGTTAACTTTTTACTGAAACTTTTAGTGGTTTCATCATATCCAAAAATTCTCTTATCCTTTTTACTATCAACAACTTTCTTTTCTGTTTTTGGATTTGTTTCTGTTACTTTGGGTGTTGTTTCAGTTTTCTTAACCTTCTCTTTTTTTTCTGCCTTTAAACGACTTACAACTACTTCTTTCAAGGAGTCATTTTGCCTAAAAACATAATATAAACTATCATTAATACCTATTTCGTTGGTCAAATAAGTTGAAAATCGTTTTGAAAAAGCTCTTTTTAAATAAGTTTTATTTAAACCATCAGAAGCATATGTTTTTCTATATTTATTATGAAGTTGTTGCGGCGTAATGGAATTTATACTTACAACTTCTGCACCAGAAACAATACCTTTTTGTTTAGATTTATTTTTTAAAACATACAATTTATCATTCATCCATTCGAAGTCAAATTGTGATAATGGACCTGTTCCAGATTTAGCTAATCGCTTTTGTTGCTTTTTACTAATTCTCTTTGATGGTGATGACATACTCATGTGTCCTTGCTTAACCGAAGCAACAACTGGACTAATAAGCAAGAAAAAATCTTGACTTGAAATTGGTTTGTTTAATACATTTCTAATACTATCAAACTTTCTATTCAATTCTTCTTTAGAAATGTAGGTGTATAAATTAGGATGGTATTTTTCTAATTTTCGTTGAACGAAATTTACATCTTGTATTAAATCCTTTTCAGAAATTGGTTGTGCTAGTCTTTTGTTATACTCCTCAACAGAAACACAACTGAAAGACACTATTGAAACTAAAATTCCAACAAACAAACTAAAATAAAAATTACTAAATTGACTAAACTTCATAAAATATAATCGCTATTGACATCCAATTTTCAAATATACATTTATTTGTTGTTTCATGTGATTTTCATTAATATATTAACTTAATTCTAATAATAATTAGACAAAAAATCAGTAAATTTGTAATACAAACATACTATTAATGCAATTAAAAATAAATAATAGATTTAGTGCTGAATTATCTGCCGATGTTAATGAAACTAATATCACCAGACAAGTACTAAATGCCTCTTTCTCTTATGTTACTCCAAGAATTCCTTCGAATCCAAAACTAATTCATGCAACGAAAGAAGTTGCTCAAATGATTGGAATAACTGAAGATGAAATCACGTCTGTAGCTTTTTTAGACCTATTTTCAGGAAAAAAAACTTTACCAAATTCTCGTTCTTATGCTATGAATTATGCAGGACATCAATTTGGAAATTGGGCTGGACAATTAGGTGATGGAAGAGCTATTGTTTTAGGCGAAGTTAAATACAACAATCAAAATTGGATGTTGCAATTAAAAGGTGCCGGAAGTACTCCTTACTCTCGTCGAGCTGATGGATTGGCTGTTTTGCGTTCTTCTATTAGGGAACATTTATGTAGCGAAGCAATGCATTATTTGGGTGTACCAACTACGCGTTCACTTTCTCTAATCTCAACAGGCGATGAAGTTCTGAGAGATATGATGTATGATGGAAATGCTGATTATGAAAAAGGTGCTGTAGTTTGTAGAGTTGCTCCTACTTTTATACGATTTGGAAATTTTGAACTGTTTTCAGCACAAAACGATTTAGAAAATTTAAAAAAATTAGCCGATTTTACTATAAAATATTATTATCCAGAAATTACAACTGATGGTGTTGAAAAATACATTCAGTTCTTTCATAAAGTAGCCAATAAAACTCGTGAAATGATTATTCATTGGCAAAGAGTTGGATTTGTACACGGAGTGATGAATACTGATAATATGTCTATTTTAGGACTAACCATTGATTATGGTCCATACGGATGGCTAGAAGATTATAATCCCGATTGGACTCCAAATACAACCGACAGAGAACACAGAAGATATCGATTTGGTAATCAAGGAGATGTTGCTCTTTGGAATTTATTTCAATTAGCAAATGCACTTTATCCATTAATTGAAATAGCTGCTCCTTTGGAAAATGTTTTGAATGATTTTCAAACCAAATACACGAAAGATTATGTTCAGATGATGCGAGATAAATTGGGTTTAAAAATTGTCTCAAAAGAGGATATCAAACTAATAGAAGAATTAGAAAATGTTTTAAAATTATCTGAAACAGATATGACTATTTTCTTTAGAGAGTTAAGTAGAATTAAAAAAGCGCACACGCCAGGTTGTGGAATTGCTATTATTGATGATGCCTTTTACAAACCGGAAGAAATAAAAAAAAATATACTAGAAGATTGGGAGAAATGGTTTAAAAAATACATCAAAAGATTAAAAAGAGAATCCACAAGTGATGAAGATCGTAAACTAAAAATGGATGCTGTAAACCCAAAATATGTATTGAGAAATTATATGGCTCAAATGGCTATTGATGCAGCTAACAAAGATGATTTTAGCATTATTAAAGAGTTGCACGAATTATTAAAAAACCCATATCAAGAACAACCAAATTCAGAAAAATGGTATTCAAAAAGGCCTGATTGGGCAAGAGAAAAAATAGGATGCTCAATGCTCTCTTGTAGTTCGTAAAAAAACAAAACCCTGAACTATTTCAGGGTTTTGTTTTTAAATTATATTCTGGCAACTGCTTTTATTTCATCAATAATTCTAAAAGCTAATTTATCAGCTTCAGCTTGAGTTGGAGCTTCTGTGTAAATTCTTATAATCGGTTCTGTATTTGATTTTCTTAAATGAACCCACTCTGTTGCAAAATCTATTTTTACTCCATCAATTGTATTGATTTCCTCATTTTTATATTTTTCAGTCATCGCAACTAAAATGGCATCTACATCAATTTGAGGTGTCAATTCAATTTTATTTTTACTCATATAATATTGCGGATAACTTGCTCTTAGTTCGGCAACTGTTTTCTCTTGATTTGCCAAATAAGTCAAGAACAACGCTACTCCTACCAAACTATCTCTTCCGTAATGTAATTCTGGATAAATGATTCCGCCGTTTCCTTCACCACCGATTATAGCATTTGTAGCTTTCATCAATTCCACCACATTTACTTCACCAACAGCACTTGCTTGATAACTTCCATTATATTTATTTGTAATATCTCTCAAAGCACGAGACGAACTCATATTAGAAACCGTATTTCCTGGTGTTTTACTCAAAACATAATCAGCAATGGCTACCAAAGTATATTCTTCACCAAACATTTCGCCATCATTTGATATAAAAGCCAATCTATCAACATCTGGGTCAACCACGATTCCGAAATCGGCTTTTTCTTCAACTACCAATTTACAAATATCACCCAAATGTTCTTTCAAAGGTTCAGGATTGTGCGGAAAATGACCATTTGGTTCGCAGTATAATTTTACTACTTCAACGCCCATTTGTTCCAATAAATTCGGAATCACAATTCCGCCTGTAGAGTTTACAGCATCTACAACTACTTTATATTTCTTAGTTTTTACCAAATCAGCATCAACCAAAGGCAAATCTAGTACTTCATCAATGTGAATATCCATATAAGAATCGTTGGTAGTGATTTCTCCTAACGAATCAACATCTACAAAATCGAATGCTTCTGCTTCTGCAATTTCAAGAATTTTTGCACCATCAGCACCATTTAAAAACTCACCTTTTTCATTCAATAATTTAAGTGCATTCCATTGTTTTGGATTATGCGAAGCCGTTAAAATGATTCCTCCATCCGCTTTTTCTAAAGGAACTGCTACTTCAACTGTTGGTGTTGTAGAAAGTCCTAAATCGATAACATTTATTCCTAATCCGATTAATGTATTTTGAACCAAATTATGAATCATTGATCCTGAAATTCTGGCATCACGACCAATTACAACGGTTAGTTTTTCTTTTGAACTATTATTTTTCAGAAACGTTCCATAAGCTGAAGCAAATTTTACTGCATCAACTGGAGTTAAATTATCACCTACTTTTCCACCGATGGTTCCACGAATTCCTGATATTGATTTTATTAAAGTCATTATTTTTTTGTTTAAAAGTTTATGAGTTTAAAAGTTTAAAAGTTTAAAAGTTAACTCATCTGAAATACAAATATAAAAAGTTATGATTTGGATTTCAATAAAACATTGAAAGATTTAATATATTTACAAAACCATTATAAATACAAGAAGCGTTTTGATAGTAAGATGGATTCAAAACCATTTAAACTTTTAAACTCATAAACTTTTAAACTATTTAATGAATTTCCTCGCTCACATATACCTTTCTGGAAACAACGATTTGCTTAAAATTGGAAATTTTATGGCTGATAGTGTTCGTGGGCATCATTACTTAGATTATCCTGATGAAATTCGAAAAGGTATTCTTTTGCATCGTTATATTGACACTTTTACTGATGCTCATCCCATTTACAGAAAAAGTAAACATCGTTTACACGAAAAATATGGACATTATTCTGGTGTGATTATGGACATTGTTTATGATCATTTTTTAGCTAAAAATTGGAACAACTATTCTGATGAAAAATTAGAAGATTACGCAGATAAATTCTACAAATTACTTCAAGATAATTACAACATTCTAACAGAAAAAACGAAAGGAATGTTACCTTATATGATTTCTCGAAATTGGTTAGTAAGTTACGCGTCATTAGCTGGCTTAGAAATGATTTTGTTCCAAATGGATTATCGAACGAAACATCGCGCCAATATGCAAGAATCGATTGTAGAAGTTCAAGAATTTTATTCCGAATTTGAAGAAGAATTTACTTTGTTTTTTGAAGAATTACGAAATCATTGTGAAGAGAAATTAAAAGAATTAGAATGAATTTTATACAAAATTTAGGACAAGATTTACATCAAAAAGCCAATCGAGAACTAGCCATTCCGATGGAGAATTATATGAAAAATAATTTCTCTTTCTTAGGAATTAAAACCGAAGAAAGAAGAGCTATTTTTAAAGAGAATTACGAAAAATACAAATCTGAAATAAAAGCAAATTTCAGAACAATTGCTTGGGAATTATTCAATAAAAACGAACGAGAATTTCATCAATGCGCTATTGATTTATTGGTAAAAGAATTCAAGAAAAATTATGTTTTAGAAGATATTAAGTTAATTGAAAACTTAATCATTACAAACTCTTGGTGGGATTCGGTTGATGTTGTTGCTAAATATTTATTGGGTGGCTATTTGCAACAATTTCCAAATGAAATTTATGAAGTTATTGAACGCTTTTCGAATTCAAATAATATGTGGTTGAATCGAAGTGCTATACTATTTCAGTTGAGTTATAAAGAAAAAACCAATTTCGATATACTAAAATCAGAATGTGAAAAACATAAAGAGTCAAAAGAATTTTTTATTCAAAAAGCAATTGGTTGGGCTTTGAGAGATTACAGTCGTTTTAATCCAAGTGGAGTTTCAGAATATGTAAATTCAACCAATTTAAAACCTTTAAGTCAACGTGAAGCATTGAGAAATATTAAATAACGTTATTTCAAACAATCTTTTTTTAACACGAATTGCACGAATTTACACAAATTGAAAATGGAAAATTACACTAATAGAATCTGATAAATCAGATAATGATTCGTGAAATATTCAAAGTAAAATTAATATTCGTGTCAATTAATGTAATTCGTGTCAAATCCTCTAAAAAACGCATAGGTCAAAATCTAATAGAACAATTACATTTCACCTAGAAGTGTAGAAAAAACCATTTTAGTTTCTTCTCCAAACATTTTTGGAGTTTCGTAAAAATATACTTTTTGAACAATTTTGGTTTTCGAAACTATTCCTGATTTTGTTCTTGAAACAGTATATCCGGTTTTCCAACTTTGATATTCAACAGAATCGTACCTACTTTCATCTGAAACTGAAAATAAAATAGGTTCAGAAATTAAAAGCTTCTGAATGAACTGTTGTAAAGTAATTTTATCAAAAGAATCCGAAGTGAAATCAATCACCATTGTGTTGGGATTTTGAAATAACAAATTGATGTTTTTGACCACTTCTTTCTTCAAATCATCATTCAACGTAGCATCGGTTAGCAACTGAAAATAGGAAAACAAATCTTCTACTTTAGTTCTAGAATTTTCTTGATAAGCATTCAAAACTTTGGCTGAAAATCTTTTATTTAATGACATAGTAGTTGCGGCTTTCTTTTCTGAAACACTCTCTTTTACAACATCTTGAGCATTAACAAAAAAGCTGCATAATAAAATAACGATAAATAAAAATTTCTTATTCATTCTATTCTTGTTTAATTCTAATGAACTGAATTTTATCATTAGCATCGTTTTTAATTTCAACAATCTTCATCTTTTTTAACGAAGCCGTTGGTACAATCAACTTTTGTGAAAACTCGCTTTTATTGAAATATTCTGCTCCCAAATCGTCTTTCAACATCACAATTACTTCCAAATTATCCGATAATATTTTATTCAATTGCTCTTTTCTAGTTTGCCAATCTTTAATATCTGACAACATAAATGCCTTAAGCATCATGGCATAATCATCTGGTTTTAAATCAATTCTTTTTGGTGGTTCTGTTGTTGTTCCGTTTGGATTAATTACTATTGTCTTTGGCAAGTAAAACGGGCTTTGAATAACCAATTTTGATTTCTCATTACCATTATTTGAAACTTGAACTTTACCTTCTTTTATCTCTAATTCTTGTTTGACTGAATCTTTTACTTCAAAAACTTTAACTTCTTCTGCATTTACTTTTTCATTAGTGTATTCATTATTTAGTTGAATTGTTTTGGGTTTGGAATCTTCTTTTTTGCTAAAAAAAACAACAACCAAAGCCAATGGAACAAATAATAGTAAAAGCCATTTTTTAGATATTTTCGATTTTTCTGATTGACTTCCTTGAATTGTTTGAACGATTTTTTCTTCAAATGTAAACTCATCCCAACCTGAAAAACCTACAAATTCCGATAAAATATTCAGCATATCTTTTCGTGGAATCTTGTTGTTGGTTTCGGGTTTTAAATGCGTGTAAATCCATTTTTCACTAATAGTTTGCTTACACTTTTCTTCGATTAAACCAATCAAATTTTGAATATCCTGCGAACTAAATGTCTTCCAAGTTCCTTGAAAAAAAGGATGATGCTCTTGATATTTCAAAAGCACTTTTTGTTTCAATTCCTGAAATTTTTCAAGTTCTGTCATTCTAATAATTCGATTCAAAAGTAAAGCTACAATTCGATATTTCTACTGAAAACGAACTGTAAAAGTGCTGTAAATGTAATTAAAAAACTTTACAGTTAGTTGAAAGTAGTTTTACCAAACCCACTTTGAAAAACGAGAGTATCATTGCATCATTAATTTTAAAAACTTTAAAAAAATGAAGACAAATTTAATTACAACAATCGCTCTTACAATCGCATTCAATTTTGCTAATGCGCAAGACATGGGAAATGCTCAATACGAAAAAAAAGGAAACGCTGATTACGGAAATGGCGCTTACGGAAATGGTGGCTACACTATTAATAGAGTAAACACAATTCAAACCACTTCAAGCAGTCAAGACGAAATGGTTTTAACTATTAAAGGAATTTACAACGAACGTGCAACTGCTCAAATTGCCACATTTGCTGTGCTTCAATTAGGAAAAACTGCCGAAGAAGCAACCAACTTAATTGACGAACGAATTGGAAATGTTATGAAAGAATTAGCATTATTCAATAAAGAAATTGTGGTTGAAACCGATATGATTTCATTTGTGCCAACTTATGATTATGCTGTTGATAAAAAGATTTTTAATCCGAAAACGTATAACGAAAAACCATCTGGATTTGAATTGAAAAAGAACATCTTAATCAAGTTTAGAAACAATAATGATTTTGATAAAATTCTATCAATTTGTGGCAAAAACGAAATTTATGATATTGCTAAAGTAGATTATGTAACTACCAATTTTGACCAAGTTAGAAGCTCAATGCAAAGAAAAGCTTTGGAAGTTTTTAAAGATCAGATGGCAAATTATTCACTAATTATGAATACCGATTTGAACAAAAAAGAAAAAATACTTCAAGAAGGTTTTAATGTAACGTATCCGATGGAAAGTTATAGAAGTTATCAAGCGTTTTCGCAAGCTAATGCTAATTTTGATCCAAAAAGTGAAGTCAATGTTATCAAGAAAAATACGACGCAATATTATAATCAAGCTTTAGTGAAAGACCACAATTTTGTTATGAATCCTGATATTACTGAACCAACTATTCAAGCATTTTACGATATCACAATTCGAATTAAACTTAAAGAAGACCAATTGCCAAAAAACACTATCATTAGAAACAATCGTTACTATATCATCACTGCAACTGGAGATATTAAATTGTTGAATTTATAATATCTGATATGAAAAAGATATTAATTTGTTTATTTGTTTTGGTTTCCAATTTAGTCAACGCACAACATTGTCCGTATGATTTTTCAGATATAATAGTTTTAAAAGTTCACACTAGAGAAAATCAGAATACGATTCCAAATTTGAAAGTAACTTTAGTCAAGAAGAAAAAAGATAAAGTAGTGAATAATAAAGCCTACATTTTAACTCAAAATAATAGATTCCCATTTTTATCTGACGAATATAGCGTAATCATTCCAAGTAGACTTGACATTGAAAATTACTATTTAAAAATTGAAAGTTTTTGCGAATATGGAAATAATGATTGGACTTTTTATGGAACTAAAGAAATTAAACTTACTGAAATTGATAAATTTCCATTGTGCGGAAATTATGATTTGAATGAATATTATGATTCTACCTTTGGTGAAAGAGTTTACAAACCAATAGAAGTCATACTCAGCAAAAAAAGTTGCGAAATAAATTAAATTCAAAATCCGATGAAAGAAATATCCTTCATCGGATTTTTTATGTAAAATTTTAAAACACTACTTTTGTCTTTCGCAGTCAATAAATCAAAATGCCAAACAGAAAGTCAGTAATCATTCAATTATTTTTTAGAAAAATTGCTCGCCGATTAGAATCCTTATTCTTCTTGGCAAAAACAATTTTGTCTGAACGTAATTTTATCTACTTATCGGCTGTTGCTGTTGCAATATCTTGCGCTTTGGCTGTTATTATTCTTAAAAGTTTTGCGCACAATGTTTTCATTTTTGCCAATTATGCTAATAAATATTTAAAGCTACCTTATGCCAATAGTATTTTTCCAATTATAGGTATTTTGCTGACTGTTTTTGTTATCAAAAAATTCCTTGATGGTTCAATAGAAAAAGGTAGTTCACGAATTCTTTACGCTGTTGCTAAAAAAGGTGGAATCATTCCTAAAAAACAAATGTACGCTCAAATCATAACAAGTTCATTAACTGTTGGATTAGGAGGTTCTGCTGGATTGGAAAGTCCGATTACAATTACAGGAGCTGCTTTTGGTTCTAATTTTGCTCAAAAATATAAACTTTCTCAAAAAGATAGAATTTTACTACTGGCTTGCGGAGTTGCTGCCGGAATTGGTGCAGCTTTTAATGCTCCAATCGCTGGTGTTTTGTTTGCAATAGAAGTCGTTTTGACCGATGTTAGTATATCTGCTTTTATTCCGATTATCATTTCTGCTGCAACTGGTGCTTTAGTTTCTAAAGTGCTTTTGAGTCAGGATGTTTTATTGAGTTTTGAACAAGAACAAAATTTTGATTTTCACAATACACCATATTACATTTTACTTGGGATTTTAGCTGGTTTAGTTTCTGTATATCATGCTCGAAATTTTAGAAAAGTAGAACATTTCTTTAGTCGATTTAAAAACAATACCTACAAGAAAGCTTTATTTGGCGCGACTATTTTAGCTGTTTTAATATTCTTTTTTCCAACACTTTTTGGTGAAGGTTATGAAAGCATGAAAACACTTTCAACAGCACATCCTGAAAGTTTACTTGAAAATACTTTATTAGAAAATAATAAAAGTAACGAATGGATTTTATTAGGATTTGTTGGTTTGATTGTCTTATTAAAATCTTTCGCAACTGGTTTAACATTAGGTTCTGGCGGAAATGGAGGTAACTTCGCTCCTTCTCTATTTGTAGGTTCTTATCTTGGTTTTTTTGTAGCAAAATTTATGGATTTGACGAACATCAATTCGCATCTTCCTGTTACTAATTTTACCATTGTAGGAATGGCTGGAATTTTATCTGGTTTATTTCATGCGCCTTTAACAGCCATATTTTTGATTGGTGAAATTACTGGAGGTTATGATTTAATGGTTCCATTGATGATTGTTTCTTCAATAAGTTTTGCGGTTTCCAAACAAATGGAACCTCATTCAATGGATGTTAAAGCATTGGCTGATAAAGGTGACGTTTTTACAAGTGATAAAGATAAAAATATCTTGCAAAGTATTGATTTCCTTGGATTAGTTGAAACTGATGTGAAAACAATTTCTCTCGACAAATCTTTAGAAAATCTTATCGAACATTTATCAAATGTAAACCAACAAATCATTCCTGTTTTGGACGATAGAAATAAATTATTAGGAATTGTAGATTTTGAAAATATACGTTCCATCGTATTTAATCCATATCGAATTAAATTCACAGAAATCAAAGAAATCCTTACTCAACCAAAAGAAATCATCAACCACGATGACGGAATGGAAACAATCATGGAGAAATTTGAAACTTCAAATCAACCTATACTTAATGTTACCAAAAACGGAAAATTCTTTGGCTTAATTTCTAAAGTAACTATTCTTGAAGCCTATCGCGAGCAATTAAAAGAAATGGTTATTGAGTAAATATTTAAATTCCAAAAATTAAATTCCAAATTCCAAACTTAAAATGTTGATTAAATCAATTGCAATTGAATTTTGTCATTGATATTGAATTTTGAAAAATTTTAATATCGGATAGATTTTAAATTTGCTTTATCCGATATTAATAAATATCTTTGCGTTGTTATGTGGAACATTGATATTAAATATAGAGAAGAATTACAATCAACATTCGATAGATTGTACGATAAAATGGCTGTTTTAAAAAAAAGCAGACCATTGCCAAACATTGCTTTGCAAAAAATTAAAGAATCATTATCTATTGAGTGGACTTATAATTCAAATAGCATCGAAGGAAATACATTGACGCTTCAAGAAACGCAAATGGTTCTTCAAGAAGGAATTACTGTAAAAGGAAAATCACTTCGCGAACATTTTGAGGCAAAAAATCACGAGAAAGCCATCAATTATTTGTTTTCTATTGTTGATGATAGTTATGAAATTCGAGCAATCGATATACTTTCTATTCATAGTTTAGTTTTAAACATGATTGAAGAAGATTTTGCAGGAAGAATTAGAAATGGAGGCGTTAGAATTTCTGGAGCCAATTTTGTTCCACCAAATGCCAATAAAGTTTCCGATTTATTAGATGATTTAATTGATTTTGTAAATACAAATCCATTGCAATTAAACGATATTGAGTTGGCTACAATCTTTCACCATAAATTTGTTTGGATTCATCCATTCTTTGATGGAAATGGAAGAACGGTAAGATTAGCAATGAATTTATTATTAATGAGAAAAGGTTTTCCGCCTGCTATTATTTTATCTAATGATAGAAAAAAATATTACGAAGCATTAAACCAAGCCAATAATGGAAATTATCAAAAATTAATGTTGCTAATGTGTCAGGCTCAAGAACGAACTTTAAATATTTATCTAAGTTCATTGCCCGATAATGATTATGATTTTCAAGAAATTTCCAATATCGTTAATGAACCTAATTCGCCTTATGGTCAAGAATACATAAGTCTATTGGCTCGTCAAGGAAAAATTGATGCTCACAAAGAAGGAAGAAATTGGTATACTACCAAAAAAGCAATTGAAGATTATATTGAAAATCGTCAAAGGAAGAGAAATATCAGTTAGCAGTGTTCAGTTGGCAGTTCGCAAACTGAACACTGACTACTGATTACTGAACACTATTTTGTTTTTTCTCCAACAAAATAATCATTAGTACTTTTAAACAATACATTAAAAGTGGTCAAACTTCCGTAACATCTTGTTATGTATTGTTGCAATTCAACTTTTTCAGCATTATCTAAGTTACTTGAATTTATTTTTTGCTCCATAACACGAAGTCGATCTCTAACCATAATTATCTTATTGAAAAAAGTATCGATTGGCACTTCTTTGTTTTGAGTTGGCGTTCCTGGTTCCATTACCAATTTTCCACCTTTCCATTTGTCTGCTATGGGAACAATTTGAGTTACATCACTCCATTTTTGAAGAATGTTTTTCAAAGTTTTCTCCACTTCATAAAAACTTACTGAATCTACTTCATCTTCCACAGCTTCAATTACTTCAAATTCACTGTCAACATCAATTGTTTCCAATCCGTTTTCAATAAAAGTTACCCAATAATGTTTAGAAGTTACATTGGTTACTACACCCAATCCAAATTCTGAATGCTTTATACGTGATCCTATTCCTAATATTTTCATCTTACTTATTTTTGATGCCCAAATATAAAATGTTTAATTGAATTTTTATTTTAGTACATTTATTTTTTTACTTGTTCCAACCTTTTTGAAAAAAACAACCTCTATACTTAAAGTTAATCACACATATTATTTACGATGAAATACTTTTACCTAATAACAGCATTTGTAATTTCAATACTTTCAAATGCTCAAAATACCATTACTATTGAAAAGAAAATACTCTTTGAACACAATCAATTTTTACTTACAACAAATGCTACATCAACATTAGACAGCTTAATCACAGTGGCTAATAAGTATTCCAATTATTCAATCAAAATTGTTGGATATACAGACCCTAGTGGCTCTTTAAAATACAATCAAAAGCTTTCAAACGATAGAGCAAAAACCGTTTTCGACTACTTTATTGATAAAAAACTAAATCAGTCTTTACTTTCCTATAAAGGATTTGGCATCGATAACAAGTCTGAAAACGAAACAATCCAAAGAAATACAACTGTGACATTTACAGCAAAATCGGAAGATTGCTATTACAAATTAAATTCACTTACTGGAAAAAATGGAACAGAGGTTTCTTTTAAATTAAAAAATGAATCGAATGCCGAATTTACTTTAGAAGAATATTTTTCGACACAAAGCATGATTCAGAATGAAAAGTTTGCTTTGGACATCAATGATGAAGTTTTAGAAACCGCAGGAATGATTGATATCGACTTAAAAGATATTAATCCGAATGACATTGAAGATGGGATTATTCAAGTTGCAATTCCCACAATTTCAAATGCCGTTTATGATGAAGAAATGACTCTTTGGGTTGAGGAAACCGATAAAGATGGAAGAAAACGTTGGAGAAATTTAAAACTAAAACCAAAATGGAATAATAACACAAAACGTTACGAATTCAATCTTAATGTATCCAATTTTAAAGGAAACAAAATATCCATTAATCTTGATAAAAACATTTATCGTGACCAATTTACTAAAGTCATAACAGGTAAAAAGAAAAAAGTAATCATTGTTGCTACAGAAAGAGAAGAGTTCTTTTATGATGTTTATCTAAGTTATGCCTCAGAAAAACAAAATGATTTAAAATTTTCTGCTCGAATGGATAAAACAGGTTTTGCCTTTGTAATTCCTAAAAATGTAAATCCAAAAAAACTTTATTTCACTGGAATTAATAGCTCTGGAAAAACAACTTTTGGACTTACCGTCTGCAAAGTTTCAAAATACAATAAAAAATATCCACTTTATAAATATATTCCGATATCAAGTGAGGATGCAAAAGATAAAGAAAAAGCTAAAAAGAAAGGTTTTTGGGAATGGTTAAAACGAATTTTTAATTAAAATCTTTAACAAATTCTTCTGTTCTGACTAATTGAATTTTGCTCATAAAATCGTATTTTTGCGTTTTGACTAAAAACATGCTAGAAAACGAAAATACAATTGAAGTTATTGGTGCAAGAGTTCACAACCTCAAAAACATTGATATTTCTATTCCAAGAGAACAACTTGTGGTAATTACTGGACTTTCGGGTTCGGGAAAATCATCTTTGGCTTTTGATACCATTTATGCCGAAGGACAACGCCGATATATAGAAACTTTTTCTGCATACGCACGACAATTTCTTGGCGGATTGGAACGTCCAGATGTTGATAAAATCGATGGACTTTCTCCTGTAATTGCTATCGAACAAAAAACTACAAGTAAATCTCCGCGTTCAACAGTTGGAACTATTACCGAAATATACGATTTTCTTAGATTATTATTTGCTCGTGCTGGAGATGCTTTTAGTTACAATACTGGTGAAAAGATGGTTTCTTATTCTGATGAGCAAATCAAGGAATTAATTAAGGAAAACTTCAAAGGAAAGCGTATTAATGTTTTAGCTCCAATCATTCGTGCAAGAAAAGGTCATTATGCCGAATTGTTCCAACAAATTGCCAAACAAGGTTTCGTAAAAGTTCGTGTGAATGGTAAAATTACCGACATCACAACCGGAATGAAACTCGACCGATACAAAACACACGATATCGAAATTGTAATTGATAGATTGCAAGTCGAAAACAATGAAGATACAGACAAAAGATTAGCAGAAAGCATCAAAACCGCAATGTATCATGGTGAAGATGTAATGATGGTTATCGAACATGAAAGTGATGAAGTACGTTTTTTCAGCAGAACTTTGATGTGTCCGACGACTGGGATTTCGTATCAAAATCCGGAACCCAATTTGTTTTCATTCAATTCTCCAAAAGGTGCTTGCGAACATTGCAATGGTCTTGGAATTATCAATGAAATCAATATAAAAAAGATTATTCCAAATCCCAAATTATCTATTAACAAAGGTGGATTTGCGCCACTTGGAGAATACAAAAATTCTTGGATGTTCAAACAATTGGAAATTATTGGTGAAAAATATAATTTCAAATTGACTGATGCCATCGAAACCATTTCTGAAGAAGCCATAGAAATGATTTTGAACGGCGGAAATGAAAAATTCTCAGTGGTTTCAAAAGCTGCTGGTGTTACCAAAGAATACAAAATTGATTTTGAAGGAATTGCTAAATTTATAAAAAGTCAGCACGATGATAGTAATTCAACTTCTATAAAACGTTGGGCAAAAGACTTTATGGACGAAATCAATTGTCCTGAATGTAATGGCTCTCGATTGAAAAAAGAATCACTTTTCTTCAAAATAAATGATAAAAATATAGCTGAATTATCAGCAATGGATATTTCAGAGTTGACTATTTGGTTTCAAAATTTGCCAAAAGAATTATCTGAAAAACAAAAAACAATCGCAACTGAAATCCTAAAAGAAATTAACGACAGACTAAAGTTTTTAATGGATGTTGGTTTGAATTATCTTTCTTTAAGTCGAAGTTCAAAATCACTTTCTGGTGGTGAAGCGCAACGTATTCGTTTGGCTACACAAATTGGTTCGCAATTGGTTGGAGTACTTTATATTTTGGATGAACCAAGTATCGGTTTGCACCAACGTGATAACGAACGATTGATTAATTCGTTAAAAAATCTTCGTGATATTGGAAATTCTGTTTTGGTTGTAGAACACGATAAAGACATGATTGAATGTGCAGATTATGTAATTGACATTGGCCCGAAAGCCGGAAAATTTGGAGGAAACATAATTAGTAAAGGAACTCCAAAAGAATTGCTGAAAGAAAATACCATTACAGCACAATATCTGAATGGAAAAATGCAAATTGAAGTTCCGAAAAAGCGTCGTGAAGGAAATGGAAAATCAATAAAATTAACTGGTGCCAACGGAAATAATCTTAAAAATGTTACTGTAGAATTTCAATTAGGTAAACTAATATGCGTTACAGGTGTTTCAGGAAGTGGAAAATCAACCTTGATTAACGAAACGCTCTACCCTATTTTGAACGCTCATATTTTTAATGGAGTCAAAAAACCAATGCCTTACAAGAAAATTGAAGGTTTAGAACATATCGACAAAGTAATTGATATCGATCAAAGTCCGATTGGTAGAACGCCTAGAAGTAATCCTGCTACTTACACCGATGTTTTTTCAGAAATTAGAAGTTTATACACAATGACTCCTGAAGCAATGATTCGCGGATATAAAGCAGGTCGTTTCAGTTTTAATGTGGCTGGTGGAAGATGCGAAACATGCGAAGGTTCTGGAGTTAGAACTATCGAAATGAGTTTCTTACCTGATGTTTATGTGGAATGTGAAACGTGTATGGGAAAACGTTTCAACAGAGAAACTTTAGAAATTCGTTATAAAGGAAAATCAATTTCTGATGTATTGAATATGACAGTTGATGAAGCGGTTGATTTTTTTGAAATAATTCCGAAAATATATAGAAAAGTCAAAACTATTCAAGATGTTGGATTGGGTTATATCACACTTGGTCAACAAAGTACAACACTTTCTGGTGGTGAAGCCCAACGTATAAAACTGGCAACCGAATTGTCTAAAAAGGATACCGGAAATACCTTCTACATCATGGACGAACCGACAACTGGTTTACATTTTGAAGACATTCGAGTATTAATGGATGTTATTCAAAAATTGGTTGATAAAGGAAATTCTGTGCTGATTATCGAACACAATTTAGATGTTATAAAACTAGCCGATTACATCATTGACGTTGGTATGGAAGGCGGAAAAGGTGGTGGAGAAATATTATGCACAGGAACGCCTGAGGAAATTATAAAAAATAAGAAAAGTTATACTGCGCAGTTTTTGAAAAAAGAGTTGAAAAATTAATTTTATAATATGGAAAATAATAATTCTTTAGCCATTTTTGAGAGCAAACAAATAAGAAGAAGTTACATAGAAGAAACTGAAACTTGGTATTTTTCATTAGTTGATATTATTGAGGCACTAACCGATTCAGTAAATCCTACAGATTATTTAAAAAAAATTAGAAAAAGAGATTTAGAACTTGGAAACTACATAGGGACAAATTGTCCCCAGGTAGCAATGCTGACAAATGGGAAAAACCGTAAAACTCTAGCTGGCAATGTAAAAGATGTATTACGAATAGTACAATCTATTCCTTCTCCAAAAGCCGAACCTTTTAAACAATGGTTGGCAAAAGTTGGGTATGAACGAATTCAAGAAATTCAAGATCCTGCACAAAGTATTGACAGAGCAAGAGAAAACTGGAAACAACACGGAAGAAGTGAAAAATGGATTCAGCAACGAATGATGGGACAAGAAACCCGCAATAAATTAACCGATTATTGGAAAGAAGCTGGAATTGAAGAGAAAAAAGATTTTGCAATTCTAACCAATATTATCCATCAAGAATGGACAGGTTTAAGTGTAAAAAATCATAAAGAAATTAAAAAATTAAAATCTCAAAATCTTCGTGATCACATGAGTGAAGCTGAGTTAATTTTTACAGCTTTAGCCGAATTATCAACAAGACAAATTGCAGAAAAAGAAGAAGCAAAAGGATTAATTGATAATGCAAAAGCTAGCAAAAAAGGTGGTGCAGTAGCAAAAAATGCACGCATAGAATTAGAACAAAACACTGGAAAAAGTGTTGTAACAGGTGAGAATTTTTTAGCACCTAAAAAAGATAATTAAATAATATAGCTTCTTTTTAATCAAAAAAATGTTCAAGAAAGCGCAGTTTTTGAAAAAAGAATTACTTTAGCACGTTTGCAAAAAAAATAAAATAATTAGATTATGTCAATTAACAATTACGAAAACGAAGACGAAAAAATACACGATAAATTAAAACAAAAAACTTGGAACGAAATTAGAACCAACGACTCATGGGCGATTTTTAAAATCATGTCAGAGTTTGTAAATGGTTATGAATCAATGGCTCGTATTGGTCCTTGCGTTTCTATTTTTGGTTCGGCAAGAACAAAACCTGAAGATAAATATTATTTATTAGCAGAACGAATTGCCTACAAAATCAGTAAAGCTGGTTATGGTGTAATCACTGGTGGTGGTCCTGGAATCATGGAAGCCGGAAATAAAGGCGCGCATCGTGGCGAAGGAACTTCTGTAGGTTTAAACATCGAATTGCCTTTCGAACAACATTTCAATCCTTATATCGATAAAGACAAAAATTTAAACTTTGATTATTTCTTTGTTCGTAAAGTAATGTTTGTAAAATACTCTCAAGGTTTCGTAGTAATGCCTGGTGGCTTTGGAACTCTTGACGAATTATTTGAAGCAGTAACTTTAATTCAAACTAAGAAAATTGGTAAATTTCCTATCATTTTGGTGGGAAGCGAATTTTGGTCAGGACTTTTAGATTGGATTAAAAATGTGATGATTGACAAACAAAAAAATGCCAATCCAGAAGATATGAATCTTATCAAAGTAGTAGATACCGAAGATGAAGTAGTTGAAGCTTTGGATAACTTCTACAAAAAATACAATTTAAGTCCGAATTTCTAACTTAAATTCCAATTATAAAATTCCAAATTCCAAAAAAATCTAAATTGGAATTTGGAATTTAATTTTTGAAAATTTTAATTTTATGTTTTTCAACT
>LNFM01003410.1_pt1 | contig 51031 bp, 47 predicted proteins | sample 596031 | NCBI WGS metagenome assembly LNFM01 (sample SAMN04254537, study PRJNA301005) | activated carbon metagenome | isolation source: dual media filters at the Ann Arbor, Michigan drinking water treatment plant | place: USA: Ann Arbor | reverse complement strand
TTCGAACCAGCGTACTCGTTAGAGGGCAGATTTACAGTCTGCTGCCATTAACCACTCGGCCACCCCTCCGCGGCGAGCCCAAGAGTTTACCACGTGATTTGGCCGCTGGGCAGAGGCTCAACTCAGTTCGAAAAAGCCCGGCGCATGGTCTTCGCCGCTCCGGGAGGCGTGAGACGCGTCGATAAAGCGGGCCGCTGCACCGAAATGACCACAGCCAATGAATGGCAATGGCGGGCGCAGCGCTGCCAGTGGCGAGGGGTGATTGCTGCGCAGCACCAGGTGCCGGGCGGGCTCTGTGTCGGTAATCAGCCCGGCCTTGGCTTGGGCATGCGAACCCCACAGCATGAACACCTTGGGCGAAGGATCACAAGCAACCGCGGAGATTATTTTGTCAGTGAGCACTTGCCACCCGAACTTCGCATGGCTGCCCGGAGTATCGGCCTCGACCGTCAGGCTCGCATTGAGCAGCAGCACTCCTCGCGCAGCCCACGCCCCGAGATGGCCATGGGCTGGCACAGGATGACCGAGGTCGCGGCGAAGTTCCTTGAACACATTGCGCAGGCTCGGTGGCACCGGCAGCCCCGGGGGCACCGAAAACGCCAGGCCCTCGGCCTGGCCATCACCGTGATAGGGGTCCTGCCCCAGGATCACCACGCGCGTGCGCGCGAACGGCGTCATCTCGAGCGCGCGGAACACCGCTGCCGGGTAGACCACGGCGCCGGCCGCCACACGGCGATCGACCTGATCGATCAGGCTGCGGCCCGCAGCGCTGGTGCGCCAGGCCTCAACGACCGGTCGCCAGTCGCCCTGCAAGCGATCGACCAGCGCGTCGAGCGGCTCTTTCAGGCGTGATTCGTTCATCGCGGGGCCGCGGCCGACGCTCAACGGCGCGGCACAACGATCACTGGAACAGATCGGCCAGCGCCTGTCCGGGATCGGACGCTCGCATGAAGGCCTCGCCGACCAGGAAGGCCGACACACCGGCGCTGCGCATGCGCTCGACATCGGCCCTTGCCAGCACGCCGCTTTCGGTGACGAGCAGCCGATCAGCGGGCACGTTCTTCAGCAGTCCGAGCGTGGTGTCCAGAGTCACCTCGAAGGTGCGGAGGTTGCGGTTGTTGATGCCCACCAGTGGCGTCTTCAACCTGAGCGCGCGGTCCAGTTCGAAGCCGTCGTGCACTTCGACCAGCACAGCCAGGCCGAGAGCATGGGCCTGGGCCTCGAGGTCGGCCATCTGCGCGTCATCCAGGCAGGCAGCGATCAACAGGATGCAGTCGGCCCCCATCGCGCGAGCTTCGAACACCTGATAAGCATCGACCATGAAATCCTTGCGCAGCACGGGGAGCGTGCAGGCAGCGCGGGCTTGCTCAAGGTAAGCCACCGATCCCTGAAAGAACTGCACATCGGTGAGCACGCTCAGGCACGCCGCGCCTCCGCGCTCGTAGCTCTCAGCGATGTCGGCCGGCACGAAATGTTCACGCAGCACGCCCTTGCTTGGGCTCGCCTTCTTGATCTCGGCAATCACTCCCGCCCGCCCGACCACGCTCTTGGCACGCATCGCCGCGACAAAATCGCGCACACCGCCCTGCGACTCGGCATCGCGTCGCAGCGAGGTCAGATCACGCCGAGCGCGCGCTGCGCGGATCTCGTCGCGCTTGACCTCGACGATGCGGTTCAGGATGTCGCTGCTCATGCCGATCCCGTTCCAGCCGCTGGCGCCGCCAACATCTGCGTGGCACGAACGAACTGATGGAGCTTGTCGCGCGCGCGGCCAGACGACAGCGCCTCGCGCGCCAGCGCGATGCCATCGGCCATCGTGGCGGCCACATCGGCCGCGTACAACGCCACCCCCGCGTTCAGCAGCACGATGTCGCGCGCGGCGCCAGGCTGGTCGTCGAGTACGGCCAGCAGCATGCGCTTCGAATCGTCCGGCGTCTCCACGCGCAGCGCGCGATGGCTGGCCATCGGCAATCCGAAGTCTTCGGGGTGAATCTCGTACTCGCGCACCTCGCCAGCCTGGATTTCGCAAACGAGGGTCGATGCGCCCAGCGTCACTTCGTCCATGCCATCGCGGCCGTAGACCACCACCGCGTGCTGCGCGCCAAGGCGCTGCAGCGCGCGCGCCTGGATGCCAACCAGATCGGGATGGAATACGCCCATCAAGATGTTCGGCGCGCCGGCCGGGTTGGTCAGCGGTCCGAGGATGTTGAAGATCGTGCGCACGCCGAGTTCACGGCGCACGGGGGCGACATTCTTCATCGCTGGGTGGTGGTTGGGTGCGAACATGAAGCCGACGCCGGTGTCGGCAATGCACTGCGCAATGGCTGCGGGTGGCAGCGCCAGATGCACGCCCAGCGCCTCCAGCACATCCGCGCTGCCCGATTTGCTGGACACGCTGCGGTTGCCGTGCTTGCTGACCCGCGCACCTGCTGCTGCCGCCACGAACATGCTGCAGGTGGAAATGTTGAAGGTGTGCGAACCATCGCCACCCGTGCCGACGATGTCAACGAGATGCTGGCGGTCAGCGACCTCGACCGGTGTCGAAAATTCGCGCATGACCTGCGCGGCCGCGGTGATTTCGCCGATGGTCTCCTTCTTCACGCGCAGGCCGATCAGCAGCGCGGCCAGCATCGCCGGCGGCATCTCACCATTCATGATGCGGCGCATCAGCACCAGCATCTCGTCGTGGAAGATCTCGCGGTGATCGATCACCCGCGCCAGGGCTTCGGCGTTGCTGAAGCTCATGGCCGCAACGCCAGGAAGTTCTTCAGCATCGCGTGGCCGTGCTCCGTCAGGATGGATTCGGGGTGAAATTGCACACCTTCGAGCGGTGTCGCGGTGCCAGCCAGCTCGCGGTGGCGCACGCCCATGATCTCGCCGTCTTCGGAGGTGGCCGTCACCTGCAACACCGCAGGCAGCGACTCGCGCTCGATCGCCAGCGAGTGGTAACGGATCACGGTGAACTCCTTCGGCAGCGCGGTGTACACGCCCTGCTCATCGGTCGAAATGACGCTGGTCTTGCCGTGCATCTGCACCTGCGCGCGGATCACCTTGCCGCCCAGTGCGGCACCGATGCTCTGGTGGCCGAGACACACGCCCAGGATCGGCAGCTTGCCGGTGAAATGTTGAATTGCCGGAACGCAGATGCCCGCCTCGGCTGGCGAGCAGGGCCCGGGCGACAGCACCAGCTTGTCGGGTCGCATCTCAGCAATGTCCTGCAAGGAGAGCTCATCGTTGCGGAACACGCGCACATCCTCACCCAGCTCGGCGAAGTACTGCACCAGGTTGAAGGTGAAGCTGTCGTAGTTGTCGATCATCAGCAGCATGTGCGCGCAAACCTTTGTGCTTGATGGGATGCAGCAGCACTGCACCCTGATTCCGTGCCCATTGATCAACCCGCGGGTAGCCGCGCCGACGCGGCGTGCTGGGTGGGGACTGGGCGCCCGCTGGGACGCCGTGGGTGGGTCAGGCAGATGGCCTGCGCCAACGCCCACTGGGGCGCGCTGCAGAGATGGATCGCTTTGCAAACATCCTGCAATTATGGCCGCGGTTACTCGTAGAGGTATCCGATCGGCTTGCCTTCGGTCCGCAAGGGGCGAACTTCCTGCCGGGTGATGATCTGCCCGGCGAGGCCGTCGATCTCGTCACGCTGCGTGGGCGTCCATCGGCACAGGTTCTCCATGCCCTTCAGCAGGCCCAGACGCAGGATTTGCGTGTCGTCCCCCATGCCGATGAGTTGGAGGGCGTGGCGGCTGGCGGTTACCACGTCGCCCGTCCCCAGTTCAATCACCTTGCCAGCGCCATCCCGAAATTCGGCGGTGCCACGAATCACCCGGTAGATCACCACCTCGGCTTTCGTGAACGAGTGGGTGTCGGCGGTGCCCGAACTGCTCTTGGGCAGCAGGGCATGTCCCTTCGGATCGGTGGCGATGATGTGGCCCGTGACCAAATGGCCGCTCGGTGCCTCGATGCCCATGTCTCGCACAAGGACAGGGGTAGGCGATTGGATCGGGGCTTCAGCCGACCCAGCGGCCAGCGGTTTGTAAAGTGCGTCGAGCGCCAGCGGATCCTGAAGCCAGAAGCCCGCACCGTAGGGTCGGTCATGCAGCGGGTGACACCAAGCCGTCCGCGGCGTGTCGGCTTCGTTGATCTGATCCGGGCCAACGATCGTGGGGTTCGGAAAACTCGTCGGGTCAGTGATGAAGGCTTCCAGGAACTTGGCCGAGTAACCCATGGCCATCGGCTCCGGCACCACCGACTGCGGGGCCCGGAGGTTTTCTTCTGTCGAAAGCCCAGACCATGTGTAGAAAAGCTGGCGATGCACGATGGCGCTTTGCAGCATCACCGTGCCGGGGCCGACGTGATGAAAGCGGCCGTCGTAATCGAAGGTGAACACGCCTGAAGTCACCATCACGAGCTGGAAACCGCCTGGCGGCAAGTGAAGGTGGAAATCGGTCGGGCCGGTGTCCTCCCGGTAGATGGGCAGGTTGGTCGAGACCTCGTGCAGCAACAAGGCTTCGTGGTTCGCCTGAAAGCCCTCCTCTGCGCGGTTGTAGAGGGCCTGCGGGCGATACGTCGCCTCGTACTTGGCATCCCGGTGGCGGTCGATCGCGACGAAGCTCTGGTGGTTCAGTCGAATCGGTTCGCCGCTCGGCCGCGCCAGACGGGCCCATCGTGTATCCACAGCAGCATGCACATTCATGGCGTTCTCCACTCTGCCAGCCTGGTCTGATGCGAGATTCACGCCAGCGTCAAGATTCGGCGTCGAGCCCACCTGGCGCTGCGGCGGCTGCGAGGCCGCGTCCTCAGGACAACTCGATCGAGACAGCGACCAGCCAGCCGGCGGTCGACACACGTTCAATGCGGCAGCCGGCGATCGCCCGACCGGGCGCGTCGTCCAGCACCGCGCAGCAGCCTGCCGACAGCATCAACGCCTCACCGTGTGGGGTTGCGGCCACACGCCACACCCCCTCGACGACCACCGCGGCGAGGACATGGCCCGACAGGACGGCGCCTTCGCGCAGGGCCTGCACCCGTGCGCACGCGGCGCCACGGCGCGTCATCACATTCAGCAACGCCAACGGCAGCTCGACGCGGCGAACCTCCGCCTGCCACAGTGCCTCACCGCGGTAGGCGACCGTGTCACCGGGCTGGTGCATCTGCAAAGTCGACTCGCCCTCGGCGCTCAGTTGAATCTGACCCGTGCCGAGCAACACGCTGCCCCGATCGACACCCGCGAATGCCGAGAAGGCGGTGCTTTGCTCGATGGTGGCGAGGCTGATGCGCCAGTCCCAGGGCGGCTCACCTGCTTCGCGGGGTTGCGCCGCGAGGGTTCGGGTGCGGCCGCCACCGTTGCGCCATGGTTCTTCGGGGAGCGCATCGATCGCGAAGACACGCCACCCCATCAGGACACCGCACCCACCCCGTATTGCCCCACCAGTGGCCGCCCGGCGACGAACCGCTCCAGTGCGTAGGGCGCCAGCGAGATGTCCGGCACCAGGCCCAGCGCCTCTTGCGCCAGCACGCGTCCTACCGCCGGCGACAGCTTGAAGCCATGGCCCGAGAAGCCGTAGCCCACCACCAGGCCGCTCAAGCCAGGCAAGCGCCCCAGCACCGGGTTCCAGTCGGGCGTCACGTCGTAGACGCCAGTCCATGACGACGCGAGGCCGGCTGTCTCGAAGCTCGGGAAACGCTCGGCCGCCTGCGCGCCGACCGAGGCCACGGTGTCCAGAGACACATCGCCCTGCTCGTTGTCGGGGCCCGGGAGCACCTCGCCGGCGATGCCTTCACTCACCAGCATCTGGGTGCCGCCGTAGCTGCGGCAATACAGCATGCCTTCGGAACCGAGGTCCTTGAATACGGGCATCGCGTAGGTGTAAGGCTCCGGCCCTTCGAGCGCCAGCACGGTGTGGCGCTCGGATTTCAGCGGTGTCGCAATGCCGGTCCACTGCTCGATCTGCGTGGCCCAGATGTTCTGCGTGCTGATCACGGTGCCAGCCAGGAAGCGGCCCTGGTCGGTGTCAACGCCAATGACCTGGCCAGATTCGACCAGCAGCTGTTGCACTTCGACGCCCTCGATGATCTTGACACCGCCTCGACGCGCGCAGCGCGCAAAGCTGGTGGCCACCAGATAGGCATCGGCGAAGCCGGCCTCGGGCTCGAAGCCGATCAAGGCCGCATCGTGCAAGTTGGCAATCGGCAGCAAGGCCTCGGCCTGCTGACGGTCGAGCAGGCGCACCTCGATGCCCTGCTGGCGCTGGCCGTCCAGGGCCGCCGCCAGGGGCTGGAGCTTCGGACCGTCGGGTGCGGCGATCAGGTAGCCGCACTTCACCAGACCGCTGGCAGCGTCTTCATCACCGAGGTAGCTCGCGAAATCGGTGAACACCTTCCACGACGCCTTCGCCATGGCGACGTTTTCCCGCACCGAGTAGTGGGTGCGCAAGATGCCCGACGACTGCGAGGTGGTGCCCGCACCGATCTGTGTGCGGTCGAGCACCAGCACACGCTTGGCGCCCAACTGGGCCAGGTGAAAGGCCACCGAGGCGCCGATGACCCCGGCGCCGATCACGATCACGTCGTAGGTTTGCATGCTTGCTTTCAGCAGGTAGTTTCACAGGTTGCCATCTGACGCAGCGTACCGTGCCCGCTCGGATGTCGGCGCTCGCGTTGGGCTGCACAGGCTTGACGGCACGCACAAACCGAACCAGTCTTCGGGCCTTGCCGCACCCTGCGCCCTGTTTGCGGCGCTTTCTTGCATGTCCACCCCTGACGCCGTTCCGCCTTTCCACTTCCAGCAAGGCACCCGCCCGCTGCTGCTGTCGATACCCCATGTGGGCACCCACATTCCAGAAAATCTGCGTGGCGACTACACCGCTGTGGCGCTGCAGCGAGCCGACACCGACTGGCATCTGGACCAGCTGTATGCATTTGCGCACCAGTTCGGCGCATCGGTGCTGCGGGCCACCCATTCGCGCAGCGTGATCGACCTGAACCGCCCACCCGACGACCAGAGCCTGTACCCCGGCCGCATCACCACCGGGTTGTGCCCGACCGAGACCTTCCGCGGTGAGGCGCTGTACCACCCGGGTCGCGCGCCAGATGCCACCGAAACGGCAAGACGCCTGGCGCTGTATTGGCGGCCTTACCACGACGCGCTGGCCGCCGAGCTCGAGCGGTTGAGGTCGTCGCACGGGCGGGCGCTGCTGTGGGATGCACACTCGATCGCCAGCCAGCTGCCACGCCTGTTCGAGGGCAAGCTGCCCGATCTGAACCTGGGTACTGCCGATGGCGCGAGCTGCGCTACTGAGGTGCTGGCGCCCGTGGCCGCCGTCGCGCAGGCCAGTGGTTTCAGCGCCGTGGTCAACGGCCGCTTCAAGGGCGGACACATCACGCGGCATTACGGGAACCCGGCTCAGGGCGTACATGCGATCCAGCTGGAGCTGTGCCAGTCTCTGTACATGAATGAAGGCACACCCTTCGATTACTGGCCTGAGCGGGCTGAGCGTCTGCAGCCGACCCTGGCGGCCATGCTGGGTGCAGCCTGCAATGCGCTGAGCGCTCGGGCCACCTGAGGTCGCCTGACCATGTGGCGTGTCGCACTGACCCTGACCGCCGCGCTGTGGCTGGTCGGTTGCGCCAGCACGCCAGGAGGATCCGGTGGGGCCACGCCCGTGTCGATTCCCTCGGCAGACAACACCGGCCGCGATGGCCCACCAGCCTCGCCGCCGCCGAACCTGGCCGACGTGCCTGACGCCGAGCCGCGCGTGGAGACCATCAAGCCACGCGGCGCCAACAAGCCCTACGAGATTGCTGGTCAGCGCTACGAACCCATGGCCGCCGACGTGGCCTACAGCGAGCGCGGGCTGGCCTCCTGGTATGGCCGCAAGTTCCATGGGCGCCCCACGGCCAGCGGCGAGCCCTATGACATGTACGCGATGACAGCGGCGCATCCGACCTTGCCGCTCCCGAGCTACGCCCGGGTGCGCAACCCGGCCAACGGCCGCGAGATCGTGGTGCGGGTGAACGACCGAGGTCCGTTCCACCGCGGTCGGATCATCGACCTGAGCTACGCCGCCGCACTGAAACTGGACTTGCTGCGCGGCGTGGCACCGGTGGAGGTGGAGCGGCTGACGCATGACGCCATACGCACAGGTGCGTGGCGCCAGCAAGCGCCGGCGCAGGCGTTTGCAGTGGCCGCCACGCCATCGCCCGCACCAACGGTGGTGCAGGACATCACGTCGGCACCTGCAGCACCGCCCACCGCCAGCAGCCCCGACGTGGCACCGACTGTGACCACGCCGGCACGCGGCTTCTGGGTTCAAGTGGGCGCATTCCGTCAGCGCGACGCTGCTGACCGCCTGCACCAGCGGCTGTCGAGTGACCTGTCATGGCTGGCCCCTTTGCTGGCCGTTTTCAGCGACCGCAACCTGCTGCGCGTGCAGGCCGGCCCCTATGCGGACCGCGCCGAAGCCACACGCGTTGCGCAGCGGGTGCGTGCCGCAGCATCGCTGGTGCCAGTGGTCATCGAACACCGCTGAAAGCGGCGTTCGATCCGATCAAGCCACGCCCGCGACCCGGACCGCCAGGCGGCGCCCCTCGGGGGCAGGAGCGCAGCGACTGGGGGGCTCTATTTCGCCGTCGGCATCACAAACTCAGCGCCTTTCGCGATGCTGGCCGGCCAGCGCTGCATCACGCTCTTCTGCTTCGTGTAGAAGCGCACGCCCTCTTCGCCGTAGGCGTGCATGTCACCAAACAGGCTCTTCTTCCAACCGCCGAACCCGTGCCAGGCCATCGGCACCGGGATCGGCACATTGATACCCACCATGCCCACCTGGATGCGCCGCGCAAACTCGCGCGCCACGTGGCCGTCGCTGGTGAAGCAGGCCACGCCGTTGCCGTATTCATGCGCGTTGACCAGCGTCACGGCAGCTGCGAAATCGGGCACACGCACCACCACCAGCACCGGGCCGAAGATCTCTTCGCGGTAGATACGCATCTCGGGCGTCACGTGGTCGAACAAGGTGCCGCCGGTGAAGAACCCCCCCTCGTGCCCAGGCACCTGAAGGCCGCGGCCATCGACCACCAGCGTGGCGCCTTCCTCAACGCCGAGGCCGATGTAGCCCTCGATGCGATCGAGCGCCTGCTTCGTCACGATCGGGCCCATCTCGGCGTCGGGCTCCATGCCGTTCTTCACCTTCAGCGCCCTGGCGCGCGCGGCCAGGGCGGGCACCAGCTTGTCGGCCACGTCGCCGACCGCCACGGCGACGCTGATGGCCATGCAGCGCTCGCCCGCCGAGCCGTAACCCGCACCGATCAAGGCATCGACCGTCTGCTCCAGGTCGGCGTCGGGCATCACGACCATGTGGTTCTTCGCGCCGCCCAACGCCTGCACCCGCTTGCCGTGGTGCGCGCCCGTCTCGTAGATGTATTGCGCGATCGGTGTCGAGCCCACGAAGCTGATCGCCTTCACGTCGGCGTGCGTCAGCAGCGTATCGACGGCCAACTTGTCACCTTGCACCACGTTGAACACGCCGTCGGGCAGACCGGCCTGCTTCAGCAACTCCGCCATGAAGAGGCTGGGCGACGGGTCGCGCTCGCTGGGCTTGAGCACGAAGCAGTTGCCCGCGGCGATCGCGATCGGGAACATCCAGCACGGCACCATCACCGGGAAGTTGAAAGGCGTGATGCCGGCCACCACGCCCAGCGGCTGGCGCAGCGTCCAGTTGTCGATGCCGGTGGAGACCTGCTCGGTGTAGTCGCCCTTGAGCAACTGCGGAATGCCACAGGCGAACTCGATGATGTCGATGCCGCGGCTGACCTCGCCCTGCGCGTCGGTGACCACCTTGCCATGCTCGGCGGTGATCAGCGCAGCGAGGGTGTCGCGGTGCTGGTTCATCAGTTCGAGGAACTTGAAGAGAACGCGCGCGCGGCGTATGGGTGGGGTGTCAGCCCAGCCCTCGAAAGCGGCCACTGCGGCAGCCACCGCAGTGTTCACCTCCTCGGCGCTGCCCAACGCCACCTGGCGAGCCACCTCTCCAGTCGCCGGGTTGTAGACGGGCTGGCGCCGTCCGCTGCGGCTGGCGACCGCCTGACCCGCGATGAAGTGGCCGACCTCGGCGCTCGAGGACAGAGTGGCGGTCAATGCATCCGATGCGCCCATGGCGTACTCCAAGCTCAATTCAACAGAGGCCAAGTTTAGGAGGGCGACAATCGCGCATGGCCTCTACTCCGCGTTCTCCCTCCGGCGTCGCCGCCTCCTTGCTCGACGAGCGCGACATCGACGAGTTGCAGGCCCTGCTCGACCGCGTGCCGGCACCGTTGGAGCCGCTCGACGTCACCATGGTCGACGGCTTTCTGTGCGGCGTGCTGCTGCAACCCCAACCGGTGCCCGCGTCGCAGTGGCTGCCGCACCTGACCGATGCCGATGGGCGGGCACTGCCGGCGTCGTTCGACGCGACACGTTTGCAGGCGTTGGCGCTGCGCCGGCATGCGGAGCTGAACGACGCGATCGGCCAACGCCAGTGGTTCGATCCGTGGGTGTTCGAGCTGGCGCCGGCCGATGGCGACGACCGTGACGATGACAGCGGCGCGCCGCACGAAACCGAGGCCGTCTACCCGTGGGTGGCTGGCTTCGCGACGGCGCAAGAATTCTTCCCGGGGCTGATGCGGCTGGACGCGAAAGCACTGACGGCACCGCTGGCGCTGCTCTACCGGCACCTCGACGCCGACGACCTCGAAGACGCCGACGAACTGATCGAGGAGATCGAGTCGCTGGAGCCGCCGGCCGACCTGAGCGCCGCGGTGGAGGAGCTGGTGCGAGCGACCCTGCTGCTCGCGGACATCTCGCGGCCGCGCGCTGAAGCCGGCCGACCGAGTCGGCCCCCTTCCCGCGGGCCGGCGCGCCGGCCGAATAGGCGCTAGACAGGCCGTACGCAAGTCTCGGTGTCTCGGTATTGGTATCGGTCAACCGACGCTCGACGGGCAACGCGACCCAGCGCCTGCGCCCAGTCGCAGCCTGCGATCTCGGCCACTGTCGCCATAGAAGCCGAAATCCAGTGCCGGCCGCTTGCCGCTGATCAACTCGGCCAGCGCGCGGCCGGAGCCAGCACCGTGGGTCCAGCCCAGCGTGCCGTGGCCGGAATTGATCCACAGCTTGTCGATCGGGCTGCGGCCGATCATCGGGATGTTGTCCGGCGTGCTGGGCCGCAGGCCCGCCCAGAAATTCGGCGTGGTGGTATCGGCCACGCCGGGAAACAGCTCCTCATAGCGCTGGACCAGCGCCTCGCAGCGCACGCGTGAGGTGGGGCTGTTGATCGAGGTGTCATAGCCCGCCATCTCGGCGGTGCCCGCGATGCGCACCTCATCGCCCAGACGGCTGATGGCGATCTTGCGGCCGTCGTCAAGCAGGCTGACGGTGCTGGCGCGCTCAGGGTGCTTCAGCTTCAAGGTCGCGGAGTAGCCCTTGGCCGGGTAGATGTTCAGGCACAAGCCCAACGGGCGCAGCAGCGGCGCGGTGTAGCTGCCCATCGCCGCCACGTAGGCATCGGCTTGCAAGGTCTTGATCTGCGCGGTGGCTTGATCCCGCACCCGCAGCGATTCGATGGCGTTGCCGGCCTTTCGCAGATCGAGGATGTCGTGCCCGTAAAGGAACGTCGTGCCGCGCTCGGCGCAGCGCTTGGCGAGCTGTTGGGTGAACACCCGCGCGTCACCCGATTCGTCGCTGGGCGTGTAGGTGCCACCGGCCAAGCTCGGGCCGAACGACGCCAGCGCCGGCTCGACTGCCAGCACTTCATCGCGGGAGAGGACGCGGCGGTCGACGCCGTGGCGACGCATCACCTCGGCGGCGTTAGCGCCTGCCTCGAAGTCGTGTTGCGACGAGAAGAAGTGCAGGATGCCGCGCTCAAGCCGGTGGTATTCGATGCCCGTCTGTGCCACCACCGCCTTCAACGCCGCCTGGCTGTAGCGGCCCAGCGCCACCAGCTGGCCGACGTTGCGCTCGAACGCTGCTGTGTTGCACTGGGAAAGGAAGCTCAGGCCCCAACGCCATTGGTGCGGGTCGAGCTTGGGGCGAAACAGCAAGGGCGCGTCGTCGCGCAGCAGCCACTTGGCCACCTTGAACGGTGCCTCGGCATTCGCCCAGGGCTCACAGAAGCTGACCGAGATCTGGGCGCCGTTGGCAAAGCTGGTTTCGAGTGCCGCATCCGGCTGGCGGTCAACGACCGTGACCTCGTGGCCCTCGCCGAGCAGATGCCAGGCGGTGCTGATGCCGACGATGCCAGCGCCCATCACGATGACTTTCATGAGAGCTTCTCCAGGAAATTGATGCTGAGAACGATTTTGCGATCGGTCAGTTTCAAAAAGAAGCATCATTCATCAATCTCTCTACACATTAGCAAGACTTATGAACAACCTGGACCCCGCAGCGCTCGATTGCCTGGCCGCGCTGGCCGATCACGGCGGCTTCGAAGCGGCCGCACAGCGACTGGCGATCACGCAGTCGGCGGTATCGCAGCGACTGCGCGCGCTCGAAGCCCAGGTTGGCCAGCCACTGGTGGTGCGCTCAAGGCCACTGCGCCTCACCGAGCCCGGCAAGGTGCTGCTGCGCTTTGCGCGCCAGCTGCAGGCGCTGCGCGCAGATGTGTCGCGCGAGCTGGGCGTGCAGCCGTCGTCCGGCGAGCGGCTGCCGGTGGCCGTCAACGCGGACAGCCTCGCGACCTGGGTGCTGCCTGCACTGGACGAGTTGGTCCACGACGGACTGGCGCTGGAACTGGTGGTCGACGACCAGGATTTCACCCACGACTGGCTGCGCCAGGGCGAGGTGCTGGGCTGCGTGAGTACGGTCAGCAAAGCGCTGAAGGGCTGCAGGGTCGTGCCCTTGGGCGTGATGCGCTATGTCGCGGTGGCCAGCCCGGGCTTTGTGGCGCGGGAGCTGAAGGGGTCGCCCAACGGGTTGAACCAGGCCAGCTTCAGCCACGTGCCATTTCTCGTGTTCAACCGCAAGGACGACATGCAGCGGCGCTGGGTGACGAGCGCATTCGGCATCGCCAGTGCCCGATTGAAGGCGCGCTATGTCCCTTCATCAGAAGCTTGCGTGCGCGCCGCGCTGATGGGCTGGGGTGTCGGCGTGGTGCCCGAGTTGCAGGTGCGACCGCTGCTCTCCTCCGGTGCGTTGATCGCGCTGCGACCGGAGGTCTCGATGCCCGTGGCGCTGCACTGGCATCAATGGCGGCTGAGTCCCGATGGCGCGCCGCCTTCGGCGCGGGTGGCCATGCTCGATCGCGTGGGCGCTGCGCTGGTCTGCGGCGCACGAGGCGCGCTGGGCGACGAGGCGCCGCGTGTGATGCGCGCCACACCACCTGTTCGAGGGGTTCCGCAATCGCGCCTGGAACTTTCTACTTCTCCTGTGCGTCATGAAAGGAAGAAGTGAGGCTTGTGTTGTGAAGTGCACGCCATAACGGTGTCAATTCCCAACACTGTCACGCCACTGTCTCGCCACACTGGCAGCATTGTGTCAAGCGATAGTCATCAGGAGTCGTCGTGCGAAAAGTCCAGAGCATTGCGTGGTGGCGAGCCCTCAGAGGGCGGTGGGCTGCTGTGCGCAAGGTTCGTGACGCCGACGACATGGGCGACATGGGCACGGCCTTCGGTCTCGACGCCTGCCTGCAGGCCGACCTTGAATTCAAGGCCTTCCAGGAATCGCGGCGCGCTCTGGCCGACAGCACCGCGGCCCCAATTGATCGACTGAACGGCCGCTCAGTGCTCTGAGCGCGTCCTGCCGTCGGCAGGACCTCTATCGCGTCACCCGGTGGATCCGCCTGACGCCATTCAATGCAGCATCAGGGCTGACGCCACATCGACCGGGCGATGCTGGGCCAGCCAACCCACCGACCAATTCGCAAACGCGTCCGCAGGCATCGGCTTGCCCATGTGATAGCCCTGCGCCTGGTCGCAGTTGAGCTCGCGCAACATGTCCCACACCTTCGCGTTCTCGACACCCTCGGCGACGACAGTCAACCCCAGGTTGTGGGCGAGGTCGATCGTTGAACGAACGATCTTCGCGTCGTCAGGGTCGGTCTGCATGCTCTTCACGAAAGACTGATCGATCTTCAGTTCGTCCACCGGCAGGCGCTTGAGGTAGGCCAGGGAGGAATATCCCGTGCCGAAATCGTCGATCGAGAGCTTGAACCCGAGCGCGCTGAGTCGATCGAGCGTGGCCTGAGCGCGCTGTGGGTCGTCCATGATGGCGCTCTCGGTGATCTCCAGGCAGAACGCCTCGGCGGGCACCTGGTGCTTGACCAGCAAGGCATCGAACTTCTGCGGCAGCTCTTGGTCGAGCAGGTCGCGCGTGGACAGGTTCACCGACAGCGTGATCATCAGGCCCTCGGCATGCAGCGTGCGCCAGTGGCGCGCGGCTTCCTCGAAGATCCACATCGTCAGCACGCGGATAAATCCGGTTTGCTCGGCGAAGGGGATGAACTGCACAGGTGGCACCAAGCCCCGCTGCGGATGCTGCCAGCGCACCAGTGCTTCGGCACCGACCACCACGCCCGTACTCAAGGACAGCTTGGGCTGCAGGAACAGGCGCAGCTGGTTCTCGTTGACGGCTTGACGCATCTCGGTGAGCAGTGACAGCGTCTGCGCGCTGGCTGCGTCGATCGTCGGGTCGTACATCAGCGCGCCTGCACTGCGCTGCTTGGCGGAGTACATCGCCACCTCGGCGCGGCTGATCAGTGCATCGGCATCGCTGGCGTGTTCCGGCCAACAGGCCATGCCGATGCCCGCGCCCATGTCGACCGTGTGCTCTTCCAGCGTCAAGGGTGCGTCGAACGCTGCGGCGATGCGTTGCGCCACCGTTTGCGCCAGTTCGGCATCGCCGTTGCGCAGCAGGATCGCGAATTCATCGCCGCCGAGGCGGGCCACCAGGTCGCCGTCTCGCACCAATTGCTGCACCAGACGTTCGGCAACCTGCTTCAGCAGCAAGTCACCGAAGCGGTAACCGAGCACGTCGTTGACGTGCTTGAAACGGTCGAGGTCCAGCATCAGAACCGCCACCGACGGGCTGGCAGCCGTCGGCTGTGAACCAGATTTCTTTTGAGCTGCCGCGATGGCACTGGACACGGCATCGCGAAACTGCGCACGGTTCGGCAGCCCGGTCAGCGTGTCCCAGTAGGCCAGCTTCAGGATTTCTTCCTTTTGCGCCGAGACGCTGACGCGCATGCGCTCAAAGGACTGCGCCAGGTGCCCGATCTCGTCACTTCGCTGCTCGTCGCCAATCGGTGTCGCGTAGTCACCCCCGCCAAGTCGATCGGCCGCGGCGGCCAGCTGATGCAGCGGCGTGATCATCCGATGCGCTGTGAGCGAGCTGCCGATGCCAAACACGAGGCAGCTGATCACGGTGGTGGCCAGCAAAGCGACCTGCAGGTCTTGTGGAATGCGCGTCGCCTCGTCCGCCGACAAGGCGGTGAGCGCCAGCACGCTGCCGTTGTCGGTATCCAACGTCAACCAGCGCGGGCGCACACCAAATTCTTCGCCGTCGGCCGTCACCGAGACCATGCCAGCACCGGCAGGAAGCGATTGCCAGCCGTGCTGCGACAGTCCCTCGGTGCTGCCGCTCGGCAGGCTCGACAGCTTCACCTGCCAGGCATCGGTCGCGTGCACCCGGGTGAGCAGCGTCACCTGCACGGCGGCCAGCGCCTGCATGTCGTTCACCAGTCGCTTATCGATCGGGAACCCCATCAGCACCCAGCCGACCACCACCGGCGCCTTGACCGGCACCATCACGAACTGGTAAGGCTGCCCGGACAGCAAGCCAATCTCGCTGGTGTTCGATTCGAGCGGTCTGTCCGGGCTCAGCATCGTGCTCGATAACCGCATTGCCAGCGAGGACAGGGTCTCAAGGTGTTCGCCGGTGCTCGCCCGCAGGCTGAGATCGGTGCCATACAACGCAACCTGGGTTGCACCGATTCGCTGGCCATGGTTCTCGAGCACCGAGGCGATGGTTTCGGTGTCGTTTGAATTCACGGCCTCGCGAAAGCCGTAGTCCGCGGCCAGCAGCCGCGCGCTGTCGGTCAACTTTTGCGCCCGCTGCTGCAGCAGGCTGTTCAGGACGCGGTCACCCAAGTCGATGCGGGTCGGCAGTTCTTCATGGGCGTGGCTCGACAGGCTGGCGCGAATGGCCGAGAAACCAGCCAATTGGACGATCAGCAGCAGCCCCAGAAAGGTCACGATCAACCGCGCCCTCAGCGAGCGCTGCATCCACTGCTTGAACGCTGTCATGGCAAGGGCACCAAGGGGCTGTTGCTGACGTTCAATCGAATCGCCTGATCGAGGTCGCTGGCACCCACGGTGAGCGCGCTCGCGACGCCGTCGGTGGTGTTGGACAAGCCTGGATGCCACACCTTGAGGCGATAGCTGCCCGCCGCGACCGCATTGATCCGCGTGCGTCCATCCGCACCGGTCAGCCCGTACAAGGGCGTGTCAACCACGACGATCCAGGCCGCCATTTGATCGTGGATGTTGCAGCCGATGACCGCAATGCCCGGTTTGTCGAAAAGCACCGGCATTTCGGGCACACCGGCGTACAGCTTCAGTTCGAAGGTCTTGGCCGGCGAGAACGAGTAAACGTGGTGGCGTACGGTGTCGAAGTTGGGAAACGAGACCGCCGTGCCCACCGTGACCACGTTGACCTGCGGTTTGAACTGACGCTTGATCTGGGCCACCTCGGCCGACGGCATCGGCTTGATCGGCAACTTGCCTGCCACCGGCTCCAGCGACACCACCGCACGCGACAGTGGTTGACCGGCCGCATCGCTGACGCTCACCGAGACAGTGGCCGCATGCGCGGCGACGGCACCGAGTGAACTCAGCACGAAAGAGGAAAGCAGGAAAGCGTGGCGCATGGGGCGGACGGGCTCGCAAGTGGAATTCACTTCGACGGGCCCTCACGCAAGCCCGTCAGTCCCCTGGGTTTTCGGTCGTTCGGCCCTCTACTTGAACGCCGATTCCGCCTGCGAAATCACACCGCCACCGAGACAGATGTCTCCGTCGTACAACACCGCCGACTGTCCTGGCGTGACCGCCCACTGCGGCGTCGAAAAGGACAGCCTGAAAGCGTGATCGGCCGCGGCAGATTCCAGCAGGCAGGGTGCATCGGCCTGCCGGTAGCGCGTCTTGGCCTTCAGCGGGCCAGGCAACGGCGCCTGACCAGCCACCCAGCTGGCATCGTCAGCGACCAGCGCCACTGACTGCAGCCACGGATGGTCGTGGCCCTGCACCACATAAAGGGTGTTGCTGGCCATGTCCTTGCGCGCGGTGAACCACGGTGCGTGATCGCTGCCGCCGCGAACAGCGCCACGCGCCTTCAAGCCGCCGATGCCGATGCCCTTGCGCTGGCCCAGTGTGTAGAAGCTCAGCCCGACGTGCTCACCAATGACCCGTCCGCGGTCGTCCTTGATCGGGCCAGGCGTGTGCGCCAGATAGCGATTGAGGAACTCGCGAAATGGCCGCTCGCCGATGAAGCAGATGCCGGTGCTGTCCTTCTTCTTCGCGTTCGGCAGGCCGATCTCTTCGGCGATGCGCCGCACCTCGGTCTTGGGCAGTTCGCCGACCGGAAAGAGCGTCTTCGACAGCTGCGCTTGGTTCAACCGGTGCAGGAAGTAACTCTGGTCCTTCAGCGGGTCGAGCCCCTTGAGCAGCTGATACGAGCCGTCCACTGGCCTCACGCGAGCGTAATGTCCCGTCGCGATGCACTCGGCGCCAAGACGCATCGCGTGGTCGAGGAAGGCCTTGAACTTGATTTCGGCGTTGCACAGCACGTCGGGGTTCGGCGTGCGGCCCGCCTGGTATTCGCGCAGGAAGTCGGCGAACACCCGGTCCTTGTAGTCGGCGGCGAAGTTGACGTGCTCGATCTCGATGCCCAGCACATCGGCGACCGAGGCGGCATCGAGAAAATCCTGGCGAGAGGTGCAATAGCCGTCGTCGTCACCCGGCGCGCCAGCGGGCCGGTCGTCATCTTCCCAGTTCTTCATGAAGATACCGATGACCTCGTGCCCCTGCTGCTTCAGCAAGTGGGCACTGACGGCTGAATCCACGCCGCCGCTCAGGCCGACCACCACCCGTCGGTTCGCGCTCACGACAAGAGGTCCGGCATGTAGACACTGGCTTCGGTGGTGATCAGCGCCAGCGGATACCGCTTCCCGGCGACATGGTCCTCGATGCTGCGCAGCACCATCGTGCTGCGATGCCGCCTTGCGCTGGCGCGCACTTCGTCCAGCGTCATCCACAGCGTGCGCACGATCCCGCGGTCGAGCGAGCGGCCGGGCAACGGCTCACCCACCGTGCCCGAGTACGCGATGCGCAGGTAAGTGACGTCCTCGCCACGCCCCGGCCGCTGAAAGCGCCCGAGGTAGATGCCGACCACGGCCAGCGGGGTGAATTCGCAGGCGGTTTCCTCCAGCACCTCGCGCACCGCGCCTTCCTGCGGCGACTCGGCCGGATCGAGGTGCCCGGCCGGGTTGTTCAGCCGCAAGCCCTCGGGGGTGTGCTCTTCGATCAGCAGAAAGCGACCGTCCTTCTCGATGACCGCCGCCACGGTGACGTTGGGTTTCCAGCGCTTTTTCATGGTCTTCATGGTAGCGGCGCAGCGTGGATCGGCCGGGCACCAGGGCTGCGCCCGGGCCCTCGGGGCGCTGGATCGGGATGACCGCAGGCTGCGCACCTCGTAATCCGGGGACAATAGAGTGAATGAGGGTGCGGCGCGGGGGCCGCATCCCGAGGATGCAGAGGAGGCATTGATGCTGATAGGCGTTCCGCTTGAAACAGCGGCAGGAGAAGCGCGGGTGGCCGTCACACCCGAAACCGCCAAGAAGCTGAAGGCCCTGGGACACACGCTGCGCATCCAGTCGGGCGCCGGTGTGGCGGCCAGTGCCACCGACGAGGCCTACGCCGCCGTCGGGGCCGAGATCACCGATGCCGCCGGCGCCTTCGGCTGCGAACTCGTCTTGAAGGTGCGCACGCCCAGCGAGGCCGAGGTGCCGCACTTCAAACCCGGTGCGGCGCTGGTTGGCATGCTGAACCCGTTCGATGCCGAGGGCCTGCAACGGCTGGCCGCGGCAGGGCTCACCAGTTTCGCGCTCGAAGCCGCACCGCGCACCACCCGTGCGCAGAGCATGGACGTGCTGAGCTCGCAGGCCAACATCGCTGGCTACAAGGCGGTGATGATCGCTGCCGACAAGTACCAGCGCTTCTTTCCGATGCTGATGACGGCCGCCGGCACGGTCAAAGCCGCCCGGGTGGTGATCCTGGGCGTGGGCGTGGCCGGGCTCCAGGCGATTGCCACAGCCAAGCGGCTGGGTGCGGTGATCGAGGCCAGCGACGTGCGCCCGAGCGTGAAGGAGCAGGTCGAATCGCTGGGCGCCAAGTACATCGAGGTGTCCTACGACACGCCCGAAGAAAAGGAAGCCGCGGTCGGCGTCGGCGGCTACGCCAAGCCGATGCCGCAAAGCTGGCTGGACCGCCAGAAAGTCGAGGTCGCCAAGCGGGTGGCCGCGGCCGACATCGTCATCTCCACCGCCTTGATTCCGGGCCGTGCGGCACCCACGCTGATCACCGAGGACATGGTCAAGGCCATGAAGCCGGGGTCGGTGATCGTCGACATCGCCGCGGGCAAAGGCCCGAACGGCGGTGGCAACTGCCCGCTGTCAGAGGCCGACAAGACGGTGATCAAGCATGGCGTCACCATCCGTCGGCGCTGTATGCGCGCAACGTCATCGATTTCCTGAAGCTGGTGATCACCAAAGAGGGCACCTTCAACGTGCCGATGGACGACGACATCGTGGCCGCCTGCCTGATGACACAGGCCGGTGAAGTCAAGAGAAAGTAACCGGAACGACATCCCATGGACATCATCTCGCCGACGATCACCAACCTGATCATCTTCGTGCTGGCGATCTACGTCGGCTACCACGTCGTCTGGACGGTCACCCCCGCACTGCACACGCCCTTAATGGCGGTGACGAACGCCATCTCGGCGATTGTCATCGTCGGTGCGATGCTGGCGGCGGCGCTCACTGAAACCACGCTCGGCAAGACCATGGGCGTGCTGGCGGTGGCGCTGGCGGCGGTGAACGTGTTCGGCGGCTTCCTCGTCACGCGGCGGATGCTGGAGATGTTCAAGAAGAAGGACAAGAAGGCGGTTGCGCCGGAGGCCTCCAAGTGAGCCTGAACCTTGTCACGCTGCTGTATCTGATTGCGAGCGTCTGCTTCATCCAGGCACTCAAGGGGCTGAGCCACCCGACCACGTCGATCCGCGGCAACCTGTTCGGCATGGTCGGCATGGCCATTGCCGTGGCCACCACGGCGGCCCTGATCGTCAAGCTGGCCAATGGGCAATGGGGGGGCATGGCCTGGGTGCTGGGCGCGCTGGTGGTGGGTGGCGGCATCGGCGCCGCCATGGCCAACCGCGTCGAGATGACGAAGATGCCGGAACTGGTCGCCTTCATGCACAGCATGATCGGCCTGGCGGCGGTGTTCATCGCCGTGGCTGCGGTGGCTGAACCGCATGCCTTCGGCATCGTCCCCCCACCGATCGATGGGGTGGTCACGCCGATTCCCATGGGTAACCGGCTGGAGCTGTTCCTGGGTGCGGCCATCGGGGCCATCACCTTCAGCGGCTCTGTGATCGCATTCGGCAAGCTCAGCGGCAAGTACAAGTTCCGGCTGTTCCAGGGTGCGCCGGTTCAGTTTGCGGGCCAGCACAAGCTGAACCTGCTGCTCGGCCTGAGCCTGCTGGGCCTGGGCCTGGTGTTCATGTTCACGGGCAGCTGGACGGCGTTCTTCGCGATGCTGGCGCTGGCCTTCGTGATGGGTGTGCTGATCATCATCCCGATCGGCGGCGCGGACATGCCGGTGGTGGTGAGCATGTTGAACAGCTACAGCGGCTGGGCGGCGGCTGGCATCGGCTTCAGCCTGAACAACGCGATGCTCATCATCGCCGGCAGCCTGGTGGGCAGCTCGGGTGCGATCCTGAGCTACATCATGTGCAAGGCCATGAACCGCTCGTTCTTCAACGTGATCGGCGGCGGCTTCGGCGGTGAGTCGGCCGCAGCGGGCGGCGCCAAGGCCGAAGCGCGGCCGGTCAAGACGGGCAGCGCCGACGACGCGGCCTTCGTGCTGGGCAATGCAGAAACCGTGGTCATCGTGCCCGGTTACGGCCTCGCGGTGGCCCGCGCTCAGCATGCGGTGAAAGAACTGGCCGCCAAGCTGACCGAAAAGGGCATCACGGTGAAATACGCGATCCACCCGGTCGCCGGCCGCATGCCGGGCCACATGAACGTGCTGCTGGCCGAGGCCGAGGTGCCGTACGACCAGGTGTTCGAGATGGAAGACATCAACGGCGAGTTCGGCCAGGCCGATGTGGCCATCATCCTGGGCGCCAACGACGTGGTGAACCCGGCCGCGCTGACCAAGGGCACCCCGATCTACGGCATGCCCATCCTCGAGGCCTACAAGGCCAAGACCATCATCGTCAACAAGCGCTCGATGGCCGCGGGCTACGCCGGCCTCGACAACGAGCTGTTCTACATGGACAAGACCATGATGGTGTTCGGCGATGCGAAGAAGGTGGTGGAGGACATGGTCAAGGCGATCGAGTAGACGCCAACTGACACCGAATCTCTCGCCTTATCGGGCCTTGCGTCGTCCGCCGCCGCCGCAGACTTGTCTCACGTCGCCGGGCCTGCCGCGTAGGCCAGTGCACCGGTTGTACTGAAGCAAAACTGCGGAGGGCTGACCATGAAAGGCGTTGTATTCACTGAATTTCTCGACTTCGTGGGTGATCGCTACGGCGCGAACGCGGTCGACGACATCATCGACGCGAGCGATCTGCCGAGCGGCGGCGCGTACACATCGGTAGGCACCTACAGCCACGCAGAGATGGTCCAGCTGTGTACCGCCCTGGCCGAGCACACCGGTGAGCCTGCCCCTGAACTGGTGCGGGATTTCGGCACCCACCTGAGCTGCAGCTTCGCGCGCGACCACCACAGGTTTTTCGAGCGCAGCAGCAATTTCTTCGACTTCCTTGAAAGCATCGAAGGCCACATTCATGTCGAGGTTCGCAAGCTCTACCCCGGCGCCGAATTGCCCAGCTTCACCACCGAGCTGCGCACGCCCACGCAACTGGTGATGCAGTACCGCAGCCCGCGCCGCATGGGCGATCTGGCCGAGGGCTTGATCGTCGGCACGGCACGCCGCTTCGGCGTCGAAGCCCGCGTGCAGACCACCTTGATAGACGGCAGCGACGGCCAGGCGGTGCGCTTCGTCGTCGATCTGGTATGACGCTGGCCTGACATGTCTCTGCCAGACGACCCAGGCGCGCCCACGGTCGATCAACTGCGCCGTCTGCAGGCCCGACTGGAGCGCGAGCGCCGTGCGCGCGGCGAGGCCGAGCGGTTGCTCGAATCGAAGTCGCGCGAACTCTACGAAGCCAACTGCGCCTTGCTGGCGTTGACCTCCGATCTGGAGCGGCGTGTCGACGAGCGCACCAGCGAACTGTCGGCCGAGCGCCAGCGGGCACTGCAGATGGCCGAGGTCGATGCGCTCACCGGCATCGCCAACCGGGCCTCGTTCGCGCGCGAGTTGACCCATGCCTTGGCTGACCCGCAGGCCACGGTGGCTGGGCTGGCGGTGATGCTGATCGACCTCGACGACTTCAAGGCCGTCAACGACACCCTGGGCCACGCGGCAGGCGATGCGCTGCTGATCGAGTTCGCGCGCCGCCTGGCCGAAACGGTGCGCCCCGGTGACCTGGTGGCGCGGCTTGGCGGCGATGAATTTGCCGTCCTCGCACGCGCCATGGGTGACCACGACGACGCTTTGCTCATGGCGCACCGCGTGCTGCGCGCGCTGTGCCGCCCGGTGCCGATTGACACGCGCAGCGTGCCTTGCAGTTGCTCAATCGGCATCGCTGAATCGGCACGCACCCATCACGACGCCGACGAACTGCTGCGCGACGCCGACTTGGCGCTCTACGCCGCCAAGCGCGCTGGACGCGGCCGCGTGACCTCGTTCGAGTCGTCGCTGCGCGCCGACCTGGAGCGCCGCACTGCGCTCGAATCCGAGGTGCGGCAGGCGGTGGCCGACGACCGCATCGAGCCCTGGTACCAGCCCATCGTGTGTCGCGCCAACGGGCGCTACGCTGGCGCCGAGGTGCTCGCACGCTGGAAGTTGCCCGACGGTCAGATGCGCCCACCGGCTGCGTTCCTGGACACGGTCGAGGCGCTCGGCCTCCTCGATGCCATGATGGAAAACATGCTGCGGCGTGCCTTTGTCGAAGCCCGGCAGCATGTGGAAAGCGGCGCGCTCGACTACCTGTCGATCAATGTATCCCCGTCGCAATTCAACCGGGGTTGGGCGGTCAACCGCCTGCCCGACCTGCTGGCCGAGAGTGCCTTTCCGTCGCACGCGCTGGTGGTCGAGATCACCGAAACCGCCCTGCTGCACGACATCGACCGCACCCGCACCATGCTGGCCGCGCTGACCGACAGTGGCATGCGGATCGCCATTGACGACTTTGGCGTGGGCTACTCCAATTTCTCGCTTCTGAGGCAACTGCCGCTCGACATCCTGAAGCTGGACCGCACGCTGATCTGCGACATTGAAGACGACGACCACGCGCGCGCGGTGGCCGAATGCATCCTCGAACTGGCCTCGCGGCTCAACATCAAGGTCGTGGCCGAAGGCGTAGAAACCCACCGTCAAGCCGAGTTATTGGCCTCCGCCGGCTGCGCCGCCATGCAAGGCTACTGGTTCGCCCGCCCACAACGCGAACTGCACACCTGGTTCAGCAGCGAGGCAGAGCTGCCGACATTGGCCTGGGCTCTGGCGAACTCGTACACCTGACGCCGGAGGCTGCCGGGCTGTTGGCCGCACGACAAACGTTGCGCGACCGCTCGGTGCGCAACGCTTGCTGTCGCATCCCCTGATGGTTGAGTGCCCGTGGTCCGTCCAGAATGCAGGGACAGTTTGCGGAGCAGTCATCCATGGAAAAAATCTGGCTCAAGCATTACCCACCAGGCGTGCCGGCGCTGATCGATGTGGCCGCGTGCGACTCGCTGGTCGCCTTGCTGGAAGACAGTTTCCGCAAGTACCGCGATCTGCCGGCCTGCAAGTTCATGGGGCACACCCACAGCTTCGGCGAGATTGACGCGCTGTCGACCGCCTTCGCGGCCTGGCTGCAGGCTCAAGGTTTCGCCCAGGGCGACCGTGTCGCGCTCATGATGCCCAACGTGCCGCAGTACCCCGTCGCGGTCGCCGGCGTGCTGAGGGCGGGCTGCGTGGTGGTCAACGTCAACCCGCTGTACACCCCGCGCGAGCTCGAGCACCAGTTGAAGGATTCCGGTGCGACCGGCATCGTGGTGCTGGAGAACTTCGCGACCACGCTGCAGCAGGTGCTGCCATCGGTGGCGGTGCGCAAGATCGTGGTCACTTCGCTGGGTGACCTGCTGGGCGCGCCCAAATCGTGGATCGTCAACACGGTGGTGCGCCACGTGAAGAAGCTCGTGCCGCCGTACACGCTGCCTGGCGCCGTGCGCTTCAACGCGGCTGTGTCCGCCGGACGGCAACACACCCTGCGACGACCCACGGTGGGCCCGGACGACATCGCGGTGCTGCAGTACACCGGTGGCACCACCGGCATCAGCAAGGGCGCGGTGCTGCTGCACCGCAACCTGGTGGCCAACATCCTGCAGTCGGAAGCCTGGTATGGCCCGGCGCTGAAGAAGATTCCGCAAGGGGTGCAGATCCTGACGGCCTGCGCGCTGCCGCTGTATCACATCTTCGGTTTCAACACGAACATGATGCTGGGACTGCGCATGGGCGGATGCAGCCTGTTGATCCCCAACCCGCGCGACCTGCCGGCCCTGTTCAAGACCCTGGCCGGCGAGCGGATTCACAGCTTTCCGGCCGTCAACACGCTGTTCCGCGCCATGGCCAGCCACCCGGATTTCGAACGCGTGGACTGGAGCCAGCTGGTCATTTCGGTGGGCGGCGGCATGGCCGTGCACAGCGCGACCGCACAGCTGTGGCTGGAGAAGACCGGCTGCCCGATCGTGGAGGGCTATGGCCTGTCGGAAACCTCGCCGACCGCCAGCTGCAATCCGATCGACAGCAGCAGTTTCAGCGGCACCATCGGGCTGCCGATGCCCAATACCGAGATGAAGCTGGTCGACGAGGCCGGCAACGAAGTGCCGCCGGGCACGCCCGGTGAAATCGCGATCCGTGGCCCTCAGGTGATGGCCGGTTACTGGCAGCGGCCGGAAGAAACCGCCCAGGCGATGACGGCCGACGGCTTCTTCCGATCGGGCGACATCGGCACGGTCGATGAGCGCGGCTATTTCAAGATCATCGACCGCAAGAAGGACATGATCAAGGTCAGCGGGTTCAATGTGTACCCCAACGAGGTCGAGGAGGTGGTGTCGCAGCTGGCGGGCGTGGCGGAGTGCGCTGCGGTCGGGGTGCCTGACGAGAAAGCCGGCGAGGTGATCAAGCTGGTCATCGTGCGCAGCAACGAACAGCTCACCGAGGCGGCAGTGCGCGCCCATTGCGAAGCGATGCTGGCGGGTTACAAGCGGCCGCGCTTGATCGAGTTCCGCACCGAACTGCCCAAGACCAATGTCGGCAAGATCCTGCGGCGCATGCTGCGAGAGGGTGCGTGACCTGATGGGACATCGTGCGCTGGCCGCGGCCCGACACCCCTGATGCCGCCCCGTTTTTTCGTCCCGCCGCCGCTGCATGCCGACCAGGTGTGCATGCTGCCCCCGGCCACGGTGCGCCATGTGCAGGTACTGCGGCTGCAACCCGGCGACGCGATCACGCTGTTCGATGGCAGCGGCGGCGAGTGGCGCGCCTGCATCGCCCAGATGGGCCGCAGCAGCGTGACCGTGCAGGTGACCGAGCACATCGCCATCAGCCGCGAACTCGGTGTCGAGGTGACCTTGGCGCTCGGCATGCCGACCAACGACCGCATGGACAGCGTCGTCGAGAAGGCCACCGAACTCGGCGTTGCCGTCATCCAGCCGCTGCTGTGTGAACGCTCGGTGCTGCGCCTGAGCGGCGAGCGCGCTGACAAGAAAGTGGCGCACTGGCAGGCGGTGGCCACCGCCGCCAGCGAGCAGTGCGGCCGCACCCGGGTGCCGCTGGTGCAACCGGTGCGCGGCTTGCCCGCTTGGCTGGCCACACTGCCAGCCAACGCAGCGGGCCGACGCCACCTGCTGAGCCTGCGCGACGGCGCCCCGGGCCTCGACCGCGCCCCACCGGCCGACCGACTGCTGTTCCTCAGTGGCCCTGAAGGTGGCCTGTCAGAGGCCGAGGAAAATGCGGCGATGCAAGCGGGCTTCGAGCCCACGTCGCTCGGTGCGCGCGTGCTGCGCGCGGACACCGCACCCCTGGCCGTGATGGCGGTGCTGGGCTTGCTGGCAGAGCGGGGTTGAGCTGGCTTGGCGTGCAGGCGAACTTCGGGGCTCCACGAGCACGCCGGTGCAGCCCTTGTCTTGTCACCGTTCGACCCACAGAATCCGCGAACACCACTCCAGGAGATTGCAATGGGATTGCTCGATTCGGTCATCGGGGCGCTGGCGGGCGGCGGCAGCCAAGGCAGCTCAGCGGGCGGGGGCGGACAGGGCGCCTTGCTCGGCATCGTGTTGGGAATGTTGACGAACCGCGGTGGCGGCGATGCCGGCGCTGCCAGCGGCATGGGCGGGGCTGGCGGGATCGGTGGCCTGGGCGACTTGCTGGCGAAATTCCAGCAGGCGGGGCTGGGCGACGCGGCGGCATCCTGGGTGGGCACCGGGCAGAACATGCCGGTCTCGGGTGCGCAGGTCGAGGGTGCGCTCGGCACCGACTTGCTGTCGCAGATTGCACGGCAGATCGGTTTGCCCCAGGGGGAAGTGGCGGGGCATTTGTCGCAAATGCTGCCGCAGGTGGTGGATCGCCTGACGCCGAATGGGCAGCTGCCTGACGGTGGCGTTGATGCCAGCGCACTGCCCGGCTTCGAGGGCCTGGGCGACTTGCTGGGGCGCTTCTCGAAGTGAGCTAGCGCGGCGCGGCAGCGTTGTTGCGCATCGCGCCGGCCACCAGATCGAAGCGGAACAGCCGGCATTCGATCGGCCCATTCCACATCGGCGTGCGGCGTGATTCCTTCAGTCGCATCGCGCCGGGCAGCTTCATGTCGGGGCTGAGCACGTGGGCTGTCCAGCCGGCGGGGTGCCGGGTGTAGGCACGCTTCCAGTGGGCGCTGAGGCGCGCGAAGAAGTCGACCGGAAGATCCTTGTTGCCCGGGTCTGCGCTGGGCGCCCGCGGCGAAGAAGCTGCCTTGCCCGCCACGGCGATCCGTTCGCCGTAGGGCGGGTTCAGCATCAACGTGCCGGGCAGGTCGTCGGGCAACTCGGGCGCCGGGCGCTCGAGCGCATCGCCACCGTTGAAGATGATGGCCGCCTCGACGCCGGCGCGCTGCGCATTGCGACGCGCGAAGTCGACCATGCGGAAAGACACGTCGCTCGCATGGATCGGCACCGCCGGCGCGTGGATGCGTGCCTGGGCATGGCTGCGCAATCGCTGCAGTTCGGCACGCAGTTCGGGGGTGGCAAACGGCAGCAGGCGCTCGAAGGCGAAACGGCGCTTCAGGCCTGGTGCGATGCCGCAGGCGATCTGCGCGGCCTCGATCGCGATCGTGCCCGAGCCGCAGCACGGGTCATGCAACGCACCGCCAGCATCCGGTCGACCTTGCCAGCCCGCAGCCGCCAGCATCGCGGCGGCCAAGGTTTCCTTCAGCGGGGCGTCGCCCTTGTCCTCGCGCCAACCGCGCTTGAACAGTGGCTCGCCAGAGGTGTCGACATACAGCGCCGCGCGCTCTTCGCCCAGGTGCAGCACCAGCGCCAGGTCGGGGTTGCGGATGTCGACGCTCGGCCGCTCGCCGGTGGCGTCGCGCAGGCTGTCGCACACCGCATCCTTGATGCGCAGCGCGGCAAAGTTGAGGCTGCGCAGCGGGCTGCGGTGGGCCGTGGTGTCGACGCGCAAGGTGTGCTGCGGCGTGATCCATTGCGTCCAGTCGACACTCGCTGCCAGGTCGTAAAGCGCTTGCTCGTCGCGGTAAGGGCCTTCAGCCACCTCGACCAGCACCCGTTGCGCGAGGCGCGATTCGAGGTTGAGCACCATCACCTCGCTCGGGCCACCATCAAGCGCGACACCGCCGCGCAAGGCATGTACCGCCACCTGTGGCAACACGCGCTGGACTTCGTCAGCGAGCAGTGCCTCGACACCGGCGGCGCACGGCAGAAAAAAGGGAGCGGTCATGCGGGGTCGGCGGGCAACCCGCTCACATCGTCTTGCGCAGATTGGCCGGTGCGATGCGCAGCGCTTCGCGGTACTTGGCCACGGTGCGGCGGGCCACCTGGATGCCCTGTTCCTCGAGCATCTTGCTGAGCTGGCTGTCCGAGAGCGGCTTCAGCACGTTCTCGGCCGCCACCAGCTGCTTGATCAGCGCGCGCACCGCGGTGCTCGACGCATTGCCGCCCGCCTCGGTGTTCAGCGACGAGCCGAAGAAGTACTTCAGCTCGAAGGTGCCGAACACCGTGGCCATGTACTTGGCGGTGGTGACGCGCGAAATCGTCGATTCGTGTAGGCCGAGCTCGTCGGCGATCTCTCGCAGCACCAACGGCTTCATCGCGATCTCGCCGTGGGTGAAGAAGTTCTTCTGCCGCTCGACGATGGCCTGCGATACCCGCTGGATGGTGTCGAAGCGCTGCTGGATGTTCTTCATGAACCAGCGCGCCTCCTGCAGACGTGAACTCAAGCCGGCATGGCTGCCGTTGGCCGAGGCGGCGCCGCGTCCCTGGCGTATGGCCTGTGCATACAAATCGTTGATGCGCAGCTTGGGCATCACATCGGGGTTGAGCACGACCTTCCAGTTGCGGCCCGATTTCTGCACGATCACGTCGGGCACGATGATGTTGGCTTCGGCGCGCGAGAACGGCCGCCCGGGCTTGGGTTCCAGCACCGTGATGAATCCCTGCGCCTGCTTGACCAGCTCTTCATCGGCCCCCGTCACCGCCATCAGCTTCTTCAGGTCACGGCGCGCCAGCAGCTCCAGGTGGTTCTTGCAGATCATGATCGCGATCATCTGGGCCTCACTGCGCGGCAGCAGGCGCAGCTGCAGGGTCAGGCACTCGGGCAGGTTGCGCGCGCCGACGCCGATCGGGTCCATGTTCTGCAGCCACTTCAGCGCGCAACTCAGGCGCTCCATGAGCTCTTCGACCCGCGACTCATCGTCGCCAGCCAGGGCCTGCGCGATCTCTTCCAGACTGTCGGCCAGATAGCCATCCCCATCGAGGGACTCGATCAGCACATCGACGGCAGCGGCATCCTCGGGCGACAGGCGCATGCCCAGCAGCTGCGCGTGCAAGTGCTCCTGCAAGCTGACCTGCACGGGATTGCGGTCTTGCGGGTCGAACTCGTCACCGTCGTTGTTGGTGCCGGACTTGCTCGGCGTTTCGCGGATGCCGTCGAAGTCGTCACGCTCGGTGCCGTTCTCCCAGTCGTCACGCTCGGTGGTGCCAAAGTCGCTGCCGTCCATGCCGGGCGCATCATCGCCACCCTCGCCACTGGCTTCTGTCGGTGTGTCGGCGCGTTCGGTTTCGCGCTCAGCGACCCGCTCGGTGGCCGATGTGCGCTCGACCATGGGCTCGAAGGCGCCAACGGCATCGTCTTCCGGTTCGAGAAACGGGTTCTGGTCGAGCATCTGCTCGACTTCCTGGTGCAATTCGAGCGTGGACAGCTGCAGCAAGCGGATCGACTGCTGCAGCTGCGGCGTCAACGCCAGGTGTTGCGATAAGCGTACCTGTAATGACGGCTTCATCGCGCAGCGCGCGCAGCAACGCTGCGCGGATCAAGCAACGCCCGCGTCACGGGTCTCCCGCGGCGCCAGGCGGCGCCCCTCGGGGGCAGGAGCGTAGCGACTGGGGGGCTCACATTCGGAAATGTTCGCCCAGGTACACCTTGCGCACGTCGGGGTTGTCGACGATTTCCGCAGAGGTGCCTTCGGCCAGCACCCGGCCTTCGCTGATGATGTAGGCGCGATCGCAGATGCCCAGCGTTTCGCGGACGTTGTGGTCGGTGATCAGCACACCGATACCGCGCGACTTCAGGAAACTGATGATGCGCTGGATCTCGATGACCGCAATCGGATCCACGCCGGCGAAGGGTTCGTCGAGCAGGATGAAGCGTGGTTGGGTCGCCAAGGCGCGGGCGATTTCAACCCGGCGCCGCTCGCCACCGGACAGCGACAGTGCGGTGGAATCCCGCAGCTTTTCGATGCCGAGGTCGCGCAACAAACCGTCGAGCAGTTCGTTGATCGCCGCTGGCTTCAGCGCCCGACCATCCGCATCGACCTGCAGCTCGAGTACCGCGCGGATGTTTTCCTCGACGTTCAGTTTGCGAAAGATCGACGCTTCCTGCGGCAGGTAGGACAGGCCCAGGCGCGAGCGCCGGTGGATCGGCAACCGATCGACGCGCTGGCCTTCGATGGTGATCTCGCCGGCATCGGCGGGTACCAATCCCACGATCATGTAGAAGCTGGTGGTCTTGCCCGCGCCGTTGGGGCCGAGCAGCCCGACGACTTCACCCGCATCGACCGACAGGTGCACGTCGGTGACCACCTTGCGTGCACCGTAGCTTTTTTGCAGCCCGGTGGCGCTCAAGCGGGGCACAGCGGACGACTTTTGAGTCGCGGCGGTACTCAACGCTTTTCGCCCAACGCAGGGCTCGATCGCAAGGTGGCCCCGGGCTGCGATGCTGCACCTGGCACGGGGGGGACTTCTCGCGGCGTCAGCACGGCACGCACGCGGCCACTCGGGTTGGTGGGCGTGGCCGCTGTGGCACCGCCGACCACGCTGAAGACTTCGGCCACGTTGTCGTAGACGATGGTGCTGCCCGCTGTTTCGTCGGCCAGCACCGCACCGCGGTATCGACGGATCACCGCGCGATTGATGAACCTCACGACATCGGCTTTGCCGTCGTACTCGATGCGCTCGCCCTCGCCTTCGATGTATTCATCGAGACCCTCGCGTTTTTGCCGGAAGAGGGCCCGCTTGCCCTCGTCCGCGGTCGCGATGCCGAATTGGGCGCCGTCGGGTGATTGGCGCACTTCGACATGCCCCGCCCGCATCGACATGGTGCCCTTGGTGAGCACGACATTGCCGGTGAAGATGCCCAGCTGCTTGACGTCGTCATAGCGGCCGTTGTCGGCCTCGACGTTCAGTGGCTTGGTGCGATCGGCCTTTTCAGCATGTGCCGGGTGCCAGCTCAGCGCGGCCATCACGCCCAGCGCCAACAAGCGCCTGAGCGCAGGCCAAGAGGTCATGTGAGGATCGGTGTTTGGGTTCATAGGGCACGATTCTTGCAGGAAATTCTACCCCACAAGCACCGGCCTCAGCGGCCGAAACGCCTCGAATGTGTGCGCTTTGACCCACCGTTGCGGCGGGCTGACAGTCGTCAGACCTTCTTGCGCGAGCGCTGGATCAGATAGTCTGCCACGGCCAGCGTGCGATCCGGCGATCCGGCCAACGATCCGGAGGTGTAAAACCGAGCTTGTATGCCCAGCGTGGGCACGCCGTCGATGCGGTAGGTCTCGGCCAGTTGCCTGGCCTGACGAATCTTGGTCTGCACTGAAAACGAGTTGAAGGCCTCGGAGAACTTGGCGCCGTCCACCCCATTCTTGGTCATGAGAGCGAGGATGTCGGGTAATTTGTCGAGCCGCATCCGGTCGAGATGCATGGCGCTGAAAACTTTGCGGTGCATGGTGTCGATCAGGCCCATGGCTTCGAGGGCGAAGAACAGGCGCTGGTGTGTGCCGAAGGGTTCTTCGCGAAACGCCACCGGGATGCGCCGGAAAGCGACGTCGGCCGGCAGCTTTTTCTGCCAGGCGTCCAGCGCTGGCTCAAAGGCATGGCAGTGTGGGCAGCCGTACCAGAAGAATTCAACCACCTCGACCTTGCCGTCGGCTGGCGCCGGGCCTGGCTGGCTCAACTTGATGTAATGCGTGCCTTCGACGAACTCACTTTGCGCACGTGCCGCACCGCCTGCGGAGAGGGCGGCTGCGCCGACGGCAGTGGCCATCAGTTGGGTTGAAAACTCGCGTCGCTTCATGGTCGTCGATCCCTTTGCATGTCACACACCATCATGGCTTACTTCGGAGCGCGGACGAGCGCAGCTTCAAAGCCCGCTGCCACCAATTTTTCCTTGGTGCTGTCCGCCTCACCCTTCTCATCGAACGGTCCGAGCCTCACGCGGTGAACCATGCGGCCAGACTGCTCGCGCTCGCTGATGCGGGCCTCATACCCGAGCAAAGCCAGCTTCCCTCGCTGGGACTCCGCATCGTCGGCGCTGACATACGCACCCGTCTGCACGAAGTAACTGAACGGTTCACCGATGGGTCTGGTGGACAGCGCTGCCGCGCCCGACGCTGCAGGGGCCGCCGCGCCCATGGGGCGATCGGCCAGGATGGCGGCCGGATCGCGCGCTGCGCCTTGACTACCGCCGGGCGCGGGAACGCTCGCTGGCGCCGGTGCGGGCGTGATGGGTCGGGCCGGGTTCTTGCCGGCCAAGGGTGCGTTCGGATCCCAGTTCTTGTTTTTCTCGCGCTCCGCGGCATCCTGCTCGGGCGTACGCTGGGGCACCTTGTCGAGAAAAGGCACCGGCACCTTGGTGACATACAGGGCCACGCCGAGCGCGAGCGCCAACCCGATCAACAGTCCGACGATCAGCCCCGTCAGGAATCCGCCGGACTGGCGGGAGGACACTTTGGCTGCGCGTACAGGGGTTCGCATGGCGTGGCTCACATTTTCTCGGGTGCACTGACACCCAGCACGGCCAGCGCATTGCGTATCACCTGGCGTGTGGCCGACAACAAGGCCAGTCGTGCCTGGGTCAGCGACACATCGTCGACCAAGAATCGCTCGGCGGCATAGTAGCTGTGGAAGGCGCCGGCGACATCGCGCAGATAGAACGTGACATCGTGCGGCGCCAGCGTCTCGGCCGCGTTGGACAGCATCGCCGGATAGTCAGCCAGCTTCAACATGAGCGCGTTCTCGGTCGCAGACTTCAGCAGGGACAGATCCGCGCGGGCGATCGCGGCGGGATCACCGCCCTTGTCGACGTACTGCTGGATCACGGAGCAGATGCGTGCATGCGCGTACTGCACATAGAACACCGGGTTCTCGTCGTTCTGCTTCAGCGCCAGATCAACGTCGAAGGTGAATTCGGTGTCGGCCTTGCGGCTGATCAGGAAAAAGCGCACCGCGTCGCGACTGGTCCAGTCGATCAGGTCGCGCAGCGTCACGTAGGAACCCGCGCGCTTGGAGATCTTCACCTCCTCGCCGCCCTTCATCACCGTGACCATCTTGTGCAACACGTAATCGGGGTAGCCCGGGCCGATGCCGACGCCAGCGGCCTGCAGCCCTGCGCGCACTCGCGCGATGGTGCCGTGGTGGTCGCCGCCCTGGATGTTGATCGCCTTGGTATAGCCGCGCTGGAATTTGTTGATGTGATACGCCACATCGGGCACGAAGTAGGTGTACTGCGCCTCGCCGCCCTGCGAGGATTTACGCATCACACGGTCCTTGTCGTCGCCATAGTCGGTGCTGCGCAGCCACAGCGCGCCGTCCTGCTCGTAGGTCTTGCCGGCGGCCACCAGCCGCGCGACAGTGGCCTCCACCTGACCGTTGGCGTACAGGCTGGACTCCAAGAAGTAGTGATCGAAGCGCACGCCGAAGGCCTGCAGGTCCAGGTCCTGTTCATGCCGCAGGTAGGCCACCGCGAACTGGCGGATGCCGTCTAGGTCTTCGATGTCGCCCGAAGCGGTGTAGGCGCGGTCGTCGGCGGTCACCGTCTTGCGGGCCACAAAGTCGGTGGCGATGTCGGCGATGTAGTCGCCGTTGTAGGCCGACTCCGGCCATTGCGCGTCGCCAGGCTTGTGGCCACGCAAACGGGCCTGCGTGGAAGCCGCCAGGGTGGCGATCTGTACACCCGCGTCGTTGTAATAGAACTCGCGCCGCACCGCCCAGCCCTGGGTGTCGAACAGGTTGCAGATCGCATCGCCGAGTGCAGCCTGTCGGCCATGGCCCACATGCAGCGGACCGGTCGGGTTGGCCGACACGAATTCGACCAGCACTGGCTGGCGGTTGTCGGCCTGGCGTCCGAAACACGCCCCGCCGGCGAGCACCTCGCGCACCACGGCCTGACGGGCCGACGCACGCAAGCGCAGGTTGATGAAGCCGGGGCCCGCAATCTCGAACGAATCGACGTGCTTTTGCACCGCAGGCTGCTGTTCCAGCGCGGCGATCAAGGTCTGGGCGACCTCGCGCGGGTTCTTCTTCAGTGGCTTGGCCAGTTGCATCGCCGAGGTGCACGCCAGGTCGCCGTGCGCGGCCAGCTTGGGTGACTCGAACGCGGCCTTCAAGGCACTCGCCGGGCTGACTTCCTCGATCGCTGCGGCGAGTGCCTTCAGCAAATCCTGCTTCGCTTCAATCATCGGAAGATTCTACGTTTGGCCCCCGCTTCATCAGCCAGCGCAAGGGTTTGAGGGGTGTTCCGGCACCTGTTCGGCGCAATCAACAGGCACGCGCTGGGCGACGATCCGAACGCAGGACGCCGCGTGCTCGGTCGTCATGCATCCATGCTGCCCACTTGCGAGCCTTGCCCATGGCCCACACCTCCTCCGCCCGGCGATCGGCCGACTCCGTGGTCGACATCGCCACCGACTCCACACCGACGCGGCCTGCTTCTGTGCCGTTGGTCGTGCCGGTGCAGCCGACGCAAATCGGCAAGTACCCGGTGCTGCGCAAGCTCGGGGAGGGCGCCACCAGCGATGTGTACCTGTGCCGCGACGAGTTTCAGGGTCGCGATGTGGCGATCAAGCGGGTGCGCGCGGCGGCCACCACCGATGCGATAGCCAACCGCTACAGCGAGCGCTTCTTCGCCGCCGAAGCCGCGCTGGTCGGCCGCCTCGAACACCCGAATGTCGTGAAGATCTACGACGCGGTGTCCGAGCCGGCGAACCAATATCTGGTCATGGAGTACGTGGACGGAAGCACCTTGCGACCGTACTGTCGTGCGGACCAGTTGCTGCCGTTGGAGCTGATCGTCGAAATCGGCTTCAAGTGCGCGATGGCGCTGGGCTACGTGTACCGGCAAGGGCTGATCCACCGTGACGTCAAGCCCGCGAACCTGCTGGCAGTGCTCAGCCAGGGTACGGTCACCGACGTGAAAATCTCGGACTTCGGCAGTGCCCTGAACCTGGAATCCGACGTCACGCAGGTGTACCGCGTGGGCTCGCTCGCCTACATGTCGCCCGAGCAACTCGACGGCAGCGCGCTCGACAGTCGTGCCGACATGTATTCGCTGGGCGCGGTGCTGTACCACCTGATTGCGGGTCGCCCACCGTTCGACGCGCAGATCCAGTCGGCCATGATGCATCAGATCTACCACGCGGTTCCCGCCCCATTGGTCGGTCTGCGAGAGGGTGTCGGCACCGCAGTCGATGAGGTCATCCAACGCGCGCTGGCCAAGGACCCGAAGGACCGCTACGCCGACTGGGACCACTTTGCCCAAGCACTGTCGGGTCTGATTGCCAACCAGCAGGTGCCCCGCGGACAACTGCAAGGCGTGCTCGATTCCGAACGGTTCAATCTGCTGCGCACGCTGGAGTTTTTCACCAGCTTCGGCGATGTCGAGCTGTGGGAGGTGGTGCACCGCGCCAAGTGGCAGCGCTTTCCGTTCGGCCACTCGCTTTATCGGCGAGGCGAAGAGGGACGCACTTTCCACATCATTGCGCAAGGCGAGGTGGAGGTGTATCGGGCGGGCGACAAGGTAGCGACACTCGGCACCGGCACCTCGGTGGGCGAGATGGCCTATCTGGCACCCAGCGCCGAGTTGCGCCGGCACAGCACCGATGTGGTGGTGAGCCAGCCCGCCACCACGATCTCGTTCTCACCCGACACCCTGGTGCAGTTGGGTCCCGCCTGCCGGCATCTGTTCGACGAGGCGTTCATCAGGGTGCTGGTGCGTCGGCTGCATGCGGCCCACGAGGCGCTGGCACATCCACGGCGCATTCTTTGAGCACGTTGCAACGTGCTCGGGTGTCAGCCATCGCGCGCTCGTCCGCGTTGAACTGAGCTCTTGTCGGCGGCGCCCATTGGGTACATCCTCCTCCTGTCGACATCCGTGTTCACAACCGCCTGGAGCAACACCCTCATGAAGAAGCTCACCACCGCGCTGGCCCTGGCCGCCGTCATCTTCTCAGCGCCGGCTTTCGCTAGCACCCACAAGGAGGCGCCGGAGATGAGCCCGGCTGGCAGTTGCGCGGCTGCCGCGGCTGAGAAAAAACTGTCGGGCGCCGCCAAGACCAGCTTTCTGGAGAAGTGCAACCGGGATGCACCGAAATCCACGTGCGAACTCAAGGCCGCCGAGAAAAAGCTCGCCGGCGCCGCCAAGACCAGCTTCCTGGAGAAGTGCAACCGGGACGCACCGAAATCCGCGTGCGAGCTCAAGGCCGCTGAGAAAAAGCTCTCCGGTGCCGCGGAGACCAGCTTCCTGAAGAAGTGCCAGGCCGACGCCGCGGCCGCTGCGGCCTCAGGCGCCGCCTCGTCCGGAAAGTAACTCGCTAGGTCCGCGGCCCACGACTGTCTGGCGGGCTGTCCCAGTAGTGCGCTTCGCCGTAGGTGCGCTTGAGGAACTCAATCCACAGGCGCACCCGCAGCGGCAGGTGCTTGCGCTGCGCGAACACGGCGTAGATGCCATTGGGGGGCGCTGCATAAGTATCGAGCACACTGACCAATCGGCCGCTCGCCACATCCCCCCCGACCTCCCACACCGATCGCCAGGCGATACCCAGCCCGGCCAGGCACCAGTCCCGCAGCACTTGGCCGTCACTGCAGTCAAAGCGGCCCCCCGGGCGCAGATGCTGGGTCTGGCCTTCGAGGGTGAAGGCCCAGCCACGCGGCTGGCTGGCGTCGCTGCTGAGCGTCAGGCATTCGTGGCGCAGCAGATCGTTCGGGTGCAGAGGCACACCCGCCCGTGCCAGGTAGCCGGGTGAGGCAACACACAGCCGCCGGTTGTCGGCCAGCCGCACGCTGACCAAGCGGCTGTCGGGCAGGTCGCCGACTCGCACCGCGCAATCCACGCCTTCGTTGACGATGTCGACGATGCGGTCGCTCAGGTTCAGCGACACATTCACCTCCGGGTGCAACGCCACGAAGGCCGGCACCAGCGTCGCCACGTGCCGCCGCCCGAATCCCGCCGGTGCCGTGACGCGGAGGAAGCCGCTGGCCTTGACCCCCCCGGCGCTGACGCTCGCTTCGGCGTCGTTGAGATCGGCCAGCACCCGCTGACAGTCTTCGAGGAAGGCGCTGCCTTCGTGGGTCAGGGTGATGCGCCGCGTGGTGCGCACCATCAGCTTGACGCCCAGGCGAGCTTCCAGCGCATCGAGGCGCCGCCCGATCACCGCCGGCGCAGTGCCTTCGGCCGCCCCCGCAGCGGTCAGGGTGCCCCGCATGGCCACCTGGGTAAACGATTCGATCTGCTTGAGTTTGTCCATGCCGACCCCCCCCCTGCGCTGGGTGCATTACATACTAAATAGTCATGAATGATTTGCTTGGGTCGCAACTGATGAATGGAGAAGTTTGAAATACAGTGTTTACCCGAGCACTGCTGGCTCCTCGTTGCATTCGCTCAGCGCGCCACTCCAACCCGAAAGTACGACGACATGACCGCACGCACCAACGTCCATGGCCTGGAGGTCGCCACTGTCCTGTACCGCTTCATCGACGAGCAGGTGTTGCCTGGCACTGGCATCGACGCGGCCGCGTTCTGGAAGGGATTCGACGCCATCGTCAGCGATCTCGCACCAAAGAATGCGGCCTTGCTCGCCGAGCGAGACCGCCTGCAAACCGAGCTGGATGCGTGGCACAGCGCCCACCCCGGCCCGATCACCAAGCCCAAGGCTTACCGCAAATTCCTCCAAGGCATTGGGTACCTCGTGCCTGTGCCGGGCAAGGTGAAGGTGCGCACGAAGAACGTCGACAGCGAGCTGGCATCGCAGGCTGGCCCGCAGCTGGTGGTGCCGATCACCAATGCGCGTTATGCGCTGAACGCCGCGAATGCGCGCTGGGGTTCGCTGTACGACGCGCTGTACGGCACCGATGCGATTCCCGAGACCGAGGGTGCGGAGAAGGGCCCCGGCTACAACCCGGTGCGTGGCGCGAAGGTCATTGCCTACGCGCGCCACGTGCTCGACCGCACCGCGCCGCTGAAGACAGGCTCACATGTCGACTCGATCGGCTACGCGGTGGTGGACGGCGAACTGCAGGTGACGCTCAAGGGCGGCCGCACGACGAGGCTCGCACAACCCCAACAGTTCGTCGGCCACCAGGGCGACGCGGCGGCACCCTCCTCGGTGCTCTTCAAGCACCACGGACTGCACCTCGACCTGCGCATCGACCGCAGCACCGTGACCGGCGCCAGCGACCCCGCCGGCGTTTCCGATCTGGTGATTGAATCAGCGCTGTCGACCATCCTCGACCTTGAAGACTCGGTCGCCGTCGTCGATGCCGACGACAAGGTGCAGGCGTATGGCAACTGGCTGGGCGTGCTCAAGGGCACGCTGACGGAGGCCGTGAGCAAGGGTGGCAAGACCTTCACGCGGCGCCTGAATCCCGACCGCGTTTACATCGGCCCGAAGGGTGAGCCTGTCACGCTGCACGGCCGCTCGCTGATGTTCGTGCGCAATGTCGGCCACCTGATGACGAACCCAGCCGTGCTGTGGGCGAATGGACAGGAAATTCCTGAAGGCATTCTCGACGCCGTGGTCACCACCGCGATCGCGCTGCACGACCTGAAGCGTGCGCACCCGACGATCCGCAACTCGCGCACCGGCTCGGTCTACATCGTGAAGCCGAAGATGCACGGCCCGGCCGAAGTGGCCTTCGCGAGTGAACTGTTCGGCCGTGTCGAAAAGCTGCTGGGCCTGCCGACAGCAACCGTCAAGCTTGGCATCATGGACGAGGAGCGCCGCACCAGCGTGAACCTGAAGGCCTGCATCGCCGCCGCCGCCGACCGCGTGGCCTTCATCAACACCGGCTTCCTCGATCGCACCGGCGACGAGATGCACACCGCCATGCAGGCCGGCCCCATGCTGCGCAAGGGTGACATGAAGACCAGCGCATGGATCGCTGCTTACGAACGCAACAACGTGCTCGTGGGTTTGAGCTGCGGCCTGCGCGGCAAGGCACAGATCGGCAAGGGCATGTGGGCCATGCCCGACCTGATGGCCGCGATGCTGCAACAGAAAGTCGCACACCCGCAGGCCGGCGCCAACACCGCCTGGGTGCCCAGCCCGACGGCGGCGACGCTGCACGCTTTGCATTACCACCAGGTCGATGTGTTTGCGGTGCAGAAGAAGTTGGAGAAACAGGATGCCGATGGGTTGGCCGATGAACTGCTGACCGGTCTGCTGACGGTTCCGGTGGTCAAGAAGGCGATCTGGAGCGACGCTGACAAGCAGCAGGAGCTCGACAACAACGCGCAAGGCATCCTGGGTTACGTGGTGCGCTGGGTCGACCAGGGCGTGGGTTGCTCGAAGGTGCCCGACATCCACGATGTCGGCCTGATGGAGGACCGCGCCACCCTGCGCATCAGCAGCCAGCACATGGCCAACTGGTTGTGCCACGGCGTGGTGACCAAGGCGCAGGTCAACAGCACCCTCAAGCGGATGGCCAAGGTCGTCGACCAGCAGAACGCCGGCGATCCGCTGTATCAGAAGATGGCTGGGCGCTTCGACGAGTCGATCGCCTTCCAGGCGGCACGCGATCTGGTCTTCAAGGGCTTGACGCAACCCAGCGGCTACACCGAGCCGCTGTTGCATGCGGCCCGGTTGCGGGTGAAAGCGGTGGGCTGATCGCACCGGGGGGCTTTCGGTGGGGGTGGTACAAAACACGTTGTCGCCCACTTGCCACCACCGACCATGCCCCACCTGCTTCACATTCAAAGCTCACCGCGCACGCAGCGTTCGGCGTCCATCGAGGTCGCGCAGGCCTTCATCGGTGCCTGGACCTCGCGCCACCCCCAGGCCACCGTCGACACCCTCGATGTGTGGGCGACGCCGCTGCCCGCGTTCGACGGCGAGGCCCTGGGCGCGAAATACGCAGCACTTGAAGGCCATGAGCGCAGCGCCGAACAACTGAAGGTGTGGGCTGACATCGAGGCCCTGGGCCAGCGCTTTCACCGCGCCGACCTGATCGTGATCAGCGTGCCGATGTGGAATTTCGGCATCCCTTACCGGCTCAAGCACCTGATCGATGCGGTCTCGCAGAAGGACCTGCTGTTCACCTTCGACGAACGCGGGCTGCTGGGCTTGCTGGGGGGCCGCAAGGCAGTGGTGGTGGCCGCCCGCGGTGTGGCGCTGGGCGAAAACTTCCCGGCCGCCGAGTTCGACCATCAAACCAGCTACCTGACGATGTGGGCGCGCATGGTGGGAATCACCGAAGTGCACACGGTGTCGGTGGAGAAAACCCTGTTCGGCCCCGAAGCCGACACCGCGTCTCGCGCACAAGCCAAGGCTGAAGCAACGGCGCTGGCTGCGTCGCTCTGAGCGCCCCGGGGCACGGGTGGTTTGACAATGGGCGCCCATGCCCTGCAGGCGGATTTTTCGACAGGGTGCATCTGCGCCCCCGTCTCGAACGTAGCGTGTTGACGTGTCCGTTCGCCCGCCTACCGCCTCCATTGCGATGCCCGAACCCATTCCGCTGACTGCCGACGCCTTTGATTACGAGGCCGCCCTCGAGGCCTGCGCTCGCGGTGAGCGCTTTGCGCTGAACGCGCTCTATCAGCGCGAGGCTCGCTGGCTGCTGGGGGTTGCGCAGCGCATCGTCGGTGACCGCGACCACGCGCACGACGTGCTGCAGGACGCATTCCTGCAGATCTGGCAGAAAGCCGCCAGCTACCAGCGTTCGCTCGGTTCAGCGCGGGGCTGGATCTACACCGTGGTGCGGCACCGTGCGCTGGACCTGGCCCGTCGCTCCGGGCGCGAGGTCAGCATCGGCGACGACCTCGATGCCTTGTCCGACGCGCGCCAGGCCGACGAGCACGGCGCTGCAGACCCGGACACCACCGCACTGGACCGATGCCTGGATGCGCTCGACGAGCGCAAGCGCGACTGCATCGTCTTTGCGTTCGTCGAGGGCTACACCCACGAGCAGATCGCGACCAAGCTGTCCACCCCTGTGGGCACGGTCAAGTCGTGGATCCGGCGCGGCCTGCTGGCGCTGAAGGAGTGTCTGTCGTGATGCTTGACGACCCTCAGGAGCGCAGCGCCGCGGCAGGCGAGTACGTGCTCGGGACGCTGTCGCCCGCCGATCGCGAGGCGTTCGAGCAAGCGCTCGCCGGCAACGCCGCACTGCAGGCCGAGGTGTATTACTGGCAGGACCGGCTGCTGCCGCTGGCCGAGCGGGTGAGGGCAGCGCAGCCGGAAGCCCAGCTGTGGCCGGACATCGAGGCTCGTCTGGGCGTCGTAACAATGCCGACATCGGCTTCGTCGTCGACCGCCCCGGCAGCCAACGACCCGATGTGGCAGCGGCTGCAGCGCTGGCGTGTTGTCAGCGGCATGGCGATCGCCGCCTCGGTGCTGCTGGCCAGTCTGCTGGTGCTGCGCGCACCGGGCCCGCCGGCCGCACCGGCCGACCGCTACCTGGCGCTGCTGCAGTCGCCCGACAAGTCCACCGGCTGGGTGGTCGAGGTGACGACCGGCGACAAGGTGCGCCTGGTGCCAGTGGGCGCCACGGCCGAGGTGCCTGCCGGCAAGGCGTTGGAGTTCTGGACCAAGGCCGAAGGCGCCAGCGGCCCGACCTCGCTGGGGCTGATACGCCCGGGCCAGGTCACCGAGCTGCCCGCCGCCCGTCTGCCCGCGGTGGGCGAGCGCACGCTGTTCGAGCTGACGCTCGAGCCCGAGACCGGCTCGCCGATAGGTCGGCCGACGGGTCCGGTGCTGTTCATCGGGCGCACCGTTCGGCTGTAAGCGCCTGTCCCGCGTCGGGCAGAGTGGTGCGCGTCTGACGGGTGCTCGCACGGTTCGTGCATGGCGTGATCACCGCCACTCAGCGCTGCCCGCCGTGAACACTGCCCCCGCGACCCGCATCGTTGTCGTCGGCGCCGGCTTTGCCGGCACCAACCTTGTCCGCGCACTCGACGGCAAACTGCCGGGCGACTGCCTGCTGACCCTGGTGTCCGACGAGAGCTACACCACCTTCAACCCGATGCTGCCCGAAGCCGTGGGCGCCTCGGTGTTTCCCGAACAGGTGATCGTGCCGGTGCGCGAAATGCTGCCCCAGACCCGCACCCACCAGTTCATCATGGGCTCGGTGGCCGAGGTGGACTCCGCAGCACGCCAGCTGACCCTGCGAACGCTCTCCGGCGAGGTGCAGCTGCGCTACGACCACCTGGTGCTGGCGATTGGCAACCGGGCGCGCCTCGATCTGATGCCGGGAATGGCCGAGCACGCCTTGCCGCTGAAGACGGTGGGCGACGCGATGCACATCCGCAACACCGTGCTGCGCCGACTGGCCCGCATCGAACTGGAAGCCGATCCGGCACTGCGCCGTCGGCTGGGTCATTTCATCGTCGTCGGCGGCGGGTTCTCCGGTGTCGAAGTGGCCGGGGAGCTGGTCGATTGCCTGCGCAGCATCCAGCACTTCTATCCGCGCATCGCGCCTGCGGAACTGCAAGTCACGGTCCTGCACTCGTCCGAGCGGCTGCTGCCGGAGTTGTCGCCTCGCCTGGGCGCCGCCGCGCTGCGGTCACTGCGCCAGCGCGGGGTGACGGTGCGGCTGGAAACGCTGGCCGCCTCGGTGTCGGCCGAGGGTGTCACGCTGAAGTCCGGCGAGCAGGTGGCGGGTGACACGGTGCTGTGCACCATCGGCACGTCGGCCAACCCGCTGCTTCGGCGCCTGGGCGCCGCCACCACCAGCGGACGCATCATCGTGCGCGGCGACCTGTCAGTGCCGGGCACGCCGGGGCTGTGGGCAGTGGGGGACTGCGCTTATGTGCCCAACGCGGTGGATGGCAACGCCTCGCCCCCGACCGCGCAATTCGCCGTGCAGCAGGCGCGGCACCTCGCGACGAACCTGCTGCGCACGCTGAAGGGCGAGCCCACCACACCGTTCGGCTATCGATCGCGCGGCATGATGGCGTCGATCGGGCACCTGAACGGTGTCGCCGAGGTCGCCGGGGTGCCGCTCACCGGTTGGCTCGCGTGGCTGGTCTGGCGCGCCTACTACCTCTCGCAGATGCCGTCGTCCGGGCGCCGGCTTCGCATATTTTTCGAGTGGTTCTGGGGCATGTTCTACCCGCCGGACATCACCCACCTGCGTTTCACGCGCAGCGCCGACATGCAGGCCGATGAGCAACGCCGTTACGTCGAGCACGACGCTCACGCAACGGCTGCGACAACGCAGGAATCCGCGCGGGCCTGACGGCTGCTCAGACCAGCTCGCGCCGGAGCAGCCGCTCAAGGACCCGCAGCGGCGACGTCGATGCATCGCCCATGCCCTCGATGGGCAGGTAGAAGGTCTGCTCGAACAGATGCTGGCCCGCCATGGCCGCGTGCGAGACCTGGTCGGTGTAGACCAGCCAGGTGCTGCCGGGGGCGAACTCTTGGGTGTGCTGTGGGGCTTGGGCCTGGTAGGCAGCGTCCGCCTTCATTTGGTCATGCAGTTGCAGCATGAAATGGTCGTAGGCGCTGCGGCGCGATTTGGTGATGCCCAGCGCCTGCAAGACGGCGCTGCTGCCCCACACAGGGCGATGCAGCGACGGCAGATATCGCCTGGCGACGCCCTCGAACGATTCGCCCAAACGCCAGGTGCGGGGGCGGCTCGCCGGGTGCACATTGGTGAAGAGCCGAAGGATGCGCCGGCCCTGCGTGGGCGAAGACGGAAAGCTGTCGACGTGCAGTCGGGTGTCGTCCTTGCGCCAGGAGGTGGTGCGGCCTTCGACTTCCACCGGCCGGAAGCTGGTGCGGCCGGTCTGAATCGTCGGCACGTACCGGGGCAGCAGCTGCCTCAGCAGGGTGGCGCTGCTCTTCGCGTAGCGCTCGATCATCCCCCGCAGCGGCTCCAGGTTATCGCGACTGCCCTGAAGTGCCCCATCGACCGGGTTCAGGCTGATGTTCTTGCCGGCGTCTGCCAGGCGGGGGTCGAGGAAGCGCAGTTCGGTGGCGTCCAGCGGGAAGGCCAGATGCGGCAGCAGCACGACACTGCCGCCTTCCAGGGCGCGCAGCGCAGTGTCCTGTTGCTGAGGCGAGCATGTCTCGTCCCAGTGCTCGATGGGGAGGCTGACGATCTCGGTCAAGTCCGCTTTCCTGCTGTCTTCCTGACGTGACGATACCCCCAGATCGCTATCGAGGCCTGTCGTCGGGATCGCTCACCGGGCTGCTCGCTGGCCGCAGCCACAGCGCCAGCGGGGCCTGCACCAGTGCGTAAGCGCCGTAGGTTGCCGCGGCCGCCACCGCCAGCGGCGGCGCCACACCGAAGGCCGACCATCCTGCCACCGCCGCCGCTTCGCGCGTGCCCCAGCCGCCAAAGCTGACCGGCATCGAGGCCAGCAGCAGGATCGGCGCCGTGGTCACCGCGATCAGCCAGGCCGGCAACGGAATGCCGAACGCACGCGCCGCGCAGATGACCGCGCACACGGTGAACAGTTGCACCAGCAAGGAAGCCGCGGCCTGCCAAAGGTACTGATTGAAGCCGCCAGGACGCTGCAACAGCTCGACCGCCGTCGCGCGGCGGCTGCCGGGAAGCGCCCCACGACCGGCCAGCGTCGCCAAGCCAAACAACACGCCCAGCGGCAGCACCAGCACCCCCACCAGCAACCCCGCCGCCAGCCACCCCGTTCCCCAGGCATCGGGCAGGTGCAGCAGCGCCCGCAGGCGCTGCATCTCGGGCGCATCCAGCCCCCCGTAGAGGCCCAGCGCGGCCAGCGCGAACAGGATCCACAAGCCACTCAGCCGATCAAGCACCACCGACAGCCCGGCCGCTCCGCGCGGGCAACCCCTGCGTTGCAGTTGCCAGGCGCGAAATAGATCGCCACCGACCACCGCACCGGGCAACAGGGCGTTGATGGCGGCCGCCTGGAAGTAAACCGACACCGACCATCGCGCGCTGACTCCATGCCCGAGCCAGCGTGCGAGTTCAGCCCAGCGCCAGGCGGCCGCGACATTGCCCGCGAACGCGCACAGCAATCCCGCCGCCAGCCACCGCCCATCGGCCCCACGCAGCGCGGCCCAGATCGCCTGTGGGCCTGCCCACCAGACCACGCCACCCAGCAGCAAGGGCGCACCGACCAGGCGCAGCGCGGACCACAGGCGCTGCCGCGATGACACGCTCAAGCAGGAGCACCGGGAAAGTAGCGCGGCGTGAACCACTCGGTGAATCGCTGCACACCCACGGCCAAAGGCGTACTGGGGCTGAAGCCGACCCAGGCGTCGAGCGCCGAGGTGTCGGCATGCGTCGCGAGCACGTCACCGGGTTGCAGCGGCAGCATCTCGCGCACCGCGGTGACCCCCAGTGCGCGCTCCATCGTGTCGATGAAGTCGAGCAGCGGAACCGGCGTGCTGTTGCCGATGTTGAAGATGCGCCACGGTGCCGTGCTGCTGGCCGGGTCGGGCGCGGCAGGGTCGTAATGCGGGTTCGCAGTCGCCGGCTTGTCGAGCACCCGCAGCACGCCTTCGACGATGTCGTCGACGTAGGTGAAGTCGCGCGTCATCAGGCCCTGGTTGTAGACCTTGATGGGCCGCCCGGCCAGCATGGCGTCGGCGAACAGGAAGGGCGCCATGTCCGGCCGGCCCCAGGGCCCGTACACCGTGAAGAAGCGCAAGCCGGTGGTTGGCAGGCCGTAGAGGTGGCTGTAGCTGTGGGCCATGGTCTCGTTGGCCTTCTTGGTTGCCGCGTACAGGCTCACCGGGTGATCGACCGCGTCTGATTCACGATAGGGCAGCTTCGCATTGCCGCCGTAAACGCTGGACGAACTGGCATACACGAGATGCGCCACGCCGTGATGGCGACAACCTTCCAGCACATGGGCGAACCCGGACAGGTTGCTGTCGATGTACGCCATCGGATGGGTCAGCGAATAGCGCACACCCGCCTGAGCCCCCAGATGCACCACGCCGTCGAAGCGCTCGCGGGCGAACAGCGTGGCCATGCCGTCGCGGTCGGCCAGGTCGAGCTTGTGGAACGTGAATCCTTCCGACCCGTTCAACCGCACCAGCCGATCGGCTTTCAGGGCGGGGTCGTAGTAGTCGTTCAGGTTCTCGATGCCGACCACGCGGTCACCACGCGCCAGCAGTCGCTGCGCGACGAACATGCCGATGAAGCCGGCCGCGCCGGTGACAAGGACTTTCATGTCGGAAGCGGCGCCACAATTCGAAGCTTGAGGGCCGAGGATGGATGTCGGCTCATTCTCCGGTGTTTCGCATGTCGCACCCCGCCTCGAACCCCACTGCCGCGTTGAATTTGCCACTCGATGCGCTGCCGGCGCATTGCGATGTGCTCATCGTCGGCGCCGGGCCGGCCGGCTGTGCTGCCGCGATCACGCTGGCCGGCGCAGGCTTCGACGTGGTGCTGATCGACCAGCACGCCTTTCCCCGCGACAAGGTCTGCGGCGATGGCCTGATCCCTGACGCGCACCAGGCCTTGCGCAGGCTGGGGTTGCTCGACGCGGTGCTGGCGCGCGCGCGCTCGGTGCGCCATGTCGCGGTGATCGGCCCACGCGGCGGCCGCATCGACGTGCCGGGCACGCTGGCCGTGCTTCCTCGCCACGAGTTGGACTGGATGCTGTGCCAGGCGGCGGTCGAGGCCGGCGCGCGGATGCACGCGCCGGTGCGCTTCGTCAGCACGCTGGAAGAAGGCGACGGCGACAGTCGCCGGGTCGTGGGCGCCATGGTGCGCGCGGGCGACACGAGCCGCCAGGTGCACGCCACCTGGGTGTTGATCGCCAGCGGCGCGCCACCACAGGCGCTGATGTCGGCCCAGATGTGCGAGCGCCGCACGCCCACCGGCGTGGCGCTGCGCGGCTATGTGAAGAACCTGGCCATGGTCGATCGCATCACCGAGCTCGAGGTGGTGTGGCATCCGCGGATGAAGCGCGGCTACGGCTGGATCTTCCCGGGGCCCGATGGCGTGTTCAACATCGGCGTCGGCGTGGCACACAGCCATGCGAAGGGCGGCGATTCAGGCCAGACGATGCAGGACATCAACCTGCGCGCGATGTTCGACGAGTTCACCCGCGTCCACCCCGCAGCGCGTGACCTTGTCGCCGGTGGCGAGTGGGTCGGCGAGCTGAAGGGGGCGCCGTTGCGCTGCTCGCTGCGCGGTGCCCGGTTGTCGCGGCCAGGATTGCTGGTGACCGGTGAAGCCGCCGGCAGCACCTACGCCTTCACCGGCGAAGGCATCGGCAAGGCGCTGGAAACCGGGCTGGCCACGGCCGATGTGCTGATCGAAGGCCGACGCCGGCAGTTGCCCGAAAGCCAGGTCCGCACCACCTACGAGCAGAAGGTACGCGCGCTGGCACCGCGCTACGAGATGTACGACAAGGCCAACATCGTCAACATGCACCCGTGGCTGGTCGACCTGGTGGTGTGGAGTGCCAAGCGCAGCCCAAGCCGGCTGCGTCGCATGACCGGGCTGCTCGAAGAGACCCACCTGCCCAGCAGCCTGCTGAGCGTGAGGAGCTGGATGCGCCTGCTCTTCGTGCACACCTGAGGGCCGACGGCATGTGCCAGCTCCTCGGCATGAACGGCAACACGCCGACCGACATCGTGTTCAGCTTCACCGGTTTTGCAACCCGTGCCGATGAACACCAGGACGGCTTCGGCATCGCCTTTTTCGAAGGCGCCGGGCTGCGGCTGTTTGTCGACGCGCAAAGTGCACGCCAGTCGCCGGTGGCCGACATGGTGCGGCGCTACCCGATCCGCTCGAAGCATGTGATCGCGCACATCCGCAAGGCCACGCAAGGCCGCATCGCCCTCGAGAACACGCACCCTTTTGTGCGCGAACTGTGGGGCCGCTACTGGGCGTTCGCGCACAACGGCAACCTGGTCGACTACGCGCCACGGCTGCACGCGTCGTTTCACCCCGTGGGCGACACCGACAGCGAACGCGCCTTTTGCTGGCTGATGCAGGAGCTGTCCAAGGCGCACGCCCGCATGCCCTCGGTGGACGAGCTGACCGCCACCCTGCGCGAGCTGGTGCCGCAGATCGCCGCGCATGGCAACTTCAATTTCCTGCTGAGCCAGGGCGAGGCGTTGTGGGCGCATTGCAGCACCGAACTTCACTGGCTGGAGCGGTCTCATCCCTTCGGAACAGCCCGTTTGGCCGACGAAGACCTGAGTGTCGATTTCGGCGCCCTGACCTCCCGTGATGACCGAGTGGCGCTGGTGGCCACGCAACCGTTGACCACCGACGAACACTGGCAAGCCTTCGGGGCCGGCGAGTTGCGCGTCTTCGTGGAGGGCCGCTCGCGGTGATCGGTCGCTCGGTCACCCTCCCGGGCGTTGATCGGCACCCACCCATGCGGGTGCCGTGGGCAGGGGCTGGAGGCGTCTGGGATGAACGTACTGAGCGCGGGGTTCGAGCAGTGGCAGCAGTTCCGAATCTGCCGGGCTTCGATAGGCGTACTTTCCGCTGGGTGAGCGCAGTCGAAAATCCTGCCGGGAAGGCAGCGAGAACGCCCCCCAATCTGCGTGCTGGTCGTTGTGCGTCGTCAGATTTCCTTCGACGCGATCGCGCCCGGGCCCCACCCTGATGTTGTTGACCGAGATCACCCGATCTGCGCCAGGGGCCACGCGCACAAAGGTGCCGCCGTACGGATGGTCATTGACCAAGGTGTTGCTGCCCAGCATGAGGGTGTTGACCGGCCATTTGTAGCCCTCCGCACCGTATGAAATCAACACCGAGTTCTCGGTGCCCTGCTGCTGTTGGATCAAATTTCCCACCACTCGGGCGACGCCGCCATTGGGAAACTCCAACTCATAGCTGGCGCGACCGCCGCTTTCATCGGTCAACCGGTTGTAAAGAATGTGGTTGACGCGGGCCCGGCTTTTCAGCAGGTGCCCCACTGCAGCGTGATGGAAATAGCTGCCCGTCACGGTCAACTGATCGATCGTGCCGACGTAAAGGTTGTGGCCCCATCGGCCGTCAACATGGCTGTAGGCGAACTCGCTGCCCTCGATCAGCAGCTGGGCATTGGGATCAGCGTTTGCATTGACCGTCAGCAGACCCGTCTCATTGCCCCAGAACAAACAATTCCTCACCCGGAGGCTGCCGCCTTCGAAACGAATTCCAGCGCCGTTGCCGTCGGAGACCTTGGCGCCGATGAAGTCGATGTTCGATATATCGAAGTCGCCATGACGTATGACCCAAATGGCCTTGCCTTCCATGGCCCGGCCATCGGCAAACAACCGTGCTGCGCCGTTGACGCCTCGGATCGTCAAGCGCTTCTGCGCCCACAGCGCGACATCCTGGCGGTAGTCGCCCGCCTCGATCTCAACGATGTCTCCCGACTTGGCCAGACGCGCCGCATCAGCAATCCGCGACAGCGGGCCTGCCGGGCTGACTCGCCAGACTTTGGCGCCCGGTGGCGACGGATCAGCAGGATCGATGTCACCCGGGCCACGCCTGGGCGGAGGCGGCGGCACCTCGAAGGGCAAACGCGAGCGATCGGCCGCAGCCGGTGCGTCCAATTGGGCCCGCAACACCGCCACGACCGGATGAGCCAGGGCCTCGACCTTCGGGTGTCCCTGCATGCGCACATCGGCATAGTCCATCAGCTCCCCCGGTGTGCGACCGAGTTGGTCGTAGAACCACCATGCTGCCGTCCCAATGCCCAGAAGCAGGACAACCGCCGACACGCTGAGCCAACCCCACCAACGAGACCACCAGTTCATGAGCACCGCTTCAAAATCCGCAAGAGGCAACGAAGCAGCGCAAAGCTGCCCTTCGAAATCGCTCTGGATGTTACGTGTGCCCGATACTGACAGCCGTGTCCTTTCGAATCCTCGCCGATGAGCGCCACGCCACACCCCCGCTTCGACATCTTCTACCGCTACGACGCGCTGACGCAGCTGCTGACCGACTACGCCGCCGCCTATCCCGGACTGGTGTCGGTCGCGTCGATCGGCAAGAGCCACGAGGGCCGCGACATCTGGGTTGTCGTGGTGACGAATGCGGCCACCGGTATCGACACCGACAAGCCCGCGTTCTGGGCCGACGGCAACATCCACGCGGCTGAGCTGTGCGCCAGCACCGCCTGCCTGTACTACCTGCATCAGCTGGTCACTGGCCATGGCAGCGACCGCCAGATCACCCAGCTGCTCGACACCCGTGTCGTTTACCTGTGCCCGCGGCTCAACCCCGACGGTGCCGAGCTGGCACTGGCCGACCGGCCGCGTCACATCCGCTCGTCGACGCGGCGTTACCCGTATGAAGAAGCCGCGGTCGACGGCCTGACGGTCGAAGACATCGACGGCGACGGCCGGGTGCTGATGATGCGCATCCCCGACCCGCACGGCGGCTACAAATGCAGCGCGCTGGACCCACGGATGATGGTGGCGCGCGAGCCCGGCGAGTTCGGCGGCGAGTACTACCGCGTGATGCCTGAAGGCACGCTGCAGCAGTACGACGGCTTGACCGTCAAGGTGAACCCCGATGCCGAGGGCTTGGATTTGAACCGCAATTTCCCGTCGCAGTGGCGGCAGGAACACGAGCAGCCGGGCGCAGGCCCCTACCCCACCAGCGAGCCCGAGGTGCGCGCGATGGTGGACTTCATCACCAACCACCCGAACATCGGCACGGTGATCAGCTTCCACACCCACAGCGGCGTGATCCTGCGACCGATGGGCACGCACAGCGACGACGACATGATCCCGGAGGACCTGTGGTCGTTC
>LNFM01001608.1_pt1 | contig 51040 bp, 50 predicted proteins | sample 596031 | NCBI WGS metagenome assembly LNFM01 (sample SAMN04254537, study PRJNA301005) | activated carbon metagenome | isolation source: dual media filters at the Ann Arbor, Michigan drinking water treatment plant | place: USA: Ann Arbor | reverse complement strand
TGCCACCGTCGCTCCCGGGAATTGCTTCCCGAGAACTTGACGCCAGCACCGCGGCGTCAGGACCACACGACTTCGCCGTACGCCTCGGTCACCACCGTCTCTGTGACCTCGGCGTCCACCGCATCCCACCGCGCGTTCGTGACGATCGCGATCCGCCCCTCTTGCCGGGTGAGACGGGCGGATTCATAAAGCTGATTTGCCCGACGACGGAAGGGGGAATCTTTTTGTCGCGAGGACTGGACAGGTTTTGGGTGATTTGCCCGTCGCGTTACCGTGTCGCAGTCCGACTGCCAAATAACGCTTGCGTGCAGGGGGACGCAGTCTGGATTCAGAGCGAAGGGTGGATTAGCGATGGCGTAGTCCGGTCGCGATGGTGGGTTACGCCTGCGGCTAACCCACCCTACGAACTGATTGCCCGGACCAAGAAGCTTCATCGTCATTCCGGGGCAGCCCGCAGGGCTGAACCCGGAATCCATCGGGCAACATACTCTGCGGTGAATTAGATTCTCCGATGTGCAATTGCACATCATAGTTCGATGCTTCGCATCGCCCCGGAATGACGGAGAGAGAGTCAGCGCATCACCGCGTCGATCAACAATCCCGTAAACAGCAACAGGCCCGCGTCGATCCAATCGCCTGATCTGCCAGACCAGATGCGCGGCGAACGCGAGCAGCCCGATCCAGGCCGGCCAGCGCGCGCCGGCGAGCGCCAGCGCCGCGCCGATCAGCAGCACGGCCAGCGAATAGAAAATCGAAAGCGCGCGATGGGTGCGCGCGCCGAACAGGCGCGCGGTGGACTTGACGCCGATCAGCGCGTCGTCCTCGGCGTCCTGATGGGCGTAGATGGTGTCGTAGCCGATCACCCAGGCGATCGAGCCGGCGTAGAGCGCGAGCGCGGTCAGGTCGATCCGGCCGAGCGTGACCGCAAATCCCATCAGCGCGCCCCAGGAGAAGGCGAGGCCCAGCACGACCTGCGGCCACCAGGTGATGCGCTTCATGAACGGATAGGCCGCGACGATCACCAGCGAGGCGATGCCGGCCAGGATCGCAAAGCGGTTGAACTGCAGCAGCACGACAAGCCCGATCAAGGCCTGCACGGCCAGAAACGCGAAGGCCTGCGCCACCCTGACCTGACCCGCCGGCAGCGGCCGCGAGCGCGTGCGCTCGACCCTGGCGTCGAGATCGCGGTCGGTAATGTCGTTCCAGGTGCAGCCGGCGCCGCGCATGACGAAGGCGCCGATGAAGAACAGCGCGAGCACGAGCGGCAATGGCGCGAGGTCGCGCGCGATGCCGGCGGCCAGCGCCGCCGACCACCAGCACGGCAGCAGCAACAGCCATGATCCGATCGGACGGTCGAAACGGGAAAGCCGTAGATAAGGCCGCGACCAGGCCGGCGCATGCGTATCGACCCAGTTGCCGGTGGCGTCGGCGACGCGGGCGGTCGCCTCGCTCATCGGCGCGGGGTCATCGCTGGAGAACGTTGCCGTTCAGCGTGTCGAAAGTGCTGCCGCCCTTCTTGGGCTGGGCCTCGGGCAGCGCCGCCGAAGATCCCAGCACTTCGCTCAGGCTCGGACCGGCCGGCCGCGCCTGCTGCGCCTGCGCCGCCATTCCACACACCTGCTTCTGCATCTTCTCGGTGTTCTTGTGGCCGTTGCGGAGCTGGTCGGCGATCTGCGGCGGAATTCCGCATTTGGCGGAGTTGGTTTCGACATATTTGATCATCTTGATCTCGGCCTGGCCGAAATTGCCGATCAGCTTGCAGGCTTCATCCGGCGACGCCTTGCGATCACTGGCGGCCTTGATCAGCTTGCCGCGCTTCTCGGCCTCCTCGCGCAAGGGAAGGAAGCCCTTCATGCAGGCGTCCGCCGCGCCACCCGCCTGCGGCGGCGGCGCGCCACCGCCGAACCCGCCGCCGGGAACCGGCGCGGCACCCTGGGTCGGGAACGCCGACGGCGCGCCGACAGAGGCGGCCGGTGCGGCGGCATTCACGGGCGGAAACGGCGAGGCGCTGGCGGCGGGCGCGGCGCCCTGGCCAGGCAGCGGCGCCGGAAACGCGCCTTGTGCAAAGGCGTAACCCGCGTGAGCGGTCACGATGACGATAGACAGCGGCACAATCAGGCGGCGGATCATCAAGGGTGTTTCTCCGGCAAGGTCCAGCGGGGCCCGGCGTGTTCGGATCGAAGCACGATTTGCGACACGGCTTTTTACGATTGCTGGGGGCGCATAACAACCCGCGGAATTGGGCAACAGCGCGGCGTATCGCAGCAATAATTGCCCGAAAACAACTTCTTTCGGCTAAAACGCGCCGCCGGACGGAACCTTGCCATGCTTGAACCCGATTTTCGCGCCCCCCGCCTGTTCATCGACGCCCCCTTGCGGGAGGGTGAGCGAATCGCTTTGGAACGCCACCACAGCAACTACCTCGGCAACGTGCTGCGGCTCGCGGCCGGCGACAACATCCTGGTGTTCAACGGCCGCGACGGCGAATGGCAGGCCCGGATCGAGGGCCGCAAGCGGCCGGACAGCGTGAGCATCGCCACGCCGACCCGGCCGCAGGACCGCCTGCCCGACATCGCCTACGTGTTTGCGCCGTTGAAGCACGCCCGCCTCGACTACATGGTGCAGAAGGCGGTCGAGATGGGGGCCTCCAGGCTGCAGCCGGTGCTGACGCGCCATACCCAGGTCGCGCGTGTCAACGGCGCGCGGATGCGCGCCAACGTCATCGAAGCCGCCGAGCAATGCGGCATCCTGAGTCTGGCTGCAGTTGCCGAGCCGGTGACGCTCGAGCGTTACCTGGGTGGACGCGAAGGCGAGCGCCTCCTGGTGTTCTGCGACGAGATGGCCGAGCGCCATGATCCCCTGCAGGCGCTGCAACAAGGGTTAACCGCCGCGAAGGGAATCGACGTCCTGATCGGCCCCGAGGGAGGGTTTGCCGAGGAGGAACGGGCGCTGCTGCTGCGACAGCCGACAACGCTGCGGCTTTCGCTGGGGCCGCGCATCCTGCGCGCCGACACCGCCGGCGTCGCCGCGCTGGCGCTGGTGCAGGCCTCGCGCGGCGACTGGAAAACGCCGGGATAGCAAACGGCGGCTTAACGATTAGGGCCGCGTCCGTTGATCCGTTTGGCGTTAACCGATTTGTCGTTAAGCCAGCCGGCCGATCCCTGTCGAAACCCTGCCCCGGCCATGCTAAGGCGGGCGCCAACAGAGCCTGGAACCCGGGTTTTTCCGGATGGTTGGACCTGAGATGACCGCAAACGCCGCCGCTCGAACTGTCGCCGGATCCGCCGCCTGGGCGGACGCGCTGCTGTTGCCGTTTGCGCAGGCCGGCTATATCCATGCCGAGCCCGCCATCCTGCAGCCGGCCGAGCCGTTTCTCGACCTTTCCGGCGAAGACATCCGCAAGAGCCTGTATCTGACCACCGACGCCTCGGGCGCCGAGCTTTGCCTGCGTCCCGATCTCACCATTCCGGTGGCGCGGGATTATCTTGCCTCCGGCCGCGCCGGAGCGCCTGCGGGCTTCAGCTATCTCGGGCCGGTGTTCCGGTATCGCGGCGGCCGCCCCAGCGAGTTTGTGCAGGCCGGCATCGAATCCTTTGGCCGGCAGGACCGCGCCGCAGCCGACGCCGAAATGCTGGCGCTGGCGCTGCAAGCCACCACCGCCTTCGGGGTCAAGAACATCGAAATCCGCACCGGCGACGTCGCGCTGTTCACTGCGCTGATCGAGGCGCTCGATCTCTATCCGGTATGGCGGCGGCGGCTGATCAAGGACTTCAACCGCAAGATCAGCCTGGAACAGGACATCGAGCGGTTGACGCTGTCGACCGGACCCGGCCGCAACGAATATGAGGGCGTGCTGGCCGCGCTGGCCGGCTCCGACCGCAAGGCGGCGCTGGCGCTGGTGACCGACCTGATGTCGATCGCCGGCACCACCAATGTCGGCGGCCGCACGGTGGCCGAAATCGCCGACCGCTTCCTTGAACAATCGACGCTGAAGGGCGGCGCGCTTCCGCGCGACGCGCTCGCCATCATCAAGCGCTTTCTCGCCATCGCCGGCGACCCCGGCGAATCGGTGGCGCAGTTGCGCGCGCTGGCGGCCGACGCCAAGCTTGATCTCGCTGACGCGATCGACCAGCTCGAAAGCCGCGTCCGCTTGATGGCCGCGCGCGGCATCGACCCGCGCCTGGTGCGCTTCTCGACCGCGTTCGGGCGCGGGCTGGACTATTACACCGGCTTCGAATTCGAACTGCACAGCGCCGGAAACCCCGTCGGCAACGGCGCCGAACCGCTGGTGGCGGGCGGTCGCTATGACGGCCTGATGACGCAGCTCGGCGCGGCCACGCCGATTCCCGCTGTCGGCTTCTCGGTCTGGATCGAGGCGCTACTGTCGGCAAGGCCGGCCGCGCCAGGGAGCCAGGCATGAGCGCCCCCTTCGTTGTCGCCGTTCCCTCCAAGGGCCGTCTGCAGGAGAACGCCGAGGCCTTCTTCACGCGCGCGGGCCTGGCGCTCGCCAAGCCGCGCGGCGCGCGCGATTATCGCGGCACCATCGCCGGCCTCGACCATGTCGAGATCGCCTATCTCTCGGCCAGCGAAATTGCCGCGCAGCTTGCGCGGGGCACGGTGCATCTCGGCGTCACCGGCGAGGACCTGTTGCGCGAGAGCATCGTCGACGCCGACACCCGCGTGCTGTTGATCGACAATCTCGGCTTCGGCAGCGCCAATGTCGTGGTCGCGGTGCCGCAGGCCTGGATCGACGTCCGCACCATGGCCGATCTCGACGACGTCACCACCGGCTTCCGCGCCAAGCATAACCGGCGGATGCGGGTCGCGACCAAATACATCAACCTGACACGCGGCTTTTTCGCCTCGCACGGCGTGGTCGACTACCGCATCGTCGAGAGCGCCGGCGCCACCGAAGGTGCGCCGGCCGTCGGCACCGCCGAGATGATCGTGGACATCACGACGACAGGGGCGACGCTGGCGGCCAACGGACTGAAGGTGCTCGACGACGGCGTGATCCTGCGCAGCCAGGCCAACCTCGTCGCCGCCAGAGATGCCGACTGGTCGGGCGAGGCGCGGGAAACCGCGCGCGTGATCCTGGATCACATCGCCGCGCGGGCGCGCGCCAGCAAGTATCGCGAGGTCCGCACCCGGTTTGCCGGCTGCAACGACGCGCTGCTGGCGGAAGCCCACAACCGGTTCGGCGTGGTCGCCCCGTTCGGCGGGCCGACTTCCTCGGGCATGCTGACCCTGCACTGCCCGCCGGCGCGGCTCTACGCGCTCGGCAGCTTTCTGCGTGAACACGGCGCCGATACGGTGTCGGTCGCCTCGCTCGACTACGTGCTCGACCGCGACAATCCGCTTTTTGCCCGGCTCGAGGCCTTCCTGCGGCCATGAGCCGGCGGTTTCGTTCATCGTCGCGACAGCTTGCGACGTGTAACATATGCTGTTGGGATGCTGTGTCCTGGATGATTTGGGATCCGACCGAATGACGCTCGGCGCTGACGTTTCCGCCCTGTCGACGACCGCAGCCAGCGCCGCCGCGCAGGGCCTGTCGATCGTCGTGCCGCTGCACAACGAGGCGGCCGGGCTTGCCGTGCTGCACGGGCGGCTGATCGGCCTTGCCCGCACCCTCAAGGGCCGCTACGGCCTTGCCAGCGAAGTGGTCTATGTCGACGACGGCAGCACCGACGCCACGCTGGCGATCGCCCGCGCGCTGGCGGCGGAGGCGCTCGACATCCAGGTGGTGTCGCTGTCGCGCAATTTCGGCAAGGAAGCCGCGCTGATGGCGGGGCTCGACCACGCCCGCCGCGGCGCGGTCCTGTTCATGGACGGCGACGGCCAGCATCCGCCCGATCTGGTCGAGAAACTCGTCGCCCACTGGATCGACGACGGTTACGACGTCGTCTATACCGCGAAGGCCAATCGCGACAATGAATCATTCCTGCGCCGCCAGGCGGTGCATGGCTTCTACGCGCTGATCAACTGGGGCGCGCGGCAGAAGATCCCCGAGGACGCCGGCGATTTTCGCCTGCTGTCACCGCGCGCCGTCGCCGCGTTGCGCCAGCTTCCCGAACGCAACCGCTTCTTCAAGGGCCTCGCAAGCTGGATCGGCTTCCGCCAGATCCGCGTCGATTACGAACCGGCGCCGCGCGCGCATGGCGTGACGACCTTCAGCCCCGGCCGGCTGATCGGCCTTTCGATCGAGGGATTGACGTCGTTCTCGGTGGCGCCGCTGCGCTTTGCCAGCCTGTTCGGCGTACTGCTGGCGGCGGGCGCATTCCTGTTCGGCCTGACCATCGTCTGGGAAACCTGGACCACCGGCAAGCAGGTCCCCGGCTATCCCTCGCTGGTGGTCGGCCTGATGACGATCGGCGGCGTCCAGCTGATCATGATCGGCATCGTCGGCGAATATATCGGCAAGATCCTCTCCGAACTGAAGGCGCGCCCGATCTACTTCGTCGCCGAGCACGCCGAGAAGCGCGCGGACGCGGAACAGGCGCCGGGCGAAACCGAGCGGACCGCCGCCGAATGATCGCGGCCGCGCCGCCGCGCCGGATCTGGCTGTGCGCCGACGATTACGGACTGGCCGAGGGCGTCAATCGCGCCATTCGCGACCTGATCGGCCGGGCCCGCCTCAATGCGACCTCGGTGATGATGGTCGGCCCGGCGATCGGCCGCGCCGAAATCGCCGCGCTGCAGGAAGTCGCGGCCGCCAGCCCGCGCTGCGCCATCGGCCTGCACGCGACCCTGACGGCACCGTTCCGGCCGTTGACGATGCATTTCCGGCCGCTGGACGGCGGCCTGTTCCCGCCGTTTCCCAAACTGTTGCGGCTGGGCCTGTTGCGACGGCTCGACCCTGAAATGATCGAGGACGAACTGGCGGCCCAGCTCGCGGCGTTCAAGGACCTGCTCGGCCGCGCACCCGACTTCGTCGACGGCCATCAGCACGTGCAACTGTTTCCCGGCGTCCGCGACGCCTTCCTGCGCGCGGTCAAGCAGGCGGCGCCCGACGCCTGGGTCCGCCAGGGTGGCAGGCGACAGAGGCCGGCAAAGCGGCTCGGCGCGCCCAAGGCGCTGCTGCTCGACGTCCTCAGCGCGCAATTCCGCGCCCGCGCCGCCAAAGCCGGCATCCCCTTCAATCCGGCCTTTGCCGGCGCCTATGATTTTTCGAGGGCTCCCGATTTCGGCCTGCTGATGCGGCAGTTCATCGAGGGATTACCGGAAGGCGGGCTGGTCATGTGCCATCCCGGCTTTGTCGACGAGACGCTGGCCAGCCTCGATCCCCTCACCGTCCAGCGCGAGGCTGAGCACGCGTTTCTCGCCGGCGATGATTTCCCGGCGCTGCTGGCGGCGAATGGGGTTACGCTGGGCTGAAACGACGCGGCAAGCCGGTGGCGGGCGTTGTCGCCTACGGAAATTTAATCCGCCCACCCACTACCTGCGACACAAAGCCCGACTACATCTTCCGGGTGTATCGATGCCGATCGACGGAGAGAGCCATGACACCGCAAGAACGCCAGTTGGTTGACGATCTTTTCGACCGGCTGGCCAGGCTGGAGAGCGCGCCGCGCGATCCCGAGGCGATGTCGGCGATCATGCAGGGCCTGCGAAAATCGCCCAACGCCGTCTATGCGCTGGTGCAGACCACGCTGGTTCAGGATGAAGCGCTGAAGCGCGCTGACCAGCGGATCCAGGAGCTGGAAGCGGCGACGGGCCAGCACGACCGACCGCAGGACCAACCTGGCGGCTTCCTCGATTCGATGCGCGAGGCGATTTTCGGGCAACCCCCGCAGCACGGCTCGGTGCCTAACGTTCGCGCCCCGGAGATATCAGGCGGTCGCCCCGCGTGGAACACCGGCCGGGTTCTGCCGGGCAACATGCAGCAGACCGCACCATCCGGACAATTCGGCCAGCCCGCCTCCGCCCAGCCGCCGTTTGGCGCGCAGCCCTCGGCGTTCGGCGGCGGCGGCTCGTTTCTCGGGACCGCCGCGGCGGCCGCCGTCGGCGTGATCGGCGGATCGATGCTGGCCGGCAGCTTTCGCTCGATGATGGGCGGCGGCAACAACCAAGGCTTCGGCGACACCGCGGGCCATAGCGGCGGCATCGAGGACCGCAGGCCATGGAGCGATCAGGCCGGCGGCGATCTGGCGCGCGAGGCCGGCATCAATGACATCGGTGGTCAGCGGCAGGGATTTTTCGATCAGGCCTCGCACGACGCAGCAGACGGCGTCGACCATGGTTCCGACGGGTTCGACGGTGATGGCGGCGGCGACGGCGACGGCGACGGCGATTTTAGTTGATCCGGTTTGCAGAGAAAGAAAGGCCGTCCGTTCCGGGCGGCCGTTCTCACGTCGATCGCTTGTAGCCGGTCAGATCACGACCACCCTGGCGCCGACGCCGACCCGGCCGTAGAGATCGATGACGTCTTCATTGCGCATCCGGATGCAGCCCGACGATACGTTGGTGCCGATGGTCCAAGGCTCGTTGGAGCCGTGAATGCGATAGAGCGTCGATCCCAGATACAGTGCGCGGGCGCCGAGCGGATTTTCCGGACCGCCCTCCATGTGCCGCGGCAGGTCAGGGCGGCGCGCCAGCATTTCCGGCGGTGGCGTCCATGCTGGCCACTCCTTTTTCCCGGAGATCGTCTTGACGCCGGACCAGGTGAAGCCGGGGCGGCCGACGCCGATCCCATAGCGCAACGCTGTGCCGTCGCCCTGCACCAGGAACAGAAACTTGTTCGGGGTATCGACAACGATGGTGCCCGGACGTTCCCTGCCGCGATACTCGACGACCTGCTTCTCGTATTTCGGGTCGAGCGGGCGTTGCGCCGACTCCAGCACCACGTCGTCTTCCTGATGCTGCCGCATCGAGGGCCCGGGATCCATCGGCGGCAGCGGCTGGCGCCGGCCGTCATGACCGTAGCCGGGCTGCTGCTGATAGGAGGGCTGTTGCTGGTAGCGCCCGCCTTGCATCGGATCGCCGAACAGGAACTCGATGAAGCCGCCGCCGAGCGGCGAGCGTTGGGCATAGGCCATCCGCACCGGCGCCGGATGTGCCGCGGGGCGCGCGTAAATCACCGCCGGCCCGCCCGGCGTCGATACGTCGATCGCCGCGGCCGGATCGGCGAAGCAAAGGCAGGAGGCGCCCGCCAGGAGCGCAAGGAAATGTTTTCCGGACATCGACGTACTCTGCACTGTTCGTCACTGCGGGTTCGCGGCGGCCGGACGAGGCCGCAGCACGCGATCACTACAAGGCAAACCTGATCGGTTTGGTAAACGAAAACGGCGTTTCGATTCACCACGTCGCAATGCCCGGGCGGATTCGCCCGGTAGCGTTTATTTTGCGTGAACGCCGCAAGCTCATGGTTAACCGCTGGTGTGCGCGCACATGCAGCCGACGCCACAATCCGTTCCCGCGTGAACCTCGCGTTAAATTACGTCGGTATAGAACACTGACATTGAAGGGGCGGGAAAAATCTCATGTCGGTAAGTCGCAAGCGCTTTCGTATCGAACAGGCCATCCGGGGCGACCAGGCCTTGTCCTCGCCCGCCGCTGACGAAGGCGATGAACCCAGCCTGACGCATCACGAGATCATGACCGAGCTGCGCGCGATCCGGGCGCAAATGGCAGCGGGCGGCCAGGCCCGCGCTGCGGGGCCGATCACCAACGAGGCACAGGTCGCGCGCGAGGTCGCCGAGGCCCGTGCGCTGCTGGAAACCTATCGCGCCCAGATCGAGCAGTGCGAAAAGCTCAAGATCGAACTCGACCTCATCCACGGCGCCATCGACCGCACCAAGCGCGAGATCGCCGTGCTGCATGGCACGAGCTTCGATGGCGACGAAATGGCCAAGGTCAATGGCGAGCTCGGCGCCGTGGTCGGCGGCACCGAACAGGCGACCCAGAAGATTCTGGAGGCCGTGGAAGCCATCGACAATGCGGCCACCGCGCTGTCCAAGGGGACGCCCGACCAGCAGAAACAGCTTACCGAAGAGATTCAGGAGCGCGTCGTCGCGATCTTCGAAGCCTGCAACTTCCAGGACCTCACCGGCCAGCGCATCAGCAAGGTGATGGCGACGATGAAGTTCATCGAGGGTCACATCATGGAGATGATGCAGATCTGGGGTGGCGTCGACGCCATCAAGGCGCACGCGCCCGCGATCATCGATACCCGCGAAGGCGACGCCAAGCTGCTCAACGGCCCGAAGCTCGACGGCGACAAAGGCCACGTATCTCAGAACGATATCGACGCCCTGTTCAATTAGGTCGGGAATGTCCGCCGGAGACCCCCGGGCTTAGCTCATCCAGGAAGAAGAACGCCGGCCCTTGAGGGCCGGCGTTTCTTCTTGGTTTTTTCTTGAAGGGCGGTTGAGAATTCCTCAAGCGGCGCGGTCAGGCCCGCGCGGCGCAGCGAATGTAGACCATGTTGCCGTAACGGACCGCGGCATCCTTGTCGATGAAGCGGGTAACCATGATGCGGCCGTCGAAGGACACGATCTCGCGGTCCTGGTCGCCGCCAGCGGGGCCGGGAGGCCCGATATAGTTCTTGCCGCTCGGGCTGCCCTTCAGGCGCAGCTCCTGCGGGGTTGCCTGGTCGGCCAGATGCATGACCACGCCGCCGGTGGCGCCGGCGCCGATCACGTAAGGCTGCTTGCACTGGGCCTTGGCCGCAGCTTCGGTGCGGGCGCGATCATTGGGATTCTGGAACGAGGCGAGGCCCCAGCGGCCGACGATCTCGTCGGCGCGGATGCTGGCGGGCATTTCAGGCGCAACGCCCGGCTCGGGCTCGGGCGTCGAACCCGACAACGACGGCAGGCTCATGGAGCTGCACGCCCCCAGGAATATCGCGAGCGCCGATACGATCGCCAGATTGGCAACCGTGCGCGCGTTACGTGACCTGATCATCGCATTCCCCCGAGCAATTCCCTGAACGCTCCCGTCAAGCAGCCAACCGCAAAACGCCTGCCGGAGCAATGACGTCCGCTAATTACGCTGCGGCTCCGATTTGGTTTCCTTGCCAGCATCCTATATCGGCCTCACCAAGGACTTAATCCAACTTTGCTTGACAGGATCGGTGCCAAGCCATATTTCCCGAACGTTTAGCACTCAAATACGGAGATTGCTAAGGAACGGGCCAGCCGCGCAGCCTGGCATCCACAGCCAGTTTCGATCGTAGCAGACCTGAAACCAAACCTCCCAGAGGAACTTCAAGAGGAACTTCATGGCCAAGTCCAAATTCCGTCCGCTGCACGACCGCGTGGTGGTCAAGCGCATCGATGCCGAGGAAAAAACCAAGGGCGGCATTATCATTCCCGACAGCGCCAAGGAAAAGCCCTCGCAGGGCGAAATCACGGCGGTCGGTCCGGGCGGCCGCGACGAGGCCGGCAAGCTGGTCCCGATCGACCTCAAGGTCGGCGACCGCGTGCTTTTCGGCAAATGGTCGGGCACCGAGGTCAAGCTCGACGGCGAGGAGCTGTTGATCATGAAAGAGAGCGACATCATGGGTGTGCTGGCTTAAACCGAACCCATAACGAACGTTGCTCGTCGGCGCGCTCTCTTCCCTTCTCCCCTTGTGGGAGAAGGGAAGAGACCGGGCCGTAACAGCGACTAACCGCATCATTCTTTCAGGAGTCCAAAATGGCTGCCAAGGACGTCAAGTTTTCCGGAGACGCGCGCGATCGCATGCTGCGCGGCGTCGACATCCTCGCCAACGCGGTAAAGGTGACGCTCGGCCCGAAGGGCCGCAACGTCGTCATTGAAAAGAGCTTCGGCGCGCCGCGCATCACCAAGGACGGCGTCACCGTCGCCAAGGAAATCGAACTCGAGGACAAGTTCGAGAACATGGGCGCGCAGATGCTGCGCGAAGTCGCCTCCAAGACCAACGATACCGCCGGCGACGGCACCACCACCGCAACCGTGCTGGCGCAGGCGATCGTGCGGGAAGGGGCCAAGGCGGTCTCGGCCGGCATGAATCCGATGGACCTCAAGCGCGGCATCGACATCGCGGTTCACGCCGTGGTCAGGGACATCGAAAAGCGCGCCAAGCCGGTCGCCTCATCGTCCGAAGTCGCCCAAATCGGCACGATCTCGGCCAACGGCGATAGCGCCATCGGCAAGATGATCGCGCAGGCGATGCAGAAGGTCGGCAATGAAGGCGTGATCACGGTTGAGGAAAACAAGTCGCTCGAAACCGAGGTCGACATCGTCGAGGGGATGAAGTTCGACCGCGGCTACCTGTCGCCCTATTTCATTACCAACGCCGAAAAGATGACGGCCGAACTCGAGGACGTCTACGTGCTGCTGCACGAGAAGAAGCTGTCCGGCCTGCAATCGATGCTGCCGGTGCTGGAAGCCGTGGTGCAGTCCGGCCGCCCGCTTCTGATCATCGCCGAGGACGTCGAGGGCGAGGCGCTGGCGACGCTGGTGGTCAACCGCCTGCGCGGCGGCCTGAAGGTCGCCGCGGTCAAGGCGCCAGGCTTCGGCGATCGCCGCAAGGCGATGCTGGAGGACATCGCGATCCTGACCGGCGGCCAGCTGATCTCCGACGAACTTGGCATGAAGCTCGAAAGCGTCACCGTCAACATGCTCGGCCGCGCCCGCAAGGTGGTGATCGACAAGGAGAACACCACGATCGTCAACGGCTCGGGCAAGAAGAAGGACATCGAGGCCCGCGTCACCCAGATCAAGGCGCAGATCGAGGAAACCACTTCGGACTATGACCGCGAGAAGCTGCAGGAGCGGCTGGCGAAGCTCGCCGGCGGCGTCGCGATCATTCGCGTCGGCGGCGCCACTGAGATCGAGGTCAAGGAAAAGAAGGACCGCGTCGAGGACGCCCTCAACGCCACCCGCGCCGCGGTCCAGGAAGGCATCGTGCCGGGCGGCGGCGTGGCGCTGTTGCGCGCCAAGAAGGCGGTCGGCCGCATCCACAACGCCAATTCCGACGTCCAGGCCGGCATCAACATCGTGCTGAAGGCGCTGGAAGGGCCGGTGCGTCAGATTGCGGAGAACGCCGGTGTCGAGGGCTCGATCGTGGTCGGCAAGATCCTCGAGAACAAGTCGGAGACCTTCGGCTTCGACGCCCAGACCGAGGAATATGTCGACATGGTCGACAAGGGCATCATCGACCCGGCCAAGGTGGTGCGCGCCGCGCTGCAGGACGCCTCCTCCGTCGCCGGCCTGCTGGTGACCACCGAGGCGATGGTGGCGGAGCTGCCGAAGGACCCGGCGCCGCCGATGCCCGGCGGTGGGGGCGGCGGCATGGGTGGCATGGGCGGCATGGGCTTCTAGACCTAGCCCCCCAAACGCATCGAAGGCCGCCTCCGGGCGGCCTTCTTTTTCGAGGATGCAGTCGCTCGAAAACGCGACGCAGGTTTGCTACTTACCGTGGACCGATACTGTCGTCTCAGGGGATATCAGATGCGCGCACGATTCCTGCTCCTGCTCGGTTTGGCGACGGCCGCCCCAGACTTCGCTTTCGCCCAGATGAAGCTGCAGCCAAAGGCGACGCCGGGCGGAAGCGAGATCCGGTATTTCATCACAATCGGACTGATGGACGGCAACGCCGACGTGGTGCTGAAGGAAACCCGCCAGGGCAAGACCGTGACGGCGGCCGTGCTCGATGTCTGCTTTCCCGCCGAGAAGGGCTCGAACCGCCAGGACCGTTTCGTCGCCAACCTCGCGGTCAATGGTCCGAACCTCACCGGCACGACCCAAAGCATCAGCGACAAGCTGCCGGTGAGCATCAAGCTGACGCGCAAGGCCACCGGCGACACCTTCGAATTCCGCGGCCAGATCAGCGTCGGTCAAAGCGTGACCGAGGTGAGCTCGCCGGAGAATTTCGATATCAGCGAGAACGAATATCTCGACATACAGACCAGCGACGACGGCATCGTAGTGGCGCCAAACGACTTTACGGGCGTTTCACCGGAGGCGATCGGCGTGCGGATCAAGCTCGACGCCGCGCTGGATTTTCTCCGCAGCCTGAAGGGCGAGGCCGTCGAGGTCGGGCTCTCAAGCCTTGCGGTCACCTGCGATGCGATGCGCGCCGGCGAGCAAACCATCTACCTCACCGCCGACCCGGAGCGCACGGCGGCGCTGGTCGCCAAGGCAAGATCGACAGCGGGCGTGGTCATTGCGGGGTGGACCAGCGGCAGCTTCGAGATGGACCGCACCATCCGCTTTGCCGCCGCCGAATGGCGCAATGGCGACAAGGCGAACAAGGAAAAGATCGCCACGGTAATGTCGGGCGTGCTTGCCAGGACGCTGTCCGCTCAGGCGACGGGGGCGACCTGGGACGTCAACACCGGAAAACTGAAACTGACGTTCAAGCGGCCGAGCCCGCTCTACCCGCCGCTGGCCCTTACCGAAAACATCGAGATCACCGCGCTGGTATCCCCGGACCGACCTGCCGGGTCGGACCGGCTGATGCTGTGGGTTTCAAGCCCGGCGATCACGACCGCGGATGAAGGCGCAGGCGCGAAGCTGAACCTGTCGGATGATTCCACCGACGAGGAGGACGGTGGCGAACCAAGTGACGACAACGGTTCGCTCGATGAGCTGGCCAAGGAGTTCAAGGGCCAGCGCTGGGACGCCGACAAGTCGGTGTGGAAATAGACCGGTCAGGAACGCACGACAGAACCGCGCCGGAAGCAGCCCTCAATTGGTATTAATGCGAAAGCGCAGCGTCCTGGGGCCGACAAAGGACACGAAATCGCCCTGGCGCTTCCAGCTCGCGGCCGCAGTCAGCGCCGCGATCAAATCGTCATCCTGCTGCGCGCGGTCGGGCGGGCAGGAACGGTTCTCCATCGCGCCGGCGACGAATATCATGGTGTTTCCAGCTACCGAGAACTGGCCCTTGCCGCCCTTGCACCAGAGTTCGAGGATTACCTCGCCGCGGTCGCCGATTTCCAGGTTCGGTATCCGCTTGGAGCCGGGCTGGCGGTCGGCATCCAGCGTCATCTCCGCGCCGAACGGAAAACCGTCATTGGCCAGGGCCGGACGGGAATGGAGGGTTGCGGTCAACAGGATCACGACAGCCGACCAGAACCTGAGCGCGAACGACATCATGCACTTCCTCACAAATCTTGCGAAAGCCCCGGCGTGGGCTAGCCGTTCTATTGGACAAGCCTGCTATTGGCTAGGCGACCAGGGAGGAGATCAGCGCGAGCCCGCAGCGCCGGCCCGCTGCCCTCCCCGTTGGCGCCATGCTAGGGTTTGCCCGCAGGGGGCATCCTGAAAGCCAGGCGCGGCACCCTCGATTATTCCATTCCTTGAGGGCGTCAAGCCCATCCCCCGGAGACGGCCATCCGTGAAAAATATCCGCTCGACGCTCGCGACGGTGTGGCGCATCGCCATGCCGTATTTTCGTTCCGAGGACCGATGGGCCGGCCGCGGGCTGCTGGCGGCCGTCATCGCCATCGAGCTTGCCATCGTCGGCATCACCGTCCTGATCAACCAGTGGAACAGCCGCTTCTATAACGCGCTGCAGGATCGCAACTGGGACGCCTTCGTCAGCGAGATCACCTATTTCAGCATCCTGGCCGCCATCTTTATCGTGCTCGCGGTCTACCAGCTCTATCTCAATCAATGGCTGCAGATCCGCTGGCGGCGCTGGATGACGGCGCAGTATCTCGGCGAATGGCTGCACCAAGCCAACCACTACCGGATGCAGCTGCAAGGCGACGCCGCCGACAACCCCGACCAGCGCATGACCGACGACGTCAAGCTGTTCGTCGATCGCACGCTCAACATCGGGGTCGGCCTGCTGAGTTCGATCGTCACGATCGCGTCCTTTGTCACCATCCTGTGGGGGCTTTCCAACGCCGCGCCGCTGCATCTGTTCGGCCAGGATTATGCGATCCCGGGTTACCTGGTCTGGGGCGCGCTGATCTATTCGGTGCTCGGCACCGTGCTGACCCATTTGATCGGCTGGCCGCTGGTCGGGATCGACTTCCGGCAGCAGCAATACGAAGCGGATTTTCGCTTCAACCTGGTGCGGGTGCGGGAAAACTCCGAACAGATCGCGCTGCTGCGCGGCGAAGACGCCGAGCGCGAACGCCTGCTGGTTCGCTTCGGCCGCGTGGTCGAGAACTGGCTCGCCATCATGAGCCGGACCAAGAAGGTGACGGCGTTCACCGCCAGCTACAATCAGGCCTCGGTGATCTTTCCTTACATCCTGGTGGCGCCGGCCTACTTCGCGCAGAAGATCCAGCTCGGCGGCATGATGCAGACCGCGTCGGCATTCTCCAGCGTGCAGGGCGCGCTTTCGTTCTTCATCACCATCTATCGCCAGCTCGCGGAATGGCAGGCGGTGGTCAACCGCCTCGACGGTTTCGAGGCCGGGATTGCCGCGGCGCGCGAGCTTGCGAGCCGCAAGGACCGGATCCACGTGGTCGAAGCATCCGGTGGCGGCGCGATCGACCTCAAGGGACTGGCGGTGCAACTGCCGAACGGCACGCCGCTGGTGAACGCGGAGGGATTCAGCCTGCGCCAAGGCGAGCGCACGCTGATGACGGGACCGTCGGGTTCCGGCAAATCAACGCTGTTCCGCGCGATCGCCGGCATCTGGCCGTTCGGATCCGGCTCGATCGCCATTCCCGCAGGGGCGACGTTGATGATGCTGCCGCAGCGGCCGTATTTTCCGACCGGGTCGCTGCGCGGGGCGGTCGAATACCCCGCCACCGAGGGCACCTACACCGACCTGGAGATCGGCGACGCGCTGCGGGCGGTGGGATTGCCCAAGCTGGCGTCGCAACCCGACGAGCACGGTCACTGGAACCGGACGCTGTCGCTCGGCGAGCAGCAGCGTCTGGCGCTCGCACGAGCGCTGCTGCATGCGCCGCAGTATCTGTTCCTCGATGAAGCGACCGCCTCGCTCGACGAGCCCTCGGAGGCGGCGCTGTATCGCCTGCTTGGGGAGCGAATGCCGTCGACCACCATCGTCTCGATCGGGCATCGCTCCACGCTCGATGCCTTCCACGCGCGCAACGTCGCGCTCAGCCGTGACGGCGATCGGTTTGCCCTGGAGAACGGCGGCAACGCCACACGGTTCTGACGCAGCGAACTGCGGGGCGGTTCGCTCGCGCCTGACCCCCGGTTGTCGTCCGGCAAGCACAAAAAGAAAGGGGCGGCAGATCGCTCTGCCGCCCCTTTCTTCGTCCGAATATCCTACTTCAGGTTGGTCATCGCGGTCAGGTCGGCCGAGAGCCTGACGATGCCGGCCGCGCCGCACCAGTTCGAGCCCACGCCGGTCGGGTTGATCGGGGTGATCGAGGTGCCCGATCCCGCTGAAATGTTGCCGCGGGCGGCGAAGTCGCTGGTGAAGGCGTTGCAATTGCCCTTCGACAGGTCGGTGTCGGAGTAACGCAGGTCCAGCGTGAACACCTTGTAGGTGAAGCCGATGCCGATGTTCCAGGTGTTGTAGTCCGCGTAGTTGATGCCGTTCGGGAACGCGGCCACGCCGTAGAACGAGTCCGAGGTGCCGAGCCACTGGCGACCGAATTCACCCGAGACGTACATGCCGATGCCGCTGCTGCCGAACCAGGTGCCGGGCGCGATCGCCTTGCCGACGATCGAAGCGTAGGTGCCCTCGGCGCCGCTGTTGAGGAAGCTCGGCGTATAATAGACGTTGCCGCCCATCGAGAAGCTGTCGTTGAAGGTGTAGTTCACCTTGCCGTAGACCTCGAAGAAGCTGAGGTCCTTCTTGATGACGTTGCCGTTGAGCAGCACGTTGACCAGGCATTCGTTGCTCAGCGGCCTTCCGGCCGCGTCGGCGGCTGCGCCGTAATGGCAGGTTCCGCCCGGATAAAGGTAGCCCCAGGCGCCGACGTCGAATGCGAAAGCGCCGAACGTGGCGCGGGCGCCGCCATAGACGTCAACTTCAGCAGCGGCGCGATTGGGGAAGGAAATGCTCGCCGCGCCGAGGCCGACATAGAGCTGGAAGTCCTTGTTGAGGTTGAAGCGCGGCTCGAAATAGGCGCTGACCGAAGGCTTGTTGTTGGACTGGGTAATGCCGCGGAAGACGTAGTTGTTGGTGATGCCGGCGCCGAAAGCGATATCCCAAGGATCGAATGCCACCGGCGGCGGCGCCTTGGCAGCCTTCACCCGCATGTCCGCAGCGAGAGCCGGAGCCGATACCATCGCCAGTGCCGTTGCCAACAAAGCCAATTTCTTCATTACGATCCCCATCGCGCTCTCAAGCAGTCCCGCTCCGGTGCCCCCCAAAGGGCAAGCGATAACCGACTGCGACCCAACTTCTCGATCTGGTTGAAACTCTGATCTGCGAAGCCCCCCACCGGAAAGCAAAAAGGGCGAGCAAATGCCGCCTTTTTGGGCGTTGGACGATCTCCGAGCGATGTTTTCGGCGAGTGTTGCAGTTGGACAACAAATATTGGGTTGCTGCATGGGGTTTGCGGGGACGGTCGCGCCGTCCGTAATTGAAGGCCGCCGGATAAAGCGCCCGCAGGAAAGGGCTTTTGGCGAATCTAATTACGGGCGAGGGGAGCAGGAGGCGCACGCAACAAAGGCCGCAGCAATGGACGCTGCGGCCTTTCCGAAATGCTCATAACCGGTACCCGTCGGCCTAGTGCTGATCGCCGCCGCCAGATGAACCGGATCCCCATGACGGAGTCGATCCCCATGACGGGGTCGCGGGCTCGGGACTCGGGCTGGCCCAGCTCGGGGCCGAGGCGGGCGCAGGTTCGGGAGCCGCCATCGGGGCGGGTGCCGCAGGCCGGGCCGGCGGCTTTCGCTTCTTCGCCGGGCTCTTCATGGCCGCCTTCTTCGGCGCCGCCTTGGATTTGCTGGCGGATTTCCTTGCGCCCTTCTTCGCAGCCTTCTTGCTCTTCTTGGCCGATTTCTTCGCCGATTTCTTCGCCGACTTCTTCACGGATTTCTTAGCCGATTTCTTTGCGACCTTCTTCGACGACTTCCTGGCTGATTTCTTCTTCGCCGCTACGGCCTTCCCGGCCTTCTTGGCCTTTTTGCCCTTTTTGCTCTTCTTGCCCTTCGCCATCGTGATCCCTCCTGTTGCCGCTGGTCCAAATCAATTGGTCCAAGCTCTGTTAATCCAAACACTGTCGACCCAACGCCATCGACAAAATCATATCCACCGTCCCATGCCCGTGGGCCGGTCGATCAATTCAATCCTGGCCTCCTACAATCCAGGCTTGGGGCCTCCTGTCGCCCAATCGAGCAGCTCAATCGTGTGCACCACAGGAACTGACGTACCGCCGGCAATCTGAACCATGCACCCGATATTGCCCGCGGCGATCATGTCCGGCTTGACGCTAGCAATGTTGGCGACCTTTCGATCGCGCAACCTGCTCGCAATATCGGGCTGGAGAATGTTGTAGGTCCCAGCCGAACCGCAACACAAATGGCTCTCGGGCACATCTTTCACCACGAATCCGCTCTTGGAAAGCAATTCTTTCGGGGCCTGCGTGATTTTCTGACCGTGCTGCAGCGAACAGGCGGCGTGATAGGCGACCGTAACATCGCCTTTCTGGCTGGACGGGTGGAGCGGGATGGCGGCGAGATACTCGGTGATATCCTTGGCCAGCGCGGATATCTGCGCCGCGCCGGCGGCGAAATCGCTGTCCTCGCGCAGCATGAAGCCGTAGTCCTTGATGACCGTGCCGCAGCCCGAGGTCGTGACCAGAATGGCGTCAAGGCCGCCCTGTTCCGCCTCTTTTTTCCACACGTTGATGTTGGCGCGGGCCCGAGCCAGCGCGTCGCCGTCCCGCCCCAGATGGTGGGTCAGCGCGCCGCAGCACTGCTCGTCCCTTACCAGCACCACCTCGACGCCATGCCGCGTCAGCACATTGATGGCAGCCTGGTTGATGCGTGGCGCCAGCACCTGCTGGGCGCAGCCCTGCAGCAGCGCCACCCTTCCGCGCCTCTCGCCGACGGCCGGAAACACGCTGCCACCGGACGGCCCCGCCGCCGGCAGGCCCGCAGGCGCCAGCGCCAGCATCGCCTTGATCCGCCGCAGCAGGCCGGGAACCGGCGCGGCCTTCGGCGTCGGCAACAGGGCCGCAAGCGGCCGGGCCAGCCGCGCCAGGACCATGCCGACGCGGAACAGCCCCGGCCGCGGCAGCACGAAGGCCAGCATCGCGCGCAAGGCCCGCTCGGTCAGCGGCCGGGAGTAATCCCGCTCGATCCGGACCCGCGCCTGATCGACCAGATGCATGTAATTGACGCCGGACGGACAGGTGGTCATGCAGGCGAGGCAGGACAGGCAGCGGTCGATATGCTTGACCACCTCCGGCGTGGGCGGCTTGCCCTTCTCCAGCATTTCCTTGATCAGATAGATGCGTCCGCGCGGGCTATCGAGCTCGTCGCCGAGCAGCACATAGGTCGGACAGGTCGCGGTGCAGAACCCGCAATGCACGCAGGCGCGCAGAATCTTGTCGGCTTCGGCGATATCAGGGTCGGCGAGTTGGGCGAGCGAGAATTCGGTTTTCATGTCGCCGCTCCCCGCACCATCCGGCCGCGGTTGAGGATGATCCTGGGATCGAAGCTGTGGCGCACCCGCTCGCTGAGGCCGGCGAGGCCGGCCGGCTGCGGCTGGAATACGTCGACATCGCGCCGAACCTGTTCGGCGGCCCGGATCAGCGCCGCGTGGCCGCCCACGGCCTCGACGCGCTGGCGCAGCAGCCCCGCCTGCGCGTCCGGCTTGCGCGGCATCGTGGCCCAGATCAGGCCGCCGCCCCAATCATAGAGCACGTCGCCCCCGGTATCGTGCGCCAGCGCCTGGCCGAGCGCGCCGCCCGCGGCCGGCGGACAGACGATCCGCCACACCGGCCACGCGCCGAGCGTGCCGCCCGCCGCGAACGGCTCGACATCCCGGATCGCGCGCCAGACCGCCGCCGAGGCCTCGTCCTGCAACATTTCGGCGGCGGCGAACGACGCCAGCGCCCTGGCCAGCGAATCGGCGCGATCGGCGACGGAAGCCGCGATACCTTCGAGCCGCAGCAGGGTGACCGCCCGCCCCCGCGAACCGAGACCCGCCAGCGCGCCGGTAGCGGGCCGGAACGCCGAATTCGGCAGATGCGCGGCGCCCGAGACGTCGAACGGCGAGCCGAGTGCGGCGGTCATCGCCCGGTTGGCGGCGAGGTCGTCCAGCCCTGACAGCAGCAGCGTGCGCTCGCTCTCCGGCTTCGGCATCACTTTCAGCGTGACCTCGGTCATGACCGCCAGCGTGCCCCATGAGCCCGCCAGCAGCTTGCAGAGATCGTAGCCGGTGACGTTCTTCACCACCCGTCCGCCGGTCTTGAAACTGTCGCCGAAGCCGGACACGGCGTGGGCACCAAGCAGGTGATCGCGGACGCCGCCGGCCTTGATCCGCCGAGGGCCGGCAAGACCCGCGCCGATCATGCCGCCGATGGTGCCGCTGCCAGTCACGCCGAGCAGCGCCGAAATATCGACCGGCTCAAAGGCGAATTGCTGGTTTTTGGAATCGATCAGCGACTGGACGTCGGCGAGCGGGGCGCCTGATTGCACGGTGATGATCAACTCGTTCGGCTCGTAGGACGTGACGGCATTGAGCGCCGAAAGGTCGAGAACGGCGTTGGTGGCCATCGGCTGGCCGATCTGCCGCCGGGTACCATGACCAACAATCTCCAGCGGCTGCTCGCTGGCGATCGCCGCCCGCACCACCTCTTCGACGTCCTTGGCGTCACGTACTTTCAGGGTGTCCACGGTTTCAAACCTGAGCTCTGTCGTCATCGTTCGCGAAAGCGGACGATCCAGTAATCATGGCGGCCGAGGACGAAAACCGGCAGTACGGCGTACTGGATACCCCGCCTTCGCGGGGTATGACGACGGAAAACTCGGTGAACCTCATCGCTAGAATCTCGGCAAATCGGGAAACGCCAGCCGGCCGCCATGGACATGCACGCGGCCTAGTTCGGCGCAGCGGTGCAGGGTCGGAAACACCTTGCCCGGATTGAGCAGCCCCTGCGCGTCAAAGGCGCATTTCAGCCGCTGCTGCTGGTTGAGGTCCACTTCCGAAAACATCTCGGGCATCAAATCGCGCTTCTCGATGCCGACGCCATGCTCGCCGGTGAGCACGCCGCCGAATTCGACGCAAGCGCGCAGGATATCGGCGCCGAAGGCCTCGGCGCGCTCCATCTCTCCGGGCTTGTTGGCGTCATAGAGGATCAACGGATGCAGATTGCCGTCGCCCGCATGGAAGACGTTGGCGACGCCGAGGCCGTATTTCTCCGATAGCTCCCGAATCCGGGTCAACGCCTTCGGCAGCGCGCCGCGCGGAATGGTGCCGTCCATGCAGAGGTAATCAGGCGAAATCCGTCCGACCGCCGGAAACGCCGCCTTGCGGCCGGCCCAGAACAGATTGCGCTCGGCTTCCGAGTTCGAAATCTGGCAGGTGGTCGAGCCGCTGCGCTTTGCGATCGCCTCGACGCGCGTGATAAGTTCGTCGACTTCGACGCCGGGACCGTCGAGTTCGATGATCAATAGCGCCTCGACGTCGAGCGGATAGCCGGCATGGACAAAGGCTTCGGCGGCGTGGATCGCGGGCTTGTCCATCATCTCCATGCCGCCGGGAATGATGCCGGCGCCGATGATGGCGGCCACGCATTCGCCGGCGGCCTCGACCGCGGCGAAACCGACCATCAGGGCGCGGGCCGTCTCCGGTTTCTGCAGGATCCGCACCGTGACTTCGGTGATGACGCCGAGCAGCCCTTCGGAGCCGGTGATGATTCCCATCAGGTCGTAGCCGGAATTTTCCGCGGACTTGCCGCCGATCCGCAGCACCTCGCCGGTGATCAGCACGATTTCGCAGCCGAGCACGTTGTTGGTGGTCATGCCGTATTTCAGGCAATGCACGCCGCCGGAATTCTCCGCGACGTTGCCGCCGATCGAGCAGGCGATCTGCGACGACGGATCGGGTGCGTAGTAGAAGCCGGCATGGGCCACTGCCTGGCTGATGGCGAGGTTGGTGACGCCGGGTTCGGTCACCACGGCGCGGTTGTCGAAATCGATTTCGCGGATGCGTTTGAATTTGCCGAGACCCAGCAGCACGCCGTCGGCCAGCGGCAGCGCGCCGCCGGACAGCGAGGTGCCGGAGCCGCGCGGCACCACCTTGATGCCCTGCTCGAAGCAGTATTTCAGGACCCTGGAGACCTGTTCGGTGGTGTCGGGCAGCACCACGACCATCGGCGGCTGCCGGTAGGCCATCAGGCCGTCGGACTCATAGGGCAGCATTTGCGCCGGCGTATCGATCACGCCCTCGCCCGGCACGATGGCCCGAAGCGCTGCCACGATGGCCTCGCGGCGGTCCAGGACCGCCTGATCGGCGGCCGGCATCATGATGGCCATGGGGTCCTCTCCGGGCCTCGCGACGAACGTTTTCAGGCGTTAAATCAAGCACGTCTGAACCGGCTTGGGTAGGCCGCCGATCCGACCCCCGGGACAGCCCCGAATGAGTTGTCGATCGGGGGCGCAGTGGACATGAAACTTCTCGCCGTTTCGGGGCTTGTCCACTCCGCGCGGGTCATGCCAAAAGCGACCGCCTCACATGCCCCCCGAAAAGGACGAAGAGCACTCATGACGAAACTGACCTCAAGCGCGATGGCCGTCATCGCTACCATGGCCGCGACGTCCGCTGCACTGGCGCAGGATGTTGCCGCCGGCAAGACCTCGTTCAACAAATGCCTGGCCTGCCACGCCGTCGGCGAAGGTGCCAAGAACAAGGTCGGCCCGGCCCTGAACGGGCTCGAGGGCCGCAAGTCCGGCACCGTGGAAGGCTACTCCTATTCGGAAGCCAACAAGAATTCGGGCATCACCTGGAGCAAGGACGTCTTCCTCGACTACATCAAGGATCCGAAGGCGAAGATTCCCGGCACAAAGATGATTTTTGCCGGCATCAAGAATGAAAAAGAGGCAGGCGACCTCTGGGCGTTCATCGCGCAATACGACAAGGACGGCAAGGTCAAGTAAGGCCACCGGAGCTCGCCACGCACTAGTCGGGCTCCGAAGCCGTACGGAGCGTCATTCGCATCATCGCCTCAACTTCGGTGACCACCAGATCGGGCGCCACGTTCTGCACCATGTGACCGACGCCAGGCAGAACGATCAGCCTGGCGTCCGGCACGGCGGCTGCGAGCGGGCGCGAATGAATCCGGGTCGATACCGTCCTGTCCGATTCGTCGCCCGCAATGATGGTGACCGGCGTTTTGATTTGCGAATAGCGAGGCGCCTGGGCGGCGACCGCCGCCTTTAGCGTCACCAAGTCAAGCGCATTGGCGATGAATTGCCGGGGACGCAGCAACAGCGGCGTCGCGGTATCCTGGACAAAGCCATCCGGCATCGGCTGCGGCAGGAACACCCCGCGCGCGCCGGGCTCGGTGAGGAAATAGCCGAGCGGCAGCGTGATGGTGTAGGCCAGCAGCGGGCCGATGACGGGCATGGCGACGAGCCTGTTGAAGCGCCCGACGCCGCCCGGCCACGGGTAAGCCACCGGCGCCAGCATGACGAGGCCCGCGACCGCCCGCGGATAATCCAGTGCCATCCGCGCTCCGAGCGCGCCGGCCCAGGAATGCACAACGAACACTGCCCGGTCGACGCCAAGCCTGGCCAGCGCCTCGTGGATCATGCGGCCCTGGCTTTCGGGGGTCGAGTCGTCGAGGTGATGGCGCGTGCTCCAGCCATGGCCGGGGCGATCGATCAGGATCACGCGGTGGTCCTCGGCTAGCCGTTGGCCGACCGGCTGTCGCATCACCTCGAGCGTGGAACTCGCGCCATGCAGCATCACGATCGGCGGGCCGGGCGCATTGCGTGGCCCGATATCGACGATGTGCAGGACGCCGCCGGCAACCTCCACCATCCTGCCCTTGGCGGGATAGGCCCGCTGCGCCAGCAGGACACCGGCCTGCGTGACCAGCGCCAGCACCCCCAGCGTCGCCACCAAGAATACCGCCACCATCGAAATAGTCCGGATTAATTTCTGCACCAGCGAAATACGGCGTGAACGGGGCCGAGTTTCGCGAATCGTCAACAAACAACCCCTCCTGTGGATAGCGGGGTCATATGGACGTCATCGGAAATTTTTATGATGGCGCCATTACTTTCGCCACGTGTGGGCGTGCCTGATGGGGTGGTCGATGCCCGCATTGTGCACGCAATACACAAAAACTGGGCCAAGACCTCACGTCGTTCCAGCGTACCACCGGAGGACCACCCCATGATTTCCGACGCAAGCGAAGCCGCCATTGATCAGATCGTTGCGAGTTGCAGTGGCGACCTCCGCGGCGCGCTCAAGGCCCTGCTGCGGGTGAATGAGCAGCTCGAGGTCGAGTTGGCCCAGTTCTACGCCGCCGTCGGCCTCGACGGGATGGCCCGCGGCAGCAGCGCCGTACACTGAAGCGCGATGAGGTTGGGATGAACCATCATCGCGCTTTAGCTCTCTGTTCGAGCATGATCTTTTCGGAAAATCGCTGCACACTTTTCCGGATCATGCTCTAGTCGGATTTGTCCCCCGCCGGGGCTTCGGCGGCGGGTTCTTCCTCGACAACAACCGGGCACACGCGAATGGTCGAACGGGCCAGCTTGGCGTCGTCCAGCGATTTGTAGGGTCCGGTCCCGAACCAGATATTTCCACCGACCTGACCATTAATGACCGGATTGCGCGTGACAATCTCGCATTTGCTGGTCGCGTGATCGCCGACCACCCAAAAAGCTCCTTGCGCCAACCCGCAAGTTCCGGTCGCGACGACCATCGCGCCGGCCAGCAGCAATGACTTCATGGCTCGCTCCTGAGACGGTGTAACGGCATCATAGCGCGTTCAACCAGCGCCGTTCAGACCCGTGGCTTTACGTCCGAAATCAAGGTTAATCGGACCTGTTGATCGGTCCGGCCACGTTCCCGATCAGATATCGCGGCCTTCGACCTTTTCCGTCAGAGTCTTCACCATTTCCGGCACCTTTTCGAGGTGGGGATTGACGGCCAACGCCTTGCGGAAGGCTTCCAGCGCACGTTTTTCGTCGCCGATCTCCTGCATGATCATGCCGAGGCCGGCCAGCGCGCCGAAATGACGGGGCTCGCGGATCAGCACTTCGCGAATGTCCTGCAGCGAATGCGCATAATCGTTCTTGAGGTAGTACAGCGTCGCACGCCGGTTCCAGGCCTCGATATAGTCCGGCCGCAGCTTGACGACGGAATCCAGCAGCTTCAGCGCGACATCCGCCTTCTGCGCGTCCATGGCGGCCTTGGCGCGCAACATGAGGAGCGCGGCGGTATCGCTCGGGGTCTGCAACCACATCGCCCAGATCCGCGCCTCGACATGCTTGGCGCTGGCCTGGTCAGGCGCGGCCTTCAGCGCGCCGAACAGGAAGTCCAGTCCGCGGGTGCGGTCGGCACCGACCTTTGGAAGCTTGCTCGGCGCTTCCGGTAGCTTCTTCAGACTCTTCGGCGGCGGGACAATCGAGGGATCGTTCTGGGCAAGCGCCGCGACAGGCGCGGCCGTTGCGAGCGCGACCAGCACAACCACAATCGCAAAGCCTGGTATAGGCGGGGATCTCCAGATCATGGCGCAAGTCTAGACGCGCCGGATCGCGCTGCAAAGCAGCACTTCGTCAAAGACCTGTGAAGCGGGGCGAAGGGGCCGCTGCCTAGCCCTGGCGGGCCTTGAAGCGGCGCTGCACCTTGTTGATCACATAGACCCGGCCCTTGCGGCGAACCAGGCGGTTGTTGCGGTGACGACCGCGCAGCGATTTCAACGAGTTACGGACCTTCATGAGAACAATCCTGATGCTTTGAAAGGCCGTGTTGAAGGCCGAACCTGAGCTACCCGAAAGCGGCAAATGGGATTTGTCCCGCCTGCGGCCAGCCGCCCGGAACAGGGCGGTTTCTAGGCCATCGCCGCCCCGAATGTCAATCCGAATAGGCCGTTTCCAGCTCCATTCGATGCCGACTCCGCTTGCGATCGTGGCGCCAGCGGCTTGAAACGGCTGGCCAATTCAGTCCTGCGGAAACTCCACCATGGCCTCCCCGGTGGCGACCTTCTCGCCGGCCTGGTTCCGCACCATCACGTCGATCAGGACCCAGCGCGAATTCTTCGTCACCTGCTTGGATTTGACGACGCCATGCGGCTGGATGGTGTCGCCGGGGCGGACCGGCTTCACCCAGCGCGTCTCCAGCCGGCGGTGAACCGCGCCGGCGGGATAGGCCCAGTCGGTGATCATGCGCGAGATCAGCCCGAAATTGTTCATGCCGTGCATGATGACGCCGCCGAAATTGGTCTTGCCGAAATTGCCCTTCATGTAGTCGTCGTCCAGATGCAGCGGGTTGTAGTCGAGCGAGGCATCGCAGAACAAGCGGATGGATTCGCGGCTGACCGCGAATGCCGGCCCGTCGATGCCGTCGCCGGCCTTGAGACTTTCGAAGGTGGTGGTCATCGCGCGCTCCTCTAGCTTTTTCATTCGGGCCGGATGGTCCAGCCGCGGCCCGAGCAGATCACCTCGCCGCGCTGGTTGAAGAAGACGTTGTCATGCACCACGAACAGCCGCTCGCGCTTGATGAACTTGTCGAGCGCACGGGCCTGCAGGGTGATGACGTCGCCTGCGCGCGCGGGGATATTGTAGCTCCAGGATTGTCCGGCATTGACGGTGCCCGGCGAACGCATCCAGTCGTCGGCCGGTGTGCAGGAGAACATCAAGAGGATATGGATTGAAGGTGGCGCGATCAGCCCGCGATAGCGAGTGGTTCTGGCATAGGCCTCGTCGAAATAGATCGGATGGTCCTCGCCGACCGATCTGCAGTACAGTTCGATCGCTTGCCGGGTCAGCGTGTAGGGAATGGTCTTGCGCGGCGCGCCGGGTACGATGTCGTCCCAGGCTTTACGCAAATTGGCGTCTTTCCAGAAATCGGTCTCGAAGGCTTCCGTCTCGGCCATACCGTCCTCCCTCTTGCGAGCCATTTGCCTCTGCCGCCTTGCGGAACTTGTTATATCGTATAATCAATTTCCCATAGTACGAAATCGCCTTGCCGGAAACGCCGAATGCCCAAGCTCAAACTGCCCGAAATTGACAGCGTCGTCGCCATCGACATCCACACCCACGCCGAAGAGCCCTGCGGCATGCATGGCGACGACGGCTACGATGATTTCCAGGCACGCATGGCCGACTATTTCAAGTCGCCGCACCAGCATCCGCCGACGGTCCCGGAGACCGCGGCCTACTACCGTTCCAAGAACATCGCGGCGGTGATCTTCCCGGTCGACGCCGAACGCGAGACCGGTTTTCGCCGCTACAACAATTACGAGATGCTGGAGGCGGCTTCCGACCATCTCGACGTCCTGATTCCGTTCGTCTCGATCGACCCGCACAAGGGCAAGCTCGGCGTCCGCGAGGCCAGGAAGCTGATCGAGGAATACGGCGTTCGCGGATTCAAGTTCCACCCGACCATGCAGGGCTTCTACGCCAACGACCGCATGGCCTATCCGCTCTACGAGGCGATCAGCGGCGGCGGCGCGATCGCGCTGTTCCACACCGGCCAGACCGGCGTCGGATCAGGCATGCCCGGCGGCATGGGGATGCGGCTGAAGTACTCCAACCCGATGTATATGGACGACGTCGCGGTGGATTTCCCCGACCTCAAGATCATCCTCGCGCATCCCTCGTTTCCCTGGCAGGAAGAGGCGCTGTCGGTCGCGACCCACAAGCCCAACGTCTATATCGACCTCTCCGGCTGGTCCCCGAAATATTTTCCGCCGATCCTGGTCCGCTACATCAACTCGATCCTGCAGGACAAGATGCTGTTCGGCTCGGACTGGCCGGTAATCACCCCCGACCGCTGGCTGGCCGATTTCGCCAAACTCGAGATCCGCGACGAAATCCGGCCCAAGGTGATGAAGGCCAACGCGCGGAAGATTTTGGGGATATAAAGGAACGGTCCCGATTGCAGTCCGAGCGGGAGGTGGTCGATGACGAGCCTCGCCAGAATTGCTGCCACCGCCGCCCTGCTCCTGAGCGGAAGCGCGACAGCGTGTCCCGCCGCCGATAGCTCAGACGGCCGTGTCGTCGAGATCGAAAATCCGCTGGCGAGTTCGCAGCCGCTGGTGGGTTACCTGCGGCAGCCCCGTGACGCCGGACCGTCTCCCGCGGCGTTCCTGCTTCATGGTTGCAACGGAGGCTGGCGGCGACTCGATGAGCGCTGGGGCCCACGAATCGTGTCGTGGGGTTATGTGACGCTGACCGTGGACCGCTTTGGTCCGAGCGGCCTCACCAGCACCTGCACCAGTGGCCCGCCGGCCTCGACCGTCTTCGACGCCTATCGGGCGCTGAGCTTCCTGCTGCAGCAGCCCTTTGTCGATCCCGACCGTGTTGTCGTGATCGGCTTCTCGCAAGGTGGCTTGCTTGCCCTCTCCTCGGTGGAGCGCGGCGCAATCGAGCGCACGTCAAAGGAAAAATTCCGCGCCGCCGTCGCCTTTTATCCGCCCTGCCTCGGTCTCAAGGACAGCATGACCGTTCCGACCCTGATCCTGGTCGGCGAACTCGACGACTGGACCCCGGCCAATGAGTGCCGCAACCTGGCGGCAGGCCGCGACGATTACGGAATCTCGCGTCAAGCGGGCCTCGGCGTTCCGATCGAACTCGCCGTCTATCCCGGCGCCTATCACGGTTTTGACGTGCCCAGTCTGGCGACACCCCAGCAGTTCCTCGGCCATCGCCTCGAATTCAACGAGGCGGCGCGGGACCAGTCCGTCGACGCACTCAGGAGATTCCTGTATGCGACAATCGGAAAAGAGAAACTCCCGTGACCATCAAAGCCGTTGTGTTCGATGCCTATGGCACGCTCTACGACGTCCAGTCGGTGGCTGAAGTCACCGAAGACGCCTTTCCCGGCTATGGCGGGATCATCACCCAGGTCTGGCGCATCAAGCAGCTCGAATACACCTGGCTGCGTTCGCTGATGCGGCGTTACCAGGACTTTTCCGCGGTCACCCGCGACGCGCTCGCCTATACGCTCAAATGCCTCGGGCTCGACTACGACGCCGAGACTTTTGAACGCATCATCGCGAAATACCTGGACCTCGATCTGTATCCGGATGCGATGGCGGCGCTTGAGGCGATGCGCGACCGCAAGCTCGCGATCTTCTCCAACGGCAGCCCCGACATGCTCGATGCGCTGGTGAAAAATTCCGGCCTCGCCGGCGTGCTTGACGCCATCATCAGCGTCGATGCAGGGAAGGTTTTCAAGCCGAGCCCGGACGCCTACACCCTGATCGAATCGAGGCTTCACACTCCGCCCTCAGAGGTGCTGTTCGTTTCCTCCAATCCCTGGGACGCCTGCGGCGCCAAGGCGTTCGGGCTCAACGTCGCCTGGATCGAGCGGGTGAGCCCGGAAGCGATGGCGCTGGCTTGCCTTGAAAGCGAGACGCTGCCGCCATTGACGATGTTTTGGGCGTTGCGTACCCAGATGGATGAACTCGGCGTCGTGCCCGACCATCGCATCCACAGCCTTGCCGAACTGCCCGGCCTGGTGTCTGCTATAAGGTCCTGAAATGAGTCTTGAGTCCGTCCGCGCTTTCTTCGCCGGGAAGGCGCCCGACATCACCGTGATCGAATCCCCGATGAGTTCGGCGACCGTCGCGCTCGCCGCCGAGGCCTATGGCGTCGAGCCGGCGCGGATCGCCAAGACGCTGTCCTTGCGGATCGGCGAGCGCGTGGTGCTGATCGTGGCCGCCGGCACCGCGCGGATGGACAACAAGAAGGTGAAGGCGCAGTTCGGCGGCAAGCCGAAGATGCTCGGCCTCGACGAGGTCGCCGAGATCACCGGCCACGAGGTCGGCGGCGTCTGTCCGTTCGGGCTGAAGACGCCGTTGCCGGTCTATTGCGACGTGTCGCTGAAGGCATTCGACGTCGTGGTGCCCGCCGCAGGCTCGACCCACAGCGCGGTGAAAATCACACCCGCGCGGATGGCGGAACTGACCGCGGCCGAATGGGTCGACGTCTGCGAGCACAGGCCCGCGCAGGAAACGCCGGCCTCCTCCCCCCAAGCCTGAACCGGCACGTTATTCCACCTTGCCGATCTTCTTCACCGCCGCGACCAGCCGCGCGCTGTCTTCCGCGACGAATTTGGAAAATTCCGGCGCGTCGAGATAGGCGACCGGGCTGCCGGCGGTCTCGAACGTCTTGATCACCTCGGGCGCCTTCACCGCCTGCGCCATAGCCTCGCGCAACTGCTTCATGATCGGCGCCGGCAGCGCACTCTGCGCGAACAATCCGGCCCAGATGTAGAACTCGACATCCCGGTAGCCGAGTTCGCGGAAGGTCGGCAGGTCGGGGAAACTGGTGATGCGGGCCGCGCCCCAGTTCGCCAGCACCCGCATCTTGCCGTCGTCGACCTGCTGCTTCAGCGTCCCCGGCGCGGAGGCCATCGCCTGCACGGTGCCGCCGAGCAATGCTGTCAGCGCCGGGCCGGCGCCGCGGAACGGCACGTGCAGCAACTTGATGCCGGCGCTCGCCGCAAACATTTCCATCGCCACATGCAGCGTGCCGTAGGGACCGGACGAGCCATAGGGGATTTGTCCGGGACGTTTTTTGGCGTCGTCGACGAAATCCTGCAGCGTCTTCCATGGCGCCGAGGCCGGCACGGCGAGCAAGGTCGGATCGGCGAGCACGCGCGCCACCGGCGCGAACTGCGAGACTTCATACGCCACCGGGCGGTCGAACAGCCGGTCGGCTTCCGGCAGCACGGCGAGCGAGGACAGCGTCATCAGCAGCGTATGGCCGTCGGGTTCGGCGCGCGCCGCCGCCGCATTGCCGACCGATCCGCCACCGCCGCCGGCGCGGTTGTCGACGATGACGGGCTTGCCGAGGATTTTCTCCAGCGCCTGCGCGACCGGCCGCGCCGCCAGATCGGCCTGCCCGCCGGGCGGAAACGGCACGATCATGGTGACGTTGCGCGAGGGATACGGGCTTTGCGCGAGGGCGGCGCTGGCGAGTGCGGCTTTTGCCAGCGGCAAGGCTGCGGCGGCCTTGAAAAGTTCGCGGCGGTTCATGGGCGTTCCCTTCCCGATCTTGTCTGGGTCGGTAGCGTAGAGGTTTTTCGGTTTCGATGGAATCGAAACCGGGCCGGGTTTCGACAAAGCGACGTGATGGTCCGCGAACTGCGTCGACAGCCGTCAGGCGACCGCGCTTTTCAGCCCTGATCCGGCATCGGGTTGCAGCGGCGGCGAGGCCAACGCCGGTTCGGCCCGCAACAGGTCGGCCATTTTCTCGGGTGGCAACGGCCTGGAGAACAGGAAGCCCTGCATCTCGTCGCAAGCGTGATCGCGCAGGAAACTCTGCTGATCGACCGTCTCAACGCCCTCCGCGACCACGGTCATTCCGAGCGCCTTGCCCATGCTGATGATGGCCTGCGCGATGGCCCGGTCCTCGGAATCGAAATGCAGATCGCGAACAAAGGAGCGGTCGATCTTGATGGTGTCGATCGGGAACTGCTTCATCAGCGACATCGACGAATAGCCGGTTCCGAAATCGTCGATCGCAAGGCGAATGCCGCGGCTCTGGATCGAGTCGAGCACCTTGACCGTCCGCGGCACGTTGCTCATCACCATGCCCTCGGTGACTTCAAGCTGCAACAGCAACGACGACATGCCGCTCGCCAACAGCGCCGCGTCAACGTCATGCAACAGGTGCGCATCGGCGAACTGACGGGGCGACAGGTTGACGGCCATCGCCACCGGCCGCAAGCCGCGGCGCTGCCAGGCCATGTTTTGCGCGCAGGCCTCCTTTAGCACCCAGCGTCCGATCGGGATGATCAGTCCGGTTTCCTCCGCCAGCGGAATGAATTGCGCCGGCGACACGCTACCGAGTTCGGGGTGATTCCAGCGCAGCAGCGCCTCGACGCCGGTAATCGCGCCGCTCACCATGTCGACCTTGGGCTGATAGTGCAAAGAGAACTGGTCGCGCTCCAGCGCGCGGCGCAAGGCGTTCTCCAGCGTCAGTCGCTCGATTGAAAGCGTCTTGAGTCCCTTGGCGAAGAAGTGAAAACCGTTTTTGCCGTCCTCCTTGGCAAGGTACATCGCCATGTCGGCGTTCTTGGTCAACGTCTGCACGTCGAGGCCATCGGTCGGGTACATCGCTATCCCGATCGATGCCGTGGTGTGGCATTCGTGGCCGCTCAACCGCATCGGCTGGCTGAGCACGGCGAGCAGCTCGCCGGCAATGCGCTCGACCTCATGACGTCCGGCGACTTCTTCCAGAATCACCACGAACTCGTCGCCGCCGAGCCGCGCGACCGTGTCGCTCGACCGCAGCGCGCGGCGCAGCCTGCCGCCGATCTCCACCAACAGCATGTCGCCGGCATCATGCCCCAGCGAATCATTGACGACCTTGAACCGGTCGAGATCAATGAACAGCAGCGCGAACGGCCGCTGGTGGCGTTGGGCCACGATCATGGTGTGGCGAAGCATGTCGTTGAATTTCTCGCGATTCGGCAAGCCGGTAAGGCTGTCGTGCGAGGCCAGGTACTCGATCCGCTCGTCCGCCCTGGTCTTCTCGTCGGCGCGGTCAAAATTCTCCAGCGCAAACGAAACGTTGTCGGTTAGACGCTGCAGCAGCTCGGCAAACTCCGGCGTGAACGTGTCCTTCTCGGAGGAAATAAAGAACATCACGCCGACGGGTTGACCCGAAACCATGAGCGGAAACGCCGCGCCTGACCTCGCGCCATCGGCGTGAACGAATTGTCGAAACGCGACGCCTCTGGGATCGGCGCGCAGATCGTTGGAAATGCAGGCCTGCCGGGAGCGGAACGCGTTTCCGAACAGCCCGCGCCCTTCCGGATGGTCCGCGTTGATGGAAACCCTCACCTGGCGCATGTTGGCGGCGGTCGGTCCGGCCACAGCCGCCATATCGGCAAAATCGCTGTCAGACCTGGCCAGCAGAATACCGGTGGAATTGAACCGACCACCCTTCGCCGCGGCTTCGCATACCAGCGTGAACAGCTCCGCGCGCGACGTCGCACGAATGATCGCCTCGTTGGTCGAGCTGAGCGCCGCCAGCATGCGCGCCAGCCGTTCTTTTTGCGCATCGGCCCTGGCCTTTTCGCCGGCGCGTTCAAGGCTCTCGAGCGCAAAGGAGACGTTGTCCGCGATCCGGGCCATCAGGGCGACGATCTCGTCGTCCTCCGCCCATGACCTGCCGACAAAGAACAGCAGTACGCCAATGCTATCACCGGCCTTGACCAGCGGGACGGCGACGCAAGCGGCGACGTTGGCCTCGCGCGCCGCGGCTTGCCAGGGCTGCGCCTGCGCGGATTTGAGAACGTCGGGGTTGACACACGGCTTCTGCGTCCTGAACGCCCGGCCGCAGATGCCGTTGCCGTAGGGATTGTCGGCATCGATGGAGTGTCGCGTCCGCGTGATCTGTTCGAGCGTCTCTCCCGTCCCGGCGACCGGCTTCAACCAGATGGAGTCGGGCTGCGCGAGCAGAACCAGCATGGCCGTTGAATTTCCGCTATGCACGGCAGCATCACAAACATGCTGATAGAGATCCTGTTCGGTCCTGGCGCGGAGGATGGCTTCGTTGGTCGCGATCATGGCGCCGAACATCCGGTTCAACCGCCGCATGGCGCGCTCGCCGTTCTTGCGGGCGGCCTCGCGCCCGAAATTATCGAGCGCGAACGAGACGTTCGCCACCACCCGCTCGAGCATGGCGACAGTCTGACCGTCGATCGAGCGCGTTTCGCGCAGCGTGACCAGGAATACGCCGACGCCTTCCCCGTTGCAGGTCAGCGGCAGCGCCGCCGCCGCGCCGACTTCGGCGAGTCTGGCACTCTCGTGCCAGACCTGCAAGCGCGAGTCATTCGGCACATCGTTGCTGACGCTTGTCTGTTTGTCGCGAAAGGCGCGACCGCAAACGCCCGCACCCTCGGGCGCATCGGCCGCGATCGAAATGTCGACGCCGCGCAGGCGGGCGACGTCGTCGCCGAAGCCGGCGACCAAGCGCAACAGATCGGTTTCGCCCTCCCGCAAGAAAATGGCGGCAGCCAGGAATACGCCGCTGGAGAAGGCGGCCTCGCAAACCTTCCCGTACAGTTCTTCGGGTGATTTGGCGTACAGAATCGCTTCGTTGGTGGCATTCAACGCCGCTAATGTCCGCGCGATATCGGTCTTCAACTCTCCGGCTCCCTGCCGACAACGCTGAGTTGTCTTTACCGGACTTTATGCTTGTCAGATGCTAACCGGCGTTATCGGCGGCCAGAAGTTCCGATTCAGAGTAAATGAGCGAACAATGGCAGCGCATACGCCGAGAAACGCCGAGGTTTCGTTCACGATCTATCAGCCATACGCGCGGCCAGGCGAACGCTTCGGACCGGGTCGATGTCCCGCGTTCAGCGCTCGGGGGCGGGTTGGCGGCATGTCAAAGCGGCTTTCTGCCCTTGCCCTCCCGTCACGGCTTTGAGACGATGTGGACGCCGCCCATAAGCAAGACCCGCCGCTGACGCGGGCGCGACGAGGAAATCCCATGCCGCTGGTTCAGGCCGACCGTCTCACCCGTATCGGCGCGGCGCTGCTCCGGGCCGCCGGCGCATCGGAGGAAGAGGCCGGCGCGGTGGCGCTCGGCTGCGTCAACGCCAATCTCGCCGGCCACGATTCGCACGGGGTGATCGCGATCCCGACCTATATCGACCGCATCAAGGCCGGCCACATCGTTCCCGGCGCCAAGTGGACCATCGTCCAGGAATCGCCGACCACGACCGTGATCGACGGCCATTGGGGCTTCGGCTTTCACGTCAACGCCAAGGCGATGGCGATGACCATCGAAAAGGCGAAAACCGCCAACGTCGCCGCCTGCACGGTGTTCCGGCAGAGCCATGTCGGACGGCTCGCCGCCTACCCGTTGATGGCAATGCGGGCCGGCATGATCGGAATCGCCGCCGCCGATTCCGGCCGATCGCCGAAGCATGTCGCGCCGTTCGGCGGCCGCGAGGCCCGGCTCGGCACCAATCCGATTTCAATCGCGGTGCCGTCCGATCTGGAGGCACCGTTCTATCTGGACATGGCGACCTCGGCGGTGGCGGCCGGCAAGATCGCGCTGTCGGTGGCGCGCGGCGAGCAGATTCCACAGGGCTGGATCATCGACGCCGAAGGCCGCCACACCACCGATCCGACCCAGTATCGAAAGGGCGGCGCGTTGCTCCCGCTCGGCGGCAGCGAGGGCTACAAGGGCAGCGGCCTGGCCGCGATGGTCGAGGTGCTGTGCGGCCTGCTGACGGGCCTGGGCTTCGGCGTCGAGCCGACCGGCCGCCACAATGACGGATGCTTCATGGCGGTGTTCAACGTCGCCGCGTTCCGGCCCTTGAAGGATTTCGAGCGGGAGGTGGGCGAGTTCGCGCGCTATCTGAAATCGACGCCGCCCTCGGAAGGTTCGCCCGGCGTGTTCTATCCCGGCGAACTCGAGTATCTCCGCGAGCAGCAGCGCAGGCGCAACGGCATCGAGATCGAGGACGCGACCTGGGACAGGCTGAAGGTGCTCGCCGCCGACTACAGGCTGGCCGACACGCTCGACCTGCGATGAAATCCTATCCCGCCCGCACAAGGAGAACGGCATGACGCGGCAAATGGCGCTGGTGGGTTTCCTGCAGGCGCAAAACTGCACCAATTTGCCGAGTTCATGGCGGCATCCGCAATCGCGCGACGATTCGATGTCGGCCGACTATTACCAGGAGATCGCCCGGATTCTCGAGGCCGGCAAGTTCCACATGGCGTTCTTCGACGACCGGCTGGCGATGCCGGACCGCTACGGCAACGACCACGCCCACACCGTCGAATACGGCATCCGCTGCGTGAAAATGGACCCGCTGATCGTGCTGACCACGATGGGCATGGTCACGACCAGGCTTGGGCTGGGATCGACCTGCTCGACCACCTATTACGAACCGTTCGATGTCGCGCGCCGTTTCGCGACACTCGATCTGATGTCGGACGGGCGCGCGGGGTGGAACGTCGTCACCTCGCTCAACGATGGCGAGGCCCACAACATGGGCAAGGACGCCCATCTCGAACATGACTTCCGCTACGACCGCGCCGACGAGTTCATGGAAGTGGTGCTCGGCCATTGGGACACCTGGGAAGACGGCGCGGTGATCATGGACAAGACCAGCGGCCGGTTCGCCGATCCGGCCAAGGTGAAGCGGCTCGACCACAAGGGCGCGTTCTTCAAGTCGCGCGGGCCGTTCACGGTGCCGCGCTCGGCGCAGGGCCATCCCGTCATCATCCAGGCCGGCGCGTCCGGCAGGGGCCAGCGCTTTGCTGGGCGATGGGGCGAGGTGATCTTCACCGCCGCGCGCAATCTGGCCGCCGCCAAGGAAGGCTATGCGGCGGTCCGCAACGAAGCGGCCAAAGCCGGCCGCGATCCCGAGCAGATGCGTCTCTGCAACCTCACCACGCCGGTCTGCGGCGCGACCAAGGCCGAGGCCGAGGACAAGATGGCCCTCATCAACAAGCTGCCGCTGCAGATCGACGCGTTGTCACTGCTCGCGGAGGCGCTGAATTACGATTTCGCCTCCAAGCCGCTCGACGAGCCGCTGACCACGGAAGAGCTGCAGGGCATGCAGGGCATCCTCGGCATTCGCGACGGCGTGCTGAAGACCTCAGGCAAGAGCAATCCCAGCGCGCGCGACTTCGTCACCTTCTCCGGCCGCGGCCAGGTGCATGACGCGATCGTCGGTGGTCCGAAGGAGATCGCCGACATTCTCGAGGAAATGTTCGTCGGCCGCGGCTGCGACGGCTTTGTCATCGCCGCCACCATCGTTCCCGGCTCCTACGCCGATTTCGTCAGGCATGTCGTGCCGGAGTTGCAGCGCCGCGGCCTGTTTCACAAGGACTATGCCGGCAAGACGCTGCGCGAAAATCTCGGCCTGCGGCGCCCTGCTGCCGGCGCCTGGAAAGCCAGGCCGCAGGCCGCTGCCCAATAAAAGCAAAGGATACTTTCATGCGCTGGCTCAAATTCACCGCCGCCGGAAACACATCATGGGGCCTCGTCGAGGGCGAGCGGGTGATCGCCGTCAACGGCGATCCGTTCGGCGAATGGCGGCGCGGCGCGCAATCCTACCCGCTCAAGGACGTCAAGATCGAGCTGCCGCTGATCCCGCGCACGTTCTATTGCGTCGGGCTGAACTACCTCAAGCACCTCAAGGAGGCCGCCGACAAGGCCGGCACGGTGCCCAGCGTGCCGGACCGGCCCGAGATCGGCTATCGCGCCCAGAACGCGCTGATCGCCCATGACGAGGACGTGGTAATTCCGGCTGCTGCGACCGAGAAGATCCACTACGAGGGTGAACTTGTGGTCGTCATCGGCAAGAAGGCAAAGCACCTCACCGAGGCCAACGCGATGTCCTGCGTGTTCGGCTACAGCATCGGCAACGACGTCAGCGAACGCAGCTGGCAGAAGGCCGATCGCGGCCTGTGGCGCAGCAAGAACGCCGACACCTTCAAGCCGATGGGCCCGTGGATTGAAACCGACGTCGATCTCGAGCAGATGGAAACCGTGATCCGGGTCAACGGCCGGGAGACCGGCCGTTTCCGCACCAACGACATGATCTTCGGCATCGTGCCGTTCATCGTCGAGCTGACCAAATACTTCACGCTGTGGCCGGGCGACGTGATCTGGATGGGCACCGACGGCGCCTCGCCCGACCTGAAGGCCGGCGACGTCGTCGAAATCGACATCACCGGCATCGGCACCTTGCGGAACAAGTTCGTGGCGGAGAAGATCTAGGGCCGCCTTACACCGCGGTCGCCCTGGCGAAGTCGACATAGATCTCGCGCAGCCGGCTGGTCATCGGACCGGGCTTGCCGTCGGCGACCGGCTTGCCGTCGATCGACACCACCGCCTGCACGAACACGGTGGCGCTGGTGATGAAGGCTTCCTTGGCCGCCAGCGCTTCCTCGACCGAAAACGCCCGCTCCTCGACCCGGAGCTGGCGCTCTTCCGCCAGCGCGACCACCGCCTTGCGGGTGCAGCCGGGCAGGATCGCGCTGCCGTTCTGCCGCGTCACGATGACGTCGTCCTGGGTCAGGATGAAGCAGGATGACGAGCCGCCCTCGGTCACCTTGCCGTCCTCGATCATCCAGGCCTCGCCGGCCCCGGCCGCCGCCGCCGCCTGCTTGGCGAGCACCTGCGCCAGCAGCGCCACGCTCTTGATGTCGCGCCGCGCCCAGCGCAGGTCCGGCACCGTGATCACGCCAATGCCGGTCCTGGCCGACGGTGCGTTGACGATATCCTTGACCGAGGTGAACATGACCAGTGTCGGCTTGACGCCCGTGGGAAAGGCAAAGTCGCGCCCGGTGTCGGCGCCGCGCGTCACTTCCAGGTAGACCATGCCGTTGACGAGGCTGTTGCGCCTGACCAATTCCTGCTGGATTTCCTGGATGCGGGCGAGGCTCTCCGGCAATGGCAGCGATATCTCGCCGACCGAACGCTCCAGCCGCGCCAGATGCGAGGCGTTGTCGATCAGTTTTCCGTCCAGCACGGCGGCAACCTCATAGATGCCGTCGGCAAACAGGAACCCGCGGTCGAGGATCGAGACCTTGGCGTCGGCCAGGGGCACGAACGAGCCGTTGACGTAGGCAATCTGTTCCAAAGCGAGTTCTCCTGGAGGTAGCACAAAGCGGTTTGGCGGACTTTACAGGTAATTTGGTGAGGATGAACCCTCCCCCCGTCATTCCGGGGCGATGCGAAGCATCGAACCCGGAATCTCGAGATTCCGGGTCTGGTCCTTCGGACCATCCCGGAATGACGGCGGGACTAATGCGACAATATCTTCGACAGAAACTGCTGGGCGCGCTCGCTGCGCGGGCTGCCGAAAAATTCGGTCTTCAGCGCGTCCTCGACGATCTCGCCCCTGTCCATGAAGATCACGCGGTGCGCCACCTTGCTGGCGAAGCCCATCTCGTGGGTCACGACCATCATGGTCATGCCCTCGTGGGCCAGGTCGACCATCACGTCGAGCACCTCGCTGATCATTTCCGGATCGAGCGCCGAGGTCGGCTCGTCGAACAGCATCGCGATCGGGTCCATCGCCAGCGCGCGTGCGATCGCTACCCGCTGTTGCTGGCCGCCAGACAGTTCGGCTGGATACTTGTTCGCATGCACCGTCAACCCGACGCGCTCGAGCAGCTTCTCGCCCCTGGCCACGGCCTCGTCGTGCGAGCGGCCCAGCACCTTCTCCTGCGCCAGGCACAGATTCTCGATGATCCGCAGATGCGGAAACAGCTCGAAATGCTGGAACACCATGCCGACCCGGGCGCGCAGCTTCGGCAGGTCGGTCCTGGGATCGTTGACCTTGATGCCGTCGAGGATGATCTGGCCCTCCTGGAACGGCTCCAGCGCGTTGACGCATTTGATCAGCGTCGACTTTCCCGAGCCCGAGGGACCGCACACCACCACCACCTCGCCCTTGGCGACGCGGGTGGTGCAGTCCTTCAGCACCTGGAAGTTCGGCCCGTACCATTTATTGACGTGGCTGATTTCGATCATGCACCCTCACCTAGCGGACGATGGCAATGCGTGCCTGCAGGCGCCGGACGCCATAGGACGCCAAACAGGAGATCGCGAAATAGACCGCGGCCGCGAACAGGTACATCTCGACCAGCCGCCCGTCGCGCTGCGCCACCTTGCTGGCCGCGCCGAGAAAGTCCGGGATCGACAGCACGTAGACCAGCGAGGTGTCCTGGAACAGCACGATGGTCTGCGTCAGCAGCACCGGCAGCATGTTACGGAACGCCTGCGGCAACACGATGTAGCGCATCGACTGGCTGTAGGTCAGGCCCAGCGCGCTCGCCGCCTGGGGCTGTCCCTTCGAAATGGACTGGATGCCGGCGCGCATGATCTCGGAGAAATACGCAGCCTCGAACATGATGAAGGTAACAAGCGTGGAGGTGAAGGCGCCGACGCGGATCGGCCGCGGCGCGCCCGTCAGCCACTGGCCGATATAGGGCACCAGGAAGTAGAACCAGAAGATCACCAGCACCAACGGCAGCGAGCGCATGAAGTCGACATAGAGGCCGGCGATGCGGCCGAGCAGTTTGTAACTCGACAGCCGCATCAGCGCGATCAGCGTGCCGAACACCAGGCCGCCCAGCGCGGCCAGCGCCGTCAGCATCAGCGTGAACGTCATGCCGTCGAAGAACAAATAGGGGAGCGAGCGGCGGATGACGTCGAAATCGAGGTTGTCGAACATGGCTATTTCCCCGAAATGTAGCCGGGGATCGCCAGGCCGCGTTCGAGGAAGCGCATGCCGGTAACGACCACGATGTTGATCAGCAGGTACATCACCGTCGCGGCGGTGAAGGCCTCGAACACCTGAAACGAAAACTCCTGCATCGCCCGCGCCTGGCCGGTCAGCTCGATCAGGCCGATGGTGATCGCCACCGACGTGTTCTTGATGGTGTTGAGGAATTCAGACGTCAGCGGCGGCATGATGATGCGGAACGCCATCGGCAGCAGCACGTAGCGATAGCCTTGCGCCGTCGTCAGCCCGAGCGCGGTCGCCGCCTGCTGCTGCCCGCGCGGCAGCGAACCGATGCCCGCGGCCAGTTGCACGGCGACGCGCGCCGACATGAACAGCCCGACCCCGATCGCCGCCGTCCAGAACGGCGCATTGGGAAGCTGCTTCATCCAGATCCCCGCGGCGCGCGGCAACAGTTCGGGCAGCACGAAGAACCAGAGAAACAGCTGCACCAGGAGCGGCATGTTGCGAAAGAATTCGACGTAGCCGAATCCGATCCAGGACGCGGTCTTTGACGGCAGCGAGCGCAGGATGCCGATCACGGTCCCGAAGATCAGCGCGATGATCCAGGCTAGCAACGCGGTCTGGATCGTCAGCGCCAGTCCCGACAGCAGCATGTCGAGGTAGGTGCCGGTGCCGCTCGGCGCCGGCTCGAAAAAGATGCCCCAGTTCCAGTTGTAGTTCACGCCCCACCCCGCCTGCTCGCGCCGGTAGCCCTTTGGTCACCAACGCCTATGCAAATGTCCGGCCATTCTTCAAGTTGAATGGCCGGACTTGCAGCGACTGGCTTACTTGTAGAAATCCGGATCCGGCGAGTCCGACGGCTTGGCGAACTGGTTCTTCAGCTCGGCGCCGATCGGCACGTTCAGGTTCAATCCCTTCGGCGGAATCTTCTGGGTGAACCATTTGTCATAGATCTTCTGGCCTTCGCCGCCGGTGAAGACCGCCGCGGTCGCGGCATCGACCACCTTCTTGAACGCCGGGTCATCCTTGCGCAGCATGATGCCGTAGGGCTCGGGCTTGGAAAACGCGTCCTTGGAGATGACGTAGTCGCCCGGCGACTTCGATCCCGCGATCAGGCTCGCCAGCAGGATGTCGTCCATCACAAAGGCCACCGCGCGGTCGGTCTCGACCATCAGGAACGCCTCGGCGTGATCCTTGGCCGGGATGATGTTGACGTTGAGATTGCGCGCCCCGTTGGCCTCGGTCAGCTGCTTGATATTGGTGGAGCCCGCGGTGGAGACCACCGACTTGCCCTTGAGATCGTCGATCGAATTGATCTTGCTCGCCTTCTTGCTGACGTAGCGGCTCGCAGTCAGGAAGTGGGTGTTGGTGTAGGCAACCTGTTTCTGGCGCTCGACATTGTTGGTGGTGGAGCCGCATTCCAGATCGATGGTGCCGTTGGCGAGCAGCGGAATGCGGGTCGACGAGGTCACCGGATTGAGCTTGACCTCGAGCTTGTCGAGCTTCAGCTCCTTCTTCACGGCATCGATCACCTTGTAGCAGATGTCCATGGCGTAGCCGATCGGCTTCTGGTTGTCGTCGAGATAGGAGAACGGGATCGAGGAGTCGCGGAAGCCGAGCGTGATCGCCCCGGTGTCCTTGATGTTCTTCAGCGTTCCGGTGAGTTCCTGCGCGTTCGCCTGGCCCGCGCAGAGTGCGGCGGCGAGTGTGTAGCCGATCAGATTGCGTTTCATACTGGTACTCCTCGTGTGGTTTGCCTGGATTGATCGAGAATTTCGCCGAGAACCGGCGAAATGTAGCGACGGAACCGGTCGGGATTTTCACTCATCGGGAAATGGCCGAGCTGTTCCATGATGGTGACGCGGGCGCCCCCGATCGCGGCGGCGGTTCGTTTGGTGTCTTCCGGCGTGCAGGAAAAATCATACTCGCCGGTCAGCAGAAAGAGTGGACATTGATTGGTATCGATGCTTCCGACCCGGCCGCGCAGATCGCCATCGACGCGATAGAAATACAGGTCACCCTTGAATATGCCCGGTCCCCCCTGTTTGTAAGCCCATAGTGTCTCGGTTCGCGAACTTTCCGGGCTTTGCGGCGCCATCAGGCCGGAAACCAGCGCGGCGCAGACTTCGCCACCGTGAACGTCGGGACGATTGAGCCAAGCCGTATCGTACCACGGCACCTGGAAATCGGCCGCCTCCAGCCCGATCAGCGCGCGGAATTCGCGGGCATGGTCGATCGCAAGATTGAGCACAATGCGACCGCCGATCGAGCAGCCCATCACCACCGGCCGGTCCAGCGCCAGCGCCTGGCAGAACGCGCGGATGGTCTGCGTGTAGCGCGCCGTCGTCAGCCGATACTCCGCGCCATCCCACCCGGCCGGCGGATTGGACTTGCCATGCCAGGGCATGTCGAAGGCGATGATCCGAAAGCTGCTGGCAAACTCCTGATCAGCCAGCAGGTGCCGCCATTGCCGCCCGTCGGAGCCCGCGGTGTGCAGGCAGACCAGCGGGATACCTGCGCCGTTCTCCTCGAAATAGATGCGATGCATCTCGCCGCCGACATCGACGTGGACATAGCGACCGATCATCGGCTCGAATGCGCCGTTCATGTCGCAACCGCTGCGAAACGACTTCGGGGCAGCGCCAGCACGTCCTTGAAGTACTGCAGATGCGCCATGAACGGATGCAGGTCGCCCTCCAGCACCGCGTCGGCGCGCTTGGTCAAGGCCAGCAGGTCGTGAAATCCCGGGCGCGGCACCGGCCGCCAATACTCCCTCCAGGCCTCCGCCGACGCGCGATAGGAAAATCGCCATGACCGCATCAGCACCGGCGCCGGCGCCAGATCGACAATCCGACCCTGCCGGATCGAGGCGTGAAACGCATGGCCTACCGGCCCGAGCAAACACTCGCAATCGAGCAGCCGGCCGCGCTGGATCAGCGCCGGCGTCCGTTCAAGCAGCGCAGGAATTCCGGCGAATGCCTCGATGACCGCGGCGTCGGTTGCGGTTGAAGCTGAAATCATGGTCTCCCGCGGGGACTCCAGCCGTGCCGTCATTGGCAGGAAAATGGAACCGGTCGATCCATGATGGCCTGAACCTCGGGGCATCGCAAGGCACCGCGACCTCCGACCTGCCATGGTCATTGCTACGGACGGTCTCCGTTAACCATCCGCGCATGGCCACCGCGTCCACACACCAGTTGCCGCATCTGCAGTTCCCTGGCCCGCGGCGGTCAATAGGCTTTTCTTCTCAGGCGATTTCAGGGATGATCGGGGCCAGGAAACAACAACAAGGTGCCTCCCGTGGGTGAGGCCACAAGGGAGCCTTCATATGTCCGGACCTAGCCGATTGACCATCGCCGTCGCCGCCATCGGCATGCTGATATCAGCCGCCGCCGGCGCCCAGGAGTATCCGACCAAACCGATCACCCTGATCGTGCCGTGGCCGGCCGGAGGATCGACCGACCTCACGATGCGCGCGATCGCTGAAAGCGCATCGAAGGTCCTGGGACAGCCGATTACGATCGACAACAAGGCCGGCGGCGGCGGCACGGTCGGACCGGCCACCATGGCGGCCTCCGCCAAGCCCGACGGATACACCATCGCGCAGATGCCGATCACTGTGTTCCGGCTGCCGTTGATGCAGGAAGTGTCGTGGGATCCGGCCAAGGACTTCAGCTACATTGTCCATCTCACCGGCTACACCTTTGGCGTCACCACATCAGCCGAATCGCCGTTCAAGACCTGGAAGGACGTCGTCGATTTCGCCAAGCAGAACCCCGGCAAGGTGACCTATGCGACCCCGGGCGCCGGAACGTCGCTCCACATCGGCATGGAGCAGATCGCGGCGCTGGCCGGCATCAAGCTGACCCAGGTGCCGTTCAAGGGCGGCGCCGAAACCAACGCCGCGGTGCTTGGCCAGCACACCATGCTGCAGGCCGACTCGACCGGCTGGCGTCCGCTGGTGGACGCCGGAAAGCTGCGCCTGCTGATGGTGTGGACCTCGGCGCGGTCGCCGAACTTCCCCAACGTGCCGACGCTGAAGGAACTCGGCTACCCCATGGTCTATGACTCGCCGTTCGGGATCGCGGGTCCGAAGGGCATGGATCCGAAGATCGTGGCCAAGCTGCACGACGCCTTCAAGAAGGCGCTGGAGGATCCCGCCGTGATCGCCACGCTTGCGAAATTCGACATGGTGCCGAACTACAAGAGCACAGAGGATTACAAGAAGTTCGTTGTCGAAGTCACCAACTCCGAACGCAAGACGGTCGAGGCGCTCGGGCTGGCGAAGAAGACGAACTGAGACGCCCGTAGGCCCGGGACCCGATGCGCCGCCGCTCCAGCGGCGCCGCAGCAGCTCGGGTCCGCACTGGACCCAGCTTCTCCCGCACTTGTTCTCCCGCACTTGGCTGCCATGCAGCACAACGACCGGTAAAGGCCGCGAGAAAACCCGATGAACGATCCTGAGAACGTAAAGCTCCGTCTCAACAATTCAGAGCTGTGGGGCGGCCTGATCGGCCTGGCGCTCGGCGTTTTCGTGGTCTGGTCGGGCCTCAAGCTCAAGCTCGGCACCATCAACGATCCCGGATCCGGCTACGTGCTGTTCTACACAGGCATCCTGATGTGCGCGTTCGCGGCCACGATCATCATCGGCGCGATCACCGAGGGCAGCCCGACATTCGCCGCGCGCTGGAAAGACGCGCGCTGGACCAAGCCGCTGGTTATCATCGCCGGCCTTACCGTGTTCTCGCTGGCGCTGGACAGGCTCGGTTTCCTGCTCTCGACCATTCCGCTGATGCTGCTGCTGTTGCGCGCGATCGATCCGGTGCGCTGGTCGCTGGCGATCCCGATCGCGCTGCTTTCCCCGCTCGGGGTATGGTGGGTGCTCAAGCGCCTGCTGCTGATCCAGTTGCCGTCCGGCATCTTCGAAATCGGCTGACTGGACCTCTGGAAATGGACACCCTCTACAACGTCGCTCAGGGGCTTGGCGTCGCCCTGCTGCCGATCAACCTGCTCTACTGCTTCATCGGCGTCTTCATCGGCACGCTGGTCGGCGTGCTGCCGGGCATCGGCCCGATCTCGGCGATGTCGCTGCTGCTTCCGGTGACGCTGTCAGGGACGCCGGAGTCCGGCATCATCATGATGGCGGGAATCTACTACGGCTCGATGTATGGCGGATCGACCACCGCGATCCTGGTCAACATTCCCGGCGAGGCCGCCTCCGTCGTCACCTGCATCGACGGCCATCAGATGGCGAAACAGGGCCGCGCCGGCCCGGCGCTGGGCATGGCGGCGCTCGGCTCCTTCATCGCCGGCACGTTCGCGCTGGTGGCGCTGATGCTGATCGCGCCATCGCTGGCGAGCGTCGCAATCGCGTTCGGTCCGGCTGAATATTTCAGCCTGATGGTGCTGGGGCTGGTAGTTCTGACCTTCCTGACCCAGGGCTCGATGGCCAAGGCGCTGCTGATGGCGTGCATCGGGATCGTGCTCGGCCTGATCGGGCTGGACAGCATCACGGCGCAACCGCGGCTGACATTCGGCCGGCTGGAACTGATCGACGGCATCGGACTGGTGCCCGTGGTGATGGGCCTGTTCGGCATCGCCGAGGTGCTGATCAACACCGAACAGGTGATCAAGCGGGACGTCATCAACGCCAGGATCACCCAGCTGCTGCCGAGCAAGGCGGACTGGAAAGCCAGCGCCGGTCCGGTCGCGCGCGGAACCGTGCTCGGTTTCCTTCTCGGGATTCTTCCCGGCGGCGGCGCGGTGATCTCGTCATTCGCCTCCTATGCGCTGGAGAAGCGGTTGTCGCGCACGCCCGAACGGTTCGGCCACGGCGCCATCGAGGGCGTCGCCGGTCCGGAGGCCGCCAACAACGCCGCCGCCGGCGGCGCGTTCATTCCGCTGATGACGCTCGGCATTCCCCCCAATGTGGTGATGGCGCTGTTGCTCGGCGCATTCGTCATCCACGGCCTGCAGCCCGGTCCACTGATGATCACGCAGAACCCCGGCCTGTTCTGGGGCATCGTCGCCAGCATGTATATCGGCAACCTGATGCTGCTGGTGCTGAACCTGCCGCTGATCGGCATGTGGGTCCAGCTGCTCAAGCTGCCCTACAACGTCCTGTTCCCGCTGATCATCCTGTTCACCATCATCGGCGTCTATTGCTCCAGCAACAACGTGTTCGACGTCTATGTCATGATCGCGTTCGGCGTGATCGGCTATTTCATGCGCAAGCTCGGCTATGAGCCGGCGCCGCTGGTGCTGGCGTTCGTGCTGGGGCCGATGCTGGAGAACAATTTGCGCAAATCGCTGATCCTGTCGCAAGGCGACCTCACGACTTTCGTGCAGCGGCCGATCTCGGCCGTCTGCCTGGCGCTGGCGGTGGCGCTGCTGGTCGCGCCGCTGCTGCCGGCGCTGCGCAAGAAGCGGGAGATCGTCGCGCTGGACGAAGGGGTCTAGCTGGAACCCTTTGCGATGGAATCGTTCTATCGCGGGCGCGGCGTCTCGCCGAGATCCCAAAACAGGCCGGCCATGATGGCAAGCGCTTCTTCCGTCACCGGCAGCAGAATATGTTCGTCCGGCGCATGCTGCGAGCAGCCGGGATAGGAATGCGGCACCCATATCGTGGGCAGTCCGAGCCCTTCCGAAAACACGTCGTTCGGCAGCGAACCGCCGAAATTCGGCAGGATCGCCGGTGCCTTGCCTGTGGTCTTCAGGATCGAATTCGCCGCCCAGTTCACCCACGGGCTGTCGAAGTCGGTACGCGACGCCGAAAAACTTTGCCCGCCGCTGACCTTCACCATCGCAAAGCCGTTGCCGTGCAGATGCGTTCGCACGGCGTCAACGACCTGCTCAACACGGGTGCCGACCACGAACCGCAGTTGCAGCACGGCATGCGCCGCGCCCGGGATCGCATTGGCCGGCTGCGCGATATTGCCCGACGACATCGCCAGCACTTCCAGCGTGTTCCAGGCGTAGAGCCGCTCGGCGGCAGACAGGCCCTGCTCGCCCCAGTTCTCCGAAAGTGCGGGCTCGTCAGCCGAAGGCTTGATCTCCACATCGCCAAGCGCGGCGCGGACCTGGTTGGAAATGCGCGGCGGCTTCAATTGATCGAGCAGGATGCGCCCGCGGTGGTCGACCAGGGTGGCGATCGCGCCGGCGAGGATGGTCGCGGGATTGGCGAGCACCCCGCCCCAATTGCCGGAATGATGCCCACCGTCGCGCAAGACCACGTCGAGATGGATGCGCAGCCCGCCGCGGCAACCGAGGAAGATGGTGGGGCGATCGGCGGAAAGCCGCGGTCCGTCGGAGGCCAGAAACAGATCGGCCTTCAACTCGTCGCGCAACGCCTCGCAGACCTGCCGCAAATCGGGCGAGCCGATTTCCTCGCCGGTCTCGACGATGAATTTCACGTTGAAGCCGAGTCTGCCGCCGCGGGTCTCGCGCACCGCCCGCAACGCCGCCAGGTTGATGCTGTGCTGGCCCTTGTTGTCGGCGGTGCCGCGGCCATAGACGCGCTCGCCTGCGGTCGTGACCTGCCAGGGGTCGCGGTTGTCGCGCCATTGGCCGGCCATGCCTTCGACGACGTCGCCATGGCCATAGGTCAGGACGGTCGGCAGCGCGGCATCCTCGTGATAACTCGCCAGCAAATACGGGCCCCGGCCGCTCGGGGATTCAATCAGCCGGGTCGAGAAATCCAGCTCGGCAAAGGCCGGCTGCAGTTCCTCCACCAGATAGGCGCGCAGCGCTTCACCGCTGTCGGGATTCTGGCTCTCGGTGCGGTAGGCGACCCGGCGTTCGAGCTCACCCAGAAAAACGCCGGAGCGAAGTTGCTCGCGGGCCCTCGCAACTGCTTCGGCTCTGGTCGCCATGTTCCTGTCCTTCGCTTGTGTGGGGCGGCAACTTATCTGCATAGACCGCCCGCTGGAAGCGGTGCGAGCTTGTCGAATGGGCCTTGCTTAAACCGGCTGGAATGCAACAATTTCCGGCAGCCGCCCGGCATTCGACCGGGACGATGCAACGCGTGTCCAGGGCCTTTGACTGCATGACGAAACAGATCCGGCTCAACGCCTTCGCCATGAACTGCGTGGCGCATCAATCGCCGGGACTGTGGACCCATCCGCGCGACCGCACCCTGGACTATAACCGCCTGCCGTACTGGCTCGATCTGGCGAAGACGCTGGAGCGCGGCCGGTTCGACGGGCTGTTTCTCGCCGACGTACTCGGGGTCTACGACGTGTTCGGCAACAGCCCGGACGCGGCGTTGCGGAACGCCGCGCAGACGCCGTCGAACGAGCCGTTGATGCTGATCCCGGCGATGGCGGCGGTCACACAGAATCTCGGCTTCGGCGTCACCAGCAATCTCTCGTTCGAGCCGCCCTACCCGTTCGCCCGGCGAATGTCGACGCTCGATCACCTCACCGAAGGCCGCGTCGGCTGGAACGTGGTGACCGGCTATCTCGACAGCGCCGCCCGCGGCGCCGGCAAGGACAAGCAGACCGCGCATGACGACCGCTACGACATCGCCGACGAATACATGGAGCTGGTCTACAAGCTCTGGGAGGGAAGCTGGGAGGACGCCGCCGTGCTGCGCGACCGCGCGCGCGGGGTCTTCGCCGACCCCTCCAAGGTGCATCGCATCCAGCACCAGGGGACCAACTACCGGCTCAACGCCATCCACCTCAGCGAGCCGTCGCCGCAGCGGACGCCGGTGCTGTACCAGGCCGGCACCTCGCCGCGCGGCCGGCAGTTCGCCGCGCAGCACGCCGAATGCGTGTTCATGTCGGGCCCGTCGGCCAAGATCATCGGGCCGCGGGTGGCCGCGATCCGCGCGCTCGCAGGCGAAAACGGCCGCAACCCCGCTGAAATCCTGATGTTCAGCATGATGACCATCATTCTCGGACGCACCGAGGCGGAAGCTCAAGCCAAGTACGCCGACTATCGCCGCCACATCAACCCGGAGGGCGCGCTGGCGCTGATGTCGGGATGGACCGGCGTGGACTTTTCAACCTACGACCTCGACCAGGAGGTGCGCCACGTCCAGAACGACGCCGGGCGCACCGCGCTCGACAACGTCACCCGCGCCGACCCGGACCGGGTCTGGACCGTGCGCGAGGTCGTCGAGCATGTCGGCATCGGCGGCGCCGGGCCGGTCGTGGTCGGCACCCCGGAAAAGGTCGCCGACGACATCGAGGCCTGGTTCGAGCAGACCGACGTCGACGGACTCAATGTCGCGTTCGCCACCTCGCCCGGCGATTTCGAGGATATCGCCGACATGCTGGTGCCGGAGCTTGTCCGGCGCGGCCGCTACAAGCGCGAATACGCGACGGGCACGCTGCGGGAGAAGCTGTTCGGCGCCGGGCGGGCGCGGTTGGGCGAAACGCATCCGGCGAGCCGGTATCGGCCGCATGCGGTGGCGAAGGCGGCGGAGTAGTTGCCCCTGTCATTCCGGGGCGATGCGAAGCATCGAACCCGGAATCTCGAGATTCCGGGTCTGGTGCTGGCGCACCATCCCGGAATGACGGAAAGATCAATTCACCGAATTGCTCACCACCACCTCGATCAGCTTGGCGCCGGGGCGCCTGAAGGCCGACGACAGCACCGACTTCAACTGGGCTGGGTCGGTGACCCTGATCGCCTCCAGCCCCAGCGACTTCGCCACCCCCGTAAAGTCCACCGGCGGATCGATGAAATCCATGCCGACATAATTGTCATCGCCGTGGAAAGCGAGCAGCCGCTGCTTGATGATGCGGTAGCCGCCATTGTTGACGATGACGAAGGTCAGCGGCAGCTTGTGGTTCGCCGCCGTCCACAGCGACT
>LNFM01002408.1_pt1 | contig 51148 bp, 39 predicted proteins | sample 596031 | NCBI WGS metagenome assembly LNFM01 (sample SAMN04254537, study PRJNA301005) | activated carbon metagenome | isolation source: dual media filters at the Ann Arbor, Michigan drinking water treatment plant | place: USA: Ann Arbor | reverse complement strand
GAAAATTGAATCGTCTTCATGATCAATCCCTCGTATTCGGAGATGTCACGATTCAGTTTAGACCACTGCAACAGTTAACTCAGACAGAGCCTTCTTAAATACCTCGAACTGGCGCGCCAAGCTGGCACTGAGGCGCGTGATACCAGTCCTGTGTACCTGGGCTTGTCCAGCGAAGAAGGCCATCCGCACCTGGGGCAACTGGACTTTCTCGACAATCAGGTCAACCCGCAGACCGGCACCCTGCGTGGTCGCGCGGTGTTTGATAACCGTGATGGGCGCTTTACTCCGGGCTTGTACGCACGGCTAAAACTGGTGGGCAGCGGCCAGTACCCGGCTTTGCTGATCAAGGATGAAGCTGTCGGTACGGATTTGGGTAAGAAGTTTGTCCTGGTTCTCGATAGCAACAACACCGTGCAGTACCGCGCTGTCGAGTTGGGGCCAAAGCTTGAGGGTTTGCGTATTGTGCGCAGCGGCCTAAACCGGGGTGAACGCATCGTGGTCAACGGCTTGCAGCGTGCATTTCCAGGCACCCAGGTGGATCCGCAATCGGTGGCCATGGCCGATGAGCAAACCCAGGCGCGCCTGACCTCACTGCGCCAGGCGTTTGAACGGCAAGGTCGCGGCAAGGTTGCCGAGCGAACCCAGCCATCAGCCAACGCGCCACGCAGCTAACGGACATCGAGCATGAATTTTTCGCAATTTTTTATCCAGCGACCGATCTTCGCTGCCGTGCTGTCGTTGCTGATCCTTATTGGCGGTTCAATCTCTCTGTTTCAACTGCCTATCAGTGAATACCCGGAAGTTGTGCCACCCACCGTTGTGGTGCGGGCAGTCTTCCCCGGTGCCAACCCCAAGGTCATTGGCGAAACCGTCGCCTCACCACTGGAGCAAGCGATTACCGGCGTTGAGGGCATGCTCTATATGTCCTCCCAGTCCACCGGTGATGGCCGTCTGACATTAACCATCACCTTTGCCTTGGGCACCGATCTGGACAACGCCCAGGTGCAGGTGCAAAACCGCGTCACACGTACTCAGCCAAGCCTGCCCAGTGAAGTACAGCGCCTGGGCGTCACCGTCGATAAAGCTTCACCCGACCTGACCATGGTTGTGCACCTGACCTCGCCCGACAATCGCTACGACATGCTGTATCTGTCCAACTATGCCGCGCTGAACGTAAAAGATGAGTTGGCGCGTTTGGACGGTATTGGCGATGTGCAACTGTTCGGCTTGGGTAACTACTCACTACGCGTCTGGCTTGACCCCAATAAAGTGGCTTCGCGCAACCTCACCGCTACTGACGTGGTTAACGCCATTCGCGAGCAGAACCGTCAGGTGGCCGCAGGCAGTTTAGGTGCGCCACCCTCGGCGGCAGGCAACAGCTTTCAGCTATCGATCAATACCCAGGGCCGTTTGGTGACTGAGGAGGAGTTCGAGAACATCATCATTCGTGCGGGCGATAACGGTGAGATCACCCGCCTTAAAGACATCGCACGGGTTGAACTCGGCTCCAGCCAATATGCCCTGCGCTCACTGCTGAACAATCAACCCGCCGTCGCTATTCCGATTTTTCAGCGCCCAGGCTCCAATGCCATCGAGATTTCTGACGCTGTGCGTGAACGCATGGCGCAGCTGAAGCAGCAATTCCCGCAAGGCATGGATTACGCGATCGTCTACGACCCGACCATTTTTGTGCGCGGTTCCATCGAAGCCGTGGTTCATACCCTGCTTGAGGCCGTGGTGCTGGTGGTGCTGGTGGTGGTGCTGTTCCTGCAAACCTGGCGGGCCTCGATCATCCCGCTGGCCGCGGTGCCGGTGTCGCTGATCGGCACCTTTGCCGTGATGCACATGCTGGGATTTTCGCTCAACGCGCTCTCGCTGTTCGGCCTGGTATTGGCCATCGGCATCGTGGTTGACGATGCCATCGTTGTGGTGGAAAACGTCGAGCGCAATATTGGACTGGGCAAAACGCCCCTCGACGCTACGCGCCAAGCGATGAAAGAAGTCACCGGGCCGATTGTCGCCACGGCGCTGGTTCTGTGCGCGGTGTTTATACCCACGGCGTTTATATCCGGGCTAAGCGGGCAGTTTTATCAACAATTTGCCCTGACCATTGCGATATCGACGGTCATCAGCGCATTCAACTCACTGACCCTGTCCCTTGCCCTGGCCGCCGTGTTGCTGAAAAGCCACGACGCGCCGAAAGACCGCTTCTCCAAGCTGCTGGATCGTGGTTTTGGTAGTTGGTTATTCACGCCCTTCAACCGCCTGTTCGACCGAGCCAGTCACGCCTATGTCGGTACCGTGAAGCGCGTGCTACGCAGCAGCTCCATCGCCTTATTGCTTTACGCCGGGTTGCTGGGCCTGACGTACTTGGGCTTTGCCAGCACACCCAGCGGTTTTGTCCCGGCGCAGGACAAACAGTACCTGGTGGCGTTTGCCCAGTTACCCGATGCGGCGACACTGGAACGCACCGAAGCGGTGATCAAACGCATGTCAGACATCGCCAGCCAGCACCCAGGGGTGGCCAATACCGTGGCGTTCCCAGGTTTGTCGATCAACGGGTTTACCAACAGCCCGAACAGCGGCGTCGTCTTTACGCCGCTCAAACCCTTTGATGAACGCACTGATCCGGCCATGAGTGCCAGCGCCATCGCTGCCGAACTTAACGCTCAATTCAGCGACATTCAGGACGCCTACATCGCTATTTTCCCGCCGCCACCAGTGCAGGGTTTAGGCACCATCGGCGGCTTCCGCTTACAGGTACAGGACCGCGCCAACCTGGGGTACGACGAGCTGTACGTGCAAACGCAAAACATCATCAACAAGGCTCGTCAGCTACCCGAACTGAACCCGATGTCGGTGTTCAGCAGTTATCAGGTCAATGTGCCGCAGATTGATGCGGCCATCGACCGCGAAAAAGCCAAAACCCACGGTGTGGCCATCAACGACATCTTCGACACCCTGCAAATCTATCTGGGCTCGTTGTATGCCAATGACTTCAACCGCTTTGGCCGCACCTATCAAGTCAACGTGCAGGCCGAGCAACAGTTCCGTTTGGAGCCCGAGCAAATCGGCCAGCTCAAAGTGCGCAACAACCGCGGCGACATGGTGCCGCTTGCCGCCTTTATCAACGTCAGTGCCACTGCAGGTCCTGACCGTGTGATGCATTACAACGGTTTCCTTACGGCTGAGATCAACGGTGCCGCAGCGCCGGGTTACAGCTCCGGCCAAGCCGAAGCCGCCATTGCCAAACTGCTAAAGGATGAACTGCCCAACGGCATGAGCTTCGAGTGGACCGACCTGACCTTCCAGCAAATTCTGGCGGGCAACAGCGCGCTGTTCGTCTTCCCGCTGTGTGTGCTGCTGGCCTTTCTGGTGTTGGCAGCTCAGTACGAAAGCTGGAGCCTGCCGCTGGCGGTGATTCTGATTGTGCCAATGACGCTGCTGTCGGCCATCACCGGGGTCATTCTGGCGGGAGGCGACAATAACATCTTTACCCAGATCGGCTTGATCGTACTGGTGGGATTGGCCTGTAAAAACGCCATTCTGATCGTCGAATTTGCCAAGGAGCAGCAGGAGGAAGGCCTCGATCGCGTCAGCGCAGTGCTGCAAGCCTGCCGTCTGCGCTTGCGCCCCATTTTGATGACCAGCTTCGCCTTCATCATGGGCGTGGTGCCCTTGGTGCTGTCGTCGGGGGCGGGGGCGGAAATGCGCCATGCCATGGGCGTTGCCGTCTTTTCCGGCATGCTCGGGGTGACGTTCTTTGGTCTGCTGCTGACACCGCTGTTTTATGTGTTGATCCGCGCCTTTGTCGAGAAGCGTAAAGCACGCACCCCGCAGACATAGCCGCCGAGGCTAAGCGCCAATGACTGATTTTTTACCCCACAGCTTTTGCTCCTGGCTGTGGGGTTTTTTATGCAGCGCAGAGTGCGATAAGCGTATACGCGGGTAGCAAAAGTCAGCTGTAGCGCTTAGGCGCAGCTAGGCTGCCCAGCCGAATAGCGCAGGCTTGGGCTGACCGCCGCGTTGAGTTTTTTCAGCGCCGTAGAACCAATAAGCAGCGGAAAATCGAAGGCACTGCGGTCGGTCAGGTTCACCTCGATACTCTTCAACTCATCGCCCACGCAGATCTCCATATTCACCACTGGACGTGCGCTGTAGAGCTGTTTGTCACCGGGTTGGCGATCATCGGCACGCCTTTTGATGTAACTCATACGCGCCAGTGGCTTCTCGATAACTGGAGCCTGTTCAACAGATTGCACACCCAGCTGAAAACGTACCCACTCACCGCCATCGCGTTTAAACACATGAATGTTCTTCGCGCTGAGCGAGGCGGTTTCAGCGCCCGTGTCGAGTTTGGCAGGCAGTTTGAGGTCCAATTCATTAAGCAATACATGCTCATGCAGGCCATAAATTTGAGGTTGATTGGCTGTCGCACTGCCGCTGAACAATGCGCCGCACACTGTGAAGGCGACCGTTAACGGTTTAAGGGCAGTGACGATTACTGAGGGCATGAAGAAACTCCTGAAAGCAAAAACGTGACCTGATTATAAATAAGTAGCCTGAATTGAAACTGAACTGGCTGCTGCGCTTGTTGGTGAACGTGATGCCCTCACAATGACCCGCCGATGAATGCCCCTGCTTCTACCTAGGGGTTGTTTGCCGTGGCTATGAGCATCATCCTTGCTGCACTGCCGCTAACGTTTGTTTGCTTGATAAAGCAACTTCAAGCCTTCGCAGGCGTCACACAGCACGCTGTACACCTCGTTTGTTAACGGCCGCATGCGGCCTTTCGGAGACTCAGATGCCACCCGCTACCCCGCTTAAAGCGTTGTTTGCCCTGATAGCCCTTGCTTGTTTTGCCATGCTTGGCGCGGCGTTGATGCTGCAACACATGTGGGGCTGGGAGCCCTGCACCTTGTGCATCCAAATTCGCCTGTGGCTGCTGTGTGGTGGCGTGATCAGCCTGCTGATGTGCTTGCTGGAGACGCTCGGGTGGCGTGTGTTGAACCTGTTGTTATGGCCTTTGCTGCTTGCTGCGGCAAGCATGGCGGTGTACGACAACACCCACTTGGTGTTGATCGAAACAGGCGTACTGGAGAGCACCAGTTGTTCGCCCTTCCCGTTTTATGCCTTCTACCTGCCGTTGCATGAATGGATGCCCAACGTGTTTATGAGCGCTGGTGTATGCGGACAGAACGACTACAACGTGCTGGGCTTCCCCTTTACCTTGTGGACCCTGCTCGGCGTAAGCCTTTTGCTGTCGTTGTGCCTTTACAGCGCTTGGCGGGCTATACGGCGCTGAGTATTTTTCAGGCGGTTTTTCGCCATAAAACTCATGAATAAGCGATTTTTTGCCGATACTTTATTCATTTTGGCGATTATCCGCCGCGCACCGTGCGGTCTGTCACGGTGCTTTTATGGCGTTATGCTCGGTGCAGTGGTTTAACTGAAGTGGCATGTGCATTGCCATACAAACTGGCTAGATCAGCGGGTAACGACCATGCTGAACACCGAAACGCCGACCTGACATCATCAATCTGATCAGGATCGACGTCACTAAAACAACAACTAGGAACATCACCATGTTCAAGTCGATCTGCGCTTTCGCCGCCAGCAGCCTGTTGCTGGCGTCAGCTTCACTGCATGCGGCCACTGATCAAGGCGTCATCGTGATCAAGTTTGCCCACGTAGTGGCAGATAACACCCCCAAGGGCCAAGGCGCCTTGCTATTCAAAAAACTCGCCGAAGAACGTCTGGGCGACAAGGTGAAGGTTGAGGTCTACCCCAATTCCACCCTGTTCGGTGACGCCAATGAACTTGAAGCGCTGACGAAAAACGAGGTGCAGTTGCTTGCACCGTCGCTGGCCAAGTTCGAGAAGTACACCAAAGCGCTGCAAGTCTTTGACCTGCCCTTCCTGTTTGATGACCTGGAAGCGGTTAACCGTTTCCAGAAACGCGCCAAAGGACGTCAATTGCTGCGCGCCATGGAAGATCATAACATTGTCGGTTTGGCCTATTGGCACAACGGTATGAAGCAACTTTCGGCCAGCAAAGCCCTACAGCTACCGGCTGATGCGGCGGGCTTGAAGTTCCGTATTCAACCCTCAAGCGTGCTTGAGGCGCAGTTCAACCAACTCGGCGCGACACCCGTGATCATGCCTTTTGCCGAGGTTTTTGATGCGCTGAAAAACGGCAGCGTACAGGGTGCGGAAAACCCTTGGTCGAACCTCTACAGCAAGCAACTGCATACCGTGCAGCCTTACATCACGGAAACCAACCACGGTGTGCTCGACTACATGCTGGTGAGCAACCCGCGCTTTTGGTACTCCATTCCGCATCAGGTGCGCACCGAGCTTGAAGGCATCATTGATGAAGTGACCTTTGAGGTGAATCGCCAGGCCGAAGCCGCCAATCAGGCTGATCGCGCACGCATTGCTGCGGCCACGGGCACACAAATCATCACCCTCAGCGACGAGCAGCGTGAGGCCTGGCGCAAAGCCATGCAGCCGGTGTGGCAAGAGTTTGAAGGTGTGATCGGTGCCGATGTGATGAAAGCGGCGCAGATAGTCAACCGCAACAAGCGCGACTAAACCCTTGCCGGCGCCGCTGAGCATGCAGCGCCGGCTATGTTTCGCATCATTCGTGCCCCAGCTCTACGCGGCAACTGCGCCTAAGGTGCTGGCGATTCGCTCGGTAATTCGCTGAGCACTTCGCTTTGCCAACCGCCGCCCAGCGCCGCGATCAACTGCACGCTGGTGGTCAGGCGCGTGCCCAGCAGGCTCAAGTTATTGCGCTCGTTACTCAACGCGGTGGCCTGCACGTTGACCACGCTGTTGAAGTCCACTGAACCGGCGCGGTATTGGTTTTCGATCAGGCGCAACGACTCACGCGCCGCTGCCAGCGCCTCTTGCTGAACCCCCGCTTCTTCTTCCAGCACACGCAGTTGCACCAGCGCGTCTTCCACCTCGCGGAAGCTGTCGAGCACGGCCTGGCGGTATTGCGCCACGGTCTGGTCGTAGGCCGCTTCACTGCGTTCACGCTCGGCCTGACGTGCGCCACCGTCAAACAGGGTCAAGGCCAACTGTGGGCCAAGCGACCACACGCGATTGGGTAAATCAATCCAGTTGGCAAAGCTGCTGCCCCGGTAACCACCGCTGGCTGAAATATTCAGGTCTGGAAACCAAGCGGCTTCGGCGACCCCGATTTCGGCATTGGCGGCCATGACCCGGCGCTCAGCGGCGGCAACATCCGGTCGCCGCTCCAACAATTGCGACGGCACGGCCAAGGGAATCACGGGCAACGTGGGCAACTGTTCGCGCGCGGCAATGCTCAGTTCACTGGGCGGCACGCCGATCAGCACCGCGATGGCATGTTCCAACTGCGCGCGCTGCCATTTCAGGTCGATGGCTTGCGCCTGGGTGCTTTTCAGTTGGGTCAGCGCTTGGCTGACATCAGAGCGCGGCACGATACCGGCGTTGTATTGGTTTTCGGTCAGCTTTAGTGAGCGCGCATAGGCGGCCACCGTGGCATCCAGCAGACGTTGCTGATCATCCAGCACACGCAGTTGCAGGTAGTTTTGCACCAGTTCGGTTTGCAGGCTGAGTTTGACCGCCGCCAAATCAGCCGCGCTGGCCTCAAAACCGGCGCGGTTGGATTCCAGCGAGCGGCGCAACTTGCCCCAGATGTCCAGCTCCCACGCCGCGTTGAGGCTCAGGTCGTAGCTGCGGGTGACGCCACTGCTGCTGGCTGTACTACTGCCGCTGGCCTGACTGCCACGAGTGGCCCCAGCACTGCCGGACAATGTGGGCATAAACGCTGACCGAGCGCCCTGCACCAAGGCGCGCGCCTGACGAAATTGCGCTTCGCTGGCGGCCAGGTTCTGGTTGGACACATTCAGGCGTTCAACCAGCGCGTTAAGTTCGGCATCGTTATACAGCTGCCACCACTGGCCGCGCGCCAGTTCATCGCCGGGCTTGGCTAGGGTCCAGCCTTCAATCTGCTTGAACTGTACCGGGGTTTCCAGCGCCGGGCGTTGATAGTCGGGGCCGAGCATGCAGCCGCTGAGCAGCAAGCTGAGCGTCAGCAGCCCTAAATAGGAGCGGACCGGTTTGGTAACAGAAAAGGTTTCGCGAGCATGGCGCGCGCCTACGGGTGTTGGCAGCAGAGTCATAACGGGGTTTCCAAAGCAGCGTCAGTACGCACACCACGCCAGCGGTTGACCCGGTGGCGCAGACGATCGAAATACAGGTACACCACAGGCGTGGTGTACAGCGTCAGTAATTGGCTCAACACCAGCCCGCCGACAATGGTGATGCCCAGTGGCTGGCGCATTTCCGAGCCTTCAGCACTGCTGAGCATCAGCGGCAGCGCACCGAGGATGGCCGCCAGTGTGGTCATCATGATCGGGCGAAAACGCAGCAAACAGGCCTGCCGAATCGAGGCTTCAGGGCTTAGGTGCTGCTGGCGTTCCAGTTGCAGGGCCAGGTCTATCATCAAGATGGCGTTTTTCTTGACGATGCCGATCAGCAAGAACAGCCCCAGCAGCGAGATCAGGCTGAATTCGATGCTCATCAGCTGCAGCGCTAACAGCGCACCGACCCCGGCTGAGGGCAAGGTGGACAGAATGGTCAGCGGGTGTACGTAACTTTCATAAAGCACGCCTAGCACGACATACACCACAACCAAGGCCAGCAGAATCATCCAGGGCTGGTTCTGCTGGGTCTGTTGGAACGCACCGCCCGTGCCGCCCATCATGCCCTGTACCTCAGTGGGTAAACCTACGCGGGCAATGGCGTTATCGATGGCGATGTTGGCCTCATCCATGCTGACGCCATCAGCCAAGGCAAAGCCGATGTTTTCGGCGGCAAACTGGCCTTGGTGATGCACGCGATCTTCTTCAATGCTGCGTTCCCAGCGAGCAAAGCTGGAGAGCGCGACGCGCGTACCCTCGCCAGTGATCAGCTGGATCTGGTCGAGGGTTTCCGGGTATTGAGCGAATTGTGGGTTGATCTCCATGACCACGCTGTACTGGTTCAGGCTGTCGTATATAGTCGATACCTGACGCTGGCTGAAGGCATTGTTGAGCACGGCGGTGATCATGTTCATGTCCACGCCCAGGCGCTTGGCCGTGTCGCGGTCGACAATCAGGCGGATCTGCTGGGTGCCCTCGGCTTCCTTGGCATCGATATCGGTCAACTCTGGCAACGCACGCAGGGCTTCACGCACCGGCGGCAACCAGGTGCGCAGCAAATCCAAATCACCGGACAGCAACATGTACTCGGTTTCCGAGCTGCGCCCTTCTCGCCCGCCTACTTGCAGGTCTTGATCAGGCATGAGGAACATTCGTCCGCCCGGTACCTTGGGCACGGTTTTGCGCAGCCGGTTGATCACCTCTTGCGAGCTGGCGTTGCGTTCGTTGATGGGTTTGAGCCGCACGATGATAAAGGCGTTGTTGATGCCGCCACTGCCGCCAATAAACCCCGCCACACTTTCCACCGCAGGATCGGCCAGGATGGCGCGGCGATAGATTTCCATTTTCGGCTGCATCACCTGAAACGACAGGCCGTCATCGCCGCGAATCATGCCCATCAACTGGCCGGTGTCCTGCTGCGGCAGAAAGGTTTTCGGCACGCTGACAAACAGGAAGATGTTCAGCGCGATAGTCGCCAACAAGCTGAACAGCATCAAGAGTGAATGGCGCAGTGCCCAATCCAGGCTGCGTTGGTAAAACGCTAAGACCCGCTGCTGCACGACCGCGCCCCAGCGCTGCATTGCACTGGGCGATTGCTCGGCACGTTCAGCCTTGAGCCAGCGTGCGCAGAGCATGGGCGTCAGCGTCAGTGACACCAACAGGGAGATCACAATGGCCACGGCCAAGGTGATGGAAAACTCACGGAACAGCCGCTCGACGATACCGCCCATAAACAGAATCGAGATAAACACGGCCACCAACGACAGGTTCATTGCCAGCAAGGTAAAGCCCACTTCGCGCGCGCCTTTAAAGGCCGCGGCCATGGGCGTCTCGCCGGCTTCGATGTGCCGTGAGATGTTCTCCAACACCACAATGGCGTCGTCTACCACCAAGCCGGTGGCGATGATCAAAGCCATCAGCGAAAGGTTGTTCAGGGAAAAATCCAGCAAATACATCACGGCAAAGGTGCCAACCAGCGACACCGGTACGGCCAGCGCCGGGATAAGCGCGGCCCGCCAGCGCCCGAGAAAGGCAAACACCACCAGAATCACCAAGCCGGTAGCGATCAACAGGGTGTGTTCGGCTTCACGCAGCGTGGCGCGAATCACCGGCGAACGGTCCATGGCCACTTGCAACTCAATGTTGGCGGGAATCACTGCGCGCAAGGTCGGCAACTGTTCACGGATGCCGGCAATGGTTTCGATGATGTTGGCTCCGGTTTGCCGGTTGATAACCAGCAATACCGCTTCCTGGTCATTGAAAAAGCCGCTGTTGTAGCGGTTTTCTACGCCGTCGGTGACGGTTGCCACATCGCCCAGGCGCACGGCAGCGCCGTTCTGGTAGCGGATGATCATGGGCAGGTAGTCAGCGGCTTTATCCAATTGATCGCTGGCCTGCACTTGCCAGTGGCGGTCGGCATCTTCCACCGCGCCTTTGGGGCGTTTGGCATTCGCTGCGGTGATGCTCTGGCGCACTTCATCCAAGGCAATGCCGTAGTGATCGAGCAGGCGCGGTTCTAAAGCCACGCGCACGGCGGGCAAGGAACTGCCGCCAATCTGCACCTCGCCCACGCCGGTGACTTGTGCCAGCTTTTGCGCCAGCACAGTGGAGGCCACGTCGTACAACTGACCTTTATCGAGCACCTCACTGGTCAGCGACAAGACCATGATCGGTGCTTGCGACGGATTGACCTTGGCGTAAGTGGGCATGCTGCGCATACCGCTGGGTAACAACTGCCGCGAGGCATTGATCGCCGCCTGCACTTCACGGGCGGCGGCGTTGATGTCACGGTCCAGATCAAACTGGATCATGATCCGCGTGCTGCCCTGGCTGCTGCGGCTGTTCATCTGGCTGATGCCAGCGATGGTGCCGAGCGAGCGTTCCAGCGGCGTGGCCACGCTGGACGCCATAATCTGTGGGCTTGCCCCCGGCAGGCTGGCCTGCACGGTGATGGTGGGAAAATCCATCTGCGGCAGCGGCGCGACAGGCAACAAGCCAAAGCTCACGCCACCCAGCAGCAGAATGGCCAGGCTCAGCAGCAAAGTGGCGACCGGGCGACGGATAAAAGGCGCGGAGAGGTTCATGGCAGCAGCCACAAGCGGCAAGTGGCAAGCCGCACGCGAGAAGCAGAAACCCCGCAGTTTGTAGCCCGGATGAAATCCGGGAGAAGGTCTAACGGCTGATACCGCTCCCGGATTTTATCCGGGCTACGCGTGGACGCTCGGTCTTTTCTATGCGTATTCACACCGCCACCCCGGCCGCACTGCGGCCACTGATGCGCCGCGACAGGCGATCGAAGTACAGGTAAATCACCGGCGTGGTGAACAACGTCAGCACCTGGCTGAGCAGCAGCCCGCCGACCATCACCAAACCCAGCGGCTGACGCAGTTCTGCGCCTGAGCCGGTGGCCAACATCAGCGGAATGGCACCAAACAGCGCCGCCATGGTGGTCATTAAAATCGGCCGAAAGCGCAGCAGCGCCGCTTGGTAAATGGCAGCTTCGGGCGTCATGCCCTGATTGCGTTCAGCGTCGAGGGCGAAGTCGATCATCATGATCGCGTTCTTTTTGACGATGCCGATCAGCAGAATGATGCCGATGATCGCGATAAGACCAAGCTCATTACCGCTGATCAGCAACGCCAGCAGCGCGCCCACCCCGGCTGAAGGCAAGGTGGAGAGGATGGTGATGGGGTGGATATAGCTCTCGTAAAGCACCCCCAGCACGATGTACATGGTGACGATGGCCGCCAAAATTAGCAGCAAGGTGCTCGACAACGAGGCGCGGAAGGCCTCGGCAGCGCCCTGGAAATGCGTCTGCACGGCTGGCGGAATGCCGATCTGCTGCTTAACCGCCTCGATTACGTCCACGGCCTCACCCAGCGATACACCGCTGGCCAGGTTGAAGGACAAGGTCGCCGCCGGAAACTGGCCAATGTGATTAATCAACAGGCTGGCGGCGCGCTCCTCCACCTGTGCCAAGGTCGATAACGCCACCTGCTGGCCATCCGCCGCGCGCACGTGAATCTCGCGCAGCGCTGCTGGGCCAATGCTGCCGGCGTTGGCGCTTTCCAGCACCACGCGGTATTGGCTGGACTGGGTGTAAATGGTGGAAATCTGCCGTTGGCCAAAGGCGTCGTACAGGGCGTTATCAATATCGGCCACGCTTACGCCTAAGCGCCCGGCGAGGTCGCGGTCGATCTGCAAGAACACTTGCAGGCCACGGTTTTGCAGGTCACTGGCCACATCAGTAAGCGCGGGTTGTTCGCGCAGCGCACTGACCAGCTTGGGCACCCACTCTTCCAGCAGGCGGATATCCGGTGACTCCATGCTGAACTGAAACTGCGTGCGGCTGACGCGGTCTTCGATGGACAAATCCTGCACTGGCTGCAAGTACAGTTCGATACCGGGGATACGCGCCAGCGCCGGGCGCAAGCGCTCGATCACCTCGCTAGCGCTGACATCACGCTCAGCGCGGGGCAGCAGGTTGATCAGCAAACGGCCACTGTTGAGCGTTGGGTTGTCGCCGTCCACACCAATGTAGGACGACAGGCTGGCCACGGCCGGATCTTGCAGGATCACCTCAGCCAAGCGCTGCTGGCGTTCACTCATGGCCTTGAAGGAAATCGACTGCGGTGCTTCGGAAATGCCCTGAATCACCCCAGTGTCCTGCACCGGGAAGAAGCCCTTGGGCACGGCTAAGTACAGCACCACGGTCAGCACCATCGTGCCGATGGCCACCAGCAGGGTCAGCGGCTGATGCTTGAGCACCCAGGTCAGGCCAATGCTGTAGCGGGCAATCATGCCGTCAATCACCGCACCTGCAGCGTGGTAGAAACGCCCTTCTGTCTCGGGCTTTTCCGCTTTAAGCAAACGGGCGCACATCATTGGGGTCAGGGTCAGCGACACCACCAGCGAGATCAGAATGGCCACGGCCAGGGTGATGGCGAACTCGCGAAACAAGCGCCCGACCACATCGGCCATAAACAGCAGCGGGATCAACACGGCAATCAGCGATAGGGTCAGCGAAACCAGGGTGAAACCGATCTGTTTGGCACCTTTGAGCGCGGCATTGAACGGGGTTTCGCCTTCTTCCAGATGGCGGGCGATGTTTTCCAGCATGACGATGGCATCGTCCACAACAAAACCGGTGGCAATGGTCAGGGCCATCAACGTCAGGTTGTTGAGGGTAAAACCGGCGAGGTACATCACGGCAAAGGTGCCGATCAATGACAACGGCACGACAATCGATGGAATCAGGGTGGCTGAGAGCTTACGCAGGAACAGGAAGGTCACCAGCACCACAAGGGTGATGGCCAGCAGCAATTCATGTTGTACGCCTTTGACGGCGGCGCGGATGGTTTCGGTGCGGTCGGTGAGTACCTGCACTTCAACGCTGGCTGGCAAGCCTTGGGTCAGGCCGGGCAGCATGGCTTGAATGCGGTCGACCACATCAATCACGTTGGCACCCGGTTGGCGCTGGACATTCACCAGCACCGCTTCACTGCGGTTGGCCCAGGCCGCCAGACGCTGGTTTTCCGCGCCGTCGACGATTTCGGCGACATCTTTGAGGCGCAGCACCGCGCCATCCTGATAGCCGAGAATCAGCTCGCGATACTCCTCAACGGACTTCAACTGATCGTTGGCATCCAGTTGCGACACCCGCGTCGGCCCATCGAAATTGCCTTTGGGCTGGTTGACATTGCTGGCGGTGATCAGCGTACGTACGTCGCTGAGGTTCAGGCCGTAGGCCGCCAAGGCTTGCGGATTGACCTGCAAGCGCACTGCCGGCTTTTGCCCGCCAGCCAGGGTTACCAGCCCTACGCCGGTGGTTTGCGCCAGCTTCTGTGCCAGGCGCGTATCCACCAAATCAAACACCTGCGGCAGCGGCATGCTGCTGGAGGTGATGGCCAACGTCAGCACCGGGGTATCGGCCGGGTTGACCTTGTTGTACACCGGCGGTGCCGGCAGGTCGTTGGGCAGCAGGTTGCTCGCCCCGTTGATCGCGGCCTGCACTTCCTGCTCCGCCACATCCAGGCGTACGTCGAGGTTAAAGCGCAGGGTGATCACCGACGCGCCGCCCGAGCTGGTCGAGGACATCTGCTTGAGCCCGGCCATCTGGCCGAATTGGCGCTCCAGCGGCGCGGTCACCGCGCTGGTCATCACGTCCGGGCTGGCACCGGGATACAGGGTCATGACGCGAATAGTCGGGTAATCCACTTCCGGCAGGGCCGACACCGGCAACAGGCGATACGCCAGCACGCCACTGAAGAAAATCGCCAGCATGATCAGCGTGGTGGCGACCGGGCGCAGGATAAACAGGCGAGAGATGTTCATTGGGCGCGCGGCGCTCCCTGGCGCTCGCGTGGCGGCTGTTCGGCAGCAGGCGCAGCGGTCGCCGGTTTGGCTGCGTTGTCGTCGATTACTTCAACCTGATTACCCGTGCGCAAACTGTCAGTGCCTTCCAGCACCACGCGCGCGCCAGGTTGTAGCCCCTGCTCGACCACGCTGACTTGGCCATCACTGGCTCCGACGGTGATCGGGGTCAGGTGCACTTTGTCGGCCTCATCCACCACATAGGCAAAGGTACCGCCGGCCCCAAATTGCAACGCCGCCGCTGGCAGTAGCGTAGCGTTGCTCAGGGTTTTCACGCGCAGGCGCACGTTGACGAATTGATTGGGGAAGAGCATTTCATCAGCATTGGCGAAGCGCGCTTTGAGCTTGATCGTGCCGGTGGCGGTGTCGATGAGGTTGTCGACGCTTTCCAGTTCGCCTTCTGCCAACTTCTGCCGCTCGCTGCGGTCCCAGGCTTCCACTGTCAGGGTTTGCCCACTGCGCAGTTGTTGCGCCACGGCGGGCAGCTCCGCTTCGGGCAAGGTGAACATCACGGAAATGGGTAGGGTCTGGGTGATCACCACCAGCGGCAACGCATCGCCCGCGCCGACCAGGTTGCCGATATCCGCCTGACGAATCCCCAAACGCCCGCTGATCGGTGCGCGCACCTGGGTGAAGTCAAGGTTGAGTTTGGCCGTGGCCACGTCCGCCTGCAGGCTCTTGAGACCACCGCGATACTGTTCAACCAGGGCTTGCTGGGTGTCGAGGGTCTGCTTGGCAATGGATTGTTCAGCGTAGAGACCCTGATAACGGGCCAAGTCCAGTTCCGCATTGCGCAACTGTGCCTGACGCTCTTGCAGCGCACCTTGCGCTTGCTGCAAGGCAATCTCGTAAGGGCGCGGGTCAATCACGGCGAGCAAATCCCCTGCCTTGACCTGTTGCCCGTCTTTGAACAGCAATTTGACCAATTCGCCATCCACCCGGCCACGCACATTCACCGTGTTGTAAGCCGTGACGGTGCCCAAGGCTTTGAGGATGACCGGAAAATCCCCCTGCGTAACGCTGGCCACGCGCACCGGCACCGCACCCCCGTCGCCCCAAGGGCCGCCACGTTTGGGCGCATCGGGTTTGCTGGGCCAGAACCACCATAACCCCGCCACCAGAACGGCCAATGAGAGCGCGCCGATCAGCCATTGGCGAGACGCGTGTTTGGAACGGGCGGTGAACTGTGTATCAGGCATGGCGAGGGTCACTGTCTTGGGGAGCGTGAACGATATTCACTATCAGGCAGGATGCAAAGCCTCTTTACCGCCTATTTACCTTTCACTTACGTAACTAAATGTCTGAACTGGCTGTAAAAACCCAACCTGCACTGCGCCGCCCAGTACCGTTTTGCGCAAACAAAAACGGCCTGCAAGCAGGCCGTCTGAACCGAGTGAGTCGCGGTGCTACTTGAGCGCCGCCAGGGCTGCCTCATAGTCCGGCTCGTCGGCAATCTCGCCAACCAATTCGCTGTGCAGCACCTTGTCGTGTTCATCCAGCACCACAACGGCACGGGCTGCCACGCCAACCAGCGGGCCGCTGGCAATGGCTACGCCGTAGTTCTGCAGGAAGTCAGCACCGCGCATGGTCGATAGGTTGACCACGTTTTGCAGGCCTTCTGCACCGCAGAAACGCGCCTGAGCGAACGGCAAATCGGTGGAGATGCACAGCACAACGGTGTTATCCAACTGACTGGCACGGGTGTTGAAAGTGCGCACCGAGGTGGCGCAGGTCGGCGTGTCCACGCTTGGGAAAATGTTCAGGACTTTACGCTTGCCGGCCAGGCTGGCCAGGCTGACATCACTCAGATCGCCTGCCACCAGGCTGAAGGCTGGAGCTTGTTGACCGACCTGGGGCAATTGACCGGCGACTTCAACCGGAGAACCTTTGAGGGTGACGTGTGCCATGGAGTTAATCCTTTCTTATGCTGATTAAAAAATAAGGGCGCGAACCTGCTAGCAGCATGCTCGCGCCCGGTGATACAGCGAGCAAGGCTGACCAGTGGGTCAGCCTACCCTGCTCGCCCATTCCCTACATTAATTTTTTGCGAAATGCTCTTTGGTCAGTTTCACCACAATCGGGCTGAGCAGCAGCAACGACAGCAGGTTGGGGATGGCCATCAAGCCATTGAGGGTGTCGGCCACCAGCCAGGCAAAATCGAGTTGGGCAATTGCACCGAACGGCACCGCCACCACCCAGAGAATCCGGAACGGCAGAATGGCTTGGGTGCCGACCATGTACTCCCAGCATTTCTCGCCGAAGTAGCTCCAACCCAGGATGGTGGTGAAGGCAAACACCACCAGGGCCAGCGTCAGGATGTAACCGCCAACGCCTGGCATAGCCTGCTCAAAGGCTGCCGCCGACAAGGCTGCACCGCTGGCACCGCTGGTCCATACGCCCGAGGTGATGATGGCCAGACCGGTCATCGAGCAGATGATGATGGTGTCGATAAACGTCCCGAGCATGCCGATCATCCCCGAACGCACCGGGCTGCTGGTGGTACCAGCCGCTTGCGCGATACCAGCAGTGCCCAAGCCAGCCTCGTTGGAAAAAATACCGCGCGCCACGCCAAAGCGGATGGCCGCCATCACCGCCGCACCGGCAAAACCACCCGTCGCAGCAATGGGGGTAAAGGCGTAAGTGAAGATCATCTCAAACGCGGCTGGAATTTCAGCCGCATTGACCACCAGCACCACCAAGGAAGCGATGATGTAGGCCACGCACATAAACGGCACCAGGGTCGCAGCAACCTTACCAATGCGTTTGATACCGCCCAGAATCACCATGCCGACAAACAACATGGTCACCACGCCGGTGACCCACAGTGGGATATTGAAGGTGGTGTGCAGCGCAGAGGCCATGCTGTTGACCTGCACCATGTTGCCGATACCAAAACCAGCCAGGCCGCCAAAGATGGCAAACGCAGTGCCCAACCACAGCCATTTTTTGCCCAGGCCGTTTTTGATTGCGTACATCGGCCCGCCGACGTGCTCACCGTTTTTGTCTTTTTCGCGGTAATGCACAGCCAGCACCACTTCGCTGTATTTAGTGGCCATGCCCACCAGCGCGGTGCACCACATCCAAAACAGCGCGCCAGGGCCGCCCAGGAAAATCGCGGTGGCCACACCGGCGATGTTGCCGGTACCCACGGTAGCCGCCAGGCAGGTCATCAAGGCTTGGAAGGGGCTGATTTCGCCACTTTCGGCGTCGCCTTTCTGACGCCCTTGCCACATTAATTTGAAGCCTGCGCCAATCTTGCTCAACGGCATAAAGTTGAGGCGCAGCATGAGGAACAGGCCGGTGCCGAGAATCATCACCAGCATGGGCGGGCCCCACACCACGCCGTTGAGTTGATTAACCAGGGTGTTGATAAATTCCATGCTCATTTCCTTATTTTTGTAGTGAACGCGAGGGGGTAACCTGCGCTTCTCCGATGGCCGGGTAGGCATCGTTACAAGCACGCACATTGTGTTTGGCAGGCGTGTCGGCAACGGATCGGGCTCTATCAGTCAGCATCAAGACTGGCCAGTTTCAAGCGGCGGCCAGTATATGAAGAGTCTGATAGGGGGATTCACTGTTTAGATTTCAACGCTCAGACGTTTTGAGCGAGGGGCGCAATTTAAACGCGATTTAACACGCTTAATCCAGCTTAACCCCGGATAAACAACGGCTAAAAATCACGCCGGTAGAATAAATCGAGTGAACTGGCCAACCCGCTGGCAGCCTCGAGATAGAGCTTGCGGCTTAGCTCAAAGCGTAAGGCAATGGTGTTCGCAGGCTCGAACACACCCATGCCATACCGCAGGCTCAAGCGTTCGGACAGGTTGCCGCTGGCCACCACGCTGGTGGTTAGCCCGGTGCCCTGAGTGTCGAGCTGAAAATCACTGATGCCCAACCCCTGCGCCAGGCTGTTGACCACCGTGGCGCTGCTGGCCATACCCAGTGCCAGTGCGGCTTGGGCGAGCATGGTGTTATCTCCACCACCCTGCCCCAATGGCCGCCCCATGACCAGATAAGACAAGGCCTGCTCCTGGCTCATGGCCGGTTCAGAAAACACCGTGCTGGTGGGTTGCGCGGCATTGCCACTCAGGCGCAGGCCGGCGGTGACGTCGTTAACTTTACGCACCGCTTCAATGTCGAGGAACGGCTGATCAATCGGCCCAGCAAACAGCAACCGCGCACGGCGCACTGTGAGGCGTTGGCCATAGGCACGAAAATTCCCCTTGTTCAGGCTCAACTCGCCACGGGTGTCCAGGTCGTTGCCAATGTGCACGCGCCCGAGCAAGTCAGCAGTCAGCCCGAATCCTTTGAAACTCAAGCGCTGCTGGCCGACGTCAACGTCGATATCCATGGCAATGGCTGTGCTGGCGGAAGAACCGTCGGCGCTACCCAACACCAAGGCGTCGCGGGACAACTGCACGGTAGAGGGCGGCAATTCTCGCACCTCAATCTGCCCGCTGGGGATCAGCAACTTACCGGCAAGCGAGAGCTGGTCATCACGCAAACGCAGGCGCAAATCCGGTTCAACGAGCAACGCGGCGTAAGGTTCTACCGTCACCGGCAATTGTGTGCCGGTGACGTGCAACTCCATGGCCAAACCTGCATCCCAGCTCATTTGCCCAGCCAGTGTGCCCTTCCCACTTTCACCGCTACGCCAATCGCCATTCAGCTGCAGCTGATCACCATCGATCTGCGCACGCACCTGCAGGGCTTCGATGCTCATGGGCAGTTCAGCGCCGCTCACCTCGCCATTATCCACGCGCAGGTTGCCGTTGATCTGTGGCGATAACAGCGAGCCTGAAAGCGTGCCGCGGCCGTTTATCTGCCCCGCGAGACGTTCAACCATGGGCACAAACGGACGCAGCAGCGCTAGATCCAGGCCATCAAGGCGGAAGCTGCCGGACAACGGTTTGTTCGCTGGACGCGGGTCTAGCTGGGCTTGCAGCGCCAATGCACCAATGGCTGGGCCGCGCAGCTCAAGTTGATTGTCGATGCGCTGCGGGCGTAACTGCGAACTCAGGCGCAGGCTGTCGTAGGCAAAGTCCAGCCACTGTTCTTGCTCACGGATGCGCCAGAAGCCGCGGCCAGCATCCAGCTCCAGAGTGCCGACCGGGCCGCTCGGGGTGATGTTCAGTTGCAAGCGACCATTGAGTTCGCCCTGCCAGCTGAAATCCGCTGGCCACAACGCGGCCAGGCTGCTCATGGGCAACTGGCGCAGTTGATAGTCCAACTTGGGGGTGGGCAACAGTTGCTGCTCGGTTGCGCAGAGGCTGGCGGCGGCAGACTGCCAACAATGCGCGCCCAGGCTCAGCTGACCGTTAGCCAGGCGTTGCACCCGCGCCGGTTGCTGCAACTGCCAGCGCTGCCCGCTGCTGGTTAACTCACCACGGCTCAGGCTACCGCGCCAGTTGCCTTTGTCCCACTGCCCAACCAAGACCAGTTCGCTGTGCAGCTGCGGCCCTTGCAGGCTCAGCGCCAGACGTTGCTGACGCACATCACCTGAGGCGTCCAAATTCAGGCTGCCGAGATCCTGTTGATTCAGCTCAAGGCCTTGCGCCTGCACACTGAGTTGAGCCTTTTGCTGGGCATTGAGCGTCGCATTCAGATCAAGTTGCCGCACTTGCTGGTCGGCATAGCTCAGGCGCTGGCCTTGCAGTTGTAACTGCCCTTGTGGCGTTTGCAGGGTGCCCGCCAATCTCAGCGCCCCGCTCAGTTGCCCTTGCAGGCCTGGCCATAACTGCGCCAAACGCGGCATGTTTAGCTGCAATTGGCCGCTGAGTTGCTGTTGCAAGGCCGCCTGGCCACTGAGGCGGTTATCCCCCAAGCGCACGTCCAAGGCGCTCAGTTCGCCTTGATCGAGACCACCGGAAAATTGCGCCAGCAACTTTGCCGGCTGGCCACGCAACCGTCCGCTCAGGTCGATATCTGCGCTGAGCTTGAGCTGCCCATCGTCCAGGCTACCGGCACTGTTGAGCGGCCCCGCCAGCGCGCCCGGCAACTCGGCCAGCCAGTACGCCGGGTTTAATTGGCTCAGTTGCAGGCGCACATCCCAGCGCAATGGCCCGGCAAACCCGAGGGAAGCTTGGCCTTCCGCCTTGCCCTGCCCCGCGTGCAGGCGTAGTTCGGGCAAATAGAGATTATTGAAGTCACCACTCAGAGGGCTTTGCAGGCTGAATGCCCCTGCCGGGCCGTCCAGCTCAGCGACGAAATGGCCCAGGTAGTGGCCATCCTGATATGCCAGTTCGCCATTCAGGCTACGCAGCGCCACCGGAGGTGCTTCTGCCAGGGGATACAAGCGTTGCCAGGGAAACTGCTGCCAAGCAAATCGAGTGTCGAGGCTCAGTCCTTGCTGCCAGTTGACCTCACCACTGAGGTGCACCTGCTGCTCGGCATCGGCGTCGAGATTAAGGTGCTTGATCTGCGCGCCCTCGGCACTTAGCAAGGCGCTCAGCGTTAAGGCCATAGGGGCATCGGCGGCAGGCAGCGAAGCCGAGCCGTCGAGTTGATAACCAGCGGCCAAATCACCACGGGCAGTGATCAACACCTGCTCAAGTGTCAGGCTGTTTGGCAGTTCAGCGCTGGCTTTAAAGGACTCCACCTTGGCCTGTAATTCGGCCGGCAGGTGTGAGTCCAAAGGCTGTAACCAGCCGCTCAATACCGCATTTAAGTAACCCTGACTGTTACCGTTCAGTAGCAAGCGTTCGCCCAGCGCACCCGTAAGTTGCAGTGTTAAAGGCCAGGCCTGTTTATCCGGTGCCGGTAACTGCACGTGGGCGTTAAGGTTTACCGGCCAGTCGCCTTGCGTTTGCAGTTGGCCACTGAGTGCCAGGTGCAGATCGTCACGCTTGAGGCTAAGGCGGTCGATCTGTACGCCCTGTGCATCCCAACGCGCCGCCAGTTGCAGCGTCTGTAGCTGCTCTACGCCGTTAAGTTGCAGGCGTTCGATCTGCACATCGTCCAGGTGCAGGGTCAGTGGCAGGCGCAGCGCGGGCAGCACGAGAGGCTCGCTGCTCGGGCTTTGTGCTTCTGGGTAAAACAGCTGCACCGGCCCGCTGTGCAGCTGTTCAATGCACAGCGTCATGCGCAGCAGGCAACTGGGCGATGCACGCAAACGGGGGGTGAGCACCTGCGCGCGGGTATCGCCTTGTTGCCAGCTCAGTTGCGCCGCCTGCCAGCTCCCCGCCAAGCGCCCCTGAAAACCGTCCACCTGCAAACCCGGCACCTGCGCCAGCAACCAACGGCTGCCCGCTTGCGTGCCCACCAGCGCAACGAGGCTCACGAGCAAAACCAATAGCAGCGCGGCGAGCCCAAAGAGGCCTTGGCGTATAGGACGCATCACAGCTCCGGCCCCATGGAAAAGTGCAGGCGCACGCCGCCCTGATCATCCAGCGGATGGGCCAGATCGAGGCGCAATGGCCCTAGCGGTGAGACCCAACGCACCCCCACGCCAACCGCGCTTTTTAGTGATGGCAGCGCGAGCGAATCGAAGGTATTGCCCTGATCAAAAAAGCTCGCCAAGCGCCAGCGCTCGGTCAAGCTGAATTGATATTCAGCACTGGTGGTAAACAGGTAGCGCCCGCCTATTTTATCCCCCGCGCGGTTCTGCGGTGACAGGCTTTGATAGTCATAGCCACGCACGCTTTGATCGCCACCGGCAAAAAAGCGTAGCGAGGGCGGCACCTTGGCAAAACCGTCTGATTCCGTGCCACCCACCTGCACCCGACCGAGTACACGGTGGCGCTGAAACAGCGTAGTAAGGCCCTTGAGCTGAATATTGCCGTGCAACACGTTGGCATCCGACAACAGCCCTTTGGCGGCACCGGACAGATCAAACTGCAAGCGATAGCCCTGGTTGGGGTCCACTTGGTTATCGCTGCGCAACAACGAATAACTGATGCCGGGCATCAATAAGGTGCTGATCCCAGCCTCGTCGCCCAGGTCATATTCCTCATGCTGTGCTTTCAGCGACAGCACGCGCTGCCAACCGCTGTCGAGCTGGCTGTGCCATTCCGGGCCGAAGGTCAGCAAGCGGCTGCGGCTGTCGGTGTTGGCCAGGTCTTCGGCCTGATAACCGCCGGCCACGCGCAATTTGTCGGTCAGTGGCGGGTCGAGCGGCACGTCATACCACAGGCCGACGTTTTGCCGTGGGGCGGACAGCTCAAGCTCCGCTCCGTAGCTGTGCCCCTGAGTATTGGCCCAGTGACGCGTCCAGTTGGCGCGCCCGCGCGGCCCCACGTCAGTCGAAAAGCCCAGCCCCAAGCCCATGCTGCGCGGCTTGCGCACTTGCAGCTCAACCTGCACCGGAATCTGCTCGCCCTGCGCCATCGCTGGGTTGGCGTCCACCTGCACCGATTCAAAATAACCACTGGAACGCAACGCCTGATAAAGCTCGGCAATCAATGCCGAGTCATACGGGGTTGGTGCGGTAAACGGCACCATGCGCTGCAGCAGTTGATCATCGAACGGCGCGTCACCGTTAAAATTCACCGCACCCATTTGATAGCGCGGGCCGCTGTTGTAGATTAGTTCGATGTCCGCAACACCCGCATCAGGATCAATCAGTAAGCGTTGCTGCGTGAAGCGCCCGGCAAAGAAACCATAACGCGACGCCTGATTTTGAATGTCACGTTTGGCGGCATCGTAATGCCCGTGATTGAGTTGAGCGCCTGGCCGCAGCGACGAATTGGCGGGTTGCCGAAAAGCGCGCAGCTCACTGGCCGGCCCCTCGACGCGCACCTGCACCTCACGCAAACGCACGGGTTCACCGGCTACAACCACTAGGGTTAAGCGCGGCTTTTCGCCGTCACTGACTTCGCTGCTGATCTGCGCTTGGTAATAACCCAAGGTTTGCACCGCCTTGAGCGCCGAGCTTTCAGCCACGCGACGAAAGCGCTGCAGCGCCTCGGCATCACGCTCACCCAGATTGCCGATATAGGCTTCAACATTGCTTTTCAGCGCGGTATTGGCCGGCTCAATCCGCACACGCAGTTGAGCTTCAGCCAGAGCCAGAGCGCTGAACGGCAGGCACAAAAGACCAATTATGAGAGTGAGAAAAACACGCATGAAGCGATGCTAGCACGAGCCAATGGCCGATTTAGAGCCTCAGTAACGGACAATAGTTGCGACGCGCCGCCATTCTGCACCGCGTCGCAACCCATCAGGCGCTGGCTTTAACTGCCAACTGCGGGCTTGGATGAAAGAACACGTGCTCGATAATCGGGCCAATGGCTACTTGACCGATTTCCTCGTAACCCTGACGTTGATAGAACGCGAGGTAATGCGGGTTACCGGTATCCAGCACCACGCCTTGCGAGCTGGCGTCTTCGGCGCACCAGTTATGCAGGGCTTCCAATAACTGCTCACCCAACTGCTGGCCCTGGTATTGCGGATGCACCCCCAGCAGCGGCAAGACGTGATAAGGCCCCGGCGGCAAACAGGTGATCACCGCCTCATGGTATTCAAGGTAGCGCTTGGTGCAGCGAAACCCGGTGCTGAGCAACATGCGCATGCGCCAAGACCAACTTTCGGTGATGTCCATGCGTCGTTGTGGCGGCGCGATAAGCGCCATGCCAATCAAACGGTCATCAATCAGCAAGCCAATGGCCGGCAGGTCTTCAACAAAATGCTGCTGCACCAATTCACGCACCGTGGCGCGTACGCGCTGGTCATAGCCAGGGCGCTCGGCTTCAAACAAGTAAGCGAACGTCGGGTCATGGCGGTAAGCGTGATAGAGCAGCGAGCGTGCTTCACGGGCATAGCCGCTATCGAGCATACGAATTTCGGCGAGACTATTGGGCATCGGCGTGACCTCATGTTGTTCTTGATTTACGGGCCTTTTGGCACGTTAGCACCGCCCATCCGCCACCGCCATAGACTGGCCGTGTGCACGGTTAATCGGATAGCATCGCGCGCTTTCCACAGCGACATCCAGGACTGCAGCCCATGAAGATTGTCTCCTTCAATATCAACGGCCTGCGTGCACGGCCGCATCAACTCGAAGCGCTGATTGAGAAGCACCAGCCCGATGTCATCGGCCTGCAGGAAACCAAAGTCGCCGACGAACAGTTCCCCGAGGCGCATATCCGCCAGTTGGGTTACCACGTGCATTATCACGGGCAAAAAGGCCACTACGGCGTCGCCCTGCTGTCACGTAAAGAACCGCTGAGCGTGCATAAGGGCTTTCCTGGTGATGCCGAGGACGCGCAGCGGCGTTTTATCTACGGCACCTTTGCCGACGCACAAGGCAATCCGGTGACGGTGATGAATGGCTACTTTCCGCAAGGTGAGAGCCGTGATCACCCGACCAAGTTCCCGGCCAAGCAACGCTTTTACGCCGACTTGCAGCACCTGCTGGTCAATCAATTCAACCCGGAACAAGCGTTGGTCGTGATGGGCGATATCAATATCTCGCCTGAAGATTGCGACATTGGTATCGGTGAACCCAATCGCCTGCGCTGGCTTAAAAGTGGCAAATGCAGCTTTCTGCCCGAGGAGCGCGAGTGGTTAGCCACCCTGAAAAACTGGGGTTTGGTCGATAGCTTCCGCCACCTCAACCCAGCGGTGAATGATCGCTTCAGTTGGTTCGACTACCGCAGCCGGGGTTTTGAGGATGAGCCTAAACGCGGCCTGCGCATTGATGTGATTTTGGCGTCTCAGGCCTTGCAGGCACGCATCGAAGATGCCGGTATCGACTATGACCTGCGCGGCATGGAGAAGCCCTCCGATCACGCACCTATCTGGTTAAAACTGGCCGAATAAGCCGGCCCAGAGCGGCTGCCCGATAAGTGGCTGTCATATTTCAGTCACTTATTTGTCTTATCGTCGCGGCACTTTCAGCCACCACATAAGGTGATTGCCGCATGCCGCGCACCCTCTCTGCTGCCGATCAAGAAACTTGGCCACGCACTATCAGTTTTCTGGTGCTCGGCTGTATCTGTTATGCACTGCCTTGGTCAGTCTTTGCGGCCCTGCCCATCCCTAGCGATAACAGCAGCGTGCTGCGCATACAGGGTTCCAACACCATTGGCGCCCGACTGGGCCCGGCACTGGCGAAGGGCCTGCTCGAAGAGCAAGGTTTGAAGGCCATTCGCATTGAGCCCGGTATGGCAGAAAACGAACAACGCGTGCTGGCCAAAACCGATGATGGCCGCAGTGTCGTTCTGGATGTGGCTGCCCATGGTTCAGGCACCGGGTTTACCTCCCTGGCCGCTGCCACTGCTGATCTGGCTGCCTCTTCACGCCCGATTAAAGACAGTGAAGCCCAGAGCCTGCTCGCCTTGGGTGATATGAACAGCGCCAGTGCCGAGCAAATCATTGCCCTGGATGGCCTGGCTATCATCCTGCATCCCAGTAACCCACTCGCGGCATTGAGCACCGTGCAACTGGCGCAAATTTTTGCTGGTGAAATCACGGACTGGGCGCAATTGGGCGCACCGGCCGGGGCCATCACCCTGTATGCCCGCGACGATAAATCCGGCACCTTCGACACCTTCAAAGAACTGGTGCTGAGCGCCAACAGCAAAGCTCTGGCAGCAAAGGCAAAGCGCTTTGAGTCGAGTGAGCAACTGTCGGATGCCGTCAGCCAGGATCGCAACGGCATTGGTTTTATCGGCCTGCCCTACATTCGCCAGGCCAAAGCCGTGGCCATTGCCTCCGGTGACTCACAGCCGATGCTGCCCAGTTTGACCCTGATCGCCACAGAGGATTACCCACTCTCACGCCGCCTGTTTTTGTATAACGCCCCCGATACAAACAACCCTTGGACCCAGGCACTGGTGCAATTCGCCCACAGCCCAAGGGGCCAGGCCATCGTTGAGCAAAGCGGCTTTATTGCGCAAACCGTGCAGGCCGTGAAAATTCCGGCGCATACGCAAATGCCAGCCAGCTACCAGGCATTGGCGCAAAATGCACAGCGCCTCTCGGTTAACTTTCGTTTTCAGGAAGGCAGCGCCAACCTCGACAATAAAGCCTTGCGTGATCTCAACCGGCTGATTAAGTACCTGCGTGACCACGACAAGCTGCGCGATAAAGTAGTGCTGGTTGGTTTCGGTGACGCAAAAGCCGACCCGGCCCGCGCCGAATTGCTGTCCAAGCTGCGGGCAATGGCGGTAAGGCGTGAGCTAAACAAAGAAGGGGTTATTTTCCGCGACATTATCGGCATGGGTGACGAACTGCCGGTGGCCGCCAACACCGCCGATGACGGCCGCATCAAGAACCGCCGCGTAGAGGTCTGGGTCTATTAACCGGTTACTGACCTTTTCTCGCTGCCGAGACGGTTTCTAAACAGTAAAACGCAAGAGGCCCGCATTCGCGGGCCTCTTGTTTAACGCTCAGCCTTAGCGGCTGGCTTTCATCAAGTCTTTCGACACGTACTTGCCAATCTCGAACTTACCAATCGCCGCACGGTGCACTTCGTCCGGGCCATCGGCCAGACGCAAGGTGCGCTGCATGGCGTACCAGTAGGCCAGCGGGAAGTCGTTGGACACCCCAGCACCACCGTGGATCTGGATCGCACGGTCAATCACCTTCAGCGCCACATTCGGTGCCACGACTTTGATCTGAGCGATTTCACTGGCGGCAATCTTGTTGCCCACGGTGTCCATCATGTAGGCCGCATTCAAGGTCAGCAGGCGCGCCATGTTGATTTCCATACGCGAGTCGGCGATGTGGTCAATGTTGCCGCCCAGCCGAGCCAGTGGTTTGCCGAAAGCGGTGCGACTGATGGAACGCTCGCACATCAGTTTCAGCGCACGCTCAGCCATACCGATGGAGCGCATGCAGTGGTGGATACGGCCTGGGCCAAGGCGACCCTGGGCGATTTCGAAGCCACGACCTTCACCCAACAGCACGTTTTCATAGGGCACGCGCACGTTCTCGAACAGCACTTCGGCGTGGCCATGCGGGGCGTCGTCGTAGCCAAACACCGGCAGCGGACGCAGCACTTTCACCCCAGGGGCATCCATCGGCACTAGAATCATCGAGTGTTGCTGGTGGCGCGGGCCGTCCGGGTTAGTCAGGCCCATGAAAATCATGATCTTGCAGCGCGGATCACAGGCACCTGAAGTCCACCACTTGCGGCCGTTGATTACCCACTCATCACCCTCACGCACCGCACGGGCCTGCATGTTGGTGGCATCGGAGGACGCCACCGCCGGCTCTGTCATTGCAAATGCGGAACGGATGGTGCCGTCCAGCAGCGGCTTCAGCCACTGTTCTTTCTGTGCTTCGTTGGCATAACGCACCAACACTTCCATGTTGCCGGTGTCAGGTGCGGCGCAGTTGAACGGCTCGGCTCCAATCAGTGAGCTGCCCATGATTTCAGCCAACGGCGCGTATTCGGTGTTGGTCAGGCCGGCGCCCAGTTCAGAGTCGGGCAGAAACAGGTTCCACAAACCTTCGGCTTTAGCCTTGGCTTTCAGTTCTTCCATGATGGCCGTTGGCTGCCAACGATCGCCCTCGTTGACTTGCTGCTCAAAGATGGCTTCGGCTGGATAGACATGGGTCTCCATAAACGCGGTGACGCGTTCACGCAGTTCCTGAACCTTGGGGGAGTAGGCGAAATCCATGGGGGCTACCTTCTGACGCTGATTGTGAGGAAATTCGGTGAATTAAAATGATGCTAGAACAGGACTTTGGATTTACCTAATCTATTCTCGCCGTGTATAAACATTCATCACCGATATATGATCCACTGATGCCGACAACCTGCGGAGCGTGCGTGAAATGAATTTGAACAAGGTCGACCTCAACCTGTTTGTCGTCTTCGATGCCATCTACACCGAGGCCAACCTGACGCGCGCCGGGCAGATTGTCGGCATCACTCAGCCAGCAGTTTCCAATGCGCTGGCGCGCCTGCGTGAAACCTTCAATGACCCGCTGTTTGTGCGCACCGCACAGGGCATGGTGCCTACGCCGATGGCTCAGAACATCATCGGCCCGGTGCGAAATGCCCTGCAGCAACTGCGGATCTCGGTACAGGAAAGTCGCATTTTCAATCCGGCGCAGGCCAACAAAACCTTTCGCATCAGCATGACTGACCTCACTGAGGCGCTCATCCTGCCGCCGTTGTTTCAGCGACTGCGACGCATGGCCCCCAATGTCAATATCGAGAGCATGCTGGCTCGTCGCCGCGAAACCACCAAGGAACTGGCCGCTGGCCGCTTGGACTTTGCCGTAGACGCCCCGCTCAATACCGACCCGCAGGTGCGTCACGTCAAACTGATGGAAGATCGCTACGTCTGCGCCATGCGCCGTGGCCACCCGCTGAACAAAGACAAAATCAGCCTGGATGACTACATGGCTCTGACCCACATTCACATTTCCAGTCGCCGCAGCGGTTTGGGGCATGTCGATCTGGCATTGGGGCGACAAGGCATGCAGCGCAAAATTGCCTTGCGTTCACAACATTACCTAATGGCCACCACCGTACTGCAGACCACCGATATGGCCATGACCGTGCCGGAGCGTTTCGCCAAACGCAATGACCTGCAGTTTTTCGAATTGCCCATCAAAGACATGATGCCGCTGGAAACGCATTTGTACTGGCACGAAAGCACCGACCAAGACCCGGCCAACCGCTGGATGCGCGAGCAAATTATTGAGCTGTGCCAGCTGGTGTGCGCGCGGGAAAAAGCAGAACAGCAATAAGCCCCGCTTGGCGCAGAGAGTCCTTATCAGCGCCTTCACGCAGCTTAGAAAGCGGCGTGAAGGCTTGCGACGTGGCCACCTGCAATTTCAAATCTAAACCAACGTCTACCGCGCAGTGAGTCTTGCAGCTAAACCTTGCTGGAGTTTTGCCATTGGTTTAACCGCTGCCGCTAGCAAGGGCTTTCAGAGAAAAGTGGGGACGGCTTATCCAAGCAGCTCGCTAAGTGGAATAAACCGCAGGCTATCGCCTTCTGCCAGCGTCGTGTCTTCCAGCACTTCGGCAAATCCATCGGCCCAGGCTGCGCTGCGCAGCACACCGGAACTCTGATTCGCATAAGGCACCACCCGACCATTCTCCAGACGCGCGCGCAGGTATTCACGGCGCTTGCCCGGTTTGCTCCAAGCAAAACCTGCCGGCATAGCAAAGCCCAGCGGCTCGACCCGCTGAACGCCCAAGCGGCGAAGTAAGTAAGGTCGGGCAAGTAGGCCAAAGGTCACCAGGGTCGAAGCCGGATTGCCCGGCAAACCGATCACCGGCACACCGCGAAACTGCCCGCAGGTCAGCGGTTTTCCTGGTTTGATCGCCAGCTTCCATAGTGCCAGTTCACCCTCTTCACGCAGGGCCATACCGAGATAATCCGCTTCGCCCACCGACACGCCGCCGGTAGAGAGAATCAGATCAACACCGCTCAATGCAGTCAGGGCCGCACGGGTCAGTGCGAGGTCATCAGGTAAGATGCCGCCGTCGACTACCTCACAACCCAAACGCTCCAGCCAGGCAATCAGCAAAGGTCGATTGCTGTTGTAGATCTGCCCGAGACCTAAAGGTTGGCCAGGCTCGACCAGCTCATCGCCGGTGGATAAAACCGCCACACGCGGCCGCCGACGTACGCGCAACACCGCGCAGCCCAGCGATGCAGCCAAACCCAATTCGATAGGCCCAAGGCGCGTGCCTGCGGGCAACACACAGTCACCCTGCCGCGCTTCCTGCCCTTGGGGGCGGACATTCTGGTTGAGCTTCAATGGCTGGCTAAACAGCACCCGGCCATCGGCTTGCAGCACGGCGTTCTCCTGCATTTCCACAGTATCGGCACCGGCCGGCATGGGCGCGCCGGTAAAAATCCGCGCGCAGGTGCCAGGCTGCAAGGGTGCTGGGGCGCTGCCAGCCTGAATCCGCTGACTGACGTGCAGCGGTTCGCCCGTCCAGTCACTCAAACGCAAGGCATAACCGTCCATGGCGCTATTGGCCCAAGGCGGTAAATCCAAGGTGGCAACCAGTGGTTCAGCTAATACCCGGCCTGCGGCTGCGTGGAGACTGACGTGCTCGATCTCTTCAATCGCACTGGCTTCAGCCTGCGCCAGCAAACGCGCCAACGCCACTTCAACGGGCATCAGCCCCGGCATATCACAGCCGCTCATCCACGGCTCTCGCAGGGCGCTGCGGCTTTCAAATGCGCGACGAAATTGCACGGGCGGTGACGGTTGTCCAACTGCTCGGCGAGGATGCCGTCCCACGCTGTACGACAGGCGTTGGTCGACCCCGGCAGGCAGCACACCAGCGTGCCATTGGCCAGCCCGGCCAAGGCGCGGGACTGAATGGTTGAGGTGCCGATGTCAGCTACGGAAATCTGTCGGAACAGCTCACCGAAACCATCTACTTGCTTGTCCAGCAGGCAGGTCACCGCTTCCGGCGTGCTGTCGCGGCCGGTGAAACCTGTGCCGCCTGTGATCAGCACCACTTGCGCTTCATCTTCAGCAATCCAGGTCGCCACCTGAGCGCGGATTTTGTACAGGTCGTCCTTGAGCAGTACCCGCGCGGCCAATTGATGGCCCGCTGCCTGCAAACGATCAACCAGCAGTTGACCAGAGGTATCGGTGTCCAGGGTGCGGGTGTCGCTCACCGTCAAAACGGCAATGTTCAGGGGCACAAAAGGTGCGTCGGCCTTATGGCTCATGGCAGGCTTCCGGTTATGGGCAATAATGCCCGCCGTTATATCACAGGGCTGTTTTCGGAGACCGTTTATGCCTGGCACAAATACCCCATCCACATGCTCGGTGTTACTGCTCGCTGGCGGACGCGGACAGCGCATGGGCGGTGCCGACAAGGGCCTCTTGGAGTGGCAAGGCCGCCCCCTGATTGCCTGGCTGCATGATCTGGTTCGACCGCTGACGGACGATTTAATCATCTCCTGCAACCGCAACAGTGACCGCTATGCCTGCTTTGCCGATCGCCTGGTGCATGATGATGACAAGGACTTCCAAGGCCCACTGGCCGGAATCCGCGCAGGACTGCGGGTAGCGCAGCACGCGCATCTTTTATTGTTGCCCTGTGATGCGCCCCGGCTTGATAACGCGTTGCTGCACACGCTGCTGGATCAGGCGGGTGAACGTGCCGTGGTACTGCGTCGTGGCGACTATTACGAGCCGCTGTTTAGCCTGATTCCTTGTGCATTACTGGCTGATCTTGAACAGGCCTGGCAAGCCGGCGAACGCAGTCCGCAACGCTGGCTGCGCAGCCTCGACCCGTTGACAATCGACTGCGCGCTCGCCGACCCTCGTTTGGCAAACTTCAACACGCCAGACACACTCGTCACAGCCCGATAAAGCGCTGCCGGGGAACTTGGCGGGCAAAATTTCGTCGTACCTAAAGCCGCTTTAAATCACAAAGGAGATTGTTATGACTCAACGGATCACTGCAGCACTGCTGCTGACACTGGGCTTGGCCACGCTTGCTGGCTGCGCCTCGCCTAGCGTGATCACCCTCAACGATGGCCGTGAGATTCAGACCACTGACGAGCCAGAGTTTGATGAAGAAACGGGCTTTTACGAGTTCGAGCAACTGGATGGCAAGCGCGCCAAGGTGAACAAAGACCAAGTGCGTACGCTCAAAGAACTTTAGGACTCAAGCTGGGCGATGCTACGCATCGCCCAGTACGGCATGGACGCTTTTTACGAACTACGCCGATAGAAAAAATTAAACGCTAACCCCTTGTACCGTAAAACTTTTTCAGTAGAATCTCGGCCATCGGAGTGTAGCGCAGCTTGGTAGCGCGTCTCGTTCGGGACGAGAAGGTCGCAGGTTCGAATCCTGCCTCTCCGACCAAAATCAAAAAGCCCGCATCAACAGATGCGGGCTTTTTTGTGCCTAGGATTTGTAAGGCGCAGCAGCATAGCTGCCGATGATGGGGAACTCAGGCTGCACTAATAAATGCAGCGACCTGCTCCGCTTCGAATGGCCAGTTCAACTCTGCCCCGCTATCGATACGCCTCAACACAGGAATGCGCAAACCGTATTGTTCGACCCACTGCTCATCGTCAGCGATGTCGATCAACTCAACCAATAAGCCGTGTTCAACAAAAGGCATCAGCAGCGCTTCGGCGACTTCGCACAGGTGGCAGCCAAGGGTGCCCAGCAACTGACATTCCGGGAGCATGTTCGCGCCTCCAGTTAGAAATGGAGGCGCAGTTTAGCATTACGACTGACTTATTCGTCGCTGGCAGGGTTGCTATCCAGCGCCGGATTGAGCTGCTTTTGCAGACCATCAAGCAAGCGGCTGTTGAGTTGCTCCGCCTTATCCAGCCGCGCACTGTCAAAGCGCTCATCCAAGGCGAAGCCGCCCTTAAGCAGATCGAGCAGACTGCCTTTAGCGCTGCTTTCCTCGGCCACCTGACTGGTGCTACGCAGCGCCTCCAGCAACCCCTGAGCGTATTCAATCAGCGAATTATTGACCGCGCTGGCTGCCTGCCCACCACTCTGCGCCACAGCGCTGTAGGCATCAGTGGCCTGCCTTACGCTGGTTTGCGTCAGGTTGAGTGACAGTGAGGCCAATTGTTCACCGTCCATTTCCAAGGCCATGGCACGGTCAAATGCGCCGGCCATGTCTCCGGCATAAAAGCTGTTGGATAACTCCTGCACCTGACTGAACAGCTTCTCCAGCGCGCCCAGTTCGTCTGCATCCAACTCGCCTTCAACGCTGACCTGCCAAGCACCGATCTGCATACTGCCGGACTGAGTGCTGGCAACTAGAGCGCTGGCGTTGCCATTACTGCTCGCCGCCACAGGGCTTTGCGACCAGTTGGCCGAGGCTTGGGCGATGGAAATGCGTAAACGATCACCGTCACGGGTAGTCACTTGCATGTCGAAGGTTTCGGCCTGCGCGGCAAAGCGCTCGCTGTAAGCAGCTGCGGAAACATTGCTATTACTGGCCGATGCAGGCGGATTAAAGCGTTGGTCCAACTCGCTAAAACCGTCCTGGATTTTCTGGTAGGTGTCGTCGATGTCGCTCGCTACCTTGCCCTGCAGCACGCCCATGCCGTCGAGAATCTTGCGTGCTTCGGCAAAGCCCTTTTCAACACCGCTGCGAGCCTGCTCCAAGAGGCTTTGTAATTTGGCCGGATCGGCTCCGGCGGCTTGCTCAGTCTGCAAGCGCTGTTCGATAAAACCCAGAATTCGCCCGGCAACTTTCTCTGGGGTGTAGTCATTGGTTTTACCCGCTAACGCGCCCGGTTCAAAACCCAAACGCTCAGCCAGACGATTCGCCAGCGTGGCTTGCGCATCAAAGGCTGGAGAGCGCGCAGCGGAGGGAGTAAGCGCCGTTGCAGGACGCGATGAGGAGGATATAAGCGAGGCCAGAGGATTCATAACGGTTTACCTGGGCAATCTATCTTATCGGTTGACGGCCATAAATGGAAAAACTTAAGCCCTCAACCGCTTAACACGATAAACGGTCAGGCTGCCCGTTTAGAGCCATTTATCAAATAGTGTGAGCGGTTATTTGATTGCCATGGCCTGTCATTGGGCGACCAAAGTCTAAGGGCCAAGCAACGCCGAGCATGTTTTATTGCCACTCGCTGTAACAGATCGGCCATAAACCGACCCGCACACACGAGGAGCTAACAATAATGAGTCAATCTCCCCTCGCCCGCGCCGTGGCTCTCGCCGCGCTGGGTTCCTGCCTCACACTGCCATCGCTGGCTCAAGCTGAATTTATCAAGGACAGCAAAGCCACCATCGAAGCACGTAACTTCTATTTCAACCGCGACTTTCGTCAGGATGGCGGCAGTCTCGCCAACGGCCAGTCCAAACAAGACGAATGGGCTCAAGGGTTTATTCTGCGTTTAGATTCGGGCTTCACTGAAGGCACAGTAGGTTTTGGTGCTGATGCGATTGGCACCTTCGGTTTCAAACTTGACTCCGGCGACGGCACATCAGGTAGCGGCTTGTTGGTTCCTGATAAATCGGGCGGGTCTCAGGACAACCACTCAGATCTGGCGTTAGCGGCCAAGGTTAAAGTGTCCAAGAGCACGCTACGCGTAGGTGCCATGCAGTTCAAAAACCAGGCGATCTCCTCTAGCGACTTACGCCTCCTGCCGCAAATTTTCCAGGCAGGGCATTTGGTTTCTCAGGAAATTGAAGGCCTCACGCTGGACATGGGCCATGTCCGTGAGATGAACGACCGCAACTCTAATGACTACCAAGACATCTCACTGACCACCGGCGGTCGTCGCGGCATCACAGTCACAGGTACCAATGCCACTGACTCATTCAGCTTTTTAGGCGGCAGTTACAAGGTCACCTCTGACCTGACGGCCGGCTACTACCACTCCAAGCTGGAGGATATGTACAAACAGAACTCGTTCAGTCTGGTACACGTGCTGCCGCTAGCCGACAAACAGACCCTGAAGACCGATCTGCGCTATGCCCGATCGACTGACGAAGGCCGTAGCAATATCGACAACAAAGCCCTTGGCGCGATGATTACCTATGGTATTCAAGGCCATAGTTTGGGTTTGGGTTACCAGAAAATGAGTGGTGACACAGGTTTCGCTTACATCAACGGTACCGATCCGTTCTTGGTTAACTACGTGCAGATCGGCGACTTTGCCAACAAGGATGAAAAGTCCTGGCAAGCGCGTTATGACTTCAACTTCGCCAGCATCGGCATTCCGGGTTTGACCTTCATGACCCGCTACCTGACCGGTGACAACGTCGAGTTGGGTGCTAACCGTTCCGAAGGCAAGGAATGGGAACGCAACACCGAATTGATGTATGTGTTCCAGGAAGGTGCTTTGAAAAACCTTGGCGTGCGCTGGCGCAATGCGTCTGTGCGCTCGAACTTTGCCAATGATATCGACGAAAACCGTCTGATCGTCAGCTACACCCTGCCGCTGCTTTAACGCTTTCAGCAGGCTGAAATAGAAAGGCCCGGACACTGTCCGGGCCTTTTGCATTACGTGTAGCCATCAGTCCTGGCTTACGGCACCGATCTTATGCACCGAAAGGTCGGCACCGTAGTACTCCTCCTCCTGGCTCAGGCGAATACCCACGGTGGCTTTCAGTACGCCGTACACCAGCACACCGCCGATCAAGGCCACCACGACACCTAGCGCGGTGCCGATGAACTGGCTGGCGAGGCTAACGCCGCCCAGTCCACCCAGCATCTCCTGACCGAAGATACCGCAGGCAATCCCGCCCCACACGCCGCACAAGCCATGCAGTGGCCACACGCCAAGCACGTCGTCGATCTTCCATTTCACTTGGGTGGCGGTAAACGCCCAGACGAACAGCGCGCCAGCAATCGCACCAGTGGCCAACGCCCCGACCGGGTGCATCAAGTCAGAACCGGCGCACACCGCGACCAAACCAGCCAGCGGGCCGTTGTGCAGGAAGCCCGGGTCATTACGGCCGACCAGCAAGGCCGCTACTGTTCCGCCGACCATCGCCATCAGGGTGTTGACCGCCACCAGGCCGCTGACGCTGCCCAGGGTTTGTGCGCTCATCACGTTAAAGCCGAACCAGCCGATGATCAGAATCCACGAGCCCAGCGCCAGAAACGGGATATTCGAGGGGGCAAATGCCACCAGACGTCCATCGCGGTAACGTCCATTACGACGACCCAGCAAAATCACCGCGCCAAAAGCCAGCCAGCCGCCCATGGCGTGGACCACCACCGAACCAGCGAAGTCATGGAAGGTGGCGCCGAACTGCGCCCCCAGCCACGCCTGAAAACCGTAGTTGCCGTTCCAGATCATCCCTTCGAAGAAGGGGTAGATAAAGGCCACGATCAACACCGTGGCACACAACTGCGGACCGAATTTGGCGCGCTCAGCAATGCCGCCAGAAATGATCGCCGGGATGGCGGCCGCAAAGGTCAGCAGGAAGAAGAACTTCACCAAGGCATAACCGTTGCCCTCGGTCAGCACACTGGCCGGTTCAAGGAAGGTCACGCCGTAGGCGATCCAATATCCGACAAAGAAATAGGCCAGAGCCGATACGGCAAAGTCAGAAATGATTTTCGACAAGGCATTAACCTGATTCTTCTGCCGCACGGTGCCCACTTCAAGGAAGGCAAAACCGGCGTGCATCGCCAGAACCATGACAGCGCCCAAAAGGATAAACAGGGTATTGGAGCCGTGAATCAGTGTTTCCACAGCACTGTTGATGTTGTCCATCTGCGAAGAAAACTCCGTCGCGAGGAAAAGCACCAAAGAAGATCACAAAGGTAAAAATACGCACCAGAGTGCAGCATTTCTCCATTGTCATCTCACCGCAATCAACCTCTTAAAGCACCAAACCAGTGCTTTTAGAGATTCATAGCGTGGCACTAATTCCATAGTTATTAATGAGTTAGTGATGCACCACGGCGTCCAGGCCAAAACCTTTGCAGCCCCATTAAAGAGCGCATAAGCAAAGGAGCGCACCAGCACAATGCAAGCGCTGTACCACCCGTAAACTTGGGTGCATGGGGTAATACGGATAGATGACCGAGAAAAAAGGAACCCCTGTCCAGCTCAGGACTCGAACGCATACACTCACACCGTTACGCTTAGGAGAAACACCATGGCCCGTAAAAACCCTGTGTCCGCTAGCCAAGACCAACTGCTTGAAGAGTTTCAGGCGCTGGTTAGCGACACCGAGCGCTTGCTGCACCAATCCGCCAGCCTCGCGGGCGACCAGGCTGAAGCACTGCGCGAGCAAATTCGCAGCAGCTTAGGCCGCGCGCGAAGCACCTTGCATAACGCCGAAGACGCCCTTCAGGTGCGCGGCAAGGCAGCGCTGGACGCGACAGAGGACTATGTGCAAAGCCATCCTTGGCAAACCCTGGGTATTGCAGCGGCCATCGGTCTGCTGCTGGGCATGTTGATTTCACGGCGCTAACGAGAACCCGTCTATGGATGCAACACCTTCTACGCCGCCCAGCAGCGGACAATCGCCACGTCGCTTTGCCAGTGCTTTGCTCGGCTTGCTGCACGGTCATCTCGCGTTGCTTGCCGAAGAGTTCAAAGAGCAGCAGCAGCACACGCTTAGCTTGCTGGTATTGGCCAGCCTAAGCGTGGTGTTCGGTTTCCTGCTGATTATTGGCTTATCTGCGGCGTTGCTAATTGCCTTCTGGGACAGCCATAAACTGCTGGTCATCACAGCCCTCTGCGCCACTTACGCCGCGGGCTTTTTGTGCGCATTAGTGACCCTGCTGCTGCGCCTGCGTGATGCCCCTGCCCCGTTTAGCGCCAGCCTTGAAGAACTGGCCCGTGACCGTGAGCAACTGCTGCCATGACGATGCCCGAACTGCCTGCCAATGCTTCACGCCGTGAACTGCGTAAAACCCTGCTGCGCATGCGTTTGGAAATGCACCGCCAGGAATTACGCCACGAGACCTTGGTAATGCTGCAACCGTTGCGCCAAGCGCAACAGCTAAAGCGGTATTGGCGAGACGAATTAAACGGTGGCGCACCAGTTTGGGTCGCTTCGGGCGCGTTGCTGTTAGCCACCTTGGGGTTGGGCAAAGGCCATTGGCGGCGCTGGCTGCGTATTGCTCTGATTGCTTTTCCCTTGTTGCGGCGCAATCCACCGCGCCAAGCAAGCGACCCGACTAAAGATGTTTCATCAGGGGATTAATCTGGCCACGATCTTGCTTTAACCCCAGGCTTAATCGCCCACAAGGCGCAGCGCCTGCTTAAGGAAGCCGACCGTGTTCAATGGACAACCGCTTGCTGTTTTCCAACCCTTCATCGATACCGCCACCGGGCGTATTGCCGGTGTTGAAGCACTGGCGCGGCTGCGCAGCGATGACGGGCGATTGCACTCGGCGGGTCCATTGTTCAGCGACCCCAAAACACCGCCGGCCGCTCTACGCCGCCTAGATCGTGAAATCCGCCGCCAGGCGCTAAGTCGCTTTCATGAGGCGCCTTCGGACTGGTTCCTCAGTTTAAATATCTCACCGCGCTGGATCAGCCGCCTTCGTCCAGCGCAGCCTCTGCCCAGCCTTAAACAACTGGGACACAGTGGCATTGACCCGGCACGGATTGTGTTTGAAATCACCGAACTGGGTGGTGCGAGCAGCCGTTTGCCCGGCGTAGTGGCGTCTTACCGCCAAGCGGGGGCGAGAATCGCCATCGACGATTTTGGCGCAGGCTATTCGCAGCTCGACCGCGTGCTGGCTTTGCAACCGGACATACTCAAACTCGACATGCGCCTATTTCAACAAGCTGCGCGTGGCGGCCCCAGCAGCGAGGTGGTGAAAGCGCTGGCACAGATGGCGGAAAAAACCGGCTGCTGGATCATTGCCGAGGGAGTCGAAACCGAAGCAGAGCTGGATTTTGCCCTCGAATGCGGCGCGCGCTATGTGCAGGGCTATCTGTTTGCTAAACCTGAAGAAGCCTTTTTCAGCAGCCAGGCCTTTGTTAAACGCTTTGCTCAACTACGCGACCATTATGTGCAACAAAAACTCGCCGAGCGCGCACGCCTGATGACGCTGCGCCAGCAACTAGGCGAGCTGATGAACAGCTTCAAAACCTGGATCAGTGCGGGCGAACACGCCGAACAATTACCCCATCCGCACGCCCACCCCTGGCTGCTGCGCATTTACCAATGCGACCGCCATGGCACCCAACTGATGTTGGCGCAGATTCCAGCTTTTTACATGCAGATGGCTGCTCAATCGGCGAAAGGATGAAACTTTATTTATACGGATGACACTTTATTTTCATCCCACAACTGACTGCCAACCTGGAATGGCGCGAACAGACCTGGCACAGCGACAGCCGCTACATCGGCCACAACTGGTCCTGGCGACCGTACTTCTACCAGCTGTTGGCCGAAGGCTGGGAAGAACGCCGACTGATTCTCTCCAGCACCTACCGCGACGCCACCACCAACCAGTACTGCCTGACAGCCGGACAATTTATCGACAACGGCAAGCGGCTCTTGCTCATCGACATCGACGCCGCCGGTTTTTAACCGAACCTCGCCTTGCATCAACGGCTTAGAAGCTTGAAGCTAGCCGGCACAGGCAACGGCGAGGACATCCCTTGGATTGGCAAACCCTGCTCACCCGCGAACGACTCGGCAAACCGACACACAGCGTTGCCGAACTGGGTCGTACGCCGTTTCACAAAGACCACGACCGCATCATCTTCTCCGGGGCCTTCCGCCGCCTGGGGCGCAAAACCCAAGTGCACCCCGTGTCGAGTAACGACCATATCCACACACGCCTGACCCATTCGCTGGAAGTCAGCTGCGTGGGCCGCTCGCTGGGCATGCGCGTTGGCGAGATGATCCGCGACGCCTTGCCTGACTGGTGCGAACCCAGTGATTTGGGCATGGTGGTGCAGTCCGCCTGCCTGGCCCACGACATCGGCAATCCACCGTTCGGCCATTCTGGCGAAGACGCCATCCGCCACTGGTTTCAGCAGGCGGCTGGACGCGGCTGGTTGGATTCCATGAGCAGCGCCGAACGTGGAGATTTCCTTAGCTTTGAGGGCAACGCCCAGGGCTTTCGCGTACTGACTCAGCTGGAATATCACCAGTTCGACGGTGGCACACGGCTGACCTACGCCACCCTCGGCACCTACCTGAAATACCCCTGGACGGCGCGACACGCCGAAGCCCTCGGCTACAAAAAACACAAGTTCGGCTGCTACCAGAGCGAGTTACCGCTGCTCGAGCAAATCGCTGGCAAACTCGGCCTGCCGCAACTGGATGATCAGCGCTGGGCACGCCACCCGCTGGTGTACCTGATGGAAGCTGCCGACGACATTTGCTACGGCTTGATTGATCTCGAAGACGGCCTGGAAATGGAGTTGCTCGACTACTGTGAGGTCGAAGCGCTGCTGCTGGATCTGGTGGGTGATGATTTGCCGGAAACCTACCGCCAACTCGGTCCGGACGACTCACGCCGGCGCAAGCTAGCGATTCTGCGCGGCAAAGCTATCGAACACCTAACCAATGCCGCCGCCGAAGCCTTTGTTGAACAGCAAGACGCCCTGCTTGCCGGAACCCTGCAGGGCGACTTGGTCGAGCACATGCACGGCACGGCCAAGCGTTGCGTGCAGAGTGCCAAGGACATGGCCCGGCAGAAGATCTTCCACGACAAACGCAAAACGCTGCATGAGATCGGCGCGTATACCACCTTGGAAATCCTCCTAAACGCCTTCTGCGGGGCTGCTCTGGAGCAACATGGCGGGCGCACGCCCTCCTTTAAAAACCGCCGCATTCTTGATCTGCTCGGCAATAATGCGCCGGATCCCAACTGGCCGTTGTACCGCTCATTTCTGCGCATGATCGACTTTATTGCCGGCATGACCGACAGCTATGCCACCGAAATGGCGCGCGAAATGACAGGCCGCTCCAGTCCGGTATAAGCCATGAATAACGTCTTGCGAGAAAGCTTCAGCTGGCACCCCGGACCAATCGCCTGGGGGCCGGCTGTGATCGCGGGTTTGGGCTGCGCCTTGCCGTTGCTACTTGGTTTGTTCAGTGGCCATCCGGGGTTTATCTGGGCCTCGGTGGGAGCATTCCAGGCGGCGCAGGCTAATCCGCTGCATCGCCTTGGCATGCTGCGCATGTTGATGCTCTGTGGTCTAGGCGCCTGCAGCGCAGGCGTTGGCTTTTGGGCGGGCAGTCACCCGGATGCAAGCCTGCTAATTTTTGCCTTGTTCGGTTTCCTGCTCGCCTGGCTGCAACGTTTTGGCAGTGAAGCCGGCAAGCTGGGCATCGGCTTGGCCATCTGCTTGTGCTTGGGTCAAGGCCAGTACGGCATGGGAACGCTGAATAACCCCTACGCCATCGCCACCCTGTTTATCCTCGGTGGGCTCTGGGTCATGCTGCTGGCCTTTGGTTACCGGGGCTTACATGGCTTGCGCATGTGGCCCCACATGCCGCGTTTTATCAGCATTCTCAAAGTCCTCAAGCGCCACGCCAAACGTCTACCACAACAAAAATGGCGGCTGCATGCGCTCGGCTGCACCCTGGCATTCGCACTCTCAGGGCTAATCGTCAACCTGGCCGACTTGCACCGGGGGTACTGGTTGACGCTGACTGTCATTTCCACCTTACAGCTCAACTTTCAGGCCAGTCTGGTGCGCGCAGTGCAGGCAACAATGGCCAGCCTCGGCGCGGCGGGGTTGCTGATACTGCTAGGGCATAGCCTGCAAGACCCGAGCATGATGGTCGCCACACTACTTCCGCTGATCGTGCTGAGTCGGGCATTACAAGCCAAACATTACGGTCTGTTCGTGCTGCAAACCAGCGTGTGCTTTGTGCTGCTGGCCGAAAGCCTGGCGCATGACTGGCACCTGCCAGAGGTACGTTTGTTCAACAGCCTGCTGGGCGTTGCGCTGGCCCTGTTGGTCGCCTTGTTGATTTACGGGCTTGAGCGTTGGCTAAACAACCACTGGCGCACCACTGCTAAGTAGTTATGGCCGCGGTTAAACCGTGAAGCGAATCCGGGCAAAGCCGGCCAAGCTTCACTATGCTTGACAATCGGTCGGCGCGAGCAAGGAAAGGCAGGATGCAAGAGCACGCACGGGGCAAAACAGGAATGCGCGCAAGGCGCTTTCCGCTGCACATTCATATCAGTGCACTCTTTACCTTTTTGCTGCTCAGTTCGGGCGCGCTGCTCGGGCTGTTTAACTACCAGCAAACCAGCGACATCATCCTCAGCAGCAGCAACCAGTTGTTTTCCCAGATGCGCCAGGAAGTCAAAGCGGATCTGCGCAACACCTACCAACCCATTAACGCCATGATCAACTTGCTGGCGCGTAACGAGCAGGTCAACGGTCGCGACCGCCATGACCGCATGGTCATGTTGCCCATTTTTGCTCAAGCCCTGCGCGACAACCCTAAGCTGGCATCGATCTACATCGGCTATGGCAATGGTGATTTCTTTATGGTGCGCCCACTGCGCAGCCAAAAACTGCGCGATATTTTTTATGCGCCCCCTAATGCGGCGTTTCAAGTGTGGAGCATCGACCGCATCAGCACGCAGCAGGCCGACTCGGAACATCAGTTTTTCGATGCGCAGTTAAAACCGCTCAACCGTCGGCAAAACCTCCGTGAAACTTTCGATCCGCGCAGCCGCGCTTGGTATCACGGGGCGCTGGACAGTGAGGCGCATTTCACCACCGCACCTTATGTGTTTTTCTCCAGCAGTGAGATCGGCACCACCATCGCGCGTAAAAGCAGTGCTGAAACAGTGATAGGTGCAGACCTTACTTTGGATGATCTTTCTGCGACGCTCGCGGCTCATCAACTCACGCCATCAACCGAAGTGGTGCTCTACAGCAGCGATGGTAGCGCGGTCGCCTATCCCGACAGTTCACGCTTGGTTATCCCCGGCCAGACCCTGCAGTTGGCTCCGCTACACACCCTCAGCCCCGTTTTGGCAGCGTTCCGCGCGCTGAATCTGCAGCAAGACCACCAAGGCGTGTTGATGCTTAACCAACAACGCTGGCACGTATCCTACAGCCGGTTAAGCGAAGGTGGCCCGCAGGGCTTGCACTTGGCCTTGATGGCGCCCGAACAGGAACTGCTGGCCGACGCCTACCGCATTCGCTGGCAAGGTGCCGTTCTGACCCTGAGCATCTTGTTGCTGTGCATTCCGCTGGGCTGGGTGTTCTCGACCATCTTGGTCAAACCACTGCGCGTGCTTGTGGGTGAATCCGAAGCGATACGCCGTTTTGATTTCGACCACCCGGCCAGCGGACGCTCCATGGTCAAGGAAGTCGATCAACTGGCTGTGGCGATGAAACACATGAAAGACACCATCGCCAGCTTTCTCGACATTACCGCCAGCCTGTCCGCCGAAACCCGCTTTGATGCACTGCTGCATCGCGTGCTGCGTGAAACCGTCGGTTTGAGCGAAGCCAGTGGCGGTTTACTTTACCTACGCGACATGAACACCGGCCGGCTAGAACCTTACGAACTTTTGATCGATCAAGAGCCGCAAAGCTTACTCAGTCACGTTATTCCCGTGTTCGAGCAGGCAGACGCGCAACTACCGGATTGGCTCGCGCAGGTTGCCAATGGCGGCGACAGTGTCACGGTGGCCCTTGGCTTTGAGCATGCGCAAAGCTTCCAAAGCCTGCTGCATGCGCTCGAAAGCCCACGCGCTCACTTGGTTTGTACGGGCCTGCATAATCGTCAGGGGCAAACCTTGGGCGTGCTGGTACTCCTGCACCGCGACACCGGCGATGAAACTCGGCTGGCCATGCTACGCCCTGAACGCATTGCCTTTGTGGAGGCGGTATCAGGCGTTGCAGCGCTGTGCATCGAAAGCCAGCGCCTGCTCGATCAACAGAAAAAACTGCTGGACGCATTTATTCAGCTCATCGCGGGGGCCATCGACGCCAAAAGCCCTTACACCGGTGGCCATTGCCAGCGCGTACCCGCCATCACGCTGATGCTCGCCCGCGCCGCTGCCGACAGCACCCAAGCGCCCTTCAATACTTATCAACCCACCGAACAAGAATGGGAGGCCCTGCATATCGCGGCCTGGCTGCATGACTGTGGCAAGGTCACCGTGCCGGAATATGTGGTGGACAAAGCCACCAAACTGGAAACCCTATGCGACCGTATCCATGAGGTGCGTATGCGTTTCGAAGTGCTCAAGCGTGATGCCTGGATTCTCTATTGGCAGCACGTGAGCCAAGGCGGTGATACCGAGCGCCTGAGCCAGGAGCGCGATGCATTATTGGCGGCGCTGGATGAAGAGTTTGCCTTTATTGCCCGTTGCAATCTGGGTGGCGAAGCCATGGCCGAGGCCGACTTGCAACGCCTGCGGGAGATTGGCGCACGCACTTGGACACGCACATTGGACGATCGCCTGGGCGTATCGTGGGAAGAAAACCTGCGACAGACACGTCAGCCTGCGCAGCCACTGCCTGTGCAGGAAACATTGCTTAGCGACAAAGCGGAGCACTTGATCGAACGGCCTGACACTGAGCGAATCGCTGAGGACAATCCTTGGGGCTTCAAGCTCGACGTGCCCACCTATAAATACAACCGTGGCGAGTTGTACAACTTGAGTATTAGCCGCGGCACGCTGACCGAAGAAGAGCGCTTCATCATTAACGGCCACATGGTGCAGACCATCCGCATGCTCAGCCACCTGCCCTTCCCGCCGCACCTGGCTAACGTCGCTGAAATTGCCGGTGGTCATCACGAGAAAATGGACGGCACCGGCTACCCGAAACGCCTCAAGCGTGAGGACATGAGTTTGCCGGCCCGGATGATGGCCATAGCCGATATTTTCGAGGCGCTCACGGCGGCTGACCGTCCCTATAAGAAAGGCAAATTACTCTCCGAATCGCTCGCCATCATGGCAAGCATGTGCAAAGGCGCACACATCGACCCCGAGTTGTTTGAGCTGTTTATTCGCGAGCGGATCTATCAGAAATATGCCGAGTTGTTCTTACACAAGGAACAGATCGATCACATCGATCAAGCGGCATTACTGGCCAAGGCGGGATTAATTTGAATGGCCGCTACGCAGAAGGGATTAGTGCGGGTAGAGAAGGAACTGAGGCTATTCCCGTGTTATCAGCGCGCTGCCGACAACACGGGAAAGAGTTGTAGCGATTAAGCCTGGGGAATCGGAGTATCCGGGTACCAGACGTCAATCAGCGGGCTGACAGTGAAATCCACCAGCTCGTCACGGCCCTTGAGCCAGGCTTCAACAGCGGCGCGCTGCTCAGCGCTGACCGAACCACGCTTGGACAGGCATACCAGACCGAAGTCATCACCGCCAACATAGCCAAGGCCGTTAGCGGTCATTGCTTCACTCAGGAACTGCTCAAGAAAGCTGTCGATGGCTTCATCAGCCAGGTCTTGCTTGAAGTTCAGGTTCAGCTCAAAACCCAGCTCCTGGAATTCATCCACGCAGAGTTTTTTGCGCAGACGGCGGGAACGGTTAGTAGCCATGGGACAATCCTCAAAAGTAATTACGCGCGGCACTTTAGCAGTTTCAGCGCCCAAGTGCCTGCCTGGAAGACGACAGGTGCGTCATCTTCGTCTTCATCCAAGCCATATTGTTTGAACTGCGCGCGCCTTTTAGTTGGACGCGTGTTCAGCGAAGCCCATTAAACTACCGCTTGTTTCGCTCATCGTGGCCAGCACAACAGCAGAAACTATCGCCGCGCCTCAGCCAATCGGGCATAGCTGCAATTAAAGTCCTGTTAATCAAGAATCTGGGCGCTCAGCCAGGGCCATCCTGGGGCATAATCATTCTCATAATCTAAATCTGCGAATTTTGCTTCGCACTGTCTATTTCCCCTCAACAGGAGGGTATCTACCCATGATCAAATCATTGCGTCGCCTGGCACTGGCCAGTCTCTTGTTACCGGTGTGTTTACCTCTGGCAGCAGCCAATGGCGTGTTATCCAACAAAGTTCAGCAATCACTGAAAGCCAACAAGATCAGCAGTCAATCCTTGGCTGTCGCCTTGGTGCCGCTCAATGGTCCCGGAAATAGCAACTTTGTGAATGCCGATATTTCCGTTAACCCAGCCTCAACCATGAAGCTGGTCACCACCTACGCGGCACTGGAATTGCTCGGCCCCACGCATAAATGGAAAACCGAGTTCTTTACCGACGGCCAGCTAAAAGACGGCGTGCTAAACGGTAATCTTTACCTTAAAGGCGGCGGTGATCCCAAGCTGAACATGGAGCGCCTGTGGCTGATGATGCGCGACCTGCGCGCTAATGGTGTGCTGCAGGTTAACGGCGATCTGGTGTTGGACCGCAGTCACTTCGTGCAACCGCAATTGCCCGAGTTCAACGATGACGGTGGCGATGCCAACAAGCCGTTTCTGGTCACGCCCGACTCCCTACTGGTCAACCTCAAGGCGTTGCGTTTTATCGCCCGCACCGAAGGCGGCAAAGCCTTTATTGCGATTGAGCCACCGATTGCCAGCATTCGCATCGACAACCGCCTCAAAGTCCTGCCTGCCGCCAAATGCCCAGGCTGGCCGGACGTGCGTTATAACCCGGTTACTGAGTTTGACGGCACTACGGTGATCGTCACCGGGCAACTGCCCAATGGTTGCAGTGCGCAAACCTACCTCTCCTTGCTCGACCACCCGGGTTACGCGGCCGGTGCCATTCGCGCAATCTGGCAGGAGTTGGGCGGCAGCATCATGGGCAAAGACCGTCTGGCACCGGTGCCGGAGAATGCGCGTTTACTGGCACGGGCCTTTTCTCCGGATCTGACCGAAATCATCCGCGACATCAATAAATTCAGTAACAACACCATGGCGCGTCAGCTTTACCTGAGCCTGGGCGCGCAGTTCCGTAACTCCGCTGACCAGGATGACAGCAAGGCCGCGCAGCGCGTAATCCGCAGTTGGCTGGCACGCAAGGGTATTACTGCTCCCCATCTGGTGATTGAGAACGGTTCAGGTCTGTCTCGCGACGAACGCGTCAGCGCACGAGAAATGGCTGCCATGTTGCAGGCAGCTTGGAAGAGTCCCTATGCCGCCGAGTTCATGGCTTCACTGCCGCTGGTAGCAATGGACGGCACGATGCGCAAACGCCTGCACCGCACCCCCTTGGTTGGTGAAGCACGGATCAAAACCGGCACGCTCAACAACGTGCGCGCCATCGCCGGTTACAGCCGCGACAGCAACGGCAACAGTTGGGCCGTGGTGGCCATCCTCAACGACCCACGTCCATGGGGAGCTTCGTCGATTCTTGATCAGGTACTGATCGACCTCTACCGCCAGCCAAAACCAAAACTCAGCGCCCAGCGCTGAGTCACCCGCCGCGGCGTCTGCATGACGCCGCTTCTTCGCCGCCCTCAGTTCAACAACAGGCCATGCTGCATCGGCTGAGCAACAAGTTTAAGCGAGGGCGACGCTCCAGATAGAAGAGCAATAAGCGCCAACAGGCCTGTTGCAAGAGCAGGCTTGAAGGGCGGCGTGCATCAGGGCAAAGTGGCAGAAGAACACGGAGCATGGTTGGGCTCCGGATAAGAATAATGAGAGTGCGAAATGCCTCGGCTATACCTCGCGGTGATGCTCTTCTGCTTAATTGGACCGGCGTGGGCCTTACAGCCCGCAACGCTGGACAGCAGCGACTTGCACCTGTCACTCGGCCCTGCGATGGCCTATCTCGAAGACCCCAGAGGTGAATTGAGCGTTGAAGAGGTCCGCGAGATGGACGATCAACGCTTCACCCCAGTCAACGGCGAACATGCCAATTTGGGCAAAAATGAATCCGTCTGGTGGTTCAAAGTTCAGCTCAACAACACCCTCAACCGCCCACTGGCCGGCTACCTGGAGGCCAACTACCCGCTGCTCGACCACCTGCAAGTGTTTCTGCTTGGTGCTGATGGCGCTTATTACATGCAGGAGAGCGGCGACCAATACGCGTTTTCTCAACGCCCGGTCAAGGTCCGTAACTTCTGGTTCCCGCTGGAATTGGCCCCGGGCGAGAGCACCCTGCTGGTCAGGGTCAACACCACCAGCACGATCTACCTGCCGCTGTATTTCAGCACCTACCAGGCCAGCGCTGTGGCCCAGGAAAACCTCATGGGCATCAACGGCGCGTTCTACGGCGTGCTGTTTGCGATGTTCTGCTACAACCTGTTCCTGTTTATTTCCCTGCGTGAAGCCGCGTACTTCTGGTACCTGATTTACAACCTGAATATGGTGCTCTTCGCCGCCAGTTTTGACGGCATGTTGTTCAAGCTGCTGCCGGAGCACGTCGGCATGCAGTCGGTGAGCATCTACATCCTGATGTTTATTCACTGCTTGACGGCCACCCAGTTCAGCCGCCACTTCCTCCACACCACTCAATATTTCCCACGTTTGGATATGGGCCTGAAGCTGTTCATGTTGCTGGTGGCCGGCTGCTTGCTGTCGGTGCCACTGATTGGCCTGCAAGCATGGAATATTCTCGCCAGCCTGACGGTGCTGGCCGTATCGCTGGTGTTGCTGCTCAGCGGTGCCTACGTCTGGCGCAAGGGGCTGCGTTACGGCTCCTATTACATCCTCGCTTGGGGCGTGCTGCTGGCTTCGTTTATTGTCGCCACATCCGGCTCACTGGGTGTTGAACTGTTTGGTCTGTATGGCTCAGCGGTGGTCAAAGTCGGCGTCACCATCGAGTTGATCACCCTGTCGATTGGCTTGGCCGACCGCATCAACCTGCTCAAAGAAGAAGGCTTCCAGTCGCGTCGTGCGGCCGAGCAAGCAGGTATCGAGAATCAGGCCAAGAGTCGCTTTCTAGCGAAGATGAGCCATGAAATCCGCACCCCACTCAATGGCGTGCTGGGCATGCTGCAACTGCTCAAGGAAACCTCACTGGATCGCAGCCAGCGATTCTATGTCGACACCATCTCCAGCTCCGGCAGCTCGCTGATGGCCGTGATCAACGACATCCTCGACTACGCGCGCATCGAGTCCGGCAAGCTCAACCTGGAAGACATTGAATTTGATCTTGAAGAACTGATTTCAGAAACCCTCAGTCTGTTTACTGGCCAAGCCTTGGATAAACGCCTGCGATTGTATGTGAGCCTGGAAAACGGCATACCTCGGCGCACCACCGGAGATCCAACCCGGCTCAAGCAAGTGCTGATGAACCTGCTCAGCAATGCCCTCAAATTCACCGATGAAGGTCATGTGGCGTTGAACGTCAGCCGCCGCAATGATTCGCAAGGCAATGCGCACCTGATTTTTGCCATCAGCGACAGTGGCATCGGCATCAGTGATCAAGCGCTTAGCCAGCTGTTTGAGTCCTTCGCCCAAGGCGACTCAAGCACCACCCGCCGCTACGGCGGCAGCGGTCTGGGCTTGGTCATCAGCAAGGAGTTGGTGGAAATGATGGGGGGGCGCATCGAAGTGCAAAGCACATTGGGCCAAGGCACGCGGTTTGCCTTCGATGTGCCACTCAAAGACGTAGCCATTGCCGCTGACCCACTCTACGAATTGCTCAAAGGCCGCACAGCGCTGCTCACCTCCCTAGACGGGCTGGGCCTCGATGCGTTGAGTCGAACGCTGGGCCGCTGGGGCATGCGCACCGAGCGCTGTCAGAATCCGGAAACCCTGCACAGCTACCTGCAAGAATTCGCTTCACCGCCATTGCTCGTACTCATGGCTCCATGGCCGGGCAGCATTCAGCACTGGCTTGATTCCCTGCAGCCACTGCTGCAACCCGGCCAGCGCGTATTGTTGCTTTGTGCGCCCGAACAATGCCGGCAACTGCCCAACCCGGAACATCTGCGCGTGCTCGGCCTACCTCAACCTCTGGCCATCAATGCCTTACGTGACGCCTTGCTAGAGCTTTACACAGAGCCACGCAGCAGCACCATTGAGCCCGTCGCACTGCCGCTCAAGTACGCAGCACGCACGCCATGCATTCTCGTGGCCGAAGACAACACGGTTAACCAGCTAGTGGTGCAGGGCTTTCTAAAAAAACGCGGCTATAACGTGCGCCTCGTCACTAACGGGCTGGCAGCGCTGACTGAATACCAACGCGACCCGAGCGCCACACAGCTGATCCTGATGGACTGTGAAATGCCGGAAATGGACGGCTTCGAAGCCACACGCCAGATCCGTCGCCTGGAGCGAGAACATAACCTTGCAGCCGTGCCCATCATCGCGCTTACGGCGCACATCCTCGATGAGCATCGGCAACACGGTGCACAAGCCGGCATGAATGACTTCCTCGGCAAACCGCTGGACAGCAACATGCTCTACAGCACCCTGGAAAAGTACCTAACAGCCAGGCCATAAGACACATGGCCAGCCGGCTCAGTGCGCGTTAGCATCGCCGCTGAACTTTGGAGTACCTGCCGTGCTGATACCCTATGACTTGCTGGAAGCTGACACCCTCACTCGCCTGATTGAAGATTTCGTCACCCGCGACGGCACTGATAATGGTGATGAAACGCCCTTGCAGATACGCATTGAGCGCGTGCGCAAAGCCCTCGGCAATGGTCAGGCAGTGATTGTGTTTGATGCCGACAGCCAGCAATGCCAGTTGGCCCTCAAGCGCGACGTACCCAAGGAATGGCTCGACGCCCTTGAAGACGCCGACCGTTGAGGACAACCTGAGCGTCAAATAACCAACGTCAAGATGTTTCAGCAGCGCCGCTGTAAGCTGAACGCTACACTGCGTCTATTATTCCAATCATCCGAGCCCTGCATGCCTCAGTCGTCGCCTATGAAGCATCAACGATCGCTGATCGTCGTGCTGCTGGTTTTGCTTAGCTGTGGCTTTTTGGCTACATCCTTGGTCAGTTATTACACGGCTCTGAACTCAATCCGCGACGGCATCATCAATACCGAATTGCCGCTTACTTCGGACAATGTCTACTCGGAAATCCAGAAAGACCTGGTTCGCCCCATCCTGATTTCGTCAATGATGTCGCGTGATACCTACGTACGTGACTGGGTGATCGCCGGAGAGCAGGATGCCGAACAGATCACTCGCTACCTGCGCGAAGTGCAGGAACATTACGGCACGGTCACCAGCTTCTTTGTCTCCGAAAAAACCCTCACCTATTACCAGGCTAAGGGCATTCTCAAACGCGTTAAAAAGATGAGCCGCGCGACGCTTGGTATTACCGTGTGCGGATTCCACGCTGACTCGGACACCCATTCCACGCACATCCGGACAGTGATTCCACGCTGATCCGGACACTCATTCCACGAGCATCCGGAC
>LNFM01003533.1_pt1 | contig 51154 bp, 48 predicted proteins | sample 596031 | NCBI WGS metagenome assembly LNFM01 (sample SAMN04254537, study PRJNA301005) | activated carbon metagenome | isolation source: dual media filters at the Ann Arbor, Michigan drinking water treatment plant | place: USA: Ann Arbor | reverse complement strand
CACGTCAGGCCGCTGGCACCATCAAAGGTGACAACGCCGACCAGGACGCCGGTATCAAGCTGGTGCTGAAAGCCATCGAAGCGCCCCTGCGCGAAATCGTGGCCAACGCCGGTGGCGAGCCATCGGTGGTGGTCAACGCCATCCTGGCTGGCAAGGGCAACTACGGTTTCAACGCCGCCAACGACACCTACGGCGACATGATCGAGATGGGCATTCTGGACCCCACGAAAGTGACCCGCACTGCACTGCAGAACGCCGCTTCCGTGTCCAGCCTGATGCTGACGACCGAAGCCATGGTGGCCGAGTCCCCGAAGGATGACGCACCTGCCATGGGCGGCGGCGGCATGGGTGGCATGGGCGACATGGGCGGCATGGGCATGTAAGCTCTCCTTGCCTGAGACGCCATGCCGGCGTTGCAAGGGCTTGCCGTGGCGCTGCCACTGTCTACGCCCTTGCGCCTTGGCCTGGTGCCTCATGCTGCGTCGGAATGCATCGCTGCAAGCCGATAGCAAACCCCCAAGAAAAAACCCCGCGAGGCAACTCGCGGGGTTTTTTCATTGCCGTCTCGTGCCCGGGTGGGCCGGACGGCGATTTGCTGACGCGAAGCGGCTGATGAGCCGTCCGGCCCACCCGGGCGCCCACGCGCTCCAGGCCAAAGAAACTCAGCGCATCAAAGCTTCCAGCTTGATGGTGTCAGCCACAAAAGCCCGGATACCTTCGGCAAGCTTCTCGGTGGCCATGGCGTCCTCGTTCAAGGCAAACCGGAAGCTGGCCTCGTCGTGGGTCACAAAAGGAATGTCCATGGCTTTCGCAGCCTCTGCGTCCAGCGCTCGACCCAAGGGCGCATCGCTCGCGGCCAGCTGGGCGAGCAACTCGGGGCTGATGGTCAGCAGATCGCAGCCGGCCAGCGCCGTGATCTGCCCCACGTTGCGAAAACTTGCACCCATCACCTCGGTGGCGATGCCGTGCTTCTTGTAGAACTCGTAGATGGCGCGCACCGATCGCACACCCGGGTCGTTGGGGCCCGCCATCGCGGCCTCATCCCAGCCCGCACCGGCGGTTTTCTTGTACCAGTCGTAAATCCGGCCCACGAAGGGGGAGATCAACTGCACCTGGGCTTGACCGCAGGCCACGGCCTGGGCAAACGAGAACAACAAGGTGAGGTTGGTGTGGATGCCGTCCCGCTCCAGCCGGGCAGCGGCCTGGATGCCCTCCCAGGTGGACGCGATCTTGATCAGCACGCGGTCCACAGGCACGCCCTCGCCCTGGTACAGGTCGATGATTCGGCGCGCTCGGGTCACGGTGGCCTCGGTGTCGAAGCTCAGGCGGGCGTCCACTTCGGTGGACACACGACCCGGAATCAGCCGCAGGATCTCGCAGCCGAAACGCACCAGCAAGCGGTTCGTCACCTCGTCCAGGCCCTGCGCACCGTGTTGCGCCACGGCTTCTTTCAACAGGTGCGCGTACTCGGGCTTTTGCACCGCCTTGAGGATGAGCGAGGGATTGGTCGTGGCGTCTTGCGGCGCGAACGCAGCGATCTGCTTGAAGTCGCCGGTGTCGGCGACCACGGTGGTGAATTGTTTGAGGGCGTCGAGCTGGTTCATGGACCGCATTATCGAGCAGGGCAGGTAATAAAATTTCACCCTGCCATGCAACCCAGGTAACCAACATGCTCGACCGGATCAAAGCCTCCCTGCCTTCACTGGCGCCCGCCGAGCAACGTGTGGCCAAACTCGTGCTGCTGGACCCCCGCACCTTCGCCAGCCTGCCCGTGACCGAACTCGCCGACCGCGCCCACGTGAGCAAACCCACCGTGGTGCGCTTTTGCCGCAGCATGGGATACGATGGCCTGTCCGATTTCAAGCTCAAGCTGGCCGGCACGGTGAGCGAGGGCGTGCCCTTCATCCACCGCAGCGTGGATGTGGACGACAAGACCGGTGACGTGCTGGTCAAGGTGATCGACAACACGGTGGCGGCGTTCCTGAAATACCGCAACGACGCGTCGAGCCACGCCATCGAAAAGGTCGTGGATGCGCTGGTGGCGACCTACAAGCACAAGGGCCGCATCGAGTTCTATGGCGCTGGCAATTCCGGCATCGTGGCGCAGGACGCCCAGCACAAGTTCTTTCGCCTGGGCATCAACGCCATTGCGTACAGCGACGGCCACATGCAGGTGATGAGCGCGTCCTTGCTCGGTCCGGGCGACTGCGTGGTGATCGTCTCCAACTCGGGTCGCACGCGCGACCTGATGGACGCGGCCGACATCGCGCGCAAGCACGGCGCCACCGTGATCACCATCACCACCAGCGGCACCCCGCTGGCGCAGGCCGGCCACTTCCACCTGTCGGCCGACCATCCCGAAGGCTACGACCGCTACAGCCCCATGACCTCGCGCCTGATGCACCTCATGGTGATCGACATCGTGGCGACGTGCCTCGCGCTGCGCATTGGCGGCAACAAACTGCAGCCGCTGCTCAAAGAGATGAAAAACAACCTCAAGAGCAAGCGGTACGCCTGAGCCAGAGGGTCCTCTTCAAATGCGGTTTTCTTCCACCGCGTGGCACGCGATGCGGATACCGCCTAGGGTCAGCAGCTGGGGCCGTTCGTTGCGGCAGCGCTGGTTGGCGTGCGGGCAGCGCGGGTTGAAGGCGCAGCCCGGAGGGGGGTTCAGCGGGTTGGGCACCTCGCCGGAGACCGGCGTGCGTGCGCGGCCGGTGTCGTGCATCTTCGGGATTGCGTCCAGCAGCATGCGCGTGTAGGGGTGGCGCGGGCTGTCGAACAGCGTGTGCTTGGGTGCGAGTTCCACCAGCCGGCCCAGGTACATCACACCCACCTGATCGCTCACATGGCGCACGACGGCGAGGTTGTGGCTGATGAAGAGATACGTCAGACCTCGCTGCCGCTGCAGGTCTTTCATGATGTTGAGCACCTGCGCCTGCACGCTCACATCCAGCGCACTGGTGGGCTCATCGCACACCAGAAACTCGGGCTGTGTGGCCAGCGCACGCGCAATCGAGATGCGCTGGCGCTGTCCACCACTGAACTGGTGCGGGTACTTCACCCGGTCCAGCGGCGACAGGCCGACCGACTGGAGCAGTTCGTCGACCCGGTCGCGCAGCGCAGCCGGCTCGGTCACGATCGCGTGTTCGCGCAGCGGCTCGGCAACGATGTCTTCCACGCGCCAGCGGGGGTTCAAGCTGGCGTAGGGGTCCTGAAAGATCATCTGGATGCGGCGGCGCAGCCGACGGCCCTCGGGCGTCTTGAACGCAGCGTGTGCGTCCTGCCCGTCAAACTCGAAGCCGCCGCGCGTGGGCTCGTACAGCCCCACCAGCAGGCGCGCCACGGTGCTCTTGCCACAGCCCGACTCGCCCACCAGGGCCAGCGTCTGGCCACGTGGTATGTCGAAAGACACACCGTCCACCGCTCGCAGCAACTGGCGTGGCTGGCGCTCGATCACGCGGTTCAGCCAGGGCGCCGACACATCGAAGGTCTTGGCCAGGTCGGTGGCGCGCACCAGCGGTGCGGCGTTGGTCGCATCCAGCGTCGCCGCCGACACGGCCGCGCGGGTCTCGGCTGTCTTGGCCCGGGCCGCCTGGGCCTCCACGGCCCGCTCGAACATGTCCGAACTCATGCGGCGGCTCCGGCGCTGGCGTGCAGCCAGCAAGCAGCGCGCGTGGCGCCCGCCGTCAGCAGATCGGGCCGATCCACGTGGCAGCGGTCAAACACCTTGTCGCAGCGCGGGTTGTAGGCGCAGCCGGTCGGGATCGCGTTGAGGCGCGGCATGGCCCCATCGATCTGGTGCAGGCGTTCGCGGTCCACGCTCATGTCGGGGATGCAGGCCATCAGGCCAGCGGTGTACGGGTGGGCCGGGTGGTTGATGACGTCGTGCACCGGACCGATTTCAGCGATGCGCCCGGCGTACATCACGGCCACGCGGTCGCAGGTTTCGGCGATCACGCCCATGTCGTGCGTGATCAGCATCACCGCTGCGCCGCGCCGTTGGCAGATGGTCTTGAGCAGCGTGATGATCTGCGCCTGGATGGACACGTCCAGCGCGGTGGTGGGCTCGTCGGCCACGATGAGCAGCGGCTCGGCCGCCAGCGCCAGCGCAATCACCACCCGCTGGCGCATGCCGCCACTGAACTGGTGCGGGAAATGGTCAATGCGCTGCTCGGCCGCGGGAATGCCGGTGTCCTTGAGCAGTTCAATGGCGCGCTTGCGAGCTTCGGCCTGCGTGACCGGCAGGTGCGTGGTGATGGTCTCGATCAGCTGGCGCCCCACCGAATACAGCGGGTTGAGCGAGGTCAGCGGGTCCTGGAAGATGGCCCCGATCTGCCGCCCGCGCACCTTGCGCATCTGGTCATTCGGCAGGTTGTCGATGCGCTGGCCCTGCAACAGGATCTCGCCCGAGGCCACGCGCCCCGGTGGCTCGAGCAAACCGATGATGGAGGCACCGGTGAGCGACTTGCCCGCGCCGGACTCGCCCACCACACCGAGGATCTCGCCGGGTGCGATGTCGAAGGAGATGTCGTCGAGTGCGCGCAGCGTGCCACGGCGGCCGGGAAATTCGACGACGAGATTCTTGACTTGAAGCAGGCTCATGTTCAGCGCAGTCGTGGGTTCAAGGCATCGCGCAGCCAGTCGCCCAGCAAGTTCACGCTGAGTGCAATCAGCACCAGCATCGCACCGGGGAAGACGGTGATCCACCACTCACCGGAGAACAGGTAGTCGTTGCCCACCCGGATCAACGTGCCCAGCGACGGCGAGGTGGGCGGTGCGCCCACACCCAGAAACGACAGCGTGGCCTCGGTGATGATGGCCGTGGCCACCTGGATGGTTGCCAGCACGAGCACCGGGCCCATGACGTTGGGCATCACGCGCGCGGCCTGCACGTATTCCTTGTTGCGCTCCACCAGCGTGGAGCCGCGCACGGTGCGCGCGTACTGCACCCAGCCGGTGAGCGTGATCGAGATGATGAGCACGCCAAAGGCCAGCGCGTCGTGCGCGTTGGGGAACAGCGCGCGGCCCACACCGGCGATGAGCAGCGCGACCAGGATGGCCGGAAACGACAGCATCACGTCGCACAGCCGCATGAGCACGCTGTCGATCCAGCCACCCAGAAAGCCCGCGGCCAGACCCAGCGACACGCCGATCACCACCGAGAGCACCACCGACGCCAACCCCACCGCCAGCGAAATGCGGGCACCGTACATCAGCGCCGACAGGATGTCGCGCCCCTGGTCGTCGGTGCCCAGCAGGAAACTGCGCGAACCATCGGAGCTCCAGGCCGGCGGCAGGCGCGCATTGGAGAGTTCGAGCGTGGCGAGATCAAACGGGTTGTGCGGTGCCACCCAGGGCGCGAACACCGCACAGAAAACGCAGATGAACGCAATCACCGCCGCCACGATGGCGGTGGGCGAGGAGCGAAAGCTGTGGCCGACATCGCTGTCGAACCAGCGGTGCAGAAAAGAGGTCAACGTGAATTCCTAAGAGTGCATCGAGTGAGAAAACCTCCAGCCCAAGGCGCGCGAGGGTCCCGCTCCGCCGGCCCCAGCGTGCGTCCCCCCACCGGGGGGAAGCCGCCGCAGGCGGCGCAGGGGGGCTTCCTACCGGATGGACATGTAGCGAAACGGCATGAAGTTGTCGGCGATCTGCGCCAGCGTCACGTTGCTCGCGACACCCCAGGCCAGCGCCTGCTGGTGCAGCGGCAGGTGACCGATGTCGTCGGCGTGCATCTTGAAGGCCTGCTTGATCAGGGCGTCGCGTTTGACTTTGTCGGTCTCGGACTGGATCTGCACACCCAGTTCGTCCAGTTTGGGGTTGCAGTACGCACCCAGGTTGAACTGACCACTGCCCTTGTCGTCCACGCAGCGGATCAGCGCATTCAGCACGTTGTGTGAGTCGTAGGTGCCCGGGGTCCAGCCCAGCAAATAGAAGCTCGTGTCGCGCTTGAGGATCTTGGGGAAATAGGTGCCCTTGGTCTCTGTCTGCAGCTGGATTTTCACGCCCACGCGCGCGAGGTTGGCCGCCACCGCCTGACAGATCGCAGCGTCGTTCACATATCGATCGTTCGGGCAGTTCATGGCCACCTCGAACCCGTTGGGGTACCCGGCCTCGGCCAGCAATTTTTTCGCCGCTTCGGGGTCGTGCGGCAAGCGGGTGTTCATCGACTCGTCAAAGCCGTTGATGCCGGGGCCTACCAGCAGTCCGGTGGGTCGCGACGCGCCACGCATCACGGTGCGCTGGATGCCGTTGATGTCGATCGCCTGGTAGAACGCCTGGCGCACGCGCCTGTCCTTGAAAGGGTTCTTGCCTTTCACGTTGGAGAACAGCAGCTCGTCGCGTTTCTGGTCCATGCCCAGGAAGATGGTGCGCAGCTCCGGACCCTGCATGACCTTGCTTTTGCCGCCAGCATTGATGCGCGCCACGTCCTGCAGCGGCACCGGTTCGATCACATCCACCTGGCCCGAGAGCAGCGCAGCCACGCGGGTGGAGTCGTTGCCGATCGGCGTGTACTCGACATTGATCACATTGCCCTCGATCTTGCCCCAGTAGTTGCCGTTGCGAACGAAGGTGGTCTTGACGTTGGGCTGGCGCTCGCGCAGGCGAAACGGGCCTGTGCCGTTGGCGCGGAACGAGGCCGCGTTCTCGATGCCCTTGCGGCGGTCCACGGGCCGGGTGGCCTGGTTCTCTTCTGCCCACTTCTTGTTCATCATGAAGAGCAGCGAGATCACGTCCGGCAGGATGGGGAATGGCGACTTGGTCTCGATCTCCACCGCAAAGTCGCCTAGCTTGCGCACCGCCTTGATGTCGTTGGTGTAGCTTCGCATGTCCGAACCCTCACCCCCAGCACGCGCAAAACTGAAGAGCACGTCATCGGCCGTGAACGGCGCGCCATCGTGGAATGTCACGCCCTTGCGCAGCTCGAAACGCCACACGTTGGGCGAGGTCTGCTTCCAGCTGGTGGCCAGGCCGGGGACCAGCTGGAGGTTGCGGTCGCGCGCCACCAGTGGCTCGTAGACGTTGCTGGTGACGCTGAGCTGCAGGGACTCGTTGAGCGAATGCGGGTCCATCGAGAGCGCATCGCCCTGGTTGCCGATGCGGATCGTCTGGGCCTGCGCTGCGCACAGCGCCAGCACGGCACCCACCAGCAGGCTGGCCGCCCGCGTTGTCTTGAACTTCATGCATCGCTCCTTGCGGGGTTGGAAATGGTGGAAACGTGGTTGGCGGACTTGACGTGCCCCTCGGGCAGCGGCATGCCCTGCTCGACCAGCCCCGCGTGCAGGGCTGCCCCCAAAGGCAGCACCTCGTCGTTGAAGTCGTAACGGCTGTTGTGCAGGTAGCAGCCGCCCATGCCACTCTCGAGGCCCTGACCCAGGCGCAAATACGCGCCCGGCTTGACCTGCAGCATGAACGAAAAATCTTCGGCCCCCATGCTCGGGTCCATGTTGCGGTCCACGTGGTCGTGGCCCAGCAGCCGCTGAGCCACGTCACCCGCGAAGCGGGCTTCGGCAGCGCTGTTGATGGTGGCCGGGTACACGCGCTCGTATTTCACGTGGGCTGCAGCCCCCAGACCGAGTGCCACGCCCGAGCACACCTCCTGCAGGCGCTGCTCGATCATGTTTTGCACCTCGGCGTTGAACGTGCGAACCGTGCCCACCAGCGTGGCCTTGCCCGGCACCACGCTGTACGCGCCCAGGTCACCAGCCTGCATGGCGCAGATGCTGATGACCGCGCTGTCGATGGCGCGCACGTTGCGCGAGACGATGCTCTGAACCGCCGTGATGATGTGGGCCGAGACCAGCACCGGGTCCACCGTCTGGTAGGGGTGCGCGCCGTGACCACCTTTGCCGATGATCTCGATCGTGATGCGATCGGCCGAGGCCATCATGGGCCCGGGGTTCACACCCACGGTGCCGGGTTTCATCTGTGGCCAGTTGTGCATGCCGTAGACCGACTGGACCGGAAAGCGCTCGAACAGCCCGTCCTCGATCATCGCCTTGGCGCCGGCAAAGCCCTCCTCGCCGGGCTGAAAGATCAGCACCGCCGTGCCGTCGAACTGTCGCGTCTCGGCCAGGTAGCGCGCAGCACCCACCAGCATGGTGGTGTGTCCGTCGTGACCGCAGCCGTGCATCATGCCGGGCCTGGTGGATTTCCAGGCAAAGTCGTTGTGCTCGGTCATGGGCAAGGCGTCCATGTCGGCGCGCAGGCCGATCATGCGGCCGCTCTCGCGCCGCTGACCGTGGATCACCGCCACCACGCCGGTCTTGCCGATGCCCGTGTGAATTTCATCCACGCCACACACCTTGAGCGACTCCACCACACGCTGCGCGGTGTAGTGCTCTTCAAAACCGATCTCGGGGTGCGCGTGCAGGTCGCGGCGCAGCGCGGTGAGTTCGGGGTGAAACGCCGCGATGTGCGCGAAGGCGCGGCCGTGGGCTTTGATGCGGGAGTTCAACATATCGGTGCAGGCTCAGTGGCCGCCAGACTTCTCCACGCGCAGGCGCGGATCGACGGCGAAGTACAGCAAATCGACGATCAGGTTGATCACCACGAAAATCAACGCGATCAAACAGAGGTAGGCGGCCATGACCGGAATGTCGGCGAACGTGACCGCCTGGATGAACAACAGCCCCATGCCCGGCCACTGGAACACCGTTTCGGTGATGATGGCAAACGCGATCAGGCCCCCGAGCTGCAGGCCGGTGATGGTCATCACCGGCACCAACGTGTTTTTCAAGGCGTGTCCGAAATGGACGGCGCGGTCGGTCAGCCCTCGCGCCCGCGCGAACTTGATGTAGTCGGTGCGCAGCACCTCCAGCATCTCGGCGCGCACCAGCCGCATGATGAGCGTGAGCTGGAAGATGGCCAGCGTGATGGCCGGCAAGGTGATGTGCAACCAGCCTTTGGCGGTGAGCAGACCGGTGGACCACCAGCCCAGTTGAACCACATCGCCCCGACCAAAACTCGGAAACCACCCCAGGTTCACGGCGAAAACCAGAATCAGCAGGATGCCGATGAGGAAGGTGGGCAGCGACACCCCGAGCAGCGACACCGTCATGAACACCTGGCTCATGAAGGTGCCTCGCTTCAGCGCCGCATACACCCCCATGGGAATGCCCACCGCCAGCGCCAGCACGGCGGCCACCAGCGCCAGTTCCAGGGTGGCAGGAAAGCGCTCGGCGATCAGGCGAGACACCTTGGCACCTTGGCGCAGGCTCAGCCCGAATTCACCCTGCACCGCGTTGGTCAGGAAATGCCAGAACTGCACGAAGAAAGCCTGGTCGAGACCAAGATCGGCGCGCAGCTCCCGGATCTGCTCGGCGGTGGCGTCCTGGCCCAGCAAAAAAACCACCGGATCGCCCACGTACTGAAACAGCATGAACGCGATCAGCGCAACGCTGACCATGACGATCACGGCCTGCGCCAGGCGCCGAAGAATGAATGCAAACATCGTGGGTACACATGAAAAAAGGGTCGCACCACGCGGTGAACGACCCCCTACCGATCAGCCGATTTCAGTTTACCTTGATCAACCGCCAGTCGAGCCGGTTGTCCGCGCGGTGCACCACGTCAATGCTCTTCTTCATGGCCCACGGAATCACCTGGTTGTGCAGCGGTATGTGCGCGACATCGTCGTTCTGGAGCGCCAGGGCCTTGGTCAGCAACTCGGTTCGCAGTTTCAGGTCCGTTTCCTTCTTGGTGCGCTCCACCAGCGCGTCCATTTGCGGATTGCTGTAGCGGCCCACGTTGTAGTTGCCGTCACCACCCGCACCCACCGAGCGCACCAGCGACTGCAGGCTGTAGAGCGCATCAAAGGTCGGCACGCCCCAGCCCAGCATGTAGATGCTGGCTTCGTAGCGCTGGATCATTGGGAAGTAAGTCACCAGCGGCAGTGTGCGCAGCTTGGCCTTCACACCGATGCGCGCCCACATGGCCGTGACCGCCTGGCAGATCTGTTCGTCGTTGATGTAGCGGTTGTTCGGGCAGGCGAAGTCCACCTCGAAGCCGTCGGGGTAGCCGGCGTCGGCGAGCAGTTTTTGGGCCGCCGCCACATCGAACGGAAACCGTTTGTGCACCGCGTCCGTCCAGCCATTGACCTGCGGCGCCACCAGCGCACCGGTGGGCTGGCCCAGGCCGCGCAAGGTGACACGTGAGATGGTGTTGATATCGATCGCCTGGTAGAGCGCCTTGCGCACACGCTGGTCTTTCAGCGGGTTCTTGCCCTTGATGTTGCTGCCCGGCAGTTCGCTTCGGAACTGGTCCATGCCGAAGAAGATGGTGCGGTTCTCGATCCCGTCGACCACCTTGAGTCGGCCCTCGGAGCGCACCCGCGGCAGGTCCTGTGGGCTCGGATCCAGCACCAGATCCACCTCACCCGACAGCAGCGCGGCCATGCGCGTGGCCACCGCCTTCACCGGCGTGTAGATCACCTCGGTCACATTGCCATCGGCCTGGCCCCACCAGCTCGGGTTTCGCGTGAGCACCAGCTTCTGGTCGGGTTGCCACTCTTTCAGCATTTTCTTCCTGCGTCTTGATGTCTTTCGGCGACGTCGTGTTGTTCTTCTCCGACCACGCCTTGCTCATCATGCGCAGCTCGGTGAGCTGGTTGAGCAGCACCGGGTTGGGGTCTTTGGTGAAGATGTCGATGGTGTTCGCGTCCACCTTCACCACGCGGTCAATGCCCTGCGCGTAGATACCGAAGTTGGAAGTCTTGGCCATGGCGCGCTCGATCGAGAACACCGCGTCGTCGGCCGAAAAGGTGGAGCCGTCGTGAAACTTCACACCCGTGCGCAGATTGAGACGCAGCTGGGTGGGCGTCACCTGCTTCCATGCCGTGGCCAAAATCGGCTCGGGCTTGAAGGTCTTGCTGTTGTAGTACACGAGCGACTCGTACACCGCTGCGTGGATGCCGTTGGACAACGCGTTGTTCTGCGAATGGATGTCCCAGGTGGGGATGTCGCTGGCGCTGGTCCATTTGAACGTTTTGGCGTGCGACCCGCTTGAACCCAGGGCGAGCGCTGCGGAGAAAACGGCCAAGTGAAGCGTCGAAACACGTGCATTCATGAAGACATCCCTGAACAGTTGAACTGGCAGGGACTATGCAACAAACGTTCCCGTGTTCGAGCCGGGCTAACCCGAATCGACAACCTGGGCAGGTTGGAGGTCAGCGCGCAGGTGCGGCGTTGTCCAGCGTCAATGCGCCATACCAGGCGGTGAGCGCACTGTTCGTGTTGTCCGTGTCGGTCATGAGCGCCACGACGCGCAACGGCCCGGGCTCTTCACCAAACGCCAGCCGGTAGTCGGCCTGCACATCGCGCACATGGTCGCGCCAGCGACCCAGTTCGCCAGTGCCGCTGTCCACCACCAGCTTGCGAATGCGGTCGGTGCGCGGGTTCACCACCACCGTGCCCGGTGCTTCCTTGTTGCCCCACACATACATCAGCGTGGCAAACGGCAACTCTTCGCCCGTGAGCAACCGGGTCATTTCCGAGAGGCGGTGCGTCCTCGGTGTCCAGCGCGAACGGTCGCCCTCAAAGCCCAGCACCACGCCCACGGGCGAGTCCGATGCGTCCGAGGCTGCCAGATCGGCCTCCTGCGGCAACGCGTCCACCCTCCAGGAAAACGACAGGCGACCGGGCGCCGGCAGCGGCGATTCGAACCGCCGCCGCAAGATGCTCACCGAACTGTCTGCATTCACGCGCAGCGACGGCCGGGCCAATGCCACCACCGGCTCGTAAGCCACATAACGCTTGCCCGGCAACGCGAACGGCTGCCAGGGAACGTGGCCGGACGGCGTGATCAGCAGCTGCTGCGCCGCCTGGCGCAATACCGTCTCCCGCTGGGCGCCCGCGGCTTCGGAACCGTTGGCCACGTCGGGCGGCGACGAGCAAGCGCCCAGCGCGGCGGTGAGCACCAGCAAACCCACGCCAACGCACCGTCGGGATCCCCCAACAGCAACGCTCACACAGGAAGAAAAGGCATTCGGAATCATGTTTCAAACAGGTAAAAAAGGATTAATAGCTTGGCGATTTTTGATTTTTTGTGAATTCTTTTAAATTAAATTGATCAACCGAAACCTGACGGCAGGTTTCCGCGGCAGACGCGACGGCGCAAGCCCAACCGACGACGCTGGCGCGTTCAAACCACTTCAATCATCGGAGGATCCATGTTCAAGACATTGCTTGCCAGCCTGCTGGCACTGGTCACAGCCGCCAGCTTCGCTGCAGTCGACATCAACAAAGCCACACCAGCCGACCTCGACAGCATCAAAGGCATCGGTCCCAGCACATCCAGCAAGATCATCGAAGAGCGCAAGACATCACCGTTCAAGGCCTGGGCCGATCTGATCCAGAGGGTACCCGGCATCGGTGACAAACGCGCAGCCAAGCTGTCGTCCGAGGGCCTGACCGTGAACGGTGACGCATTCAAACCCACCGCTAAGCCGGTGGTGGAGAAAAAGCCGGTGGACAAGAAGCCTGCAGCGACCGCTGTGAAGTGATCTGAAAGGACGCACCCACAAAAAAACCCACCGCGTTGCCACGGTGGGTTTTTTGCTTCGGGTTCGAATATCAACTACTGGAGCACAAGCGCACAGCCAAGTGAGGTCGTTAAACCGGCGCACGCGGGATAGATGGTTTTCATCGTTGAAACCCTACAAACTGATTACCTTACGAAGGCCAAGGCGACATCTGCGCTGGCTATACTCCGCCTCGATGCGCGCTCTGACTGCCTTGGCTTTGATCTTTCTGCTGCCCCTCCAGCTTTCCTGGGCGGCAGTGGTGCCTTACTACGCGCATGAGTCGGGCATGAGTTCCGATTTCTCGGGGCTAACCGAGGTCCCAAGCAAGTCAAGCCACCCTAGTGGTTCAACCCAAACGTCTTCGCTATCCATCAGCCCGGAAGTCACTACCCACAGCATCGAGAAGACTTCGACCGGATCCATGAAATCCGACTGCGAACAATGCCACGGCCATTTCAGCGCTGTTTTAGGCATGGAGCCGGAAAACTTCGGCATATTCGCATCGGGCTTACACGACGTTGCTCCGGACGAATTTGGTGGCGCACACATGTCAAGCCGTCCAGAACGCCCTCAGTGGCGGCCCCTCGCCTGATCGGCGAGGCGGGTCTACCTTCCTACCCTCTTCCTTCGCTCCTGACGTCTAGCCGCAGCTAGCGGCGTGTCAGGCTCGAGTCGGCGCCAGCGTCGACAAATCGCCGATCTCCCTTGGATTAACTTCAATGTCGGAGCATCAGATGATTCAAAGAAATCGCACCAACGCGCAACTGCTGTGGACCACGGCGACGGTTGTTTGGGGATTGTGCGGCGCAGCGGCGCAAGCGCAAGGTACCGAAACGGCCGCACTGCGAGAAAACACTTCAAGCTTGCTTCAGATATTCGAAGCAACTTGGACACGCCAACCCGAGGCTGTAGCACTGCAAACGCGGCGCGAAGCCGCCAGTGCGCAACAGCGCGCAACAAGCGCTTGGACTCCAGAGCCGCCAGCGCTTGAGTTTTCAAATAAATCCGATCGTCTTTACCGCAATCAAGGTGCGCGGGAAATTGAGCTCGGAGTATCCGTACCTCTTTGGCTTCCAGGCGAGCGCAGTCGAGGCGCGGCTCTGGCCAGTGCCGAGAGTGCGGCTGTTGAAAGCCGTGCGGCGGCGGCGCGACTGCGCGTCGCCGCGTCGGTACGTGAAGCCTGGTGGCAGTGGCATAGAGCACGCATTGATGCGTACACGGCCCGAAGTCAACTTGACAGTACCCAACGCATTGCAGCTGACGTCGTTCTCCGGACAAAAGCCGGCGATCTGGCACGAGCCGATCAGCATCAAGCAGACGGCGCGGTTGCGGGCGCGCAGGCCAACGTTGCGCAAGCCGACGCTACCCTTACGGCGGCTCGCCAGCAGTTGCGCGCACTAGCCGGGTTCATACCCACACTCGATGAGCCGGGCATTGCAATACAGGAACCAGAACCTGGAATGGCCTTGATTGAAGTTGAAAGCCACGCTTCACTGCAGGAGCTGAAAGATCGTGCAGCTGTGGCTGAAAAAACCGCAGCACTGACCGCGAGCCGATCCCGCGCAAATCCCGAGCTCGTCTTGTCGACCGCGCGTGATCGCGGTTCATTTGGAGAATCGGCCCAGAAAACCATCACGTTGGGCGTACGAATCCCGTTCGGCAGTGGGCCGCGACAGGACTCTCGCATCGCAAGCGCAACTGCTGAGGCTACAGAGGCTCAGGCTCAGCTGGCGTTAGAGCGTGAACGTCTGATGGCTGAACGTGAGGCAGCGCGCGTGCGCGTGGATGGCCTGCGCACCCAGCTGGAGGCCACTGAGCGACGAGCTCAGCTCGCCCGCGAATCACGTAGTTTTTTTGATAAGTCTTTCCGGTTGGGAGAAACCGACTTGCCGACCCGGCTGCGTATCGAGGCGGAAGCGACAGAGGCCGAAAGACAAGCCTCTAGGACACGCATCGAGCTCTCAGCGGCTGTCTCTGCATGGAGGCAGGCGCTCGGCCTGCTCCCCCAATAAGACGTCCCTGACACATCAACTCCTTTTCTTGAGAACCACCCATGAAATTTCCGAAATTGTCGGTCGTATTGATAGCGACCACCTTCCTCTCTTTGTCTGTAGGGGCCAGCGAAGGCCACGATCACGGCGAGTCTGCACCCCAAAGCGCAGCAGAAGCGCTTCCTCGTTTTTCCGCCGTATCAGAGAGCTTCGAACTTGTCGGGGTACTTAGCGGTAAACAGATAACGCTATACCTCGACCGCTTTGCGGACAACAGCCCAGTGCGCAATGCAGAAATAGAACTCGATATCGGTGGCACGACATTCAAAGCTGGGAAGCAGGGCGAAGATGAATACGAGGTGGTGCTACCCACCGAACCCAAGCCCGGAGTACTGACAGTCTCGGCGACAGTTGTCGCCGGCGCTGAGTCCGATTTGCTCGCTGGTGAACTTGATGTCCACGAGGAAGCGCACACAGATGAAGCGGTAACGCGCTCCACAGTGGAATATGTGGGATGGTTCGCCGGGGGACTCGCCTGTTTGGCCCTGTTTGTCTGGGCCGGACGCCGGCTGATGACTTCCAGCAGCGCCCGTGCCGGAGGTGCAGCATGAAGCCCGCATTGATCGCCACATGCCTGGCACTGTTGTTGGCCCTCGCAAAAACACCCCTCGCCATTGCTGGCGAAGGCCATGACCATGGCGGCGCGCCCTCGGCGCCCAGTGCCAACGGGCCGCAGCGTCAGCCCGACGGCAGCGTCTTCCTCCCCAAGCCAGCGCAACGACAGTTGAGTATTCGCACCGTCGTCACCGAAGCCGCAGATCTGCCGCGCACGATCGAACTCGGAGCGAAGGTTTTGATGGACCCCAACGCTGGCGGCATGGTGCAGGCACTGAACGCTGGCCGCATTGAGCCGGGGCCGCGTGGACTGCCAAGCCCAGGGCAAGCGGTGCGCAAAGGCGAGGTGATGGCTTACGTTTTGTCGTCCGCAGCGCCGATTGAGCGTTCAAATCAAGCGGCACAACTGGCCGAGTTGCGCGCAACCAAGTCTTTGGCAGACAAGCGCGTCGCGCGCTTGCGGGAGCTGGCTGACACGGTACCGCGCAAGGAGGTAGAAGCAGTCGAAAGCGAGGCTGCCAGCCTGGCTGCTCGTATCGCTGCGGTCGGCGGAGGCTTGTCCAACCGTGAAGCACTTCTGGCGCCTGTGTCCGGCGTGATCGCATCGGCCAACGTGGTCGCAGGGCAGGTGGTCGATGCGCGTGAACTTGTGTTCGAAATCGTCGATCCCTCTCGCCTGCGAATCGAAGCGCTGGCATTCGACCCTGCCATCGTTTCCAACATTGGGAGTGCAAGTTTGGCGATTGGCGACAAGCCAGTGCAGCTCACCTTTGTCGGCGCCTCGCGCAGCCTTCGGGAGCAGGCCTTGCCTCTGACCTTCCGCGCTCAAGGCGCCGCACTCGACCAACTTGCAGTAGGTCAACCGGTGCGCGTATTCGTACAGACGAAAGAGAAGGTCATGGGCATCCCGGTACCGGTGGCCTCACTGATGAAGAACCCTGCCAACCAGACGGTGGTTTGGGTAAAAACAGCGCCGGAGCGGTTCGAGCCGAGGACGGTGACCATCGAGCCGCTGGACGGCGTCACTATTGCGGTTACTTCGGGACTGCAAGCCGGAGATCGTGTCGCGACGCAGGGCGCCACGCTGATCAATCAAGTTCGCTAAGGAAGCCATCATGTTCAAGTGGCTACTGGATAACAGCCTTTCGAATCGTTTGCTGGTGATGATCGCCAGCGTGGTTCTGATGGCCTATGGTGCATTCACGCTTTCGACCACTCCGGTGGACGTCTTCCCTGACCTCAACAAGCCAACTGTCACGATCATGACGGAGGCTGGTGGCATGGCGGCTGAAGAAGTCGAACAACTCATCACCTTCCCTCTTGAGACGACCATGAACGGCCTGCCAGGCGTGGAGTCGGTGCGCTCAACTTCGTCTGCTGGCCTGTCCTTTCTCTACGTGACTTTTGATTGGAGCACTGACATCTTTCGCGCCCGGCAACTGGTGTCGGAGAGGTTGTCGTCGATGGAAGAAGGCATTGCAAACGGGGTGGTGCCGCGCATGGGGCCTATCAGCTCGATCATGGGCGAGATCATGCAAATCGCCATCCCAGTCGATCCAAGCAAGATCAGCGCGATGGCTGTGCGCGAGTACGCTGATTGGGTGCTGCGACCGCGACTCCTCTCTGTACCCGGCGTTGCACAAGTCATTCCCATTGGAGGCGAGGTTCGTCAATTCCAAGTCCAACCCAACACCATGCGAATGGCCGAGCTGGGGATCACACACGGACAGCTCGAAGACGCGTTGAAGGGATATTCCTCAAACACCTCTGGTGGTTTTCTGGAGTTGAACGGTCGCGAGTATTTGATTCGCAATCTGGGGCGCACTTCCAAGCTGGATGACCTCAACAACCTGGCCTTGACCGCGAAGGACGGACAACCCATCCTGATGCGCCAAATTGCAGAGGTGACTTTTGCTGCTGCGCTGAAGCGGGGTGACGCAGGCTACGAAGGAAAACCGGCGGTGATTCTGGGTATCCAGAAGCAGCCAACTGCAGACACCATTGCTCTCACGCAGTCCATTGAGGAAGCACTTGAAGGGCTCAAGGCTTCGCTGCCCGCAGGGATGGAGCCGCCGCGAGTGACTTTTCGACAGGCCAGCTTCATCGAAGCCTCGATCACAACGTTGCAGGGCAAGCTGATAGGCGCTTCCATCTTTGTGGCAGTGATCCTTTTCTTCTTTCTGGGGACTCTGCGGCCGACCATCATCGCCCTGACGGCCATTCCAGTGTCGATCTTCATCACTGCTCTGGTCTTCAAGTATTTTGGACTGTCGATCAATACGATGACACTGGGCGGCTTGGCCATCGCGATTGGCGGTTTGGTCGATGACGCAGTGGTCGGGGTAGAGAACGTCCTTCGGCGATTGAAGGCCGATCGGGCCAACCATCCGCACAGCCGGTTGCACCCCATCGAAGTTGTTGCGCAAGCCACGATGGAAGTCAGATCGGCCATCCTCTACGCAACGATCATCATCGTGTTGGTGTTCATTCCGTTGTTCGCGTTGCCAGGATTGGAAGGCAAGCTGTTTGCGCCACTGGGCATCGCCTTCATCGTTTCGACCCTCGCGTCGTTGATCGTTTCGGTTACGGTCACTCCTGTGCTCAGCTTCTATCTTCTTCCACGCATGAAGAACCTGGACCACGGGGATACCAAAGTGCTTGCCTGGCTAAAGGCGCGTTACAGCAGCAGTTTGCAGGGCGTGCTCAACAGACCCAAAGCTGCCATGGCAGCCGCGGGGGCAGCAGTGCTGGTGGCGGCAGCCTCTGTGCCGTTCTTCCCAACAACATTCCTGCCGCCATTCAACGAGGGCACGTTGCTGATCGGGTTGCGTTTGAATCCTGGCGTGACTTTGACGGAGTCATCTGCGCTGGCTCGCCAGGCAGAGGTGTTGGTCAAACAAGTACCGGAGGTGACGCACGTCGGGCGCCGCAGTGGACGTGCCGAGCTCGATGAGCATGCGGAAGGTGTGCACGTGAACGAACTCGACGTAGGATTGAAACCGACTGCCGAACTGACGCGCAGCATGGACGAAATCAAGGCCGACATCCGGGCGCGTTTGATCAATCTGCCAGCTGCCCTGGAGATCGGGCAGCCTATTTCTCACCGCATTGACCATATGCTCTCGGGCGTGCGCTCGCAGATTGCAATCAAGATTTTCGGAGAGGACCTGGACGCGTTGCGGGGACAGGCGGATGCACTGCGTGCCAGGCTGGCCACCATTCCAGGTATTGCAGATCTTCAGATCGAAAAGCAGGTGCTTTCGCCGCAAATCAAGGTGCGCATCGACTACGCTGCTGCTGCCCAATATGGAGTCCCTGCACCGCAGGTTTTATCCGCCCTGCAAGCGTTGGTTGAAGGCGAGAAAATCACCCAGATCGTGGAAGGCAGCCGGCGATTTGCACTGGTGGTGAAGCTGCCGGAGTCGGCGCGGTCCGTGGAGGGCTTGAGTCAGATCCTGATCGAAACTCCAGCCGGGCGCATACCGCTGTCGAAAATTGCCACCATCGAAGATGGGGATGGACCCAATCAGATCAGTCGCGATGACGGCAAGCGGCGCATCGTGTTGTCAGCAAATGCTTCCGGGCGCGCGCTGTCCGAAATCGTCGTTGATATCCGGCGGGTGGTCGCTGAGACAAAGCTGCCGGAGGGTTACTTCATTACCCTGGGTGGTCAGTTCCAAGCACAGGAAGAAGCTGCGCGGCTGGTCGGTCTGTTGTCGATCGTGTCGCTTACCCTGATGTTTGTCGTGCTGTACAGCCGCTACAAGTCGGCGGCGCTTTCGGCGCTGATCATGGTGAACATTCCGCTCGCCTTGGTCGGTGCTGTGATAGGGCTTTGGCTGTCAGGTCAGCCCCTCAGCGTCGCAGCATTGGTGGGCTTCATCACCCTCGCCGGCATCTCAGTGCGTAACGGCATCCTCAAGGTCAGCCACTACATCAACTTGATGCGTTTAGAGGGTGAGTCCTTCGACCAGAAGATGGTCATGCGCGGTTCGCTCGAACGGTTGAGCCCGGTGCTGATGACGGCTTTGGTGACAGCCTTTGCGCTGGCCCCGCTGCTTTTCGAAGCTGAACAACCTGGAACCGAGGTTTTGCACCCTGTAGCCGTTGTGATTTTTTCCGGTCTGATCAGCTCAACCCTGCTTGACACCTTCCTGACGCCGGCCATGTTCTGGCTGTTTGGGCGCAAGCCTGCCGAAGCCCTCATGAACGACAAAGATGCCGAAGCACTTTGATTTTTACCCTGCCATCCACCCCGAAAGGACTCTCATGAAAACGAAAATATTGGCCGCTTCTGCGGCCTTGGCCTTGGCCTTGGCCAATATGGCCTTGGCTGCTGGCGACAAGCACAGCCACGCACACGAGCACAAACCGCTGCACGGAGGCGTTGTCGTCGAACTCAAGGACATGGACTATGAATTGGTGGCCAAGTCCTCGATCATCCAGCTGCACCTGCGCGACCACGGGAAACCCGCTGACGTGTCCAAAGGCACTGCCAAGGTGACGCTGCTGACAGGCACTGAAAAACAGGAAGTTGAACTGAAACCCGTCGGCGACAAGCTCGAAGCCACAGGCAACTTCAATATCGGCTCAGGCACCAAAGCCGTCGCTGTGGTGACCTTGGCGGGCAAGCCAGCTACCGTGCGCTTTGTCATGAAGTGACGCGCTTTTGCTCTTTGCGTTTGCATGGCGGCTCACGACTTTCGGTTGAAAGTCGGCTCTACCTCTGTCCCACGAAGCAAGCGCGGGCCGTTGGTAACCACCAACAGGCTTGCGCCCATATCGGCGAAAACCGCCATCCACATGGTCGCGGTGCCCAGCACCAGAAACACACTCTTGATTCCCAATGCCAAGGCGATGTTCTGCCAGAGCACCGCGTGGGTGCGCTTGGACAGCCGTACCGTCTCGGCCACGCGCTGAAGGTTGTGGTTCATGATGACCACATCCGCTGCTTCCATGGCTGTGTCGGTACCTGCACCGCCCATGGCGAAACCAATGTCGGCCTGAGCCAACGTCGGTACATCGTTGATGCCATCGCCGGTCATGCCGGTAGGGCCATACCGCTGTTGCATCTCCTTGATCGCGTCAAGCTTGGCTTCGGGAAGCAAGTCGCCGCGTGCATCTTCGATGCCCGCCTGCGCTGCAATGGCCTTGGCGGTTGCGCTGTTGTCGCCGGTCAGCATGACTGAGGTCACGACGAGTACCTTGATGGCGACGATGGCCTGTCTAGAGGTCTCCCTGATGGTGTCAGCAACGGCAAACAGTGCGAGAACGCGGGATCCGTCCGCCAAGAGGGTCACCGTGAGGCCTTGCTTTTCGTGGACAGCGAGTTCCGCTTCCAGGTCAGGGGTGCACAGTCCCTGCTCATGAATCAGTCGGTGATTGGCCAGCACCAAGCGCGCACTATTCACCACACCCTCAACACCACGCCCAGGTAAAGCCTTGAAATCTTGCGCCTCTGGCCCCTGAACTTTCAGACCCTGAACAATTGCCTTGGAAACTGGGTGATCGGAACGGCTGGCCAGAGTGGCGACCATCTGCTGGGCCAATGCTTCATCGCCATCACCTCAATTTCGCCACTGCACAAGCTTCGGTTTGCCCTTGGTGATGGTGCCCGTCTTGTCCAGTGCCACTGCTTTCAGGAGTCGGGCGTCCTCCAGGTAGGTACCACCTTTGATCAATATTTCGCGGCGGGCACCGGCTGCCAGTCCGCTGACCACAGTGACAGGCGTGGAAATCACCAAGGCACAGGGGCAGGCGATCACCAGCAGCACGAGCGCCTTTTACAGCGCTTCCAGCCAGGTCAGGCCCATCAAAAACGGCGGGAGAACCGCCACAGCCACTGCAATGGCGAAGACCGCAGGCGTGTAGATGGCGGCAAAGCGATCGACGAATCGCTGTGTCGGCGCACGCGTGCCTTGCGCTTGCTCAACAGCTTGAATGATCCTCGCCAGAGTCGTGTTGCTCGACATCCACGTCTTGTGGGCTGGCGGTTTCTTGTTTCATGAACCCATTGGACATCTTGAAGCCACTCCGCCGCCAACTCTCGTTCAAGTCTCTGAAAAATAGGCTAACCCACGCAGATTGCCCACCAAGACGGGGCAGTCTTGATCCCCGAAGCCGGGTTCAGGCGTAAAAAAACCCGCCGTGTTGCCACGGCAGGTTTCTATTCAGATGACAATCAAATCGACATCAGAAAGAGTGCTGCACACCCACAGCGAACAAGCTCGACTTCACGGTCAAATCGGAGGCAGTAGGCTGAGCTTTCAATTTCGTCTGGGTCACAGCGGTGTAGGCCAGGGTGCGCTTTGACAACGCGTACTTGGCGACGACAGAATAGCCCGTGGTCTTTGCAACAGCGGTGCCATTGTCTTTGATTTTAGACTGGGCATATCCACCACCGATGGTGAGATTGGCGCCGAGAGGAGCTTCCAAGCCGATATTGTACTCGTTGGCTTTCGTCGAACCTGCCACACCAGTTTCCACATGCTTGACCGTGTTGAAGCCCGCAACCACTTTCAAGGCGCCAAGATCATAGGAGCCGTTGATCAGGGTGTATGAAGTTTTACCGTTACCCAAAGTGAAAGCGGCTACGACCAATGGATCGGTCAAAAAGCCGGGGATCGCGCTGAAAGTGCCGTTAGCACCGTTCTGCTTTTGCTGCTGGTGAGCAATTCCGGCCACCACAGGCCCTGCTGCGTAGTTCAAGCTGAGGGAGGTGATGCTCGAGGCTTTAGAACCTGGAGCCGCAGTCTTGTCTTCACCAAACGCGTACGCAACCGAACCAGTCAATCCACCGAAGCTAGGTGTGGTGTACGCAACCATGTTGTTTGGGTTGTCTTCGTAGCTCAGCCAAGTTGAGAAGGACGAAGCAATATTGGCAGTAAACGTATCGTTTGCAGCAAAGCGGGTGTTGTCATACGGCGTCCAATCTGGGCCGAGGTTGATCTCACCAAACCCGCCAGAGAGACCGACCTTTGCAATACGGCTTCCGAGCCTAGTTGCCTGTGGTGCGTCTGGGGAAATTGCCGTCTCAATAGTGAAATTTGCCTTCAAGCCACCGCCCAGATCTTCAGTACCCTTGAAGCCGATGCGGCTCGTGGCAAGACCACCGCTGTTCAACACGGAATTGCGCGTGGAGCCGTTTGCAGCAGGGACGATCGTGCTGCTGATGTCGGTCTTGGTGGATCCCACCCAAACGTCCATCAAACCATAGATGGTCACGCTGGACTGAGCCATAGCGGCACCGGAGGAAGCCAGAACGGCCAAAGCGATCAGGGACTTTTTCATTGAAATTTCCTTGTGAGGATGCAACCACGTTGCAGATTGATGAAACGGACAAGCGAATCTTAGTGCGGTTGCTGCCCACAGCTACGGGTATCCCCTAGCAAGTCGCGATCAAGGCGACTTTTTGTTGCTTGCATGCAACGATAAGCCTGACCAGAAGACCGGCTGCCAGAGGTGCCAGATCCGACTTCACGCCATAGAAAAGCAGATTCCAATGAAAAAAGCCCGGCACAAAGTGCCGGGCTTTAGAACTGAACCAGTCGACAGCCCAGGAAAAGGCTGTCCATGTCTCAGCTATTAGAAAACGTGGCTGATACCGACGTTGTAGCCAGTCGAACGGCCGTTCGCTGCGCCCGTGTTGGCTGGATTGGTAGAACTAAGCGACAAAGCAGCACCGTTTTTGTTCTTCAGCGAAGCAACGGTCGCGTAGACAGCGGTGCGCTTGGACAAGTCGTAGATGTAGCCCAGCGCAAACTTCGTGATTTTTTGATCCGTTGGGGTTCCCAAGTCGATCTTCGTGTTGTTGTAAGAGACGCGCGCGCGGCCTGGACCGACAGGGGCGACAGCACCGATTTCAAAGTTGCTGACTTTTGCGACGAACGCACCAGTTGCTGCGTTGGTGCCCTTTTCCTGACCGAAGTTCGTCATCAACTTGGCAACGCCGAAGTCATACGACACGCCACCCACTGTGGATTTGTGATCCCGAGTGGCTCCAGAGCCGTCTGTGTCGCTGTAGGCCAGTTCAGCCATCAGCGGACCAGCCGAGTAGTTCAAGCGCAAGCCAGCACTGCGGCCTGCGTTGTTACCGGCAGCAGCCTGCTCGTCGAATGCGTATTGGGCATGGGCTTGGAAACCGGCCATACGAGGCGTGTTGTAAGTGATGGCGTTGTTGTTCCAGATCGGGTTGGTCTGGCCAGTAACCGTGTGGGCCACCACGCGGTTGGCAAAACCGAAGCCGTTGCCCACACCACCAGTGCCGAATGGCGAGAACAGGAAACCCGACCAGAAAGTGGTGGAGTACTCACGGCCCAGACGGACCTCACCAAAGCCACCTTCCAAACCCACCCAAGCGCCACGATCACCAATCGAGCTGGCGCCTGGCTGATCTGCGGTCAAGCTCGTTTCAATCTGGAATTTCGCCTTCAAGCCACCGCCAAGGTCTTCCGTGCCACGGAAACCCAGACGGTTGGTGGTCATGTTGCTGCTGCTCAGACCGGTGTTGTCGGTGCCAGTGCCGCTGTTGTTCACGCTGGTGAAACCAACGTCAACCACGCCGTACAGGGTGACGGAAGACTGGGCCATTGCGGCGCCGGTGGCGGCCAGGGCGGCCAAAGCAATCAGGGTCTTTTTCATGGAAAGTTTCTCCAAGGGTTGAATAAGGACTGGTGGTCTCTGCCGCCGAGCCGACCTCCATCAGAAGGTTGGATGAATTGCATCAGAAAGTGATGGAGGGCGCCACGGTGGAAACCGCATTTCTGGCGTTCTGGTGCCCTTCCATGGTGCTTCTGTTGCACCACCGCGACGCACTCGGTAGTTACCCTTAAGCCATTCATTCACAGATACTTTGCGGGGTATCCACCTGGGTTATCGAGGTGATTTGGGTACACGTAGCAACATCCCCCCATGATGGTCGCCAAGCCTTTGGCAGCCTTGTTTTCCATTCACGCAGACGGACCTTCCATGAGCACTGCTTCAGACGCTTTGATCAACGCCGCAGACTCGGCACTGAGAACCCTGTTTGTCACCCCGAGGGCCTCACGGGATTGCCCAACGGTTCCAGAACGGGCGACCGACCACGAACTCAGCGATGCTGACAAGCACCTCTCTGGTGCCTTGATGCGGGTGAATCATGTGGGCGAGGTGTGCGCCCAGGCGCTGTACACGGCGCAGGCGCTCACGGCGCGCTGGCCGGGCCAGTCTGCCCAGCCCAATGAGGGACTGGCCCGTCAACTGGAAGCGGCGGGCAAAGAAGAAACAGACCACCTGGCCTGGACCCAGACGAGGCTGGACGAGCTGGGTGCGCGCGCCTCGCTGTTGAACCCGCTTTGGTATGCAGGGGCGTTCGGCCTGGGTCTGCTGGCCGGGCGCCTGGGGCACGGCGTGAGCCTGGGCTTTGTGGTGGAAACCGAGCGGCAGGTGGAAGCCCATCTGGCCGAACACATGGAGCGCCTGCCCGCGGGCGACCATGGTTCGCGTGCCATCGTCGCGCAAATGAAGCTGGATGAGGCCCGGCACGCGCGCGAGGCCATGAGCGCAGGGGCGGTGGAGCTGCCCGCGCCGGTGAAGGGCCTGATGAAGCTGGCGGCCAAGGTCATGACGACGGTGGCACACCGCATCTGAGGCGCTGGATCAGGCTTCCAGCACGTCGAAACTGGTGGTGATGTCCGCCGTCTTGCCCAGCATGATGCTGGCCGAGCAGTATTTGTCGTGGCTCATGGCAATGGCGCGCTCCACCGCCAAGGGCGGGATGGCTTTGCCGCTCACCGTGAAGTGCATGTGGATCTTGGTGAAAACTTTGGGGTCGGTGTCTGCCCGTTCGGTCTCCAGCTTGACGCTGCAGCCACGCACATCGTGGCGACCCCGCTTGAGGATCAACACCACGTCGTAGGCGGTGCAGCCGCCGGTGCCGGCCAACACCGTTTCCATGGGACGTGGCGCCATGTTGGCTCCGCCGTTCTCGGGTTTCGCTCCGTCTGGCGCGCCATCCATGGTGATCACATGGCCGCTGCCGGTTTCGGCCACAAAACCCATGTGGGAGCGGGTGCCGGCAGCGCCGGTCCAGGTAACGGTGCATTCCATGGGCGTGTCCAGTCGTGAAGTCGTCGCGGGGTGGGTGGTGAATTTGGGGGCAACGCCCTAGAAAGCGCCAAAAAACGACGCTGCATGTTGCGTCGCAACATGGCTTCGATATACTGGCGGCATTGTATGTAAGGTTGTCTCCTCTGCCCCCCGTGGGTGGATTCAAGCCCGGACCGGTTCTGCCAGTCCGGGCTTTTTTTCGCCCCGATATGATGCGGCTGGAGAACATTCGTATGACAAACCGCCCCGCCAAATCCCCAGTCCCGATCCCGCCTTCGCCCGTCACCGCCATGGGACCGGCGGATTATTTGAAAAAGATCCTGACCGCTCGGGTGTACGACGTGGCGGTGGAATCGGCGTTGGAGCCGGCGCGCAACCTGAGCGAGCGGCTGCACAACACGGTGTTGCTCAAACGCGAAGACCAGCAGCCGGTGTTCAGTTTCAAGCTGCGTGGGGCCTACAACAAGATGGCGCACCTCACGCCGGAACAGCTCAAGAAAGGCGTGATCTGCGCCTCGGCTGGCAACCACGCTCAAGGGGTGGCGTTGAGCGGTCGCAAGCTGGGGACGCGCGCGGTGATCGTCATGCCGACCACCACGCCCCAGGTGAAGATCGACGCGGTGCGCGGCTTCGGCGGTGAGGTGGTGTTGCACGGCGAGAGCTACACCGACGCCTACAACCACGCGGTCGGGCTGCAGAAAAAGCAGGGGCTCACGTTTGTGCACCCCTTCGACGATCCGGACGTGATCGCCGGCCAGGGCACCATCGCCATGGAAATCCTGCGGCAGCTGCAGAGCTTGGGCTCCGACCACCTGGACGCGGTGTTCGTGGCCATCGGCGGGGGCGGCCTCATTTCCGGCGTGGCCAACTACATCAAGGCGCTGCGCCCCGAGATCAAGGTCATCGGCGTGCAGATGAACGATTCGGACGCCATGATCCGCTCGGTGCGCGAGGGCGAACGAACCACCCTCGCCGACGTGGGCTTGTTCTCCGACGGCACGGCGGTCAAGCTGGTCGGTGAGGAAACGTTCCGCATCGCCCGCGGTCTGGTGGACGAGTTCATCACGGTGGATACCGATGCGGTGTGCGCGGCCATCAAGGACGTGTTCGTGGACACGCGCAGCATCGTGGAGCCGGCGGGCGCGCTGTCGGTGGCGGCCATCAAACAATATGTGGCCACCCACAAGACGCGTGGTCAGACCTACGCGGCCATTTTGTGCGGCGCCAACATGAATTTCGACCGGCTGCGGTTCGTGGCCGAGCGCGCCGAAGTGGGCGAGGAGCGCGAGGCCCTGTTTGCCGTGACCATTCCCGAGGAGCGCGGCAGCTTCCGGCGCTTCTGCGAACTCATTGGCGACCTGCCGGGCGGCCCCCGCAACGTGACCGAATTCAACTACCGCATCCACGACGGCAGCAAAGCCCATGTGTTTGTGGGTCTGACCACGCAGGGCAAGGGCGAGTCCGCCAAGATCGCAAAAAACCTGATCAAGCACGGCTTCCAGACGCTGGACCTCACGCACGACGACCTGGCCAAGGAACACATCCGCCATATGGTGGGCGGGCATTCCCCGCTGGCGCACGACGAACGTTTGCTGCGCTTCGTGTTTCCGGAGCGGCCGGGCGCGTTGCTCAAGTTCCTGAGCCTGATGCGCCCGGGCTGGAACATCAGCCTGTTCCACTACCGCAACCAAGGGGCGGACTACGGGCGCATCCTGGTGGGTCTGCAAGTGCCCGCCCGGGACCACAAGGCGTTTGACAAGTTTCTCGAAACGCTGGGTTATCCCTGCGTGGAAGAGACCAACAACCCCGTTTACCGCCTGTTCCTTCAAAGTTGAGCGCGGCGGATCGCAACATGGCACAAGACCCCATTTTCGCTCCCATTTCCAAACGCTCGGCGGCGCTCCCAGACGCGCTGAAGTTGCCACCGGTGGCGGGAACGTCCGACACCATGCTGGAGTTTGCGCTGCGCCAACGCCTGGCGCCGACGGGCATGCCGGAGCACGCCCTGGGTCGCATGGAAACCTTGGTGTTGCAGCTGGCTCGGGCGCAAAACGGCTCGGCCATCGAGTTCGATTTGCTGGCTTTCGACTCGCCACAACTGGTGGTCTTTGCCGCCGATCATGGGATCGCGGACGAAGGCATGTCGTCGATGGCGCCCACGATGACGGAACAGATGGTGATGCAGTTGCTGCGCGGTCAGGCTCCGGTGAACGCGTTGGCCGCGCTGCATGGCTTCGACCTCACCGTGGTGGACGCGGGCATGGCCAAGCCAATCTCTGCGCCGGGCAACACCAAGTTGCGCGGCTCGCTGCTGCTGCGCAAGATCGCCTACGGCACGCGCAACGTGTTGCTCGGGCCGGCCATGTCGACCGCACAGGCGGTCTCGGCTGTGCACGCCGGCATGGACGTGGTGCGCCACCTGCCAGGCAATGTGATCGCGCTGGCCGACGTGGGTGTGGCCAACGCGGTGAGCGCGTCCTTGCTGCTGTCGCGTCTGTGCGGCGTGCCGCTGGTGGACGCTTTCGGCCGCGACGAGACCGAGGCCAGCGCATTGGACGACACGCACCACGTGCAGCGGGTGGAAAAACTGTCGGCAGCCGCCGCGCGCCACCGCAACGCCATCGGTCCGTTTGAAGCGCTGGCCGCGCTCGGCGGGTTCGAGATCGCCATGATGACCGGCGCGATGCTGCAGGCCGCCAGCGAACGTCGCGTGGTGCTGGTGGACGGTTACGTGGCCGGTGCCGCCGCCCTGGTGGCGCGCGGCCTGTGTCCGGATGTGGTCGACTACCTGGTGTTCACCCACCGCGCAGCCGATGCCGGGCACCGTCTGCTGCTCATCCACATGCAGACGCAACCGCTGCTCGACATGGGTCTTCGCATTGGCCAGGGAACCGGTGCTCTCATGGCCTGGCCGATGCTGCTGGCCGCGCAGAGTCTGCTGGAGCGGTAGACCACCGTCCCGCCCGGCCGTGCGCGTTCACATCAGGAAGGCGCGGCGGGATTCTCAGGCAAGCTCAATTCGACGGTGGTCGGCCCGTCAACCGATGCCCCCAGCCGAGCCGTGCGGCGCGTCACGGCTTGCAGGACCAGACCGCCTTCCAGCGAAGCGCCGACCCGGTAGGGCCTCGGCAGCTGGCCGTTCACCGCGATCAACGCTGCGCCACCGGGCGCGTTGGTGGCCACCACGCCCGACAGGCTGTACTGCGTGGCCGTTGCCACCGGGACCACAGGGGCTTGCGCCGCCTCGGGTCGCGCCCCCAGCACCCGCGCCACGGAGGCGGTGTCCACCTCCAGCGTCGACGGGGCTGCAAGGCTCAGTGGCGTGAGCGGCGAACGCCCGGCGGCGAGCAACACCCAATAACCCGCGCTCAGGCCCGCCGCCATCCACAACAGCACCGCGACCCAAGCCGGCGCGCGCCGGCCGGCGCCTGGGCGCGCGCTGGAACTGTCCATGATGGAACCCGATTGATCGAACGCAGAGCGGAGTTTCATATGCGCGGATTATGATCTTTTGGCCTCCTCAGACAAGGCGGGGCCACACGACAGCAAACGCCTCAGGGCGCTTGCCCCCCAGTTCAGTTTTCGGGAGTCCGATTTTGACCAGCCACCGCCAACACGTCCCCGCGGACAGCCCGCGAAGCTTTTCCACCGTGGGCGCTTTGCAGCGGGGCTTCACCTTGATCGAGCTCATGGTGGTGCTGGTCATCATCGGCGTGCTGGCGGCGCTGATCGTGCCCAACGTGCTCGATCGCGCCGACGACGCACGCGTCACGGCGGCCAAGACCGATGTCAACAACCTGATGCAGGCGCTCAAGCTCTACCGCCTCGACAACCAGCGCTACCCTACCGGCGAGCAAGGCCTCAACGCGCTGGTGGCCAAGCCGACCACCGGCCCGGTGCCGCCCAATTGGCGCCCCTACCTCGACAAGCTGCCAGCAGACCCCTGGAGCCGCCCGTACCAGTACCTCAACCCGGGCCTCAAGGGCGAGGTGGATGTGCTGTCGCTCGGCGCCGACGGACAGCCGGGCGGGGAAAACCGGGACGCCGACGTCGGAAGCTGGCAGTGAAACCAGTGCCCCCACGCTCCGCCGCTGCGCGGGTCGCTGCCCCCCAGGGGGGCTGCTTCGCCTGGGGGCGGCCCGGCGGCGAAGCTGTGCCCCCACGCTCCGCCGCTGCGCGGGTCAACTGAATGAGTCGCGTGCGCCGCAACCTCGGCTTCACCCTGATCGAGCTGATGGTGGTGGTGACGCTGGTGGCGCTCGCCACCGCCGGCGTGACGCTGGCCTTGCGCGACGATGGCGCGACGCGGTTGGAGCGTGAAGCGCTGCGACTGTCGGCACTGATCGAAGCAGCCCGGGCACAGTCGCGCACCAGTGGTGTGCCGGTGGTGTGGCGCAGCCTGCCGCAGGGGTTCGAATTTGTGGGCATCCCAGCGCCAAGCAGCACCGTGCCATCGCCAGACAGACAGGGCGGGCCGCGCGCCTGGCTCAGCGCCGACACCGTGGCCCAGGTCACCCAGCCGCCAGGCGCCCTCGGCCTGGTGCTGGGACCGGAGCCCCTCATTGCAGCGCAGCGCCTGGTGCTGCGGCAGGGTGATCGGCGCCTGACGCTGGCCACCGATGGCCTCTCACCTTTTGCCGTGGTGCTGGAGGCGCCATGAAACCGCAACGCGGTTTCACCCTCATTGAAGTGCTGGTGGCGCTGGCGGTGATTGCCATCACCCTCGCTGCCGGGCTGCAGGCCACCGGTGCGCTCGCGAGGGCAGCACAACGCCAAAGCGACCAGTGGCTGGCCCAGCTCTGCGCCGACAACGAGCTCACTCGGCTGCGCTTGCTGCGCCAGCTGCCCGGCACGGGTGACAGCCAGGTACCTTGTACTCAGGCCGACCGGCAGATGTTGGTGCTGGTGTCGGTGCTGCCCACGCCCAACCCGAATTTCCGACGCATCGACGCCGTGGTGCAAGGCGATGTGGACGGGAACCCGGTGCGTTTGCTGTCCCTGTCCACGATCCAGGGTCGGTACTGAATGCGCAGGGAACAGGGCTTCACCCTCATCGAACTGCTGGTCGCCATCGTGGTGATGTCGATGCTGGCCCTGCTGAGCTGGCGCGCCATCGACGGCATGACACGCACGAAAACCCTCACGCAGGAACGCGCCGATGGGCTGCTGCGGCTGCAGTCGGCGCTGGGGCAATGGAGCGCCGACCTCGACGCCGTGCTCGACACCGGCGAGGTGGCGCCGGTGGATTTCAACGGACAGACGTTGCGCCTCACGCGGCGCGACAGCACAGAGTCCGGACTGGACAGCCCGGGTGTGCGGGTGGTGGCGTGGGCGCTGCGTCCCACAGCTGCGGGCGGGCAGTGGTCGCGCTGGCAATCGGTGCCATTGCGCCAGCGCGACGAGCTGGCCCGCGCCTGGCAACGCGCGGCCGACTGGGGGCGCGGCACCCCGGGCGCGGCCGCTGCGGGGGCCGACAGTTCGCTGTCGGTGATCGGTGTGGCGCAGTGGCAGGTTTTCTACCACCGGGGAGAAACCTGGGGCAACCCGCTGTCGTCGGTGGGTACCGAAGTCGCCAACGGCGGCAGGCCCGCCGCGAACACCATGCCCAATGGCGTGCGACTGCAGCTCAGCCTGACGGGCGGGCAGGGTTTGAGCGGTGATCTCCTGCGCGACTGGGTTCGTCCCACCCTGGAAGCGGGCCGATGAACTTGCCCCCACGCTCCACCGCTTCGCGGCTCGCTGCCCCCCCAAGGGGCTGTTTCACCTTGGGGCGGCCCGGCGGTGAAACCTTGCCCCCACGCTCCACCGCTTCGCGGCTCGCTGCCCCCCCAGGGGGCTGTTTCACCTTGGGGCGGCCCGGCGGTGAAACCTTGCCCCCACGCTGCAGACAACGCGGTGCGGCGCTGTTGCTGGCCATGCTCACCGTGACGCTGGTGGCCACGCTGGCCTCGGCGGCGCTGTGGCAGCAGTGGCGGTCCATTGAAATCGAACAGGCCGAGCGCCAGCGCGTGCAGGCGGGCTGGATCCTCACCGGCGCGCTGGACTGGGCGCGCCTGATCCTGCGCGAAGACGCACGCGGCAACCAGAGCAGCGGCAACGCCGACCATCTGGGCGAACCCTGGGCCCTTCCCCTGGAGGAAGCACGCCTCTCCAGCTTTCTGGCCGCCGACCGGAACAACAGCGCCGACAGCACCTTGCAGGCCTTCCTCTCCGGCGAAGTGATCGACATGCAGTCGCGGCTGAACTTCAACAACCTGGTGCGCACCACGGGCGCGGGGGCCTCGACGAAGGTGGAAACGGTGGAGGCGGATCTTCGGGCTTTCACCCGGCTGTACGAGCAGCTCGGCTTGCCGCTGGGCGAACTCACCACCGCTGCCGAGGCACTGCGCAACACCACCCAGCGCGCACTCACCGATCCCCTTCCCTCGCCGACGCCGCTGGTGCCCACCAAACTCTCGCAACTGGGTTGGCTGGGCATCAGCCGCGCCAGCTTGTCGGTGCTGGAGCCGCACGTCACGGTGTTGCCCGAGCGCTCGGCCCTCAACCTCAACACGGCAGGCGCCGAGGCGATCCAGGCGAGCGTGCCCGAACTGGACCTTGCCCAGGCCCGGCAGGTGGTGGCTGCGCGCGAGCGCAGTCCGTTCAAGACGCTGGCCGACGTGGTCACCGCCGTGCCTGCCACCGGTGGCAAGCTGGGCGATCAAGCCCACGGCACCCGCAGCCGCTACTTTGAAGTGCGCGGGCGCCTGCGGCTGGACAACGCGGTGATCGAAGAACGTTCGCTGGTGGTGCGCAACGATCTGGAGGTGCGCGTGTCGTGGCGGGAGCGCTTCACCCGACCCTGACAGCCCCGGCGGCTGCGCAGCGCTCATGACGCGTGTCCAGCTGTCACACTCCCTCTCTAGAATGGACCATTTTGTGGCGCTCGCCACGCCAGCCGAACCACTGTGCTGATCGTCACCCCTGCGGACTTCTCTGCTGCCACCCACCTGCCCGCATCGGCGCTGTTCGACTGGGCGCTGTCGGCCAATGGTCAGCAGGTATCGGAGACCGGCCAGTGTGGTGCCTCGTTGTTGCCCCGCGATGACGACGTGGTGCTGGTGCTGCCACCGCGCGCGGTGTCGTGGCACAGCGTGACCCTGCCCAAGGTCGCTGCCAACCGATTGCGCGCGGCCCTGGACGGTTTGCTGGAAGACCGTGTGCTGGCCGACGTGAACGACCTCCATTTCGCATGGGAGCCCGGTGGAAAATCGGGCCGGACGGTGTGGGTGGCTGCGGTCCACAAGGGTCGTCTCAGCGCCTGGCTGCAAGTGCTGGAAGCGGCGGGCCGGCCGGTGTCCCGCATCGTGCCCGCACTGTCGCCGCTGGCCCGCGGCGACGCCCCACTGTTGCCGCCCGGCGCTGCGCACAGCGCCGAAGCCGTTGCCCCCGCGTCCATCCACTGGGCCCACAGCGAAGGCGGGCAGGCCTGGCTGGCCAGCGCCAGCGCACTCGGCGTGGCTTGCACACCGCTGGCGGAAAGCAGCGCCGGCACCGGCGGGCTGAACGCCTTGATGCCCATGCCCGCAGGGCAGTCCGGCCTCCTGCACAGTGACGCCGCTGAACCAGGCCTCTGGTGGGCCGACCCGGCCGTGGCGGCCCTGGCCGAGCGTCTGCTGGACCAGCGGTTCGAGCTCGCGCCCTTGCCGCAATGGCTGCTGCGCTGTGCGCAGTCCGAGTGGAACCTGGCGCAGTTCGATCTCAGCCTGTCGTCCGGCGCGCGGCGCGGACAGCGCTGGCGCCGCGCGCTGCAGCAGGGACTGAGCGCACCGCAATGGCGACCCGCGCGATGGGGTCTGGCCGTGCTGGCGGTGGTGAACCTCGTGGGGCTCAACACCGCGGCCTGGCAGGAGCGCAGCGCATGGGCCGCCAAGCAGCAAGCGGTGCGCCAGACGCTGCAGCAGACTTTTCCGCAGGTCACGCTGGTGCTCGACGCACCGGTGCAGATGCAACGAGAACTGGCGCGCCTTCAACAGGCCAGCGGGTCCCTGGCCTCGGGCGATCTGGAAACGCTGCTGGGCGCGATCGATCAGGCCTCCAGCGGCGACCCCCTCACACCCACCTCCGTGGTCTTCACCCCGGGTGACGGTCGTTTGACGGGCTGGCGCGGTACCGAAGATCAACTCCGCTCATTGCAGCAAGCGTTGGAGCGCGGCGGATGGCGCGCGCGCCTGGACGGCGCCGAGCTGACCCTCAACCCACCGGCACCCTGAACCCATGGCCACCCGCACCGCGCCACCCCAGTCGCTGCTCACCCGCTTCACCGCACCGCTGGGGGCCGCGCTGCACCGCCTTTCGCCCCGCGAACGGCGGGCCGTCCTGAGTGCCGCCTGGGTGTTGGGCTTGGGTCTGCTGTGGTGGCTGGCGGTGGCACCCGCCCTCACCACCCTGCGCGAGGCGCCCGGACGCCACGCCCGGCTGGACGCCGAGCTGAACCAGATGCAGCGCATGGCGGCCACCGCCAGCGCGCTGCGGGCGGACACGAACGCACAGCCCCCGGGCAGAGAAGCAGCGCAACGCGCACTGGAAGCGGCCACCGCATCGCTGGGGGGCATCGCCCAGCTCTCGGTCCAGGGCGACCGCGCCACCGCGACCCTGCGGGGCACGCCACCGGCGGCCCTGGCGCAGTGGCTGGCGCAGGTTCGCATCAACGCCCGGCTGTTGCCCCTGGAGACGCAAATCACGCGCGACCCCAGCTCCGGCCACTGGAGCGGCACCGTGGTGCTGACCGGGCCGGGCCTGGCCGGGGGCAGCTGAAGCATGAACACGCGCTGGCCTTCACGCATGGCCTGGCTGGGCGCACTGCTCGGGCTGGTCATGGCGGTGTTGCTGTTCGCGCCGGCACGCTGGCTGGCGCAGGCCATCAACTCGGCAACCGCGGGTCAGCTGCAACTGGTCAACGCACGCGGCACGGTCTGGCGCGGCCAGGCCGATGTGCTGCTCACCGGGGGCGAGGGCAGCCAGACCCGTGCATCGCTGCCGCAAGGCGTGCAGTGGCGCCTGTCGCCCACCTTGTTGGGTGGTTGGCCTGCCATGGCGCTGCAGCTCGCTGCGCCCTGTTGCACGCCACAGCCGCTGGCGATGACCCTCAAACCCCACCCCGGTGGCGTCGAGCTGCGGTTGGCCGCCGTGAGCAGCCGCTGGCCCGCCCAGCTGCTCATGGGTCTGGGCACACCCTGGAACACCCTGCGCATCGACGGGGTGCTGAGCCTGCAGACCGAAGGCCTGAGCCTGCGCTGGGCGGGCGGACGGGGCAGCCTGCAAGGGGCTCTGGCGCTGGAGGCCCAGGACCTGAGTTCGCGCCTGTCCACCTTGCGCCCGCTGGGCAGTTACCGCATGGACCTGAGCACCGACGCCGAAGGGCGCAATACCGCGCTGGCGTTGCGCACGCTCAATGGGCGCCTGCGGCTGCAAGGCGAGGGTCAATGGGTGGGCGGGCGCCTGCGCTTCTCCGGCGTGGCCGAAGCCGCGCCCGACAGCGAAGCCGCGCTGGCCAACCTGCTCAACATCATCGGGCGCCGGCAAGGCCCGCGTTCACTGCTGAACATCGGGTAACAACACCCATGGCTCCAAACCTCCCAACCCTTACGATCGCCCCATGAAACCGAGCTCCAACGCCGCCGCCCCCGGCAAGTCCATGACAGCCATCGCGCTGGCCGTGTTGCTGACGCTCGGCATCGGCACCCTCTCACCGCTGCAGGCGCAAACCCGCAGCGGCGAGCCTGTCACGCTGAATTTTGTGGGGGCCGAGATCGAATCCGTGGCGCGCACCATGGCCACCATCACGGGTCGCAACGTGGTGGTCGATCCGCGCGTGAAAGGCACGATCAACCTGGCCACCGAACGCCCGGTGTCGCCCACCGCTGCACTCAACCAGTTTGCAGCGGTGCTGCGCCTGCAGGGTTTTTCGATCGTGGACACCGGGGGTCTGTACAAGATCGTGCCGGAGGCTGATGCCAAGCTGCAAGGCAATGTGGTCAACGCCGGATCGGTCAATGCGCTGCCCACCTCGAACCAGATCGTCACGCAGATCTTCCGGCTCAACCACGAGTCGGCCAACAACCTGGTGCCGGTGTTGCGCCCCCTGATCGGGCCCAACAACACCATCAATGTGAACCCCGGCAACAACTCGCTGGTGATCACCGATTACGCGGACAACCTGCAGCGCATCGGCCGCATCATCACCTCGCTGGACGTGGCGGGCGCCACCGACGTGGAGGTGATCCCGCTGCAGCACGCGGTGGCCGCCGATCTGGCCGCGCTGGTGTCGCGCCTGATCGACCCGGCGGTGACCGCTGGCGGTGCCGGCCAGGCCGACGCTTCCTACAAGACCACCTTGATCGCCGAGCCACGCAGCAACAGCCTGGTGCTGCGCGCCGCCAACCCCGCGCGACTGGCGCTGGTGCGCTCGCTCGTGACCCGGCTCGACCAGCCCTCGTCGGCCAACGTGAGCGGCAACATCCATGTGGTGTACCTGAAGAACGCAGACGCGGTGGCGCTGGCGACCACGCTGCGGGCGGCGCTGGCGGGTGAGTCTTCGGCCGGCGGCGGCGGCAGCGGCCTGGCCGCCAGTGCCCGCGCGACCAGCCCCTTGAACACAGCGGGCGCCGGCAACCCCTCCGGCAGCCCGGTGGCCGCCAGCGCACAACCGTCCACGGGCGGCCAGATCCAGGCCGACCCGGCCACCAACTCGCTGATCATCACCGCGCCCGAGCCGCAATACCGCCAACTGCGTGCCGTGATCGACCAGCTCGATTCGCGCCGTGCGCAGGTGTATGTGGAGAGCCTGATCGCCGAAGTCAACGCCGACAAGGCGGCCGAGTTCGGCATTCAATGGCAGGGCGCACTGGGCAATTCGGGCGACTCGCTCATCGGCTTGCTCGGCACCAACTTCGGCTCCGGTGGACAAAACATCATCGACCTGGCCAGTGGCAACGCCACACCGACGCCGGGGCTCAATGTGGGCGTCGCGCGCCGAACCAACGGCGTTTACGTGCTGGGCTTTCTGGCGCGTTTCCTGCAGCAGAACGGCGAGGGCAACATCCTCTCCACCCCCAACCTGCTCACCCTGGACAACGAGGAAGCCAAGATCGTGATCGGCCAGAACGTGCCGTTTGTCACCGGTCAGTTCACCAACACCGGCAGCAACAACGGCTCGGTCAACCCGTTCCAGACCATCGAGCGCAAAGACGTGGGCCTGACCCTGCGTGTGAAACCGCAGATCAGCGAGAACGGCACCATCAAGCTGACCATTTTCCAGGAGGTCAGCAGCGTGCAGGCCTCGTCGGTCAACTCGGCCTCGGGGCTCATCACCAACAAACGCTCGATCGAGTCCACCGTGCTGGTCGACGACGGCGCCATCGTGGTGCTCGGCGGCCTGCTGCAGGACGAGTTTGCAGCCAACCAGGACAAGGTGCCGGGCCTGGGCGACGTGCCGGTGTTCGGCAACCTCTTCCGCAGCGAAAGCCGCTCGCGCCGCAAGACCAACCTGATGGTCTTCCTGCGGCCGGTGGTGGTGCGCGACGCGCGCGCCACCAGCAGCCTGGCACTCGACCGTTACGAACTCATGCGCTCGGTGCAGCAAGACTCGCAGCCCAAACCCAGCAGCGTGCTGGGCATCAACGAGGCGCCGGTGATGCCGGCGCCTCTGACGCCCAACACGATGACGCTCACGCCGCAAGCGCCTTCGCTGGCCAACCCGCAGTCGTCGCCACCACTGAACCCACCCGTGGCGCCAGCGGCACCTGCCGCACCCGCGCAGTGAGGCCCGGGCCGTGAAGTACCCACTGCCCTACGCCTTTGCGCGCGAACACCTCTGGCTGGTCGAGGACGACGGTGCCACGCAGACGCTGCTGGGCAGCAGCACGCCCGCCGCCGACGCGCTCGCCCAGACCCGGCGTCTCTCGGCCCTGTCCGAAATCCTGCGCTGCCACCCGGTGCAGGGTCTGCACTGGGAAGATGGCGAGAGTTTGAAGCAGCGCATCAGCGTGGCCTATTCGCAAGGCGAGTCGAGCGCAGCGGCCGTGGTGAGCGAGGTGCAGGGCGACGCCGACCTGAGCCGCATGATGCAGGAGCTGCCGGCCATTGAAGACCTGCTGGAAACCGCCGACGACGCGCCCATCATCCGCATGCTCAACGCCCTGCTCACGCAGGCCGCGCGCGACGGCGCCAGCGACATCCACATCGAACCGTTTGAACGCACCTCCAGCGTGCGCTTCCGGGTGGACGGCACGCTGCGCGAGGTGGTGCAACCCAACCGCGCGCTGCACGCCGCGCTGATCTCGCGCCTGAAAATCATGGCGGAACTCGACATCTCCGAGAAACGGCTGCCACAGGACGGCCGCATCTCGCTGCGCATCGGCACCCGGGCGGTGGACGTGCGCGTGTCCACCCTGCCCAGCGCGCACGGCGAGCGCGCGGTGCTGCGCCTGCTCGACAAGAGCGAGAGCAAGCTCAGTCTGGAAGCCGTGGGCATGCAGGGCGATGTGCTCGCGCGTTTTCGCAAACTGATCGGCCAGCCACACGGCATCATCCTGGTGACCGGCCCCACCGGCTCGGGCAAGACCACCACGCTCTACGCCGGCCTGCAACGCCTGGACGCCAGCACGCAGAACATCATGACGGTGGAAGATCCGATCGAGTACGAGCTGCCGGGCGTGGGCCAGACGCAGGTGAACGCCCGCATCGACCTCACCTTTGCCAAGGCGCTGCGCGCCATCCTGCGGCAAGACCCCGACGTGATCATGATCGGTGAGATCCGCGACTTCGAGACCGCGCAGATCGCCATCCAGGCTTCGCTCACCGGCCACCTGGTGCTGGCCACGCTGCACACCAACGACGCGCCCAGCGCCGTGACCCGCCTCACCGACATGGGCGTTGAGCCCTTCCTGCTCAGTTCGTCGCTGCTGGGCGTGCTGGCGCAGCGGCTGGTGCGCAAGTTGTGTGTGCACTGCCGCCGCCAGGACGACCAGGGCCTGTGGCACCCGGTGGGCTGCGAGCACTGCAACCACAGCGGCTACAAGGGTCGCACCGGGATTTACGAACTGATGGTGGCCGACGAGCCGATCCGCGCGCTGATCCACAACCGTGCGGCGGAAAGCCAGATCCGCTTGGCGGCCGAAGCCGGTGGTTTGCAGTCGATGCGGGCCGATGGACAGCGCTTGATCGATGCCGGCATCACGTCGCTTGAAGAGGTGATGTCAGTGACGCGCGATTGACATGCCCGCCTACACCTTCGAAGCCCTCGACGCGCAAGGCGCCACACAACGCGGCCTGATCGATGCCGACACCGCCCGCTCGGCGCGCAGCATGCTGCGCGCTCGCGCGCTGGTGCCCCTGCTGGTGGAGCCCGCCACCGGCGGTGGCACCCACGTCAAAGGCAGCGGGCTCAACGTCACGCTGTGGGGCGGGCGCGTGTTCAGCGCCACCACGCTCGCGGTGTGGACGCGCCAGATCGCCGGCTTGGTGGCAGCTGGTCTGCCGCTGGAGCGGGCGCTCTCCGCCCTGACCGACGAAGCCGAAGACAAACTGCAACGCAACCTCATGGCGTCGCTGCGCTCCGAAGTCAACGCCGGCGCACCGTTTGCGCAGGCGCTGGCGCAACATCCGCGTGAGTTCTCGGCCATTTACACCTCGGTGATCGCCGCAGGCGAACAAAGCGGCCAGCTCGGCACGGTGCTGGAACGCCTGGCCGACGATCTGGAAGCGCGCGAAGCACTGAAAAACAAGCTCGTCGCCGCTTCGCTCTACCCCGCCATCGTCACGCTGGTGGCGATCGTGATCGTGGTGTTTCTGGTGTCCTACGTGGTGCCGCAGGTGGCCAGCGTGTTTGCCGGCAGCAAGCGCGCCCTGCCAGTGCTCACCGTGATGATGCTGGGCCTGAGCGATGTCGTGCGCAACCACGGCTGGCTGATGCTGGTGGCGCTGGTGCTGGGCAGCGGCGCCCTGGTGATGGCGCGGCGCAACGCACCGCTGCGTCTGCGCATGGACGCTGCCTGGTTGCGCTTGCCGCTGGTGGGCCGCCTGGCACGCGGCTTCAACGCCGCCCGCTTTGCCGCCACACTGGCCATGCTGGCCGGGGCCGGCGTGCCCATCCTGCGGGCCTTGCAGACCGCGGCCGAGACCCTGAACAACCAGGCCATGCGGGCCGACGCGCTGGACGCCCTGGTGCTGGTGCGCGAGGGCGCACCACTGGCATCCGCCCTGGCCAGCAAAAAACGCTTCCCCCCGCTCGTTTCAATGTTTGCCCGCCTGGGCGAACAGACCGGCCAGCTGCCCGCCATGCTGGACCGCGCCGCCGAACAGCTCAGTGCCGAGGTGCAACGCCGCGCCATGCACATGGCCACCATACTGGAGCCCTTGCTCATCGTGGGCATGGGTGTGGTGGTGATGCTGATCGTGCTGGCGGTCTTGATGCCCATCATCCAGCTCAACCAGCTGGTCACCTGACCCACGCCCGCGGGCTGGCCAAGCCAGTTCCGTGGCGTTTGCTGTACAAGGCACGCTGGTTTGCGATGTTTCAATCGACTCAGGTAACTTTCCCATGGGCGTAACTCTCGACGGCAAACTCGTGGTTGCCATTTCTTCCCGCGCGCTGTTCGATTTTGAAGAAGAGAACCGGCTGTTTGAAACCGGGGACGACCGGTCCTACATGAAGCTGCAGCTGGAACGGCTGGACACGCCCGCGCAGCCCGGCGTGGCGTTTTCGCTGGTGCACAAGCTGCTGGCATTCAACGACGCCGACGCGCAGCGCGTGGAGGTGGTGATCCTCTCGCGCAACGACCCGGTCTCGGGCATGCGGGTGTTCCGCTCGGCGCAGCACTACGGGCTGCCCATCCAGCGCGGCAGCTTCACGCGCGGGCAGCCGCCCTGGCGGTATTTGCGCCCGCTGCGCGCCAACCTGTTTCTCTCCACCCACCTGGCGGATGTGCGCGCTGCGCTCGACGCCGGCGTGCCCGCCGCGCAGGTGTACCCGCACTCGGTGCACGCCAGCGACGCGCACCCGCACGAGGTGCGCATCGCCTTCGACGGCGACGCCGTGCTGTTCTCCGACGAGGCCGAGCGGGTCTACCAATCGGAGGGGCTGTCGGCGTTTCAGGAACACGAGGCCAGCAAGGCCGGCCTGCCGCTGGCCGGCGGCCCGTTCAAGCCCCTGCTCGAAGCCCTGCACCGCCTGCAAAGCGAAGGCACGCCACTCATGCGCGTGCGCACCGCGCTGGTGACCGCGCGCAGCGCCCCGGCGCACGAACGCGCGATCCGCACGCTCATGAACTGGAACATCGAGGTCGACGAGGCCATGTTCCTCGGCGGCCTGCCCAAGGGCGAGTTCCTGCGCGAGTTCGAGCCCGACTTCTTCTTTGACGACCAGACCGGCCACATCGAATCCGCCTCGCTGCACGTGCCCTCGGGACATGTGGTCAGTGGCGTTTCCAACCTTTGAGCAGGTGAACCGATGACCCTGACTGAAAAATTTCAGAGCTTCCGCGTGTTCGCACGCAAGGTGGGTCGCCTCACCGTGCCCTACTTCCAGTCGGAAGAAAAGTGGAAGGCGCGCGCGCTGCTCGTGGCCATCGTGGCGCTCAACCTCGCCTCGGTCTACATGCTGGTGCTGCTCAACGAGTGGAACCGCGTGTTCTACGACGCACTGCAAAACAAGGACGCGGCGGTGTTCTGGCGCGAGCTTCGCGGTCTACCGCTTCTACCTCACGCAGTTGCTCGAGATGCGCTGGCGCGCCTGGATGACCGGCCACTACCTCGACCGCTGGCTCTCCAACAAAGCGTTCTACCACCTCGAACTCGCGCGCTTTGCGCGCGGCGAAGACGCGCCGCCCGACAACCCGGACCAGCGGATCGCCGAGGACATGAACCTCTTCACCAGCTACACGGTGAGCCTGACCATGGGTCTGCTCAACGCGGTGGTCACGCTGGTGAGTTTTGTCGGCATCCTGTGGGCGCTGTCGGGCAGCTTCGCGTTCTCGTTCAACGGCGGCGAATACACCATCCCCGGTTTCATGGTGTGGATGGCGGTGCTCTACTGCGCGCTCGGCAGCGTGATCACGCACTACCTGGGCCGCTCGCAGATCGCGCTCAATTTCAAGCAGCAGCGCTATGAGGCCGACTTCCGCCACCACCTCGTGCGTGTGCGCGAGTACAGCGAATCGATCGCGCTCGACCGCGGTGAACCCGTGGAACGCCAGCAACTCGGTGGGCGCTTCGGTGAGGTGATCGGCAACTACCTCAAGCTCATCAACGCGCAGAAGCGCCTGACCTGGTTCACCGTGGGCTTCGGACAGGCCGCCGTGGTGTTCCCCTTCATCGTGGCCGCGCCGCGCTTCTTCAGCGGCGCGATCCAGCTCGGTGAACTGATCCAGATCTCGTCGGCCTTCGGACGTGTGCAGGACTCGCTCTCGTGGTTCGTCGACAACTACAGCAGCCTGGCCGCCTGGCGCGCCACCACCGACCGCATCACCAGTTTCGAAGAAAGTTTCCAGGCGCTGGAGGCCTCCGAACACATCGCCGCGCCGCAGCCCAACGCGCAGGATGCGCTGGCGATCGATGACCTGCGACTCGCACTGCCCGGTGGCGCACCGCTGCTGGCGGTGCAGGGTCTGCAGGTGTCACCGGGCGACACGGTGCTGGTGAAAGGTCCGTCGGGCAGCGGCAAGTCCACGCTGTTCCGCGGGCTGGCCGGCATCTGGCCCTGGGCGCAGCGCAGCCTGCGCACGCCCGAAGGCTTTGCGAACCAGGTGATGTTTTTGCCGCAGCGCCCCTACTTCCCGCTGGGCTCGCTGCGCGACGCGCTGGCCTACCCCGAACCCGCCGCGCGCTACAGCGACGCCGAGCTGCAGCAAGCACTGACGGATGCGCTGTTGCCCGACCTGGGCACGCGCCTGGACGAGCACGACGCCTGGGGTCAGAAGCTCTCGGGCGGCGAACAGCAACGCCTGGCCATCGCCCGCGCGATGCTCAAGCAACCGCGCTGGCTGTTCGTGGACGAAGCCACCAGCGCGCTCGACGAAGCGGCCGAGGCCACGGTCTACGCCCGCCTCCAGGCTTTGGTGAAAGAGCGCAACGGCGCGCTGGTGTCCATCGCCCACCGGCCCGGGGTGGCCGGGTTCCACCGGACGCAGTGGACGTTCACGCTGGACGCGACTGGGGAGGCGCGTTACAAGTTGCTGGCCTCGCCCACGTAACGTTCCCACCCCCGCGCCCGCAACTCGCAAGCCGGGCAGCGCCCGCATCCATAACCCCAGGCATGCCGGTGCTCGCGGTCGCCGAGGTAGCAGGTGTGGGTGTGCTCCACGATCAGGTCCACCAGGGCCTGGCCGCCCAGGTTCTCGGCCAGGCGCCAGGTGGCGGCTTTGTCGATCCACATCAGCGGGGTGTCGATCAGGAAGCGGTGGTCCATGCCCAGGGACAGCGCCACCTGCAGCGCTTTCATGGTGTCGTCGCGGCAGTCGGGGTAGCCGGAAAAATCGGTTTCGCAGACGCCGGTGACGATGACCTGGATGCCGCGGCGGTAAGCGAGTGCCGCTGCAAGGGTGAGGAACAGCAGGTTGCGACCCGGCACGAAGGTGTTGGGCAGACCACTGCTCTCCATGCGAAAGGCCATGTCGCGGGTGAGCGAGGTCTCGCTGACCTTGCCCAGCACCGCCAAATCGAGCAGGTGGTCTTCGCCCAGGCGATCGGCCCAGTGCGGGAAACGCTCGCGCATCTCGCGCAGCACCACGAGCCGGGCCTGCAGTTCGACGCTGTGGCGTTGGCCGTAGTCGAAGCCCAGGGTTTCCACGCGGGGGAAACGTTCGAGGGCGTGGGCGAGGCAGGTGGTGGAGTCTTGCCCACCGGAAAACAGCACGAGGGCGCTGGTGTGGTGGGGGGTGTGGTGTGAGGTGGCGGCGGTCATGGGCGCGATGGTAGCGCCCGGACCGTTCAGGCCATGCGCTCCGAGCGCACGCCCGCGTGATCACGGCTGGTGGCCAGCATCCGGATGAGTGCGCGGTTGGCCTGTTCCAGGCTCACCTCGTTGCGCTCGCACACGGTGCTCAGGCGATGCAGCTGACCGGGCTCACCCTGGGCGCGTGCCACATCGAGCAACGGGTGGTAGGGACCGTCGTGGCGCAGCACCGCGTCGTACAAGCGGCCGGAGAGGGGCAGTTTGTGCAGCAGCTCCGAGAGCGGCGCGTGCAGGAGTTTGTCGAGCTGGGCGAACAGCGCGGTGGTGTAAACCTCCAGCCGCAGGTTGTCTTCGGAGCCGGTGGCCAGCAGGTGCTGAGCCAGGCGCGCGCGCATGACCATGGCGGCGCGCACAGGTTGCAGGTCGTTGTCGGTTTCGCTCCCGGGTGCTTGTTCAAACAGCCAGCGTCCGAGCTCGCGAAAGCCCAGCATCATGAGCGCGTGGCGCAGCGAGCCGATTTCATGGCGACCACCGTACGCGGCCGAATTCACCAGCAGCAGGATGCGGTAAACCAGCACCGGATCTTGCCGCACGAGCCGCTCCAGCCGTTCAAGCGAGCAGTCGTCGTTGATGGCCTGCAGGATCTGGCGGATCACGCGCGGGTCGCACGAGATGGGCTGGTGGCGGTGCGCGAGCAACACATCGGCGTCGGGCCAGCCGAGCAGGCCCCAGGCGCCGTCATCGTCCAGCAGGTGGCGGGCCAAGGTCTGGGTCTGCACCCCCTCGAACAGCTGGCCGGGTGGCAGAGCCTGGCGGCGCTGGTGCAGACCGGGGGTGTTCAGGTCTTGGAGGATCTCACTGGCCTCGTGCGGGCTCAGCCGCAGCACGTTGCGCACATCCAGGTCGGGTGACTGGCCTTGGCGCAGCGCCTGCAGATCGGTGCGGCGGATGAGGCGGTGCCCGCGCCGGTGGGCGACGGACAAGGTGGCCACGGTTTCGCGGGTCTCGAACAACGCGGCGGGCACTTCCAGCCAGGCGTTGTGCACCGGCTCGCAGGACAGCGCCTGCTGCAACAGGCGGGGCGAGTCCACCGAAATGATGAGCACCGGCGCGCTCTCGGGCCAGTCGTCGCCCAGCGCCTGCATGAGGTGGACAGCGTCGACCGCCGCTGCGTGGATGGGGTGCACGCTCAGCCGCACCGCGGCCAGCTGGCGTTCGCGGTTCCACACCGGCTCGTAGCCGAGTGCGAGGCTGTCCAGGACGGTGTGACTCAACATGCTGAAGACGCGTCCATCAGATCACCTGGAACAAGGAGAGGCGCTGCACCTGTGCATACGACTTGAGCGCCGCCTCCAGCCCGAGCTGCTGGGTCTGGAAGTCGGAGATGCCTTGCACCAGGTCCAGATCTTCCAGGCGGGATTTTTCGGCCTTGAGGTCGACGCCACGGTCTTCCAGCAGGGTATCGAGCGAGTCGCCCCGGTTGAGCCATTCGCCCGCACGACCGCGCGCGAGCAGCACCCGGTCGTGACCGGCGTCGAGCTCGGTCATGGTGCGCGCGAGGGTCTGCGTGCGCACCGCGCCGCTGTTGGCGCTGGTGTCGCGCAGTGCGTTCACCGCGTCCTGCACCACGCTGAAGATGTCGGTTTTCCCGGCGGGCGCGATGTCGATCTGGTCACCGCCGGCGGGCTGACCGTTGAGCTGCAGCGACTGGCCATCGAATTCGATCGTCATGCCGCTGGCGTAGGGCACGCCGACGTGTCCGGCCACCGGGGTGCTGGTGGTGGTGTTGGTCACGGTGTACTGCAGGGTGCCGGCCACGTCGGCGAACGTGATGCTGTAGTTGGCGCCGGTGAGCGCGGCCTGGTCGGTGACTTCGCCCAGGCCGGTGCTCACGCTGCCGGTGTTGGTCGCGCCCAGGCTCATCGCGAAGCTGCCGTTGCCCTGCGGCACGCGCATCCAGATGGCGTTGCCGTCGAGCGTCTGCGGCAGCGACGTGCTGCCGGCCGCGGCTTGGCCGCGCTGGCCGTTGAACTGAACGCCATTGCCACCTGGACCGTAAAGGTCCACGAACGGCGTGGCCGCGCCGCCCAGCCCGCCGAAGAGGGTGCGCCCGGCGTTGTCCTTGAGGTTGGCCACGCCGATCAGTTGTTCGCGAAGCCCTTCGAGCTGGCGCGCGATGTCTTCGCGCTCGCTCGGTCCGAAGGTGGCGTTGCCCGCGCTGACCAGCAGGTCGCGCACTTTCTGGATGAGTTCACCCGACTCGGCCAGGCCGCTCTCGGCCTGCTGCAGGCTGCTGCGCGATGTCTCGAGCGAGCGCAGATCGGCCTGCGTGCGCGAGAGCCGGTTTTGCGCGGTTTCGGCCAGCGTGGCCGCCACCGGGTCGTCGCTGGGTTTCTGCACCCGCTTGCCGGTGGCAATCTTTTCTTGCTGGGCCGCCAGCTCGGCCTGGCGCCGGGCGAGCAGGCTGACGGTGTTGTCGTAGCTGTTGGCGGTGGAAACGCGCATGGTGTGTTCCTCTGGGGACCTATCGGCCCACGGTCTGCAGCAGGCTGTCGAAGGTGCTTTGTGCGATCTGCAGGAACTTGGCCGAAGCCTGGTAGGCCTGCTGGAATTGCAGCAGGCGCGCGGCTTCTTCGTCCAGGTTCACACCCGAGACGTTGGTGCGCGCGGTCTCGGCCGTGGTGGCGATTTGCGACGAGAACTCGGTGGCAAACTGCGCGCCCTGCACGCGGGTGCCCACATCGGAGAACAGGCTCACATAGCCGTCGGCCAAGGCCACGCCCTCGAAGGTGGGGCGGTCGCGCAGGGCCAGCACGGCGCTGGCGTTGCCGGCGTTCTGTGTCGTCGAACCGGCGGGTGCGGGGTCGATGACGAAGGTGTCGCCGGCGGTGGGGCTGCCGCGCAGGGTGAGGTTCCAGCCGTTGAGCGCGATGGGCTCACCGGGCTTGAAGTTGTAGCTCGGGGGTGGGCCGGCGTTGTCGGGCAGGGCGTTGGCGGGGTCCTGCACACCGGTCACGGTGAACGTGCCGTCGGCCTGGAACACCAGGCTAATGGGCTCGTCGAGCTGGGGCGAGTCGGACACCGCGTAGAGGCTCTCCACACTCAGTCCGCCCCCGTTGTCCAGGTCTGGCGTCACCCTCACGGGGCTGGCCGCGGCCAGGCGATCGGGTGAGCCGATGGCCATCTGCAGGTTGCGCGCGGCGGCCTCGAAGGGCCGCACCAGGATGCGGTCGCCTGCGTTGGCGGTGCCGGCGTCGATGTTGAACCGCAGGCCGTCCTTCTCGAACGCCGTGGCGGGCAGGGAGAACGTGGTGCTGTCGCCGTCGGACAACCGCACGATGCTCACATCGGTGCCGCTGAAACGCAGCTCGTAGTCCGACGCCATCAACGCAGCGGGGTCGCTCACGGTGGCGCTCACGATGGCATCGCCGGTGTCGGTGGGACTCCCCATGCCCACGGCCGCCGCCGGTGGAATGAAAAAGTCCTGACCGGGGTTGCCTTGCAGGTCGATGCCCAGTGCGTGCTGGTTGTTGACCGTGGTGGCCGACGCCAGCGCCATGCGACCCAGCAGGTTCTGCACCGCCGCCAGGTCCTTGTTGAGAAAATTCATCAGGCCCGAGAGCTCACCGCCCCCCAGCGTGTTGTCGGCCAGCGGGGTCGACACGCTGCCTTGCACAAACGCCAGCGCGATGCGCGAGTTGTCGGTGGCATCGCGCGTCACGGCGAGCTGGCTGGCGCGCTGGCCCAGCAGCAAGGGCTGGCTGCCCGCCACGAAAACGCTCACCGAGCCGTCCTTGTCGAAGACGGCGCTGGTCTGGATGTGCTGGTTGAGCTCGCCCAGCAGCTGGTCGCGCTGGTCGAACAGGTCGTTGGGCGTGTGGGTTCCGCCGGCGGACTCCACGATCCGCTGGTTCACCTTGGCGAGGTCTTGCGCCAGGCCATTGATCACATTGACCGAGCCTTCCACCTGCTGCTGCGTGCTGCGCGAGAGCGCATCCAGCTGGCCGGCGGTGTTGCGCAGGCGGCTGGCGAATTCTTCGCCCTTGGCGATCACCACCACGCGGGCGGTGAGGTTGTTGGGGGCGGAGGCCACGTCGGCCCAGGCGTTGAGGGTGTCGTTGAGTGCCGAGCCGAGGCCACCCGCACCGAGCGGGAACGCGCTCTCCAGTGCCTGCAGGCGCGAATAGCGCACCGCATCGGCGGCAGCCACCGCACCGGTGAGCTGCGCTTCGCGCGTGAGGTAGGCGTTGTGGGACCGCTCCACCGTGGCCATGTCCACGCCCTTGCCGATGTAGCCGTTGCCGAAGGCCTGCGCACCCGCGGTGGTGAGCTGCACGTTCTGGCGCGAGTAGCCCGCCGTGTTGGCGTTGGCGATGTTGTGGCCAATGACCTGCAGGGCCGCGAGGTTGGTGGTGAGGGCGCGAGCGCCGATGTTCAGAGCAGACATGGAAAGGTGGTCCTCAGCCCTGAGCTCTCTGGAGGCTCAGCGTGGTGTTGATCGCGCGGCTGAGCTTGGCGGCGTATTGGGGGTCGGTGGCATAGCCGGCTTTTTGCAGGCCGGCCGCAAAGCCCTGCACCGAGCCGATCTGGTCCATCACCTGGTCGTAGCGTGGGCTGTTGCCGATGAGCTTGGCGTAGTCGCGGAACGAGTCGGCGTACGAGTCGTAAGCGCGGAACTTCGCGGTCACTTTGCGCGGCTCGCCATTGATGTACTCGGTGGTCGTGATCTCGGCGACCTTGCCCTTCCAGCCGCCGGTGGCCTTGATGCCGAAGAGGTTGTGCGACGGCGTGCCGTCGGCGTGGCGGATCTCGCTCCGGCCCCAGCCGGTTTCGTGGCCGGCCTGGCCGATCATGTAGCTGGCCGGGATCCCCGACTCGCGCGCCACCACCGCGGCGGCCTCGCTGTGCTGGTCCACAAACCCGGCCTGGCGCTGGCCTGCGCCGGCGCGGCCCACGGTGCTGGCACCGCCGGTGGCGGGCAAGGCGTTGGCAGCGCCGGTGGCGGCGTTGTTCTGCATCTGCTTGCCGAGCTGACGCTCGATGGCTTCGGACAGGCCGCCGGGAAGACCCGAGAGCTGCACCGCAAACTGCTGGTCCAGCAGGTCCGTGCCGAGATCGGCGCCCTCGCCTTCCATCAGGCCCGACTTCTGCGTGGCCTCGCGCATGCTCTTGATGAGCTCGCGCATGAAAAGGGATTCGAACTGCTTGGCCGCCTCCTTGAGGGCGGCCTTGTCGTTGCCGTCCTTGCCCGCGCCGTACCGCAACGCATTGAGCGCGGTGGGGTCGGCTGCGAGGCCGCCGTTGGAGAGGGCGTTCATCGGGTTCACGTCAGATCACCTCCAGCTCGGCGTTCATGGCACCGGACGCCTTGATGGCCTGCAGGATGGCCAGCAGGTCTTGCGGCGTGGCGCCCAGCGAATTGAGCGCGCGCACCACGTCGGCGAGCTGCGGCGCGGTGTCGAGTTTGATGAGTGAACCCTTGTCCTGGCTGATCTGGATGTTGGCCTGTTCGGCCACCACGGTCTGGCCGCCGGTGGACAAGGCGTTGGGCTGGCTGATCACGGGCCGGCGCACGCGCCCAGGCTCACGGCCTGGTTCATCACGATGGAGCCGGTGCGCGAATTGATGATGACGCGGGCCATGGGAATGGCGGCGTCCAGGCGGATCTCTTCCACCTTGGCCAGGAAGCCCACGCGGGCACCCGGATCGGCCGGGGCGCGCAGGCGCACCACACGGCCATCGACCGCGCTGGCCACGCCCGCACCCATGGCTCGGTTGATCGCGTCGGTCACCCGGCTGGCGGTCTGGAAGTCGCTCGAATTCAAACCGAGGTCGATCGTTTCGCCGAGTGCAAAGGGTGTGGCCACGGCGCGCTCCACCTGCGCGCCACCGGGCACACGGCCCGCGCTCAGGTGGTTGATCTGCACCTTGCTGCCGCCGGCCGAAGCCCCGGCGCCACCCACCAGCAGGTTGCCCTGGGCGATTGCGTAGATTTCACCGTCGGCGCCCTTGAGTGGCGTGGCGATCAAGGTGCCGCCGCGCAGCGACTTGGAATTGCCGATGGACGAGACCGTCACGTCGATGGTCTGACCCGGCTGGGCAAACGCAGGCAGTTGCGCGGTGACCAGCACGGCCGCCACGTTTTTCAGCTGCAGGTTGGAGCCGGGCGGCAGCGACAAGCCCAGCTGCTGCAGGTAGTTGTTCATGCTCTGCGCGGTGTAGGGCATCTGCGTGGTCTGGTCACCCGTGCCGTCCAGACCCACCACGAGGCCGTAGCCGGTGAGCTGGTTGCTGCGAACGCCCTGCACCGCCGCGATCTCCTTGATGCGGATCGACTGGGCGGCGGCGGGCCAGGCCATGGTGAGTGAAACCAGGACCAGGGCCACCAGACGCAGGGGGGGGAGAGATGACTTCACCGCAAATTCCTCAGTGGGCAGAACGAAACCCATTGTGGGCATGGGTCAGAAGGGGATAACGCTCAAAAAGAACCGTGCCAACCAGCCAATTGCCATCGCTTCACCCTGCGCACCGCGCCCACGCGACTCCACACGCACATTGGCCATCTGGGTCGAGGCCACGGTGTTGCCGGCGCGGATCTGCCTGGGGTCGACCGTGCCCGAGAAACGCAGCACGTCCACGTTCTGGTTCACGCCGATCTGCTTCTCCCCCACCACCACCAGGTGGCCGTTGGGCAGCACCTCTTGCACGGTGGTGGTGATGGAGCCCGAGAAGTTGTTGTTGTTCTGGTTCTTGCCGTCGCCGGAGAAGCTGTTGTCCGACTGGGCGCCGATGTTGAGCTTGTCGAGCAGCGGGGTCTTGAGGAACGGGAAGGCCGACACACCGCCCGAGATCTCGCCACTGCGGTCGATCGAAGCCGACGAGGTCTGGCTCGCGTTGAGCCGCTCGGTGATCTGCACGGTGAGCGTGTCGCCCGGCATGCGCGCGCGCGGGTCTTCGAACGCGGGCCGGTAGTTGGCCGCGCGGAAAAGGCTGCCGCTGGGCGTGGTGCTCGCGGTGTTCACCGGGTTGACCGTGGGAGACACCAGGGCATAGGTCACTGGCTTCACAGGCTCCAGATCGACCTTGGAGCTCATGGTTTCGCAGCCGCTGGCGAGCACCGCCAGGGCCAGCACACAAGTGAGGCGGAACATGGTCTTTTCTCCGTTCACGATCAGAGCTGGCTCAGGCGCTGCAGCATCTGGTCGGATGTCTGGATCGCCTTGGAATTCATCTCGTAGGCGCGCTGCGTCTGGATCATGGTCACCAGCTCCTGCACCACGTTGACGTTGGAGGTTTCCACAAAGCCCTGCATCACGGTACCGGTGCCGGCGGTGCCGGGCGCCGCAGCGATCGGGGCGCCGGAGGCCAGGCTCTCGGTGTAGAGGTTCTGGCCCATGGGCTCCAGACCGGCCGGGTTGATGAAGGTGGCCAGTTCGATGTTGCCCACCTGCTGGGGCGCGGGGTTGCCCGGCAGCTTCACCGTGACCACGCCGTCGTTGGAAACCGTGATGCTCTGCGCTTCGGCGGGCACCGTGATGCCGGCGGTGAGCGGGTAACCGCTGGAGGTGACGATGCGGCCCTGCGCGTCGGGCTTGAAGCTGCCGTCACGGGTGTAGCCGGTGGTGCCATCGGGCAGCTGCACCTGGAAGAAGCCGTTGCCGTTGACCGCAAGATCCAGCGGGTTGTCCGACTGCTGCATGCTGCCTTGCGAGAAGTTGCGCGAGGTGGCCACGGTGCGCACACCCAGGCCCACCTGCAGGCCGGTGGGCAGCTCGGCCTGCTCGGCTGTGTTGGCACCCACCTGGCGCAGGTTCTGGTACATCAGGTCTTCGAACACGGCTGTGGCGCGTTTGAAGCCGTTGGTGGACACGTTGGCCAGGTTATTCGAAATCACGTCCAGCTGCATCTGCTGTGCCTGCATGCCGGTCTTGGAAATCATCAGCGAATTGATCATGGTGTGCTCCGCAAAGGAAAGTGGGTCAGCCGTTCATGCTGAGGAGTTGGCTG
>LNFM01001635.1_pt1 | contig 51155 bp, 46 predicted proteins | sample 596031 | NCBI WGS metagenome assembly LNFM01 (sample SAMN04254537, study PRJNA301005) | activated carbon metagenome | isolation source: dual media filters at the Ann Arbor, Michigan drinking water treatment plant | place: USA: Ann Arbor | reverse complement strand
ACAGCACCGCGAAGACCGGTGTGGTCATGATGTCTCGCCAGCTTGCGTACGAATGGGGGCCGCACGGGGTACGCTCGAACGTCGTCAGTCCCGGCCTCATTCGCACACCGCTCAGCGAGGCTTTCTACCAGGCGCCGGGCGTCACCGAGGCGCGCGCACGGATCGTGCCGAGCGGACGGGTCGGAACGCCGGAAGATATTGCCCGCGCCATTACCTTCCTCGTGTCCGACAAGGCTGACTACGTGAATGGCGCGGAGTTGCTTGTGGATGGTGGTGCGTCCGGCATCCTGATGGGCCAGATCCCGCGCCCTGGATTCGAGGGCAAGGGCTGACCCGCCGCCGAATAGGCCGGCGTGGACCTGCGTCAACGCACCTTCGGTGTGCGCCGACCGACGGCACCTTCGATGAGCGCGATCAAGCGGCTCTCGTCGCGCGTGTCGAGCTTCATGCGTACCGGAAGCGCGCGAGCCGCATTGCGCAACTCGGCCAGCGGACCGTCAAGGCCGGCGAGGCGCACGCGGTCCTTCTCTGTGGTCACGAGAGTCGCGCCATGGCTGCGTGCGAGATTGAGGAGGCGGGTGGCGTCCGCAGGCGTGAAGGCGTGATGGTCGGGAAATGCGATCTCGTTAGCGATACGGGCGCCGAGCGAGCGCAGAGTCGCGAAGAAGCGTTCGGGAACACCGATGCCGGCAAACGCGACGACTGGCGCGCCTGACAGCCAATCGGCTGCCTCGCTTGGCGCGATGCGGGCGTCCATGACTGGGCCCTCGAAATCACGGCGCAGGCGATTGGCGAAGTCGTGGGCCGATGCGCCTACCGCCGAGCCCTGGTTGACGACGACGGCATCGACCAAGCCCAGTTGAAAGGCGAGCGGCGCGCGCAGTGGCCCGGCGGGGATCACGCGGCCGTTGCCGATCCCCCGCGCGCCGTCGACAACCGCCACCGTGAGATCCTTGGCGATCGCCGCATTCTGCAGACCGTCGTCCATGATGATGACGTCGGCACGGTCAGGGCTTTCTGCTATGGCCCGCGCGCCATTCGCGCGGTCGTGGCAAACGAGTGTCGGATGGGCAGCCGCCAGTAAAAGCGGCTCGTCGCCGACATCGCCGGCCCGGTCTCGCGACGCATCGACCCAGTGGGGGCCGCGCAGCCGGCCGCCATAGCCACGCGACAGGAACGCCGGCTTTAGCCCCATCGCCTGGGCGTTTTGCCCGTGCCGCCCGCCGTGAAGTTACCGATGCAGATGACGGGAACGCTTGCCCGATAAGCCGATGTGCGCGCGAAGCGGCGCTGCGCGAGCCGCCCCCAAAGTAAGGCGGCAGGTTCGAGGAGCTGGCCGACCACCCCCGGCGACGGGGCATACCACCATGTGGGCTCGCGCATCGTCACCGGCAGGCTTCCTTGCGTCCGTCGTTCCGTTCCGCCCGGGCATCGTCTGGCTAAGCCCATGTAGCAAGTTGGTGACAGTCGAGCTGTCTGTGCAAATTGGGATTTGACATAGCCCGTGGCGGTTCTACAAGCTCCGCGCATTGGGACCGGTTGGTCCCTGCCTTTGGGGGCCCGGTTGGGAGCCGTCGCAGAACGGATCCGGTGCCGAACTCTCGTGGGGTGGTGATCCGCACTCGAGGATGCATACGCGTCATGAACCGCACAGCAGAGCTGGATCGCGTTCGGAGACGATGTCTGCATGTCCGCTAGGACGAATCACCTGTACTGCGAGGTCAAGGCAATCTTGCCCTCGATTCATATCTACATCCTGTCGAAAATGCCCGAATAGCTGGAGACAAGTATCATGATGCTCGTCGCTACGTCCGTGCGCGCCAGCGCCATTGAAGGCGTCGGCGTGTTCGCGGTGGACTTCATTCCTGCCGGAACCCCGATTTGGGCGCTCGACGAGCGCTTCGACAAGGTATTCACAGAAGAAGAAGTCGCGAGTTTCCCGAAAAATGTTCAGGACTACTTCGCGCGCTACGGTTATCCGCACATGGAGCGGGATGGTTTCGTTGTGCTCGAGCTCGACAACGGTCGGTTCATGAACCACAGCCTCCAGCCGAACACCGATTTCACGCGGCCGGATGTGGGTTACGCCATCGCCGACATTCACGCCGGCGAGGAGCTGATCTGCAACTACTTCGAATTCGATCGGGGCTTCACGGGCTTCGATGTGCCGGCGGTTGCGGCCATGGACCCGGCCTTTGCCCCTCAGGCGCCGGCCAATGGCAGCATGAGCGTCGGCGCGGGAATTTGATCCGGTTGACCGCGCCGAACGCCACGTTGGCGTTCGGTGGGAGGTCCGCGCGGCCGATCGGTCCGGATACGGGGGCGGCGGCCGGTTGAGGCTGGCTGTTGCCGCTGTGCTTTATGCGGCGTGTAGATCTCCGCCCGCGGCTCCCAGGTAACATGGTGTTCACTTGGCGCCGGGCCCCGAAATGCCGTAAAGATCGGGCCAATACACCTGTGTCGGCCGGTTCCGTTGCATACGGACCATGGCCATCGACGCTCAACTGGCGCGGCCCTTTTGCCGCGTCACACCATCGCGAAGGAGATCGATGTGACGGCGACCCCATTTTCTGTGCTGACTCGCGGCATCAGTCGTCGTGACGTTCTGCTCGGTGCGGCGAGCGTCGCGGCGCTCAGCGTTGCAATCGGCGCGACGCCGGCGCTGGCTCAGCGACGCCCGGCGGGCCCCGACGAGGTGCCGGTCGAAGAGCTGATGAAGCCAGGCCCGCTGCCCGATCTGATTCTCGGCAAGGCGGACGCTCCAGTGACGATCGTGGAGTACGCCTCGCTGACCTGCAGCCATTGCGCCAATTTTCACAACACCGTCTATCCGGCGCTCAAGGAGAAATACATCGACACCGGCAAGGTGCGGTTCATTCTCCGCGAGTTCCCGCTCGACAATCTCGCAGCGGGTGCAGCGATGCTCGCGCGTTGCGCGGGTGGCGACTCCACCCACGCCATGATCGGCGTACTCTTCAAGACGCAGGAAAAGTGGGCGTTCGTGCGCGGAAGTGCGGTGCCGGAGCTGTTCAAACTGGCGCAGCAGGCCGGCTTCACACAGGAGCGGTTCGACACCTGTCTCAATGACAAGGCGACGCTCGAACTCATTGTTGCGGCCCGCGACAAGGCGAGCAAGGATTTCGGCGTCAACTCGACGCCGACGTTCTTCATCAACGGTAAGCGGCTCAAGGGGCGCACGGATACGCTCGAGTCGTTCGATCAAGCGATCGCACCGCTGCTGAATGGCTGACGCGAGGGTGGCAACTGGCAGCATCGTCCGGATTTTGGCGGCGCAACGCTGGGCGCGGGCAGGCGCGCTCGCTTCCCTCCTGGCGCTGGGCGGCTGCTCGACCGACGCCATGATCTCGCTCGAAACGGCCGCGGCGCCGGCCGTCGCGGAAACGTCGCTTGTCGGTGTCGCGGCGAAGCCGCCGGAAAAGACCTTCGATCCATTCTCCGGTGGATCGTCGACCGACCGGCCGCTACGGGAGGTCATTCAAAATCCGTCGCTGGCCGAAGTCATGCGGCCAGGGCCGCTGCCGGAGTTCTCCGTCGGACGGGAAGACGCCCCCGTCACCATCATCAAGTACGCGTCGCTCACCTGTCCGTTCTGCAAGCGCTTCCAGGCGGAGGCTTATCCGACCCTAAAGCGCGAGTATATCGATACGGGCAAGGTGCGGTTCATGATCCGCGAGTTCCCGATCGGCAAGACCAGCGGTATGGCGACCATCGCGTTGCGCTGCGCCCCGATGTCCCGCTACCTCGACTTGTACGGCCGTTACCTCGCCCAGCAGGCCCAATGGGTGTCGCAGGAGGTTCGGATCGAACCGATCCTGAAGGTTGCACAAGGTGTTGGCTTGACATCGGAGCAGTTTGACAGCTGTCGGCAGAATCAGGGCATGATTGCCGCGCTCAATCAGGTGAAGGACCGTGGCCGCGAACTCGGTATTATCGGTACGCCGAACTTCTTCATCAACGGGCGCCTCATCAAGAAGGCGCTGGGGCTGAAGGAGCTGCGCGAGATCATCGATCCGCTGATCGAGGGGCGATCGCTGGCCGCGACGCCGGTGTCGGTTCCGCGTTGAAGATCGGCTTCCGCTTGCTGCGTCGTATAGACGACCACCGCTTGTGAGGCAGCGCACGTGAAGATCACGAGACTTCGGCTGCTCGGCTTCAAGTCATTCGTGGAGCCGACCGAGCTTGTCATCGAGCAGGGTCTGACGGGCGTCGTCGGTCCCAATGGCTGCGGCAAATCGAACCTGCTCGAGGCGCTGCGCTGGGTGATGGGCGAGACGTCCTACAAATCCATGCGCGCCTCGGCCATGGAAGACGTGATCTTTGCCGGCACCAATTCCCGGCCGGCCCGCAATATGGCCGAGGTTACGATCTCCATCGACAACTCGGCGCGCACGGCGCCGGCTGAACTCAATGACGCGGACATCCTGGAAGTCACGCGCCGCATCGAGCGCGACGCGGGCTCGGCCTACCGCGTCAACGGCGGCGAGGTGCGCCAGCGCGATATCAAGCTGCTGTTCGAGGACGCGGCGACGGGCGCGCGTTCGCCGGCGTTGGTGCGCCAGGGACAGATCGCCGAGATCGTCAATGCAAAGCCCGAGCAGCGCCGCCGGATCCTGGAAGATGCCGCGGGCGTTGCCGGGCTGCATAGCCGCCGTCACGAGGCTGAGCTGCGGCTCAAGGCTGCCGAGGGGAACCTCGCCCGGGTCAACGACGTGCTTGGTCAACTCGGTGGCCAGATCGAAACGCTGAAGCGGCAGGCGCGACAAGCGAAGCGCTATCGCGAGCTGTCGATCGAGATCCGCAAGTGCGAAGCGCTTCTGTTGCACTTGTCGTGGACCGGTGCGCAGGGTGAGGTCGTCGCGACTGAAGCGGCGCATTGGGAAAGCCTCAGCACGCTCGCCGCCGCAACTGAGCGCGAAGCCGCGTGTGTCGTCGAAGAAGCGCAGCGCGCCGATGCCATGGGCCCGCTGCGCGAGGAAGAAGCGCGGCGCGGCGCGGCGCTCGCCCGCATCCGGATCGAGCAGGAAGCGTTCGAGAAAGAGGCCCGCCGCCTCGCCGATCGCCAGCGCGAACTGACGGCGCGCACCGAGCAGATGCGACGCGACATTGCGCGCGAGCAGCAACTCGTCGCCGAAGCGCGCGAGATCATCGACCGGCTCGCCGGTGAGGCCGAAACGATCACCGCCGAAAGCGAAAGCGGTATGGTTGCCGAAGAGGCTGGCCGCGATCGGTTGGCTTCGGCCGAAGCAGCGTTGAGCGTCGCCGAGGCTCGCCTCGCCGAACTCACCCGACGTGTGATCGAGGCGCGCGCACGTCGCCGTAGCCTCGAGAGTACGCGCGCCGAGCGCATCGGTCAGGTGCGGCGGATCGAACAGCAGCTTGTGACGCTCGCGGCCCAGGCTCGGGACATCGCGGCGAAAGCTCCTGACGCAGAAAAGCTGCAGCAACTCAGCGAGGCGGGCCAGCGCCTGATGCGCGAGGTCGGCGAGATCGAAGCCGAAGCACTCGTTGCCGAGGAACACGCTGTGGAAGTGGCGGCGGAAGCGCGCGTGCGTGAGCAGGCGAGCCAGGCCGCGCTGTTGACGGCAGGTCAGCTTCGCACGGAAGTCGAAACGCTGACCAAGCTGCTGCTGCCGTCGCGCGACGATGGCCTGCCGCCGATGATCGATGAACTCCGTGTCGCGCCCGGCTATGAGCGCGCACTCGGAGCGGCGCTCGGCGACGATCTCGACGCGCCGATCGCAGACGATGCCCCTATGCATTGGCGCCGCGTCGATCGCGGGCTCGACGATCCGCCGCTGCCGACCGGCGCGGCGCGGTTGGCGGCGAAGGTCAAGGGACCGCCGGAGCTGGCGCGGCGGCTCGCGCAGATTGGTGTCGTTGCACGCGAGGATGGGCGCCATTTGCAGCCGCATCTGCGGCCCGGCCAGCGACTTGTTTCGCTGGAGGGCGACCTGTGGCGGTGGGACGGGTTTACGATTGCTGGGTCTGCCCCGACGGCGGCGGCGATGCGGCTTTCGGAGCGCAATCGTCTCGGCGAACTCGAGGTGTTGGAGGCGGCGGCGCGGCGCGAAGCTGACGAACTCGCCTCGGCGGCGCTCACCGTGCGTGAAGTCCATCGCATCGCCGAGGGGAACGAGCGGCGCTTGCGCCAACTCGGGCGCGACAAGCAGGCGGCGCTGGCAAAAACGCGCGAAGCGTTGACCGTGATCGAGCGGCAGGCTCGCGAGACCGAGCAACGGCTGGCGTCGGTGGCCGAGAATCGGACGGTCGCGGAGGACGCGCTGGTCGAGGCCAACGAGCGCCTCGCCGAAATCGAACTTGCACTCGAAACACTCGACAACGACGACGCACTCGAGGCTGACGTCGTGGCGGTGGAGACGGAGACCGCGCGTCATCGCGGCGGCGTCGCGGAAGTGCGGCAGGTTCTCGCGCGTCTGGAGCGTGACGCGCACGTGCGCTCCGGGCGGTTGAATGCAATTGGCGTCGAGAGCGAGCGCTGGCAGTCACGCTGCGACGGTGCGGCCGAGCACGTCGCGACACTCGGCACCCGCATGGCCGAGACCGAGCGCGAGCTTGCCGATCTGGCCGATCTGCCGGCACAAATCGAAGAGCAGCGCGCGACCATCCACGAGCAGATCGAGGCGGCGGACGCGGCGCGGCGGGACGCGGCGGATCGGCTTGCCGAGGCCGACTCGGCGCATCGTGAGAGTCAGCAGGCCTTGCGTGCGGCGCAGGCGGCCGTGACCAGCGAGCGCGAGGGGCGGGCGCGGATCGAGGCGAAGCTCGAAGGCGCGCGTCAAAAACGGAGCGAGGAAGCCCGCAAGATCCGCGAGACGTTCGACTGTGCGCCAGAGGGCTGCCTGTCGATCACCGAGGTGGCTGGCGATGCTGCTCTGCCGCCGCTTGCCGATGTCGATCGCGCGGTGCAGCGTCTCAGGGGAGACCGCGAGCGTCTCGGCGGCGTCAATCTGGCGGCCGAGGACGAGCTCCAGAAACTCAACGAGCAGTTCGGCGCGATGGACCTCGAACGGCTCGACGTCGAGCAGGCGATCAACAAGCTGCGCGGCGCCATCGGTCAGCTCAACCGCGAGGCCAAGAAGCGCCTCAACGACGCCTTCCAGACCGTCAACGGCCATTTCCAGCGGCTGTTCGGCACGCTCTTCGGTGGCGGCGAGGCGCGGCTCGAAATGATCGAGAGCGAGGAGGACCCGCTCGAAGGTGGACTCGAAATCATTGCGCGGCCACCGGGCAAGAAGCCGGCGACGCTGTCGCTGTTATCGGGCGGCGAGCAGACGCTGACGGCGCTATCTCTGATATTCGCGGTGTTCCTTACCAATCCGTCGCCGATCTGCGTGCTCGATGAAGTCGACGCGCCGCTCGACGATGCCAACGTCGACCGCTTCTGCACGATGATGGACCGCATGGCGTCGGAGACCGACACCCGGTTCCTCGTCATCACGCACCACCCGATGACGATGGCGCGGATGGATCGGCTGTTCGGCGTGACGATGGGCGAGCGCGGCGTTTCTCAGCTCGTCTCGGTCGATCTCGCCGCCGCCGAGCGCATCATCGAGAACGCGCCCGACGCCGCGCAGGCCGGCGCAGCCTGAGGCGCGATTTCGCGCCATTCAATTGGTGCCGGTCGATGGTCGCCGCCGTGGTATGCTCACGGTCCAGCAGGAGAACCACCCAAATGACCAGCCCGCGCATGACCGTCGGCGTTGCTTCGAATGAACGCCGCATGTTTGAGATCACGATACCAAGCATTGGCAAGATCGTGTGCGAGACCTCGACCAAGCTCGACGGTCCGACATCGGGCCGTGAGGATGAGCGCAAGGCGCTGGCGAAGCTCCACGGCCAGCAACTCAGCGAAGCCCTGACGAAGGCGATCGAGGCGTACTGATACGGTGCGCCGATTTTCATCGCTCGGTATGGTGTTGCATTAGGCAGCACTTAATACGTCGCGGTTTGCTTATGCGGCAACGCCGTGACTTGCGGCCCATTTGAACCGCCGGGCGATGCGCCGTTGGACCAGATATATGGGCCGCGGCAACTCGTGCAAAAGAAATGGTGCCACTGCCGTTGCATCGAACGTCACGGACTCTTTCAGCGCCCAGCGGCGCCAGATATATCGGTCGAGAGTGGTGCGTCGTTCGAGCATGTCGCGCTCGCTCGAGGTGAGAGCCGACAAGCGCAACGGCGTCCATCCTGATTTGCGAACCCATTCATCTTGGGTGTTGGCGCGATCAGCTTTTTCGACGATTCCGAGATCGTGAGAGTGCCAAGCGATCAACTTGTCCACTTCAGAGATATCGACGACGTGGTCAAGACTTCCCAGAAGTTCGTCGAGTAAGGCGGCTTTCCTGTCGGGAGAGAGTGCGGCAATCGAAGCCCAAGGCTTCTCCAGCCAACGATCCAGAAGGAAGTGCGAGATCGGGTCCGTTTGAAGAGATTTCATAAAGAGTGAGAAGGAGCACGTGTTCCGCTTCGCGACGATGTAGAGCATCATTCGGAAGTTATAGAGCGAGAGAAAGAAGTGCTCCGGCTCACGTAGTACGACGCTTCGTCGGACGTTCTTCTTTGCGATCAGTTTCTCGATAGAATGGCCGATAAAATGGCCGGATACCACATTGATGTGTTCCAAAGGTCCGGGTGGCGTATCATCGTATTTTCGGCAGAACGTTTCGAGCGCCAGTCGTGTCGGTCGCTTCGTCGGGCTCCGGAAACGACTCGGACCCAGATGCTTGGCGAAATGGTTCTCCATCGTACTTCCTGCACATTTCGGTACGTGAAGTACGACATGCAGAGTATCGCCGGGCATATTTGATGCTCCTACCTGTGGTCTCGATTCGTGGAGCAAACAATTGCTCAGCGTCTCACGCCCGAATCGGCGAACCGCGCACGGATCATGGCGTCGTGCACCGCCGCAATCAATTGCGCGGGGCACATTGTCAACCGAGCAGCTTCGGAACAGACGCAACTCGGCAACTCACATCTATCGGCAAACTCATATGGTCCAACAGAGACCGCAGCTTGCGCCGCCTCACCGGCTCGTATATTCACAATCGCGAATATGATTGGGGTGCGGTAGCGATCGGCGGACCGCGACTGCGATGGTTCTGCCCGCCGGGAGGCCAACATGAGAGAAGCAATCGTTGCCATCGCCCCGCAGTGGCTGGCGATTGGCGGATTGGTCATCGGGTTCGTCTTCGGCGCCATCGTCTTTCGCACGAATTTCTGCACCATGGGATCGGTGTCCGACATCGTGAACCTCGGTGACTGGCGGCGGTTCCGGGCGTGGATACTCGCCGCCGCTACGGCGCTAGCCGGCGCGCAGGTTCTCCAGGGACTTGGCGTCGTCGATCTCACCAAGTCCATGTATTTGGGCGCCAGCTTCAACTGGTTCGGTAACGTCGCCGGCGGCCTGATGTTCGGCTACGGGATGGTCTTTGCCGGCGGCTGCGCCAGCCGAAACCTGGCACGCGTCGGCGGCGGCGATTTGCGCGCCCTGCTCACGCTGATCGTGCTCGGGCTGTTCGCCTACATGGCGATCGGTGGCATCCTCGGGCCTATCCGGTCGTGGCTCGAGCAATCGACGAGCATCGCTCTGCCGACTTCGACCCAGAGCGTCGGCGCCCTCATCGATCGGGGGCTCGCGCTGTCGGCGGGGACGGGCCGCATCGTCGCGAGCGCCACGATCGTCCTCGCCGCGCTCGTCTATTGCTTCAAGGACGCGGAATTCCGCGCATCACCGGTTCATGTGTTGTCCGGCATCGGGATCGGTCTGTGCGTCGTCGCCGGCTGGGCGGTGACGGGACTGGCTTTCGATGACTTGGCCGACCGCCCGACGACGCCGATCTCGCTGACGTACGTCCGCCCGACCGGGGACGCGCTCGAATGGCTGCAGCGCTACACGGCGGGGCCGATCCCGGGTTTTGGTGTCGCCTCGGTGTTTGGGGCTATTCTCGGCGCATTCGTCGCGTCGATGGCGATGGGCCGCTTCCGCCTGCTCACGTTCTCGGACACTGGCGACACGTTGCGCAGCCTGCTCGGCGCGGCACTGATGGGCGTTGGCGGCGTTATGGCGCTCGGCTGCACCGTCGGTCAGGCCATCACCGGCGTGTCGACGCTGGCGATCGGCTCGTTCCTGACATTCGCCGCGATTGTCGCGGGCGCTGTCGTCGGTCTCAAGATGCTCGAGCGCTGGTTGATGGCCGAAGCGTGAGGCGCATCCAGGCGCGACAACAAAAATGACCGGCCGCGCGGCCGGTCATTTTTGTTTTTCAGCAGTGCAACCGCTTCAGTAAGTCTTCGGCTGTGCAACCTGCCCGCCGCCGCCACGGATGTCCTTGACGACCTGCGCCGCCGCCACCGCCATCAGGCGTGCGTCGTTGAGCACGGCGCAGAAATGATAGCCCTGCTCGAAGCGCATGATCGCGGTCTTGGCGCCGTCCGTATGCACGCCGGCGATGAGGCCCTTTTCGTTGGTCTTCTTGGCGATGTACTTGATGGCTTCGACGATCTCGGGGTCTGAGGGGTCGAGAGTCGGCGGCTTGCCGTGTGCCATCGAGAGATCCGACGGGCCGACGTAGACACCGCTCAAGCCTTTCACGCTCAAGATCTCGTCGAGATTCTTCAGGCCATCGCGCGTCTCGATCATGGCGAGCAGCAGCACTTCGTCGTTGGAGCCCTGCCAGTAGTCCGCACCGGCATACTGCACGGCGCGGTTGGGGCCCATCGATCGGCCGCCAATCGGCGGGTAGCGCCCGTTGAATACGAACTGCTCGGCCTCGGCTTTGTTGTTGATCATCGGGCAAATAATGCCGTAGGCGCCGGCGTCGAGCATCTTCATGATGATCCCGGCCTCGTTCCACGGCACGCGCGCCATCGGCACGGTGTTGGTCGTCGAGATCGCCTGCATCATGCCGACGGCGGCCTGGAAATCGACCGGCCCGTGCTGGAGGTCAATGGTCAGCGCGTCCCAGCCCTGGTGAGCCATCACCTCGGCGGAATAAGCGTTCGGGATGGCGAGCCAGCCGGTAAGGGCGCGTCCACCGGCGGCGATGGTCTTCTTCAGCTCGTTTTTGCGCATCGAGATTTCCTTCCCTGGAGATCATTTCTCGGGCGCGATGTGGATGCGCCATGGAAGGAATATACCGACGTCACCGCACCTTGGCTCGGCAAGAATCGCATAGCGCCCACTGACCGGACGCCGTCTCGGCACTTCAGGAGCGGACCGTGTCCCAGATCCAGGTGAGCGTGCCGGTGATGATCGAGAGAATAATCCGCGCGACGACCGTGAAGCCCATGAATGCGAGCTGGCGCTCTTCGAGCAGCACGCGCACCCAGTTGTTGTACTCCGGCGATAGGCCGCGCGTGATGAGCCAAGCCTTGAAGCCGCTGGCCCAATCGAGGATCTGGTTCATGGTGTCGGGGTATTTGAGGAAGACGAATCCGAATGCGATGGCACCCAGCACCAACGACAGGAAGATGTTGCCCGTCGAAAACAGCAGCCGTCGCATGATCATGACAGCCCCTCCTGTCGGTCCGCCTTGTCGTGTCCCCCGTCAGCGCACTGTAAACGCGATAGTGGCACGAGGGGAATGCAAAAGGCGCGTGCCCGTCCAACTCCGCTGGACAACGCACGCGCCATGCAGGCTGTTCCGCTCAGACGTCGAGGTTGGCGACATTCAGCGCATTGTCCTGGATGAACTCGCGCCGAGGCTCGACGACGTCACCCATCAGCTTGGAAAAGATCTCATCTGCCTCGTTGAGATCGCCGACCTTGACCTGGAGCAGCGTGCGAGCCTCCTTGTCGAGCGTCGTTTCCCAGAGCTGTCCGGGGTTCATTTCACCGAGTCCCTTGTAGCGCTGCAATGAAAGGCCCTTGCGGCCCGTCTCATAAACAGCTTCGAGCAGCGTGCGCGGACCGAAGACGGGCGTGTCGCTGTCCTTGCGCCTCAGTGCGGCGGGCGAGCCGTAGATGCCGGCGAGATGTTCGCGCCGCTCGTTCAGGCGGCGCGCTTCTACCGACTGCAGCAGCGCGCGATCGAGCGTATGACTCTCGGTTACGCCACGAACTTCGCGCTTGAAATTGTAGCCCTCGTTGCCGAAGCGCCCGGTCCAGCCCAACTCGGTTTCCTCGGCGAGCGTGTCGAGGCGAGCAGCAATGGCTACGGCCTTTTCAGTCGCGGCCGCAGCCGACAGCAGCAGATCGGTATCGAACGCGCCACCGATCGCCGCCTGCTCGACGACGAAGCGCGAATATCGCGAATGGAGATCGTCGATGATCTTGGCGACCGTTCGCGCCTGCTCGACCGTCTCGCGCAGATCGCCGCCAGATCGCTGCTCGCCAGAGCCGAGCGTGAGGATCGTCCCCTCGAGGCCGGACTCGATGAGATAGTCTTCGAGCGCGCGCTGATCCTTGAGGTAGGTCTCGCTCTTGCCTTTCGCGACTTTGTAGAGCGGCGGCTGGGCGATGTAGAGATGCCCGTTGTGCACGAGATCCGGCATCTGCCGATAGAAGAAAGTCAACAGTAGTGTGCGGATGTGGGCGCCGTCGACGTCGGCGTCCGTCATGATGATGATCTTGTGGTAGCGCAGCTTGTCGAGATTGAAACCGCCGTCGTCGCCGCGGCCGATGCCGGTGCCGAGCGCGGTGATGAGCGTGCCGATTTCCTGGCTCGACAGCATCTTGTCCATGCGCGCGCGTTCGACGTTGAGGATCTTGCCGCGGATGGGCAGCACAGCCTGGAACTCGCGGTTGCGGCCCTGCTTGGCGGAACCACCTGCCGAGTCGCCCTCGACGATGAACAGCTCAGTCGCGGCCGGGTCGCGGTTCTGGCATTCCGCCAGTTTGCCCGGCAGCGAGTTGAGATTGAGAACGCCTTTGCGGGTGATCTCGCGCGCCTTGCGGGCCGCTTCGCGTGCCTGTGCCGCCTGCACGATCTTGTAGATCACCGCTTTGCTCTCGCGCGGGTGCTCCTCGAACCAGGCGGCGAGCTGCTCGCCAACCACGTTTTCGACCACCGGCTTCACTTCCGACGAGACGAGCTTGTCCTTCGTCTGGCTGGAGAACTTGGGATCGGGCACCTTGACCGAGAGCACGCAGGTCAAGCCTTCGCGGGAATCTTCGCCGGTGAGGTCGACCTTCTCCTTCTTGGCGATACCGCTCTCGTCTGCGTACTTGTTGATGATGCGCGTCATTGCCGCCCGAAGACCGGCGAGATGGGTGCCGCCGTCGCGCTGTGGGATGTTGTTGGTGAAGCACAGCACGTTCTCGTGGTAGCTGTCGTTCCACCACAGCGCGACCTCTACCGTGATCCCATCCTTTTCCGAATGGATCATGATCGGCTCGGCCAGGCTTTCCAGCGGCTTCTTGGAGCGGTCGAGGTACTTCACGAACGCGGCGGTGCCGCCGTTGTAGACGAGGACTTGTCGCTTGACGTCGGCGTGGCGCGCATCGGTGAGAACGATGTTGGCACCCGAGTTCAGGAACGCGAGTTCGCGCAGGCGGTGCTCCAGCGTCGTGTAGTCGAACTCGACCATCGTGAACGTCGCCGGGCTCGGCAGGAACGAGATTTCCGTGCCCTTTTGGCCGGGCGCCTCCGCGACGACGGCGAGGGGGGCGACGGGTACGCCATCGCGAAACTCGATCGCATGCTCTTTCTCATGGCGCCAGATGCGCGCCCTGAGCCATGTCGAGAGCGCGTTGACGACCGAGACGCCGACGCCATGCAGACCGCCGGAGACCTTGTAGGAATTCTGATCGAACTTGCCGCCCGCGTGCAGTTCCGTGAACACGATTTCCGCGGCGGAGCGCTTCGGATCGTTGTCGTCGTCCTGCTTGATCCCGACCGGGATGCCACGGCCGTTGTCGCGCACCGTGCACGAGCCATCGGCATTCAACGTGACGTGGCATTCCGTGCCGTAGCCGGCCAGGATTTCGTCGATTGCGTTGTCGACGACCTCGTAGACCATATGGTGCAGGCCCGACCCGTCGTCGGTGTCGCCAATGTACATGCCGGGGCGCTTGCGCACGGCGTCGAGCCCCTTGAGCATCTTGATGGCGTCCTCGCCATAATCATCAGCGCCGTTGCGCTCGGGGGCCGGCGTATCGCTCATGTCGGACTGTCCTGGGGATCCTGGTTTTTATACCTTTTATGTATAGCACAATCGCGACCGAAACGGGCTTGAAATCGCACGGCATGCGACACGATTTCCTGCAAAGAAAAACAAGCGAAATCAATTTGTTATATGGCCGTCGACAGCTCTCGCACGGATTATGCCGAGAGTGGCTCTCCGAGGGCGCCCAATCGAAGCGATTGAGCGCGTGTTCCGAGTGCCGCGAAGGCGTCCAAATCCGTGCCTGTCATCCACGCCTGAGTGCCAAGCGCGACGATCTCATCGAACAGCGCGGCACGCCGCTCGGCATCGAGATGGGCGGCGATCTCGTCGAGCAGGAGGATCGGTGCCGTACCGCTGCGGCGCTCGGCGATCAGCTCCGCGTGGGCAAGGACCAGGCCGACCATGAGCGCTTTCTGCTCGCCTGTTGAGCACTGTCTCGCGGGGGCGGACTTGGGGCCGTGACCGACGATGAGGTCGCTGCGGTGGGGGCCATCGAGAGCGCGACCAGCGGCGCGGTCGCGGTCGCGGCCCATGGCCAGCGCGCGGGCGTACTGGTCCTCGACTTCGACGGCCGGCCGCACCGCCAGCTCGCGTTCGAGGCGGCCTTCCAGCATCAGCATCGCCCAGGGGAACGCCGAGGCCGTATCTCTGGCGCGCCGTGCTGCAATCGTCGTCGCTAGAGCCGCGACCGTTTCGGCCCGCGCCGCTGCGATGGCGACGCCGGTCTCCGCCATGACGATCTCGAGACCTTCGAGCCGCGCGGGCTCGCGCACGCCATCCTCGAGCAGGCGATTGCGCTGGGACATGGCGCGCTCGAAATGATTGACGCGCGTGCGGTAGCCGGGATCGAAGCACAGGATCATGCGGTCGAGGAAGCGCCGGCGTTCGGTGCCGGAGCCGGTGAACAGGCCATCCATGGCCGGCGTCAGCCAGATCATCTCGACATAGTCGGCGAGGATACCTGAGCCGGTCTGCGGTTCGCCATCGATCCGCACGGCCCGGCCTGTCCGGCTCGATGCCGCGCCGGCACCCGAGAGCCCCGTGCCGATGTCGACGCGCCCGGCGGCCGTATGGACGCGCGCCGCGACCGCCCAGGCGTCCGTCCCGGTTCTTGCGATCTCGGGGTACGGCGCACGGCGCAGCCCCTGCCCAGGCGCCAGCAGCGAGATGGCCTCGATCAAATTCGTTTTGCCGGCGCCATTCGGGCCCGTGATGACCACGGGTCGGGAATCGAAGGTGTGGGACAGGCTCGCGTGGCTGCGGAAATCGGTGAGCGTCAAGCGCTCGACCCACATCGCGGGCACGCTGTCGGGAGATGTCGTGCCGTCGGGAGCCGCCGTCCTGTCCTCCGCGTGTGTCGTGATTGCCGTCACACCCGCATCGGCATCAGCACGTAGAGCGCATTCTCGTCGCCGACGTCCTTCACGATGGTCGGCGAGCCCGGATCCGAGAGCAGGAAGCGCAGTGAGTCGCTTTCGAGCTGCCCCGAGATATCGAGCAGATAGCGGGCGTTAAAGCCGATCTCCATGGCTGCCGAGGAGAACTCCGCGGCCACTTCCTCGGTGGCGCTGCCGCCGTCCGGATTGTTGACCGAGAGGACGAGCTTGCCCGGCGCGATGTTGAGTTTCACCGCGCGGACGCGCTCGCTGGCGATGGTCGACACGCGATCGACCGCGCCCATGAAGACCTGGCTCGAGACTTCGAGGACCTTGTCGTTCGCTTGCGGGATCACGCGTCCGTAGTCGGGGAACGTGCCGTCAACGAGCTTCGACGTCATGGTGATCGGGCCGATCTCGACGCGCACCTTGGCCGAGGAGACGTCGACCTTGATCGGCGCGTCGGTCGCTTCGATGAGGCGATAGAGCTCGTGGACCGTCTTGCGAGGGATGATGATGCCCGGCATTCCCTCGACGCCAGCCGGCTGCTCGAGGTCGAACTGGGCGAGCCGGTGACCGTCGGTCGCGACCGCCCTCAGCACCGCCGCGCCGCCGCTTTTCGCCGGATGCAGGTAGATGCCATTCAGGTAGTACCGCGTCTCCTCGGTCGAGATGGCGAAGCGCGTCTTTTCGATCAGCCGCTTGAAATCGCCCGATGCGAGTTCGAAGCTGTGCGACATCTGGCCGGCGGCGAGGTCGGGAAAATCGTCGGCCGGCAGCGCCTGGAGGGCGAAGCGGGCCTGCCCGGCGGCTATCGTGACGCGTTCGCGCTCGGGTTCGCGCTCGATGCGGATCTGGACGCCGTCCGGGAGCTTGCGCACGATGTCGTGCAGCATGTGTGCGGGCACGGTCACGGCGCCCGGTGTGGCGACATTGGCCGACACGGTCTCTACGACCTCGCGCTCGAGATCGGTCGCCTTGAGCTGGAGACCCTCGGCATTTGCCCGGAGCAGGACGTTCGACAGGATCGGAATCGTCGTCCGTTTTTCGACGACGCTGGCGACATGGCCTAGCGCGCGCAAAAGGTCGCCACGTTCAATGACAAAGCGCATGATTGGAGCCCACCTAACGCCTTCCGAATCGTCTTCAGTGCGACCGGATAACAAAGACAACAAAACCCTCGACGCACAATCTTTGCATGCCGAGCGAGCCAACGACGATTCGTTGTTGCTGGAACTTGGACTTCCGCCACGCCTTTTGCAAGTGTGATAGCGGCGCTGCAACACGAGGCTTGGGGACGATTTGGGGCCGCTTGCGCAACATCGGCGGGTCAGGACCCACGCTTGACGATGAACGCCGTCGACCAGAAGCGGACGGCGCTGTCCGCCCCTGCCGATGCCAGCGCTGTGCCATCCGGCGCGAAGCTCAGGGCGCGAACCTCGCCCGTGTGGCCGCCAAACACGCGCGGTGGACGTGGCCGCACCATGTCCCACACTTTGACCAGGCCGTCGCGACCGGCAGTCGCAAGCCAGTTGCCATCGGCGGAATAGGCAAGCGCCGTGATGCCCCCTTTATGAGCCCGGATCGAACGCTGGGCGCGTCGTGTCGTCATCGACCAGATGCGAACGGTACCTGCAAGGTCGCCAGACGCCAAATTCCGGCCATCACCGTCGAAAGCGAGGGCTGTGACGAAGTCCTGGTGGCCGCGATAGACGCGCGCAGGTGCGAATGTCTCGGCGTTCCAGGTGCGGACTGTGCGATCGGCGCTCCCGCTGGCAATCAGTCCACGGGTCGCCGAGAACGCAACTGCCTGCACCGCGCTCTCGTGGCCTTCGAAGACGTTGACGGGCAGGATCGGCGTGCGCGCGTCGAATAGCGTGAGTTTCCAGTCGTGGCCGGCTGCGAGAATGCGATCCGGCGAGCCGGCAAAGGCGACCGCGTTGATTTCGGCGTCGTTGCGCTTGAACTCAGCCCTGCGAACGCCGAGCTCGAGATCCCAAAGCGCGATCCGTCCCGACTTGTGAGCGGTGACCGCGCGCGTGGCGCCGACGGCGAGTGCCGTGGCGTCGGTGCTGCCGAGATCGAAGGTGCGCACCAGAGTCCGCCCGCGACTTTCCCAGAGTTTCAGTGTGCCGTCATCGCCGATGGTGACGAACTGGTCCCCGCCAGTCGTGTATCCAACTCCGGTGGCAGCACCTGTGTGGGCGTCTTTGATCAGGGCGATCTGCGGTCCTGGCAACGCCCCGCTCGAGATGGTGCCTTCGCCCTGCCGCTCGACTTGCGGGAGTGCGTTTTGATAGGCGACCGCAAGGCTGGCAACAATCAGGCCGATCACGCCCTTGATGACCAGCGGCCGCCACGACCGCTTCTTTTTCGGGCGTGCAGGTCGCGGCGTGACGCGGCGTTCGATCACGGCCGGCAGGTATGATTTAGCGGGCGCCGCGGCGGCAACCGCGGCCTCGACGGCTGGTGCGGCAGCGGCGGCAGTCGCTGGTTTGGCCGCGCCTTGTGCGGCGGCGAGCGGCGAGGCTTTTGCCGGCGTCGGGCGCGCGTCACGGCGTGCCCGCCACTCGCGAAAGATCGCGGCGACTCGGCCTTCCGACGCCGGCCGGCGCGGCGCGTTCGGCGGCAACGAGGTCTCGGCAGGCGAAACTTTTGGAGCTGCCTGCTTTGCTTCGGAGGTGCCGTTGCCGTTGCTTTCCTTGGCCTTTGCCTTGGCTTTGACCTTCGATTTTGGAGCAGCATCCTGCTCGCCGGCAACATCGCGCGGTGCCGCGGGGGCAGCTACGGGCGTAGCCGCGCTGGCGTTCGCTGCGGTGTCCGTCGCGGCAATGCTTTCCGCGCGGGCAACAGGCGCCAGGAGCTGCTTGCGCCATTCGTCGACGGAACGCGGTCGGGCGGCTATGTCGAGCGCAAGCGCGGCATCGATGGCCGCGAGAAAGCCCGGTCGATACGCGCTGATCGCAGCGTCCCGGGCCGGCACGAGTTCGTCCTCGACCATCCGCGAGGGCGAGTCCGGCGGACGCTTGCCGGTCACTGCTTGATAGAGCGTGGCTCCGAGGGAGTAGATGTCCGTCCACGGCCCCTGCTGCCGCCCCGTCGTCGCGTATTGTTCGTAGGGGCTGTACCCCGGCTTCACCAGCGCCGAGACCGTGCGCGAATGCTGGGCGATGTCGCTCCGAGCCGAGCCGAAATCAATCAGTACCGGCGAGCCGTCGTTGCGGATGATGATGTTGTCCGGCGCAATGTCGCGATGCAGGAAATCCGATCCGTGGATCAGGGCGAGGGCGTCGAGCAGCGGCGGCACCACACGGTCGAGTTCATGCTGGCGCGGCGCTCGCCCGAGGCCCTTGAGCCAAGCCTTGAAGCTCCGGCCCTCCTCATAGTGCAGCACCATGAAGCCGGAGTTGTTCTCGCGGAAGAAGCGATAGACCCGGACGATATTGGGGTGATCGAACCTTGCCAGCGTCCGCGCCTCGTCCAAAAATCGGTCGAGGCCCCACTGGTAATCGCCGGTAGCGTCGCCGGATCGCGGTTGCGCTGCCTGATTGGTGTCGCGGACGGCGAAATCGACGGGGAAGTATTCTTTGATCGTCACTTGGCGGGCGAGTGGTGTTTCCTCGGCCAAATAAGTAATGCCGAAGCCGCCGGCCCCGAGGATCCGGTCGATGCGATAGTCTTCGGCGAGACGCGTGCCGACGGGCAGGGCGGAGAGATTGGTCATGGCAGGCTAGGCGCACGCCAGCAGGCAGACGCGGCTCTGCGACCGAGAAAGCGTCGACCGCAGCGTGTGTGCGATCTCGCTCGTCCTATGCCCGAAGCTGCCCTCACGGATCCCCAGCCTCCGCGGCTGTCGGCAAATGTAATGACGACAGAATCCCTCCTTGAACCAGCCACAGTGCAGCGACGATTTGCCGGCAACAATATGGCGGAAGAAAGAGTCGCGAATTCTGCGATTCGGAGCAACGGAAGTTCAGCTCCTAAGCGTTATATGAACAGTTGGTTCAGCGCAGGTTAATATTCGATAAGTCATTCTCAACAATAGAGCGTGTATAGCTCTGAAAAAAGAGGATGTAAGCATGAAACGCACAATGCTCGCTGCAGTATTAGGCGGCGTAATGACGCTATTTGCTGGCGTCTTTACTGCTCAGGCAGCGCCTGTATCGGCGATCCAGGCGGGCAAGGCGGCCCAGTCGGGCGAAGTTCTGGTGCAGAAGACGGAGTGGCGCCATCGCCATCATCGTCACTACCGCCGTCACCACTATCGTCCGTACTACTACTCGTACGCGCCGCGGCGCCATTACCGTCGCCACCACGTTTACCGGCCGCATTACTGGCAGCATCGCTCGTACTACGGCCACAACCACTACCGCCATCATCGGAGGCACTACCACTAATAGTGCCCTTCTAGTGAGCAGCCGGACGGTCCCCCCGCCGTCCGGCTGTTTGCTTGCGTGCGCGCTGCATTTAGGCTGAATGGAGCGACCGAGGGCGGTTCAGGGCGCGCCACATGTCACCGCGATTGGGCCATTCGCAGACCGCGATCATCCACCGCACCGTGCGTGAGCTGATGGGGCGCGCGCCGCCCGTTGCCGATCGGACGGCAACCATCGGCGATGCGATACGGCTGATCGCCGCTGTTTCTCAGCGCCTGCTTGTTGTGGTCGATGCCGGCAGGTTCCCGGTCGGTGTCATCACCGAGGGTGACATCGTGCGCCGGTTGGCGCTGGGTGGCGATACCGAGTCTCAAATCACCCGCGCTATGAGTTCGCCGATCATCCATATCGGATGTGACGACAGCCTTCTCTATGCCACCGCGATTATGCGGCGACGAGGGCTCGACGCTTTGCCGGTGGTCGATCCCGAGGGGCGGCTCGTTGGGCTTTTGAGTCTGACGGATGCGCTTGTCGGCATGGTCGGCCCGGCGATGCGGTTGATCGATCTGCTCACCGCCGACGACACGATCGAGGGGCTTACGCGCATCAAAGCGGCGCAAACGGACCTCGCAGCGGCACTCCTCGCGGACGACGTGCCGGTGCCGCAAATCCAGGGCCTGCTCACCGAGATCAACGCGGACCTGCATCGCCGCGCGCTCCAGCGCACGATCGACGAAATGTCCGCGGATGGCTGGGGAACGCCACCCGTGCCGTTCGCTCTGATGGTCATGGGTTCCGCCGGCCGCGGGGAGAGCGCGCTCGCGCCCGATCAGGACAACGGCTTCATCCTCGCGGACCATGACGACGCACACCGCGCGCGCTTCGACGCCTATTTCGGCGCGTTGGCCGAGCGGTTCTCTGCTCTATTGGCGGAGATCGGATTTGCCATTTGCCGGGGAGGCGTGATGGCGTCCAATCCCCAATGGCGCCGGCGCCTGTCGGATTGGAAAGCCGAGATCGGGCGGTGGATCGACCAGCGCACGCCGCAACATCTTCTCGCGAGCGATATCCTGCTCGACTTCTCCCATGTCGGAGGCGAGCGCGTGTTGAGTGACGCGTTGCGCGCGTTCATCACTGAAACGCTCGCGGCGAGTCCGCGCTTCGTCCGCGATCTATATGCGATCGAATCCGATCATACGGTGGCGCTCGGCTGGTTCGGCCGCCTGCGTGCAGAGCCTGATGACGACTCGGCGGCCCATGGCATGAACCTCAAGATGAGCGGGACGCTGCCGCTGGTCGAAGGCGCCCGACTATTGTCACTCGGTGCCGGTGTGGCGGCGACTGGAACGCTCTCCCGTCTCGAGCGGCTCGCTGCACTGGGCCGCATATCCGGTGCCGAACACGAGGCGCTGGTCGCGGCCTACAGTCTGATCTCGCGCTTCGTTCTGCGCCAGCAGGTTGCCAATGCCCGCGCGGGGCGAGAGGTTGACGACTACGTCGGCGAGGACAGTCTGACCGCACTCGAGCAGGAGCAACTCGTCGCCGCGTTGCGGCTGGTCGCGGCGTTTCGTGCCCGCCTCAAGGCCGAGTTCGGGACAGGCCCGTTCGGGTGAGCCAGCGGTTCCCGGCATGGGTCGAATGCAGGTGGCGCAGTCTATCGGCCCCGCCCTTGCTGACGTCAACGGTGCTGCTAAGGTGCCGCCGAACCAATGATTGTGATGGATACGGGGAGCGGAATGTCGGGAATAGCGCGGCGGACGCCGGTGAGCAGCGATGTGCTCGAGCGCCTCAAGGCGGTGGTTGGGCCAGCCGGCACGATCGATGATCCGATGGATATCGCGCCCTATTGCCGGGCTTGGCGTGGGATCTGGGTGGGCGATGCGCCGCTCGTCCTCCGGCCGGCGAACACCGAAGAGGTCTCGGCATTGGTGAAGATCTGTGCCGAGACAGGTACTGCGATCGTGCCGCAGGGCGGCATCACCGGATTGACGGGTGCCAGCCAGCCGCACGACGACCGCAGCGAGGTCATCATCTCGACGCAGCGCATGAAGCGCATCCGCGGCATCGACACGGCGAACGACACGATCACCGTCGACTCCGGCGTCATCCTCAGGGAAATTCAACTAGCGGCGTCAGACGCGAACCGCCTGTTTCCGCTGAGTCTCGGTGCCGAGGGTTCCTGTCAGATCGGCGGCAACATCTCGACCAACGCCGGTGGCAACCAGGTGCTGCGCTACGGCAATACGCGCGCGCTCGTGCTCGGCCTGGAGGTCGTGCTCGCGAATGGCGAGATCTGGAACGGCTTGCGCGGCTTGCGCAAGGACAACACCGGCTACGATATGAAGCAGGTGTTCATCGGTGCCGAAGGAACGCTCGGTATCATCACCGGCGCGACGCTGCGCTTATTCCCGAAGCCGTCGGACGTGATAAGTGCCTATATCGGCGTCGCCAGCCCCGCAGCGGCAGTGGAACTGCTGTCAGTGCTGCGCTCGAAGCTCGGCGAATCCATTTCAGCCTTCGAATTGCTGCGCCGCGCGATCATCGATCTTCTTCTGGTTGGCGTGCCCGGCCATAGCGATCCGATGCCGTCTGTCCATCCCTGGTACGTGCTGATGGAAGTTGGCGGGCAGGGTGAACCCGGCACGCTGAACGGGCCGCTCGCCGATGCGCTGGGTGCGGCGATGGAGGCGGGCCTCGTCCAGGACGCGATGATCACGACGTCGGGCGAGCAGGCGCGCAAACTTTGGAAGATGCGCGAGGATCTGGCCGAGGCGCAGAAATCGGCCGGCGGCTCGATCGCGCACGACATTTCGGTGCCTCTCTCACGCATTCCCGAGTTCATCGACACGGCCGACGCCGCGGTCGCCAAGGCCTATCCCGGCGTGCGTCATTGCTGCTTTGGTCACGTCGGCGACGGCAATCTGCACTACAATCCGATCCGCCCGGTTGATTGGACCTACGAGCGCTTTCATGCCGAGTACCCGAACATGAACAAGATCGTGCACGACATCGTCGTGTCGCTCGGTGGTTCGATCAGTGCCGAGCACGGTATTGGTCGGCTGCGCATGGAAGAGAATTACCGCTACAAGAGCCCGGTCGAGATCGGCATGATGACGGCGGTGAAGCAGGCGCTCGATCCCAAGAACATCATGAATCCAGGCAAAGTGCTCCGCGGCTGACGCCGGCACTTTTGACGACCGCTCACGCATCAAGAATAAACGGAGGACTGAGTATGGCACGCATCGGCTTCATCGGCCTCGGCAACATGGGGCTGCCCATGGCGGGCAATCTCGTGAGGGCGGGCCATCAGGTGCTTGGTTTCGATCTCGTCGGGTCGAACGTCGAAAAGGCGGTGGCACGCAAGGTCGAGAAAGCCGGCAGCGCACTCGAGGTCGCCAAGGACGCCGACTGCGTGATCACCATGCTGCCGGCGGGCAAGCACGTCATCGAGGTCTGGGGCAGCGGCATCCTCTCTGCGGCTAAGCCCGGCACGATCTTCATCGACTGCTCGACCATCGATGTCGCGTCCGCGCGCGTGGCGCACGAGATGGCGGCGAAAGCAGGAATGCTGTCGCTCGACGCACCGGTTTCAGGTGGTGTTGGCGGCGCTGAAGCCGCGACGCTGACGCTGATGGTTGGCGGCACCAAAGATGCGTTCGCGAAGGGCCAGCCGATCCTCGCGGGCGCCAGCAAGAAGATCGTCCATTGCGGTGATCCCGGCGCTGGGCAGTCGGCCAAGATCTGCAATAATATGATGCTCGCGATCACGATGATCGGGACCTGCGAGGCCTTCAGTCTCGCAACAAAGCTCGGCCTTTCTCACGACGCGCTATTCGATGTTGCGTCGACCTCGTCGGGCCAGAGCTGGGCCGTGACGACCTATTGTCCGGTGCCGGGACCGGTGCCGACGTCGCCGGCCAACAACGGCTATAAGCCGGGGTTTGCCGCAGCGCTCATGCAGAAGGATTTGGGGCTTGCGCAGGAAGCGGCTCGCAGTGCCGGTGCGTCGACGCCGATGGGCGCGGCGGCGAGCCAGCTCTACAATCTGTTCGTTGCGCAGGGTCACGCCGGCGATGACTTTTCCGGCATCATCAACATGATCCGCGGAAAGGCCTGAGCCATGGCGAACATCGCATTCATCGGCCTCGGCAACATGGGCGGCCCGATGTCGAGCAACCTGGTCAAGGGCCAGCACAAGGTGCGCGGGTTCGATCTCGTCGCAGACCTGCGCGCTGCCGCGCAACGCGAAGGCATCGAGATCGCGTCGTCGGCGCAGGATGCCGTGAAGGGTGCGGAAATCGTGATCACGATGCTGCCGCAGGGCCAGCACGTGCTGAGCGTGTGGCGCGATATCATCGAGGCGGTGCCGGCGGGCGCGCTGATGATCGACTGCTCGACGATCGACGTCGCGAGTTCGCGCGCCGCGCACGAGATCGCCAAGGCGCGCGGCCTAGATGTCGTCGATGCGCCCGTGTCGGGAGGCACGACCGGTGCCAAGGCCGCGACGCTGACGCTGATGCTTGGTGGTACTGAGCAAGCCGTTGCGCGGGCCCGCCCGATCCTCGAAAAGGTTGGCAGCAAAGTCGTCCACTGCGGCGAAGCCGGCATGGGTCAGGCGGCCAAGATCTGCAACAACATGATGGCCGGCATCAATATGGTTGCGGCGTCGGAAGGGTTTGCGCTCGCGGAGCGCCTCGGCCTGTCGGCGCAGGCGTTGTTCGACGTCGTGTCGACGTCGTCCGGCCAATCGGCATGCGTCAATGGCTACAATCCGGTACCGGGTCTGGTCGAACGCGCAGCGTCCAACAATGGCTACAAGCCGGGGTTCGCGCTCGCGCTGATGTTGAAAGACCTGAAGCTGGCGCAGTCGGCGGCTGCCTCGGTCGGCGCGACGAGCCCGATGGGCGCGCTGGCGGTGCAGCTCTACGCGTTGCACGCACTAGCTGGCCAAGACGGCATGGATTTCTCGCACATCTACACAATGATCCGCGGCGCCGGCAAATAAGACCGGGCGTCGCACAACGGGGAAACAATAATGGCTACGATCGATTACTACATGACGCTCAACAGCCCGTGGACCTATCTCGGCGCGGCGCGCTTCGCCGAGATCGCCGCGCGGCACAACGCGACGGTCCGCATCAAGCCAGCCAAATTCGGCGAAGTCTTCGCCAAGACTGGCGGACTGCCGCTGCCGAAGCGCTCGCCTGAGCGACGCGCGTATCGGATGATGGAGCTCAAGCGCTGGCGCGACTATCACGGTCTGCCGATCAATCTCGAACCGAAGCATTTTCCGTCGGATGAGGCGATCGGCACGCGACTCGTGATTGCGGCGGCGCTGCAAGGCAAGGACGCGTGTCGCCTGGCGCTGGAACTCGGTCGCTCGATCTGGGAACTGGAAAGCAATCTCGGCGACGAGGCGGTGGTAGCGGCGGCGGCGCAGCGTGCCGGTCTCGACGCGTCAGCAATCCGCAAAGCCGGGCCGTCGGACGCCGAACTCGATCGCATCAATGACCAGAATACGGCCGAAGCCCTGGAGCGCGGCGTATTCGGTGCGCCGAGCTACGTTTTGCCGTCGGGTGAGTTCATGTGGGGGCAGGATCGACTGGAGTTTCTCGATCGCGCGCTCGCGAAGAGCTCGTAAGCGCAGATCTTTCCGCGAGGACAGCTTATGAAACTGATCGTCAGGGCGACCGATCCCGTTCTCATCAGTTTCGTCGAGGCGCTGTTTCGCGAGGCGGGCATCGTGCTCCATGTCGCCGATGCCAATATCAGCATCATGGAAGGCTCGATCGGAGCCTTTCCGCGCCGGGTGCTGGTGCGCGACGACGATTGGGTCCGTGCGGCGCAACTTCTCGAGGAAGCCGACCTCGGCCAGTGGATCGTTCGCGAAGGTGAGGAGCGGGACACCGCTCCCCCCGACAAATCCTGATGTCCGAGCCTGATGGAATCGTAACGGACGACGCCTTTCTCGGCGACGCGCTGGCGATCTTTCAGCCTGCACAAGGGTATCGCGCCGGTCTCGATGCGGTGCTGCTCGCGGCCGCATGCGGGGCGACCGTCGGACAGAATGCGCGGCTGCTGGATGTCGGCGCCGGAGTCGGCGTGGCGGGGCTGTGCGTCGCGCGACGTGTCGCCGACGCCCATGTGACGCTGGTCGAGCGCGAGCCGGTGTTGGCCGATCTGGCCCGACGGAATATCGACCGCAATGGATTTCAGGATCGCGCCCGCGTGGTCGAACTCGACGTTGCCGCCGGCGGCGCCGTGGTCCACCGGCCACCCGCCGAAGCTGAGCCGGATGAGGGCCGCGTTCTGCCGGGAGCTTTCACGCACGTGATCGCCAATCCCCCCTTTTTTGCGCACGGGCACGGCACAGCGCCGTCCGCCCGCCTGAAGGCCGCCTCGCATCAGATGGCCGGCGGCGACCTCGACGCTTGGTTCCGGTTCATAGCGACCGCGGCGTCGCGGGACGCCATGGCGACGATGATCCATCGTGCGGACGCGCTGGGCTCGCTGATCGACGGGATGGGTCAGCGCTTCGGTGCTTTGCGGGTGCTGCCGCTATACCCCCGCACCGGCGAGGCGGCGCATCGCGTCATCGTCCAGGGGCGTAAAGGCAGCCGCGCGCCGCTTGTCCTCTTCCCCGGTATCGCTCTGCATGGCGATGGGCACGGGTTCGTCGAGCGGATCGATGCCGTTCTGCGGGGCGGGGCGGCGCTCGAGTGGTGAACGGCGATCCGGTCAAGGCGAATGCTTGGCCACATCCGCAAGAGCCGCTAAAGTTGCGGTGACGGCGGCGCTGCGTGTGCCCCGCGCGGCTCGGCGCATCCCGCACGAGCAGTACCAGCCCATAGCTAAAGGATACACCTCATGACCATCAAGGTCGGTGACAAGCTGCCGGACGCGACGTTCAATACCATGAGCCCAGAGGGGCCGAAGCCGATGACGACCGCCGATGTGTTCGGTGGCAAGAAGGTCGTGTTGTTCGCGGTGCCGGGCGCCTTCACGCCGACCTGCCACAACACGCATCTCCCCGGCTTCATCCAGATGGCCGGCGACATGAAATCGAAGGGCATCGACACGATCGCCTGCGTTTCCGTGAATGACGTCTTCGTTCTCAGCGCCTGGGCCAAGCAGACCGGTGCCGAGGGCAAGATCGTGTTTCTCGCCGATGGCGCAGCCGACTTCACGAAGAAGGTCGGGCTCGAGTTTGATCTCACGGCGCGCGGGTTGGGCGTACGTTCGCGCCGCTATTCGATGGTCGTCGACAACGGCGTCGTGACGGCGCTCAATCTCGAAGAAGGCGCGGTGGTTGACAAGTCGAGCGCCGCGACCGTCTGCACGATGCTCTGAGCGCTGCGACGACGAAGCCAGAATGCGAACGGCCAGGGAGCATTCCCTGGCCGTTTTTTGTGGCGACACGCTGCGCCTGCGATCAGGGCTTCGAGCGCCGTTGCAGGCGTTCCGATAGGGTGCCGATCACACCCTTCGGCATGTAGATGATGAACAGGATCAACAGAAGTCCGTAGATGAACGTATCGAGCGCCAACGCACTCTGGCCAAACAGTTGGCTCAGCGATTCGAATTTTCTCAGGCCGACGCGCAGTGTCTCGGCGAGGATCTGGGTGAACACGGCGCCGAATGTCGGGCCAAACAGTGACCAGATGCCCCCTGCAATCACGGCGAACACGATGTTGAGCGAGATACCGAGACCGGCGATCGTGTCGGGGCCGATGTACATCTGGTACTGGCCGAACATTGCGCCACCGAACGCGCACATGGCGGACGAGATCGCGGTGATCTTCAGCTTTTCGCGCGTGACGTTGATGCCGACCGATGCGGCGGCATCCTCATCCTGGGAGGCGGCATCCAGCGCGAAGCGGTCCATGCTGCGATCGATCTTGATCCAGATCGCCAAACCGATAAGCCAGACGGCGAGCGCGATGTAATAAGCGAGCACGCGATCGGGTTCGAACTGGAACGCGTAAAGCGAGACGCCATCGCCGTAGCGTTTTGGCTGTGTACCGAGGGAGCCGCCGGTCCAATCCCGCAAGCCGACGATGCACAGTCGCACGAACTCGGTGAATGCCAGCGTCATCAGCGCGAAATAGTGGCCGGTGATCCGCATCCGGAAGCAGGGATATCCGACCAGAAGGCCCGCGATCGTCGCCACGAGCATTGCGACGGGGATGCCGATCCACGGCGTGATGCCGGCGAAGTTCCACAGCAGCACGGTGACGTACGCGCCGATCCCGGTGAATGCGCCATGGCCGAGCGAGGTCAGGCCAAAGCGCCCCATCATCGACCAGCCGGTGTAGATGAAGGCCCAGATCAGGATCTGGATGGCGAGATGGAGATAGAATTTCTCCGAGCCCGGGAAAGGGATCCCGATGAGCCACGGGAACAGGATCAGCAGCAGAAGCCCGACCGCCGCAGCAATGTATTTCGAGGCGATCATGACTTTGCTCCGAAGAGGCCCTGCGGACGCACGAAGATCACCATCATGAAGAACAGGAAGGCGACAGCGTATCCCCACTCGGTCGCGACGCACGATCCGCCGATGGTGATGAACTGGGCGATAATGAAAGCCGCAACGAAGCCGCCGATCATGTTGCCGAGGCCGCCAAGCACGCAGATCATGAAGATCAGCGGTCCGAACTGCAGCCCGATCTGCGGATAGATGTCGTACTGCAAAACCATGAGGCACGCGGCAAGGCCCGCAAGGCCGCCGCCGATCGCCGAGGTCACGAGGTAGACCTTCTTGGTATCGACACCCATCAGGGGCATGATCTGGCGATCTTGCGAGATCGCTCGGATCGCCGTGCCAATATAGGTCCGGGTCAGGAACTGCCAAAGCACGATCATCGCGGCCAGCGCGATCACGAAGGTGAGGATGCGGCTGTAGGCGAAACTCATGTCGCCGGTGTTGAGTGAACCGAGTCGGAGGCCGAGATTGCGGAACTCGATGCCGAACGCCATCGTGCCCAGGGCCTGCAGGAGGAAGAGCACGCCACCGGTCACCAGAAGCTGATTGATCGGCGGCTGATCGAGAACCGGTCGGATGACGAGATAGTGGAGAAGCGCGCCGCAGCACGCCACGAGTGCTATTCCGAGGAGGAAGGCAATGGGCAGCGGGAAGCCGGCAATCTTGAAGAAATAGAAGATCGCGTACATGCCGACCATGACGAGTTCGGCGTAGCAGATCCAAACGACGTCGATGACGCCGAATATGAGATTGAGGCCGAGCGCCAGGAGGGCGAGCAGTCCGGCCAGCAGCACGCCATTGATCAGCGCTTCGACGAAAAAGATGTCGAGCGAGCAATCGAGACTAGACAACCACCCAAACATTCACGTCTCCCCTCGCCCCGACGGCAGCGCTTGTCGCGCACTCGTGTTTTCCGTCGAATGCCTTGGTCAAATGCCCATATACGCCTTGCGGATGTCGTCGCTGGCAGCGAGTTCGGCGGCGCTTCCCGAGCGTTCGATGCGGCCGACCTCGAGGAGGTAGGCGCGATCCGCGACTTTCAGCACCTGCGATACGTTCTGCTCGACGATCAGCACGGTATAGCCTTCGCTGCGGATGCGTCGGACGAGCTCGAACACCTGCTGCACGATCACAGGTGCGAGACCCATCGACGGCTCATCGAGCAGCACAAGCTTCGGCTTGCTCATGAGCGCGCGGCCGATCGCGCACATCTGCTGTTCGCCACCGGACATGGTGCCGGCAAGCTGGGCACGACGCTCCTTCAGGCGCGGGAACAGGCCATAGACATAGTCGAGGCGCTCGGCCAGGTGCGGGCGCGCGGAAGGGATGAACGCGCCGAGGCGGAGATTGTCCTCCACCGAGAGTTGCGGGAACAGCCGGCGGCTCTCCGGAACGTGGGCAATGCCAAGCTCAACGATGCTGTGAGCGGGTGTCGTGCGGAGATCGACGCCCTCCATCGTCATCGTTCCACCCGACGCGGGCAGCATCCCCGAAATGACGCGCATCAGCGTCGTCTTGCCGGCGCCGTTTGCGCCGATCACGGCGACCGCCTCGCCAGCCTTCACTTGCATCGAGATGCCGAAGAGGGCTTGGAATGCGCCGTAACCTGCCCCGACGTCTTTCAGTTCAAGCATTCGGTCGCCCGCCTCAGTGCTCGGTTTCGCCGAGGTAGACCTCGACCACGCGCTTGTCCGTCTGTGCCGCGGCCGGCTTGCCGTCGAAGATCTTTTCGCCGTGATCGAGCACGACGACGCGATCGACGACGCGCATCAGCACGCCCATGATGTGCTCGACCCACACAATCGTAATGCCCTTTTCCTTGCGGATGCGCTCGAGCATGTCGGCGGCCTGATCCATCTCGGCATGATCGAGGCCGTTGAGGCTCTCGTCGGCGAGAAGCAGGCGTGGGCCGGTCGCCAGTGCGCGGGCGAGTTCCAGTTTTTTGAGCGCCGCCGCGCCGAGGCCATCGGTTCGCGTATCAGCGTCCGTCGGCAGACCGACCATCGCGAGGGACTCTTCGGCCTTGGCCCAGCAGGCGCTGCGCGACAGGCCGGCGTCGGAGCCGAAGTGGGCGGAAAGCGCGACGTTTTCGAGCAGCGACAGATTGCGGAACGGGCGCGGGATCTGGAATGTGCGCGCGATACCTTTGTGGCAGACGCGGTTGGCCGTGAGGCCGCCGATCTCGCCGCCCTCGAACATGACGCTGCCGGCGGTCGGCGCGTACATGCCGGCGATGCAGTTGAAGGTCGTGCTTTTGCCGGAACCGTTGGGGCCGATGAGGCCGAGAATCTCCCCTTCAGCAACGTCGAAGGAGACATTGCTTACGGCCGTGAAACCGCCGAACTGCTTGGTCAATCCGTCGACTTTGAGCATAGCCATGCGAGCAGGCGTCCGAAACTCGAAGATTGACGATGAGACAAACCAACCGCTGCCGCTCTTTATCAGAGAGCAGCAGCGGGATGGAAGTTGAGCCGAGAGTTAGCGCGCGAATCCGTGTCCTGCCGGGAGCGGCAGCACCGGATCGATCGTCCGCAGCGCCGACGGCCAGGCGATCTTCGTCTTGCCGTCCACATACTGCATCACCACTGGCGACGAGCGCTCGTTCTGGCCTGACATCACATGGCCCGGCGGGAAGAACTTCACGCCATAGCCCTGGATCGTTCCGCCGGCCGGAATGTCGGTCTCGAGCGCGGCCTTGCGCAGAGCTTCGGGATCGAACCCGCCATGCTTCTTGATCGCGCGCGGCAGCACGTCGGTCAGGAAGATCCAGGTCTGATTGAATCCCATCGAGGCGTGCGGCGGGACCTCGCTGACCTTGGTTTCCGCGATGTAGCGCTTGATCATCTCGGCGGTCACATCGGCAACGCCGGGCGCCAACGTCTTCGGATCGAGAAGCTGGGCCGCGACCGGATCGACGTTATACACGTAGTTGACGTCGCCTTTGAACGTCTCGATCAACTTGTCGATCTGGCCGTAGCCGGCGCCGTGTCCGATCAGCGCGTCGAATTTCAGCCCGGCTTCCCGCGACTGGCGTAGGAACAGCGTGATGTCGGGGTTGTAGCCCGTGTGCAGGATGATGTCCGGGCGCGCGCGGCGGAGTTTCGTGACCAATGCCGAGAGGTCGGTCGAGGTTGCGGCGTAGCCTTCCTTGTGCACGATCTTGATGCCCAGCTCTTTACACCGGGCTTCGTTGCCGGCAGCGACGCCGGACCCGTACGGGCCGTCCTCATAGAGGATGGCGACGCTGACGTCCTTGGGGTCCTTCTTGAGTTTCGCTTTGGCGTTCTCGGCGATGAAGTTGCAGGACGCCTCGCCGAACTGGTCCGAGTGGACCTGCGGGCGGAACACGTACGTCAGATTCTTACCCTTGAAGACCGCTGAGGCCACGCAGACGTTGGCCCACATGAAGCGTTTGGCCGCGTCGACCTTGGCCGCCATCGGAACGCAGTGCGCAGACGAGTAGACGCCCATCAGCACGTCGACCTTGGCTTCGTTGAGGAGCCGCTCGGCCTCGTTGATCGCGACGTCGGTCTTTGACTGGGCATCGGCGTAGGTGGCGACGATCTTGTACCCTTCGACGCCGCCGCGCTCGTTGATCATGTCGATCGCGATCTTGGTCGCGATGGCCGCCGGCAGCGATCCGCCGCCCGCAAACGCGCCGGTATAGTCGTAAATAGCGCCGACCTTGATTTCTTTCTGGGCTGCAGCCGGCAAGCTCGCACTTGAGACGAGCCCAATCGCTGCCACGGCGCACGCAGCATTTCTCCAAAACGTCATGGCGTTCTTTAACTCCCTGAAGCAGTTGCGGTCGGTTGAGTCCGAAGCTGAATTATTGGCGACAGACTGGAGAAGTACGGGGCCCGCTGTCAACCGCTTTCGCGCGGTCTATGTGCCTAGTGCTCAGACGAAAGTCGTCTTTTGGTCAATCGGGTAGTATGCCGGACTGCGCTCGGATATATTGCGTTCAGGTATTGGACAGGGTGTCGCCGGCGGGACGTGGCGGACGCACGGAAGGACCGAATGCAGGACAAGTCGTCGAGGTCGGCTCCCGACGGGGGCACGCCCCGCAAGGCAGAAGCACGGCCGGACCCGGACACGCCGGTCATTCCCCATCGTTGGCGATTGGGCGCGCGGCTGCGCAACTATTTCCTGACGGGACTCGTCGTTGTCGGGCCGGTCGCGATCACCGTCTATATCGCCTGGTACGTCATCAATATCGTCGACCGCTGGGTTAAGCCGTATATCCCCGGCATCTACAATCCGGACACCTACCTGCCGTTCGCCGTGCCCGGGTTCGGACTGGTCTTCGCCATCCTGATGCTGACGATGATCGGCGCGCTGGCGGCGAACCTGCTCGGACGCTCCCTGATCAGCAGCGGCGAGATGATGCTCGATCGAATGCCGATCGTGCGCAATCTCTACCGCGCATTGAAACAGATCTTCGAGAGCGTTCTGACCGTCACCGCGCCGCAGCAGGCGTTCCAGAAGGTCGGGGTGCTCGAGTTTCCGTCGAAGGGAATCTGGTCGCTTGTTTTTGTAACCGGAGAAGCGGCCAAGCAGATCGCTGCACTCAATCCCCAGGACGATCTGATCAGCGTATTCATGCCGACGGGGATGTTGCCGCCGAGTGGGTTCGTCTGCTTCGTGCCGCGGAACAGTGTCACGCTCATCGGAATGAGTGTGGAGGACGCCGCGAAGATCATCATCTCGGCGGGCATGGTCAACCCTGAGACGCAGGCGCAGCTCAGAGAATTGCGCAAGTCCGCGGCCAAGTCGGCAGCGCCCAAAACTTGAAGCGCGACGCTTAAATCGCGTCCGCATTAATGCCGAGATAGGCGTCGAAAACCGACCAGAAATGCTGCCGGATCGTGTTGGTCTCTTGCAGGATCTCGTGCTGGGATTGAGGCATCGTGACGTGCGCGCCGACCTTGAGGCGGCTCGCGAAGGCTTCGATGGCGCGTGAGGAAACGATGCGATCGCTGCCGGCGCTGATCAGCAGCAGCGGCACCTGCACCTGCGGCGCAAATTGAGGATCGGCGATATACGCGCAGGAGCGATAGGCCGCGCGCAGCCAACCGATGGTCGCCGAGCCAAGCCCAAGCTCGGGGGCCGCTTCGAGAACCTGGCGATTGCGCGCCGCGCGCTCGACGTCAGAGGTCAAGGCGTTGCCGGTGAATTCCGCGGTTTCCTCGGGTTTGTCAGAGCCGCCAGGAACATAGCGCGTGGCGCCGCCGAACAGTCCCACCACTTCGACGAAAATGCGCGCGGCGAACGCGGGAACCCCGACCTTTTCGGCCGAGAGTTCGATCATCGGCGCACATAAGACGATGCGATCGAACCAGGAGTCAGGAGCGATTGAGTGGCGCAGCAGGACGTTGCCGCCCATCGAATGCGCGAGCGCGAAATACGGGGGAGGGCACTCCGGTAGCACGACGTGCTGCATGAACGCGGCAAGGTCGCGGTCGAATTCCGCGAAGCTGCGGATATGGCCTTTTCGAGGGTTGGCGAGCGGCCGGAACGACCCGCCCTGTCCGCGCCAATCGTGAATGGCAACCGCGAAGCCGCGACGCCGGAGGTCGGCGATTACCTCGAAGTACTTCTCGATATACTCGCCGCGTCCGCAGAACACGCACACGGTGCCGCGGAGCGGGCCCCGCGTCGCCTCCCAGCGGGCAAAGCGTAGCGGCGCGCCGTCATAACCTGGAAAATCGCCGGTCATCGCGCCGCTCGGCACCGGATTTTTCGCGAGCGAAACGAGGGTCATGGGGCACCGGTTGCTGGCGCGGCGGTTTCATCGGCCCGCCGTAGAACTCCGAATCGAGTCAGCCCAGCCTATAGCAAATCCGGTTCACCGGCGCACGACCGTCGCGCGTCGAGCCTAGCGATGAGCAAAGGAAAACGGCGGCAGAGGAGCGCCCTGCCGCCGAAAGTTCAGTCCAAGAAATACGCCAGGGCGCCCGGTATTCAGCGATAGTACGGCTCGTAACGCCGCGGGCGATGCGCATACGGGACTGGCGCAAGTGGTTCCGCCGCTACGACGTCGCCACTACAGCGGTCGATCTTGAGCCGATACGGCAGCCCGTTCGGGCGGCGTGCTTCGACGATGGCGACCCGATGACGGACATCGAGTTCCTCGAACGAGTGCCAGCCTTCGCGCAGCAGCCGATCACGAATCTCGGCGCGCGGCGCACACGCTGGAACCGCCGGTTCCGCGTAGCTGTAGTGACGCCGCGTAATGATGCGCTTGTCGTCGTAAACTTCACGCTCGTGATAGGTGCCGACGCGGGGCGGACGCACATCAACGTCACGCTCCACGATATCTTCTTCTTCCTCGGCGTACGGCGCACGCGCACGTTGCGCCGGCGGCCCGAAGATATCGCGGTAGCGCTGATCCTCGTAGGCGGACCTGTACCGGTCGGACGGTGGATTGCCATATCCCAAATCGGCGGCGATGGCCGGTGCACTACCCATCAAGGTCAGTGCGGCGAGGGCCCCCGTCGCGGCGGCGAACAGTCTCATTGCCTCATTTCCTCCTGGCTATAAGTCAATTCTGCTCACACTCCCCACCGTGTCAGGGTGACGGCGGGAGCATGAACGCAGCCCGCAACGCGCATTCATTCGGCATTCATCGAGAACACATGCGGCCTTGATTAGTTGCTGCGATTGCGGAAGCTTGATGACCGCCGGGGACCCGGTGACATCGTCGAAGGAAAAACAATCGTGTTTCAAAATGGACTGCTGGCGGGCAAGCGCATCCTCGTGACGGGCGGCGGTACTGGATTGGGCGCCAGCATGGGGCAGCGGTTCCTGGAACTCGGCGCCGAATTGGTCATTTGCGGTCGACGCGCCGAAGTGCTGGCCGAGACGGCGGCGCGGATGGAGCGCGAGACGGGCGGCAAGGTGTTGGCGGTGCCCTGCGACGTGCGCGATGCCTCAGCCGTCGAGGCGATGATGGACACGATCTGGCAAAGCGGTCCCCTCGATGCTCTGGTCAACAACGCGGCCGGCAACTTCATTGCTGAGACGCACAAACTCTCACCGCGCGCGATCGACGCGATCCTGAATACCGTGCTGCACGGCTCGGCTTATTGCACCGTCGCGGCCGGTCGGCGTTGGATCGACGCCGGGCAGCGCAATTGCTGCGTCCTCTCCATTCTCACGCTATCGGCCTTGAAAGGCGCCGCATTTCGCGTGCCATCGGCCATGGCCAAGGCGGGCGCGCTCGCAATGATCCGTAGCCTCGCCGTCGAATGGGGCCCGAAAGGCATTCGCACCGTGGCGATTGCGCCGGGGCCGTTCCCCACTGCGGGAGCGTCGCAGCGGCTGACACCCGGCGGGAGCGAATCCGTCATCGATCGCGAGATCCCCCTCAGGCGCAACGGTGAGCATATTGAACTTGCCAACCTCGCGTCGTTCCTGTTGTCGGACATGGCTGGCTACATCAACGGCGAATGCATCGTCATCGATGGCGGCAAGCAGCTCATGAGTGACGCCGGCAGCCGCACGCACGAATTGCTGGGATGGACCGACGCCGATTGGGAGCGGATGCGTCAGCAGGCGACGGGAAAGCGGTGAGCCGCACGACCAAAGCTCGCCGTCGGGGTTTGATGGCGCTCTTTCGTACAATCCGCAGTGACTTGGTCAGAGTTCATTAAGCTTAATAATTCACAGTGCCCCAGGGTCGAGTTGCGGATTGAGTAACTGGGGCGCTGCGTTTGCGGTGAGTAGAGCGTGAGCTATTATGTGCGTCGTTGGCCGAGCCAACGGGTTGCTGACTTGGTTTCCAAGTGGGTCCATCCCACCGGTCGCGGCGACGACATCGCCGCAATCCACATCTTTGGCAGTCTGCTGTCCGCGATCGCCCTCGCGGGCGCCATTGTGGTCACCGGATCGTTCGCTATTGCGGCTTTGGCGGCAATTGCGATTTACGGCGCGACCGCCGTCGCGGCGCTGCACCGAAGCCATCGCCTCACGCGGCTCGAACTCGAAGAGAGCCGCGCCGCCTATCGCCTGGTCGCTGACAACACCAGCGACGTCATCACGCGCCACAACGCCGATGGCAAAGTCACGTTCGCGTCGGCGGGCGCCACTGCACTTCTCGGCGTGACGCCATCCCGGCTTGTCCGGCACGGCTTGATGGCGGCCATGCGTCCCGACGTCGTCGCCCGCTGCCACGAGGCCATCGCCGAATGTCTCGAACTCAGGATGCCGGTTTCGCTGGAACTCGAAATCGCGCCGCTGACGAAGGCCGCAGCGCCGAAATGGCTGGATCTGCGGTGCGCGCCCATCCCTTACGCGGACGGCGTTGTCGTCGTGATGCGTGACGTTACGACCCGCAAGTGGCACGCGCTGGCGATGAAGCAGGCGCGCGACGAAGCCGAGAGCGCAAGCCGCGCAAAATCCTCGTTCATCGCCACCATCAGCCACGAGCTGCGCACGCCGCTCAACGCCATCATCGGCTTCTCTGAGCTACTGCATCGGGAACTGCTGCTGAAATCGCGCGAACCGCGCCAGGCCGAGTACAGCCGCATCATTCACGACAGCGGCCAGCACCTCATGAGCCTCGTGAAGGATCTGCTCGACGTTTCGAAGATCGAGGCTGGTCGATTGACGATCTGCTCGGAGCCCTTCCGGATCCGTGACGTCATCAAGAGCAGCGTCGACACACTGCACCCCGCGGCGAGCGCGAAATCCATCGTCATCGATGTCTCGATCGCCGGCGAGCTCGACGAGGTGGTCGCGGACCGCCGCGCGTGCAAGCAGATGCTGATGAACCTGCTCTCGAATGCCTGCAAGTTCACGCCGGCTGGCGGCAAGATCCATCTCTCCGCAACAACAGCGGACGAACATGTGGTGCTTTCGGTGCGCGACAGCGGGATCGGCATCTCGGCGGAGCACGTCTCTCGTCTCGGCCAGCCGTTCTATCAAGTGGACTCGTCATACACGCGCCAGCTCGAAGGGGCGGGGCTCGGTCTTGCGATCGTCCGTGGCCTGGTTGAGTTGCACAACGGCCGCCTCGAGATCGAGAGCGAGCCGGGCAACGGGTCGTGTTTCAAGCTCATTCTGCCACTCGATACCGACGCTGCCGCAGAGATGGCGCCGCTCCAGCCCATCGCGCTGGTGGCCTGATAGGGCGGCGCTTGCAGAACAACACAAGGTAGGTGCGTATGTTGACCAGTCCTCGTGAAGCTCGGATCGCTGGATGCGCGATCGTAATCCTGGCCGGCGCGGTCGCGGCGAATGTCGCGTTTCTTCAAGGTGCCCCGCGCGAACGCCGCGCGCCGCACATGCCCGTCGGCATGACGGGGCTGCAATCGGGCAAATCGAGCGTCGCCGAGTCGCGGCGCCCGGGGGGATCGGTCACGCTGACTTTGGCGTCGCTGATCGAGGCGGATGCGCCCGCGACTGCCGCCGTCCAATCGACGTCGCCGACACCAGCCGAGGCTCCTGCGGCGGCAGAGCCCGCGGCGGCCGTGCTCCCCGGCCGTGTGGTCGGAATCGCCCGTGCTGTTGATCGGCTTGTCGTCGCGCAGCCGGAGGTGGCGCCACCGAAATCGCAGCAGGATGTGGTTCGTCAGGTGCAGACCGAATTGACGACCCGTGGTTATGCGCCGGGCCCTGCCGATGGTGACGCCGGCCTGCTCACGCGTGCGGCGATCCTCGCGTTCGAGCATGATCGTGGGCTGCCCGCGACGGCCGCGGCTTCAGAAGAGTTGTTGGCGGCATTGCGCGCACCTGCTGCAGCGCGACGGCCAGTCGCCGGCGCCAATTGGCGATCGCCGTCGCATGCGGCCGTGGCGATGGTGCGGACCGTGCAGCAGAACCTGATCGCGACGGGCTATCTGTCCGGCTCCGCCAGCGGAACCTTCGACGCACGTACCATGGCGGCGATCCGCGCGTTCGAGACGGCCAATGATCTGCTGCCCAGCGGGCGGATATCGGCGCCGCTAGTCGCAAAGCTTCAGCGCGCCGGTTCATCCCGCGCACGGGTTGCTTCCGGTCAGTAAGGCCAAGCGAGTTTGCTTACGGAGCCGCCGCCGCTTATTCAGCCGCCATCATGGCCTCGGCGGACGGCGCATCGTCCAGCATGCCGAGCGCGTGCATGTAGGTGGCCAGGATCGCTTCCTGCTCGTCGCGATCGTCCTTCGGCTGCTTCCGCAGGCGAATGACCTGCTTCATGATCTTCGGGTCGAAACCCATCGCCTTCGCTTCGAGAAACTTGTCGCGGATGTCCCCCGCGAGCGCCTTCTTTTCTTCTTCCAGGCGCTCGATCTGCTCGATGAGCTGGCGCAGCTGGCTCTGCGCGGATGATTGAAGCGACGACATATCCTTACCCCACCGTTGGACGGGCGGCTCGCGCCCGGTACTTCGTTTTCCGGCGTGCGCTACGCTGCCTGACGGCCCCACAAGCGACTCAGCACGCCCTCAAACGGTAGGTGGGTGACGTGGCCTCAGCAAGGCGCAGCGATGGCTCGCTGCGCCTACTGTGGAGAACGCGGGATAAGTCGGAGAGAGGCCTTTACAACGTGGCGGCAGGCGACGGGATCACGCCGCCTTTGCGTCCTTGAGCGCGCGGATGGCGGTGTCCCAGGCGCCGAGCGTATGTGCGACATCCGCTTCCGTATGAGCGAGCGACAGATAGTATTTGCTGTCGCCCTTGAGGATGCCGGATGCGAGCAGCGATTGATTCACGCGACGCATCATGTCCACGTTCGCGCGGACGGTCGAACGATAGTCGCGGATGTCGCCATCGGCGAACACGACGTCGAACAGCGGTGGCTCTCCGATCACTTGCGCCGAGATTTTCGCCTCGCGCAGCCGTGCCGAAATCCCGCTCATCAGCGCCTTGCCGGTCGCGAAGATCTTGTCGTAGGCGCCCGGTTCCTTCAGCACCTCCATCGTCGCAAGTCCGGCCGCCGACGCGACCGGATTTCCCGACAGCGTGCCGATCTGCACCGTGAACTCATCCTCGCCGACGGCGGTCTTGTCGAAGTGGCGCATGATGTCGGTCTTGCCGGCGATGGCCGCCAACGGGAAGCCGCCGCCGATCACCTTGCCGAATGTCGCGAGATCCGGCGTGACGCCGTAATACGCCTGCGCGCCGCCATAGGAGAAGCGGAAGCCGGTCACCACCTCATCGAAGATCAGCACGATGCCATGCTGCTCGGTAAGCTTGCGCAGGCCTTCCAGGAAACCGGGCTTCGGCGGGATCAGACGCTGGAACGGCTCGACGATAATTGCTGCGATTTCCTTGCCGTGTTGATTGAGCAGGCTCTCGACTGCCGCGAGATCGTTGAACGGAGCGACGACCACTTCCTCGCGCACGGATTTCGGAATGCCCGCTGAATCCGGAACCGGCGTCGGGAAGTTCGCGAGCCGCTTCGGCGCGAGACTCATGAGGCCGTAATCGCTCATGCCGTGATAGCCGCCCTCGAACTTCAAGATCTTGTCGCGCTTCATGTAGGCGCGGGCGACGCGCATCGCGTAGAGGTCGGCTTCGGAGCCCGACGACACGAACCGCACCTGCTCGGCGCATGGCACCGCTGCGACGATTTCTTCGGCGAGCCGGATGCCATGGGCGTTGTTGACGAAGAACGTCGTGCCGAGCGGGATCTGCTCGAGGACCGCCGCCTCGACTTTCGGATGAGCATGGCCGACCAGCATTGGGCCCGACCCGAGCAGGAAATCAACATATTCGTTGCCCGAGACGTCCCAGACGTGGCCGCCCTTCCCGCGCGCGATCACGATATCGAGGGCCGTATTGCCGAACGTACCGGCCGGCAGCACCTTGCGCGCGCGCTCGGCAAGCTCGATCTCGGCGGCACTGCGTTGCGTTTGGCTCATCTCGATGTTCCCCTTGATCATGTCTGGACAGGTGACAGCGCGTTGGCCGCAAGTTTAGACTGGCTGACCGCGCAATAGAAGCAGCGGATTGTGCATGGGGGCGTCTCGCTCCTCGTGTGCCGCGCTCTCCAGCAGACAACAAGCCGAGGAAATCCCATGCCTATCGTTCCCGTTGATCGCCTGACGTCCATCGGCAGCACACTGCTTCAATGCGCCGGCGCCTCGAAAATGGAAGGCGATACGGTTGCGAAAGGCTGCGTCGCCGCCAACCTCGCGGGACACGACAGCCACGGCGTGATTGCGATCCCGACCTACATCGATCGCATGGGCAAGGGCCACATCGTGCCCGGCGCCCCTTTCGAGATCAAACAGGAGAGTGCGACAACCACCGTCATCGACGGCAACTGGGGCTTCGGCTTCGTCGTCGCCGAGAAGGCCGCGCAGATCACCATCGAGAAGGCCAAGAAATCCAATGTCGCGGCCGCGACGATCCTGCGCCAGAGCCACGTCGGCCGAGTCGGCGCCTACCCGATCATGGCGGCGCGCGAGGGCCTGATCGCGATCATGACGGCCGACAGCGGCCGCAGCCCGAAGGCCGTCGCGCCGTTCGGCGGTCGCGAGGCGCGCCTCGGCACCAACCCGATCTGCATCGCGATCCCGTCCGATCTCGACGGCCCGTTTGTGTTGGACATGGCGACGTCAGGTGTTGCCGTCGGCAAGATCAAGCTCGCGCAGGCCAAGGGCACCAAGATCCCGGAAGGCTGGATGGTCGACAAGGACGGCAAGGCGACGACCGATCCGTTCGACTACGACAAGGGCGGCGTGTTGCTGCCGCTCGGCGGCTCGGAAGGTTTCAAGGGCTCGGGTCTGTCGGCGATGGTCGAGGTGCTGTCGGCGGTGCTGCCTGGCCTCGGCTTCGGCGTCGATCCGACGGGACGCCATAACGACGGCTGCTTCCTCGCCATGTTCAACGTCGAGGCGTTCCGCCCACTCAAGACATTCAAGGCCGAGGTCACGGAGTTCGCACGCTATCTGAAGGCGACGCCGCCGGCGCAGGGCTACACGGAAGTGATGTACCCCGGCGAAGTCGAGCACATCCGCGAGCAGGATCGTCGCAAGAACGGGATCGAAGTCGATAACAAGACCTGGAAGGCGTTTGGCGACCTTGCCGCGAAGTATGGCAAGGAAGGGTTGGTGACCTAGAGGTTCCTCTCAGCGGAGCCCGCCGAGTGCGTAGCTGATGCCCACGCGCCCTACATGGTGCTGGGTGGTGAGAGCGATATCCGTGCCTCCGATGTTCGGGCGTTCCTTGCCGAAGTCGAAGTAGTCGTAGTCGAGTCGGATCGACCATCGCCCGGTAAACGCCATCTCGCTCCCGGCGCCGATCGTCCATCCCGTGAAGCGCCGATCGATTTTGCCGCCGCCCGCGTACGTGCCGAGCATGGTCGAATAACCGTGCAGCGTCATGTCGGTCATCGCGATGCCGCCCTTGGCGTAGATCAGCGTGTTGCCGCTGGTGAAGCCAAGGCGCGCTACGGCGGAGGCGATCCAATTGGTTTCGCCCTTCGTGTGCACGGTCCAGTCGGGGTCTACGGTCGAGATACGGCTGCCAGAGCCGCCGATGCTGGTCCAGCCGAATCCGGTCTCGATGCCCAACAGCCATGGCCCTCTGGTCGCGTTGAAGCCGGCATGGACACCGCCGACCATGCCGCTCAGGTCCTGCGCGACGACTGAGCCCGGCGGGAGGAGGCCGATGTCGTCGAGGAGTTTGGTATCGAATGCGCCAGCTCCGCCACCGCCGCTCACGCCTACATAGACGCCGTCCCAACGGCGCTGCGAAGGCTCAGCCGAGGCAGCAGTCATCGTTGCGAGCGCAATGAGTGCGCCCGCGCCGCAAGATGCCGATTTCATTGTGGGCCTCGTATTTTCTGTAGAAGGTATATCTGTATAATGATTTGATAAAAATGTGCATAAAAATAAGCGCTTAAGAATAGAGTCCTGCGTGTTGTCTCGAGTGGGTTCGTCGCAGAGCGGGCATCGAAGTCAGTGACAGGCTTGGAAGGTCTTCGGCGGTCGCACTGCGGAATATTGTCGAGCTGTTGGACGCGCGCTCCATTTCGCCGCGCCGAGGACGGCCGCTCTAAATGAGTCGGACCGGATTCTCTCCGCGCTAAGACCATTTCCTCGGAACCTTCATCCATGTCGGTCGTTTTCATCGCATCACCCATCTAACGAGGAGAGCTTCCGATGAAAGCTTCAGCTTTGGCGGCCTGCGCCGCGATTCTGATGTCGTCTGCCGCGATCGCCCAGACCACCCCGACCACGCCGGCGCCCACTGCCACCCCGCCCGCGACCACCGCTCCGCCCGCGCGTACGCCGGCGACCGAAACTCAGGTCAAGTCGAAGGCGCCGACTCAGGAAGTCACCGGCGCATGGAACGCCAAGGATTTCATGAGTTCGCGCGTTTACAACATGGCCGGCGAGCGGATCGGTGACGTCAACGACATCCTCGTTGACAATGGTCGAGTGACGTCAATTGTGATCGGCGTCGGCGGCTTCCTTGGCATCGGCCAAAAGGAAGTTGCGATGACCCCTGATCAGGTCAAGCGCATGGTCCACAGCGACGGCGAGACGTACTTCACCGTCAACTCGACCAAGGATCAGCTGCAGGCCGCGCCCGAGTACGTGCGCCCCGCCAAGGCAGCGCGCCAGCCGACGAAGTAAGACCGCAAGGGGCGCCATCGAGCGCCCCTTCGCGCTTCAGTCGCGGAACGCTCTCTGCGCATCCGCGTTGGTCCAACACGAGAAGTTTAGTAAGGAGGATACAATGGCCTCAGTGACACAACATCCCAACCATCAGCTCATCTCGAGTGAAGATGTCGAAGGCACCAACGTTTATGGTGCGGGCGATGCGAAGGTGGGCGAGATCGATCATCTCATGATCGACAAGTTCAGCGGAAAGGTGACGTACGCCGTCATGAGTTTCGGCGGTTTCCTCGGCCTCGGCCATAGCCACTATCCCGTGCCGTGGGCGGCGCTGAAGTATGATCCCGCAATTGGCGGTTATCGCACCGGCATCACCGAGAGCCAGCTCAACGACGCGCCGGAGTTCACCGACGACGCGTGGGGCGATCGCGACTGGGAAGCACGCACGCATAAACATTACGGCGCGCCCGTCTATTGGGGTGCCGGCGTCGTCTAACCATTGACGCTCGGAAATCTCGGACGCCCGGTCGACCTCGTGTTGGCCGGGCGTTTGCGTTCGCTACGGGGATCGCGCGAGCGTCACCGCTACTGTCGCCAAAATGTCGTCGACACGCGCACCGCGCGAGAGATCGGAGACAGGTTTGGCAAAGCCCTGCAGGAATGGGCCGATCGCCTGAGCGCCAGCAAGTTCCTGCATCAGTTTGTAGCCGATGTTGCCGGAATCGAGGTCGGGGAAGATCAACACGTTGGCGTGGCCTGCCACGGCGCTCTCACCTTTGATCTTCTTCGCCGCGACCGTCGCGGAGAGCGCGGCGTCCGCTTGTAGCTCGCCATCGACGTTGAGGCTCGGTGCGCGCGCGCGAACAAGCGCCAGCGCATTGCGGATCTTGTCGACGCGCGGATGCGTGGCGCTGCCATGGGTCGAGAACGAAAGCAGCGCCACGCGGGCCGGCGTGGCGAGAAGAACTTCGGCGCTGGCCGCTGATGCGATGGCGATGTCCGCGAGCTCCTCGGCGCTCGGATCTGCGTTCACGGCGCAGTCGGCGAACACGAGCGGACGCGGCGCGCCGCCGCCGATACCCGGTACGATCATCAGAAAATAACTCGACGGCGTGGCGATGCCCGCCGCAGGGCCGATTGTCATCAGGCCGGCCTCGATCACGCGGCGCGTCGGGTTGTCGACACCCGCCACCAGCGCTTCCGCTTCGCCGATCGCCACGAGAGCACCACCGAAGTACAGCGGCTTACGAACGAGACGCGCGGCGGTGCGCTCGTTCATCCGCTCGCGAGCGGTCGCGACGTGGGCGGCGAGGCGGGGCAGTACCTCGTCGGTCTCGGGCGTGCGAACGTCGATCGCATCGTTGTGCTGACCGTCGTCGAGTGCTGTCAGCCGCGACCGGGTCGCGGCGATGTCGCTGGTCAATACGATCGGGCGTGCCAGGTCCGCGCGCGCAAGCTTGACCGCGGCCGCGAGGATGCGGTCGTCGCCACCCTCGGGTAGCACGACGCGCAGGCCCCGCCCTTTGACGGCGGCCATGCAGGAAGCCACGATATCCATCCGCGTCTCCGCAATTTCCTTTTGCGACCTCTAACGCACTTGTAGGCGACGGTGCTAATGGTGCAAGTACAGGTTCGAGGGATGATAGGAAACGGCTCGGGAGACAGACCATGGCCGAACCAAGCAATGAGCCCCGGATCTATCGGGGCCTCAAAGACGTCTATTTCGAACGCTCGGCGGCGACTTTCATCGACGGCAAGGCCGGAGAGCTGCGCTATCGCGGCTATTCGATCCACGACCTCGCGCAGAATTCGTGCTTCGAGGAGACGGCATACCTGCTGATCCACGGCGAACTGCCGACCGTCGAGCAGTTGGCAACGTTCGATGGCGAGTTGAAGGCCGCCCGCACGCTCCCCGCCGAGGTACTCGACGTCATCCGGCTCGTGCAGGGCGCCCATCCGATGGACGTGCTGCGGACGGCGGTATCGGCGCTGGCGGCATTCGACCCCGAGACCGCGGACACGTCGCGCGCCGCCACCATCCGCAAGGGCGTGCGATTGTCGTCGCAGGTGCCGATGATTGTTGCCGCGCATGAGCGCATTCGCAACGGCCTCGACCCGCTGGCGCCCGATCCCGCGCTCGGCCACGCCGCCAATTTCCTGTGGCTGCTGAAGGGCAGCAAACCCTCGGCGGACGCCGCGAAACTCCTCGACACCGACTTGGTGCTCCACGCGGAGCATGGCTCGAATGCTTCCTCATTCACGGCCCGCGTCGTGGTCGGCACCGACGCCAACATCCACGCCGCTGTCACGGCTGCAATCGCCGCTCTTTCGGGGCCGGCGCACGGCGGTGCCGCCGAGGACGTGATGCGTATGGCCGAGGAAATCGGCGATCCCGCCAATACGCCCGCCTTCGTGAAAGCTAAACGGGCCGCCAAAGAGGCGATCACCGGTTTCGGTCACCGCGTCTATCGCGCCGAAGATCCGCGCGCGCGCCACATGCGCGAAGGCGTGAAGCGGTTGTCGAAGGAGATGGGCGAACCGAAGTGGTACGAAATTCTCGAGTCGCTCGTCGCGGAGATGAAGCCGTATGCCCGGCACGGCGTGAACGTGAACGTCGATTTCTACTCGGGCGTCATCTACTACTTGCACAAAATTCCCAAGGACCTGTTCGTTCCGATTTTCGCGGTTGGGCGCGTCCCTGGCTGGACGGTGCAGGTCTTGGAGCAGCTCGACAACAACATCCTGATCAGGCCGCTGACGCTCTACAACGGCCCGGAAGCCCGCACTTATGTGCCGATCGCTGAGCGGGGCTGAACAAAGGCGTACGCAATATCCGCAACGAAAAGGCCGGCACCCTTGCGAGTGCCGGCCTTAAACATTTGCCTTTGGGCGTCGCTCTACCAGCGGCACGCATAATACCGGTTCCGCCAGTAGCGGCTGCCGGTGCGCTGCCATTTGCGATAGTAATAGCCGCAGCCACGACTGTAGCTATATCCACCGTAGAAGAACGGGATACCAGCGCCGTAAATGTAGCCGCGCCGATGGTAACGCCCATACCGATGGCCGTAATGGCGCCCGCCATAGAAACGACGGCCACCGTAGTGGCGCCCACCGAAGGCGCGACCACCCCGGAAATGGCGACCACCACTGAAGCTGCGTCCGTAGCTGCGTCCGCCGCGCCGGACTTTTTCGACGGCGCTGTCGGGTGTCGCGATTTTCGGTGCGAGTGTTGGGGCTGCAGCCGACGAAGTGGTCTGGACAGGCATAAGCATGATGCCCATGGCAGCCACTGCCGACAAGGCAAGGGTTCTAATCATTCGCAACGCTCTCCTCTCTCATTATTCCCCGGCTTAGATTCGAGAATGGGCTTTCTCCAAGGCGGTTTCAAGTTGCTGTGATCAATTAAAACCATGAACGCATATTCATATACTCAAGCTGATTCATTGTGCCGTGGGGAATATCGGAGTTTTTCGGCGCAGTAGTGACCTAATGCGGCAGTTGCGAACCGAATTATACGCCAGCGAGCGCTCGATCTCGCAATACAAAGTGGTTGCCGCGATGATGGTGATTTGAGCGCGCCGAGCATAATTTCCGCGAGGACGGCGCCCCAATGGTCTCTGACATTCTGGCCGTGACGATTGCTGCAGTGCGCCGATCGGAACAGAGCGCCCGCTTCGAAATGTCGGTCGCCGACGCTGCGATCTCGCGCGCCGTCGCGGAATCTGCTGCGCGTGAGGATGAGCAATCGAGCGCTGAACTTCGGATCTCGTGACGTCCTCGGGTTTACAATCAGCCGGTTGCGGGTTACGCAATTAGTGCAAAGCGGGCCGTCCAGAGCTCGTGCCGTCAATTGAACGTCATAGGGAGAAACCAATCGTGAAACGCCATTTGTGGCAGCTGAGAGCTGTTGCGGCCGCCGCGTTCATCGCAGGGCTCGCTGTTGCGCCGGCCACCGCCCAGGACATCAAGCTCACCTATTTCACCGGACCGACTGGCGGCTCGTGGATCCCGATCGCGGGCGCCCTGACGTCAATCTGGCAGAAAGCCGACAAGCGGCTGTCGATCGAGAACCGTCCCGGCGCGGGCCTCGTCAACATGAAGGCGATCGAAGAGGGCAAAGCCGAGATCGGCATGGGCAACATGGTCTCGACGGTCGATGCGCTCAATGGCATCGGCACTGGCATCACCAAACCCTACGTCAATGTATGCCATCTCGCGAACATCTATCCGCAGGTTCAGCAAATTGCGGCGCGCGCTGACCAAGGCATCAAGACGCTCGCTGATCTCAAGGACAAGAGCCTCGGTACGCTGCCACGGGGCAATACCAGCGAGACTGTCGCCTCATGGATCATGGATGCGGCGGGCGTCGGCTACAAAGGCCTTAGCAAGGTCAATTTCGTGAGCATCGCGGATCAGGCCAACATGTTCAAGGACGGCCAGATCTCGGTGTCCATGTTCATCAGCACCATTCCGACCGGCGGCATCATGGACATGGCGAACAGCCGCCCGGTGAGAATGCTCGACATTCCGGACGACGTCTTCGCCGAACTGAAAAAGAAGAACTCCGGATTCGACCGCTTCACGATCAAGAAGGGCACCTATCCGGGCATGGATGCGGACGTTCAAAGTATCCAGTTCCCGGCACACGTCATCATCAGCTGCAAGCTGCCCGATGACGTCGTGTACAACATGGCTAAGGCGATGACCGAGGCGCTGCCTGATCTCGCCAGCGTCAATTCGGTCTTCAAGGGACAGACGGTGAAGGATTTCGGCGCGAAGGTCGCGGTGAAGGTCCATCCCGGCGCCTTGAAGTACTTCAAGGAACAGGGCGCGATGTAGTCGCGTCGCAGCGACCTCAGCACTCCGCGCGGCGTCGAAAGTGGCGCCGCGCCCAACTCGCTTGGCTGTGGGGATGCTTCCATGACTTACGCGCGCGCGACTCAACTGCTTGTAACTGTCCTAGCCACGGCCTTCACGGTCTATCATCTCTACGTCGCATTCGTCGGCGTGCCGGAGCCGTTCGTTTTCCGCGGCACACATCTCATGTGGATGCTGGTGCTGGCGTTTCTCGTCTACACGGGCTTTTCCGGGCGCAAGGATGAGCCGCCCGGCGTCATCGATTGGCTGTTCGTGGCCGCGAGCGTCGCGTCCGTCGGTTACATTTTCTACGAGTACGAATATTTCATCACGCGCTTCGCTACTGTCGACGACCTAAGACCCGCAGACTGGTTCTTCTCCATAACCTTGATCGTTTGCATTCTCGAAGGCACGCGTCGTGTTCTCGGCTCTGCACTGTCGATCACGGCCCTCGTATTTATGGCGTACTGTCTCACATTCACGAGCGTGTCGGCGCAGATGATGCTCGACCAGCTCTACATGACGACTGACGGCATCCTCGGCATCCCGATCAGCGTTTCCGCAACATACGTCGTGCTGTTCATCATTTTCGGCGCGTTTGTCGAGAAGACCGGGACCGGCAAGTTGTTCATGGATTTCGGTATCGCGCTTGCTGGTGCGAAGCCGGGCGGTCCAGCCAAGGTCGCCGTGATCACCTCCGGCATGTTCGGGACGATTTCGGGCAGTGCCGTCTCCAACGTCATGACGACAGGCGTCTTCACGATCCCTATGATGAAGCGCATCGGCTATCGGCCGGCGTTCGCGGGCGCCGTCGAAGCCGTTGCGTCGACGGGCGGCCAGATCATGCCGCCGATCATGGGCGCCGCGGCCTTCGTGATGGCAGAGTATCTCGCCGTCAGTTATCTCACCGTCGCGATGATGGCCTTGCTGCCGGCCGTGCTCTACTATGTGGCGGTCTATGCAGCGGTGCATCTCGAAGCGCGACGCACCGGCATGCGCGGCCTGCCCAAGCCCGATATTCCGCAGATGGGTGCGGTTCTCAAAGAGCGCGGGCACCAGTTCATTCCGCTCGTCATCATCACGGCCGTCCTCTTTGCGGGATACTCGGCACCCTATGCGGCGCTCTGCGGAATTTTCTCCGTCCTGCCGACCGCGATGCTGCGCAAGACGACGCGTCACTACGTCCGACTGAGCGTCGTTATCGACGCGCTGTCGACCGCCGCCAAGGATACGCTGACGATCGCGTTGGCTTGTGCTGCGGCTGGCATCGTGATCGGCGTCGTTCTGCTGTCCGGATTGGCGATCGAATTCACCGCCTTCATCGTCCGCCTGTCGCAGGACACGCTGGTGGTCGCGCTCATTCTGACAGCCATGGCAGGGATCGTGCTCGGCATGGGGCTGCCCACGACGCCTGCCTACATCATCCAGGTCGCGCTGCTCGTGCCGGCACTCGTCAAGCTGGGTGTGCAGGTCGAGGCGGCCCACCTCTTCGTGTTCTATTACTCGTGCCTATCGACGATCACGCCGCCTGTTGCACTCGCCGTATTTGCCGCGAAGGGGATTGCGGGCGGCAATTTGTGGGATACCGGCTGGGCGGCGGTGAAGCTCGGCGCGACCGGTTACATCGTGCCGTTCATGTGCGTCTACTCGACGGCACTGATGCTCATGGGCCCCTGGCCCGACGTGTTGCTCGCCGCCATCACAGCAACCATCGGCGTTATCTGCCTCGCTGCCGGCCTCCACGCCTATTTCATCAAACCGACACTGTGGTGGGAGAGGTGCCTGTTGCTCGGGGCGGCCGGCGTTCTGATTACGCCGGGGTTGACTACGGACCTGATCGGCGCCGTACTGCTGGGGCTCACCATCGCGTCGCAGAAGCTCATCGCGCGCCCGGAAGCAGCCGAGTTCATCATGCCGCCCAATTCGGGTGCGCCGGTCGCTGGTGAGGTGGCGCCGTCTCGTCCTGCGGGTTCCGCCAACTGAGTTTCGATGGTATCCAATGTCCTGGGCTCCGGTCGCAAGCGCGCCGGAGCCGCGTCATGTCAAGACCGAAGCCGGACCGGAGAAACGACCCATGACAACGCGCCGCAAGAGCCCCGAAGACCTGCGTTCCTATCGCTGGTTCGGCCCCGATGACCTCCGTGCGTTCGGCCATCGGTCGCGGGCGATGCAGATGGGCTACGGCCACGAGGACTGGGCCGGCAAGCCGATCATCGCGATCATCAATACCTGGTCTGATCTCAACCAGTGCCACTCGCATTTCAAGCAGCGCGTCGACGACGTGAAGCGTGGTGTCCTGCAGGCGGGCGGCTTCCCGCTGGAATTGCCGGCGATCTCGCTCTCCGAGCCGATCGTCAAGCCGACCACGATGCTCTATCGCAACTTCCTCGCCATGGAGACGGAGGAGCTGATCCGTTCGCACCCCGTTGATGGCGTCGTGCTGATGGGCGGTTGCGACAAGACCACGCCAGGATTGCTGATGGGCGCGACGAGCGCCGGCCTTCCCGCGATCTTCCTGCCCGCTGGACCGATGCTGCGCGGCAATTGGCATGGCAAGGTGCTGGGCTCGGGCTCCGATAGCTGGAAATACTGGGACGAGCGCCGCGCCGGCACGATCACCGAGCGGGACTGGCTCGATATCGAAGCCGGTATCGCGCGGAGCCACGGCACCTGCATGACCATGGGCACCGCGAGCACCATGACCGCGATCGCCGAGGCGATCGGCATGACGCTGCCGGGCGCCTCGTCCATCCCCGCACCCGACGCCAATCATATGCGCATGTCCGCGGCTGCCGGGCGGCGTGTCGTTGAGATGGTGTGGGAAGATCTGACGCCCGACCGCATTCAGACGCGCGACGCCTACGAGAACGCGATCGCTGTCGCCATGGCGATGGGGTGCTCGACCAACGCGGTGATCCACGTCATCGCCATGGCGCGTCGCGCCGGCACGCCCATCGGGCTCGAGGATTTTGATCGCGTCAGCCGTAAGGTGCCGGTGATCGCCAACGTGCGCCCGAGCGGCACGACGTACCTGATGGAAGATTTCTATTACGCTGGTGGCATCCTCGCGCTGATGAACCGGATGCGCGGCCATCTCCATCTCGACGCGCTCACCGTCGGCGGCACCACGGTTGCTCAGAACATCGAAGGCGCAAAGGTCTTCAACGACGACGTGATCCGGCCGATGGACAATCCGATCTACGCCGAGGGTGCGCTGGCGCTATTGAAGGGCAACCTTGCGCCGGATGGCTGTGTCATCAAGCCGTCCGCCTGCGAGCCGCGCCTGCTGAAGCACACAGGTCCTGCGATCGTGTTCGACGACTATCTGTCGATCAAGAAGGCGGTCGACCGCGAGGATCTCGACGT